>Ga0206125_10002192_pt1 | contig 21018 bp, 21 predicted proteins | sample Helgoland_Spring_4_FD_148598 | JGI IMG/M metagenome (GOLD analysis project Ga0206125, IMG submission 148598) | Pelagic subsurface seawater microbial communities from Kabeltonne, Helgoland, North Sea - Helgoland_Spring_Bloom_20160331_1 | ecosystem: Environmental > Aquatic > Marine > Epipelagic ... | reverse complement strand
CAACAAACAAAAAAAATTTATTTTTTAAAGGGATACTATTCATTACCAATAATTGTCTAGGAGTTACACCACGAACAATTAAATGTGAATAAGTATATAAAGACTCACATTTTTTTTTAATAAAGCGAAGTCTTTGAATTCTATTTCTCCATCCTCTATTTTCTCCTAATGATTCAAGTTTAACATTCGAACTTGAAATACAATAATCTAATTTACTGTGCTTAATAGAGGTAGTATGTAATAATAAACCAACCAACTCTGTGCTTTTTGCAATTTCACTTACCCAAGCACCAATAAAAGACTGTGCCCAAATACCATTTTCATCAATGTATGCTTCAGTATGATGGTGAATTAGTAACTTCATTTAAATAACTTTCTAATTAAATTTATGATTTTAAAAAATGGAAATAATGGCGAAAATAAAAGGATAATATAAGTTTGCCAAATCTTAATTGTTATTATTGGGTATGATGCAAAAGAAAACATTAAATGATGAAAAGTCTTTTTGAAATTACCCCTGAGCAATGCAAATAAAGAAGGTGTCAAACAAATATTTTTTATAAAAACTTTTTTTAATTGTGCTTGATTAAGTCCAGCTCTTTTTAAAACAGTATTTGGATACAACAACGTTAAGTGATATCCATCTGTTAATGCTTTAATGTTTCTTACTTTCTCTGTTGCAGCTAAATTATTTTGACTATGCACTCTGTATGCAAATAATCTTTTATCTAGATAAACAACAAGTGGATTTTCAAATAATATTTTGTGACTAAAGTGAGCATCAGGCCAAATACTTAAAATGCTATTATACCCCTCTACTTTTTGAAATAATTTTTTAGAAAAACAAGTAGTCAAAAATTGTCCCGCTGGCTGAAATGTACTACTAAGCAAGGCTTTTAATATATAAAGACCCTCGTAATTGCATTCTTGGTAGTTTACTTCTTTTCCTTCACTCTTTAAAAAATCAATTACATCACCTGTCATAGCTTGCTTTTCTCCAAAAACTATTCCATGAGAATCAATAATATCACAAGCAGACATCATCACTAAATCATTTTCATCACCTTTATGATTATATATGATTTTAGCATATTCTTCTAATGCTCCAGGGTTCATAATATCATCAGATGATAATAGTATTATATAGTCACCTTTTGCTCCTTGAGTGGCTTTATCTAAATTTGGGCTAAAGCCTACATTATAGTTATTCACTAAAATACTAATTCTATCATCATTAAAAGATTTTACAACCGCAATTGAATTATCTTCTGAAGCATTATCTGCTACAATAATTTCAAAATTACTATATGATTGATTAAGAACACTCTGTATTGTTATTCCTATATAATCTGCATAATTATAATTAGGAATACATATAGAAAATTTAATTTTCTCTTTCATAAAATTTATTAAATCTCTTCATAATCTATACCTAATGATTCTTTTAACATTTCACTTAACTCTGCTGAATCTCTTCTAAGGTTAATAGAGTCACAGCTCTTAAATGGATTTGATTTACTGTAATCGTTTATTATTATTCTTTTAGAATGATATAACCCCATAATTAACTTATCGTAAGGAATCCCTTCTTTTTCCATTTGAGTTAAGGTAACAGTTCTATACTTTTCTGGACGTGCTGTTGTTAAAATAATTTGGAATTTTCCGCTTTTAAACAACTTATTAATAATATTAATATTTTCAGTTAGGGGATCTGTATTTCCAATATATGGAGGAAAATGAGATGAAGAGTTTTTTACTAATGTACCATCTATATCTACAAATAAAGTTGCGTATGTTCTTTTAAATCGATCCCAATCTTCAACAGTTCCCCAATCTACATATTGATTAACTTTTTTGCCTTCAAAATTTTCTCCATCTAAAATTTGTTTATATATAATATCACTAATATATCTATCATATTTTGTAGATAAACCATCTAGTGTTTCCAAAAATAAATCAGCGCATCTAAATCCATAACCACCAACACAATAGAAAGGACTTATAACGTTTTTCTCAACAATATTAGAAATATATCCTGATTTATCTAAAGTAAGATAACTTTTGTTAGATGGTTTTATAAGGCCTGAATCATTTAAATCAAAATAACAAACGTGATTACCACCATCATAATCTACAGCAAAGTGATTATCGGAATCTTTTACGAAAATGGCTCCTTTAATATTTGCCAATACTATAGCCTGTTTTACAGTTTCCGGTTGATCAGAAGTTGATTCTTTTAAAAACACAAATTCTGATTTACTTGTAATTCCCATATCTTTCAATTCATCATTAAATCCTTTCATGAATGAATATTTATCTTCATGTTCTTGAAGACAAACAAAGAATATTTTAGAAAATTTTTCTAAGTTTAGTGACTTAATAGCTTCTATTGCCATAAATCTTCCAGAAGGATGTGTTAACATCCATTTTGGTCTTAGGTTAGGAAATCTAGAAGATTTACCTGCCATTGGTACAATTAAATTCATATCTTAATTATTTTTAATATTTTTTTTTCTAAAAATGCTAATTCTTTTTTTGACTCAGTGTATGGAATTATACGTGCCAAATTTAATACTTGTAAATAAGGATACCAAGCACTTAATATTTTATCTGAATCTATAAATTCTTTAATAATATCATCTAAAAAGGCTATTGATAAATCTGCTCTAGCATATTTATATCTTTTTAATTTTGTGTCTAATTGAAAAATTCTTCCAAGTTTAGAATCTTGTCTTAATTTTACAATATCTATAATTGGTGAATCTAAAAAAGAGTCTAGAAAATCTAATAAAAAAATGCTGTCTTTTGTAAATAATTGGTTTGTTAATGAAAAATCTCCATGACAATTTCCAATATATATTCTCTCACTAGGTATAGCCTTTATTAAATATCCTATTAACTCTTCTCCAAAATTTTTTGTTAAATGATTATTTTTCTTAAATTTTTGTTTTAGTTCATTAATTTTATCGAAAATAGGCGCTGTAGGTGCATTTAAAATTTTAGATTCATTTATTAACTTTTTAAAATAATTAATATAGTTATCACTAATTTGTCTTAATTTATTCACGTCAACTTTAGAGAAATATTCTATTGCGTTATCACCACTTACATAACGCATAGAAAACCAATAAAATCCATCTATTTCATCGTATCCTTCATTTATTATTTCTGCAGTCAAAAAATGATTTAACTTACTAGATTTTTTGTGAAAAACTTGCTGTTTAAACATTTGCTGTTTTAATCTTTCATTATAAGAGATGCTTCCTGAATGTTTCTTAACATTATAGCTATTCTCATAATCTAGAATCTCTAATTTACAGCCTGAATGTCCTTCAATTTTTAGACTAGGCACACTATTTGTTTTCTTTTCACTTTCCATTAATAATATTATTATAATATCGTTTAGTTTGTTTTTTCTAATAAATTTATAATTACTGAATCAATCATTATTGTAGCTTTTTTTGCACCTTTAATATTAAGATGATTTGGATCATTAAATAATGAGTCATTAAATTCCTCGTCATAAAATTTCATTGTATTCCAATTTCTTTTTTCTGCATAATCAACTAAACTATATTTTGTTAATGAATCCCTATAATTTTTTTTTAGCTGAGATGTTACAGGAAACTCAATAAATAAAACTTCTATATTTCTATTTTCACAAAATATCATAAAATCTTCTATTTCATCTATTGATTTATTAACTACTTTATTAAAATTAGTTGTAGCCAATAACGAGTTATGGAAATCCTCAATTCTTTCTGATATTTGTTTTTCTTTCTCTAAATTTTTGAATTCTGAAAATTTTTTAGAACGAGCCATAAATCCATCAGAATTACCATATTTATGACAGTTAAATTCACATAATCTCATGTGATTAAAATAATCATAAAATGAAGGCTCCAAGCTGAAATGAAGTTCTGTTAGGGTGTTATATTTTTTATTTAATTTATTATGCCAGAGGGTTATATAATCAGCAGGCATAATTATTAATTTAATATTTGGCACAAGATTAATCCATTTTGTAACAATTTTTATATCATTTTCTAATCTTCTTAATGGATATGCTAAATTTAACGCCTTATAACTTAAATATTTTGGATTAACTCCATTAAGCGAATGACTTGAACCCATAATTAACACTTCTACATCTTGTCCGTTGCTTTTAAGAAAGCTATTTGACTTTACATTAGATTCAGAATTTTTATATTTTTTTGATGTTAAGATTATTAAAATTTGATGATTTTTTTATTTGTTCAACTAATAGATTGTTTAAATTTTTTTACTTTTTATTTAAAATAGTATTGTAATAATCTTCAACCTTAGAACTTATTAAATCGCTTCTAAATTTTTTACTAAATATGAAGCCATTTTTCACAACGTTACGATAAAGATTTTCGTCTGTAATTAAGTCTTCTGCCTTATATACAAAACCTTTAGGGTTATCAACATCTATCAAAAAACCATTTTCACCATTTTTAATTAATTCTAAAGCACCACCTCCTTTTACAGTAATAACTGGAACTCCCATAGCCATAGCTTCTATATAAATTCTACCAAAGGCTTCTTGAGTAGATGTGTGAATCAATAAATCAATTTCTTTATATATAGCTACTGACTCACAATAATCCTTAAAGGTAACAATACTTTCTAATTTATAGTTCTTAATCAGATTTTGTAATTCCATAAAATACAAATCTCTTTCATCAGGTAACTTACCGTAAATATTAAATTGAACATCTAGATCTGAGTTTGAATTTTTATATACATTCGCAATCTCTATTAAAAGTTGATGATTTTTCCATTTACTTGTGACATTTCCGATCATTCCTATAATTGTCTTCCCACTTGAATATTTTTGGTCTTTTATGAATTGATTTGCAAAGAAATCTTCTGTAATGGGATTGTGTATACAAATTAATTTTCCTTTACTAAAATATGGACTAGCTAAATTTAATGTAAATTCAGAATTTGCAATTACTCCTTGATGAAGAAAGTTCATGATTTTTTTAAAAAGAGATCTTCTTTTCTGTAACGGAAATTTATACAATGAAGCCTCATCTAAACCAATAGGTTCGCGCACGTGTTGTATATGTGGAACTCCGTAAAGCTTAGCAGCTATAGCACCTTCTATTGCTAACATAGTATTTGTATGAACTAAATCTATTTTATTTTTTTTTATAAACCAAAAGAGCTTAAATATAGGAGTAAAGTGCCAGCCTTCACTACAATAACAACGATATAAAAAATTCAAGAAACGCTTGTACCCAAATTTAAATTTACGATCAATATGCCAAGACATAGGTTTAACAAAAACAAAACCATCAACATAAGGTTCTAATAATTTAGTATACTCTTTATTTTTGGATTGAGGAATAGAAATAAAAATGCTGTGCTTTTTCTTATGTAAAGATTTAACCAAACTAAGTAAACTATACTCTGCTCCTCCAATTGAATTTGTAGGTTGAATAAATAATATTCTCATAAATTAATATTGTTAATTAGTTTAAAATGTAAAGCATTGATTGATAATTTTAGTTTAAGTTATATTTAATTGTCAAAATTCACTTCTGCTTTCAATTTTTTATATGTTAAATATTTCTTGTCTGAAATCATTTTTTTGTAAGTATATCCTTAGCTCCCGTTGAAAATATATCTGAAAATATTGAGTTATTTAGAAATGGAATTCTTCTAATTAATGATCTAATAACTTTTAAATTACTATGAGAAACCGTTTCAAAGTAGGAAATTTCAAATCCAATTTTTATAGCCATTTCTTTAAATATTTTATGTGAAATATCATTTAAATCGTTATATCTTCTGATTTCACTAATTTTATTGGATTTTTTTTTCAAACCTGGAAAAGCATCATATAGTTTAGGATCCAATTCTGCTTTATATTTTAAAACTTTAATTATGGTAATGTCAGAAAAAAACCATTGCATCCATGGTACCTTCAGTGATGATAAAACACACGAGCATTTGTTTCCTTTTCGAATAATTTACCAAGTATATTTTTCTCACTGTATTTCAGAACTACAAAACAATTAGCTCCATTTAACGATAGGTATTTAACTTGGCCAAGCAGACTTATTTCAGCTCCACCAATGGTATTGGATGCTTGTATAAAAAGTATATTCATGTATTCGCTTACTGTAATTATACTTGATTTGCTCCTAATACTATGTAGGATTTTGAATTAAAAGAATAATATAAATAGAATCATTATTTACTTAAGGTATTTTTCTTCATCCTTTAATTTTTTAAAATGCTCTATGTTTCTATATTTTAAAATTTTTGCCGGTACCCCCCCAACCACAGCGTATTCAGGAACATCCTTTGAAACTATTGATCCCGCCGCAACTACTGCACCCTCACCAACAGTAACACCCTGCAAAATAGTTACATTATGTCCTAACCAAACAAAATCTTTTATAATAACTTCTTTATCTATACTATAACCTGGTGAATAAGGAATAGCACTACCCATGTCATAATCATGATTTGAGGTTATTATCGTTAAACCTCTACCTGCATGAAAATAATTTCCAAATGTTATTTTCCCTCTACCTAGGAAAACTACATCAGGATTAAAGCTACAATAATTACCTATAGTAACTTTTGACCCAATCCCTTCAATTTTCCCATTAACGATTAAATTTTCTCCAACAGATCCACATTTTTTATAGGTGTAATGAGTATAAATTTCACGTCGATACTTATTTACTAACTTTTTGTAAACATAAAAATTAAGATAAAAAAGAATCTTTGGAATAAAATCTAATGCCTTCATTATAATTTAATTTTTAGTCTTTTTTTGATTCTGCTATACCCTATGAATTTAACAACAACTACAACGGTAGAAACTAATTGCAAAAGGGAAACCATTAATACAATAGTGCAGGTTTGATGAGTTTGATAATTATATAGAACTACACAACCACTAAAAACAAAGAAACTAATCAAAAGCTTAAAAGGATATTGGATCAATATAATTTTTTTTGCCTTCGTATATATATATATTCCAAAGAAGAGATACCCTAACATTTGTGCTATCATAAAATTATATGGCCTTAGATAATCAAAAGACAAATAAACAAACCCAAGTACGACTAATAGTGTATAGAAAGATATGATAGAAGCCTTTTTTTGATCTTTAGATAATTCAAAACCAGTAGAAATGGTGAATTTAAAAGCTTCAAAAACAGATATTAACATTATAAATGGAATATAGGGGATACCATCCCAATATCGTTCATCAATTAGATATCTAAATAAAATTGGTGCAATCAGTGATAAAAGTGACCAGAGTGTAATTAGTGAAAACAAATAAATCGTTATGATTTCTTTGAATACTAAAGCTGGATTGGATTCGTTTTTATGGATGTCAAATTTATAAGGAGACCACGCAGTTTGAACCATGGAAACAATAAAAGAAAGTGGTTTTCCAAACTTTTTAGCTACAGCAAACAGTCCTGCAACTACCAAACCCAACTGATTGTTAATTAAAAACAATACAAATAGATTTAAACCCTGTCCTATTAACTTATGAGGAATCAATGGAATCCCATAATTAAATAAGCGTTTTATTTTTTTAATTCCAACCATTTTAAAATTAATGTTTGAACGAATAAAAGCAAAAAATAAAATTGATTGAACTATACTTGAACTTAAACCCGCCAAAAGAACCCCAATAACACCTAATTTTACAATCAAAACAAGCCAGATTGATAAGCTTAAACTTATTACTAAGGCTATTATATTTGCAAATACAATTTTTTTCACTTTTCTCTCAGCCCTAAGAGATACATAAGCTAAGGAAGACACGTTCTGCACAAACAAGGATCCTAAGAAAAGATAATAAAGCTCATTTGAGATTTTATTACTAAAAATATATTCATTTAGAGGGTCTTTACACAGCGTTAAAATTAAAACACAAAATGTGACAAAAATTACTTTAACATAAAATGCAGAAGAAAATAATCTAATTTTTAAGAACAACGACTTCCCCATACTAAAATACCTAAACAAAGCAGAATCTAAGCCTAGTGATAAAATTGGATTTAAAAAACCACCAACCATTGCAAATAGCGCAATAATTCCATATTCTTTTGGTGATAATTCTTTAGTATAAAAAGGAACTAAAAATAAGCCTGCCAATTGAGTTAGGACAGAACTCATTCCATAAAGAATGGTATCGGATGTTAATGATTTAATATTTTTTAAAAGGTTCATTCTTTTATTAATTGTACTTTAATAATTCTTTTAAAATTACATGCTTTGATTCACCTTGATTTTCATACATATCATTAATAAATATTTTTGTTTTTTCTTGAAAAAAAGAATAATTCGTAATTGAGTAATTGATTTTATTAACAAAATCATTGTAATTATAAGCAACTTGGGCAAAACCATAATCTAAGTATTGTTTTACCAATACCTGTTCTTTATTTTCAGCTAAAACAATAACAGGCTTATTATTTAGGGCAGCTTCCATTCCAACTGCTGAATTATTTACAATTATAATATCATAATTATGAATCAATAATTTATCATCCTTTGAAAGTAATTTTAGGTTATTAATTTGAGAATAATTATTAATATTACTTAGAATAATATTATTTACGTCACCTGGGTGTGGCTTAATTGTTATAGACGATTTTACATTTTCTATTGCATATCTAACAACCCATGAAAGGGTGTTAATTACTTGTGATTTTGGAGTATGAGAATTTCCATGATTTGGAACAAAGAGAACTTTAAAATCTTTTTTAATTTTTTTTGATAAATTTTTTTTCATGTTAAAGAATTTATCTGTACTAGGGTCTCCTACAACTTTTAAACTGTATTTAACATTTAATCTACTTAGCATTTCCTGAAAAAATTTACTAAAAACCCAGAACTCGTTGATTGGTAAATCTTTAAATTGAGGAATTGATGCTATTAGTCCATGCTGCATTACTATGAACTTAACTGGGAGTTTTTTATTAATTAAAAAATGTCCAATATTTTGAGCATGAAAGCCATCACCTTTATACATTAAGATCATTTTTATTTTATTTTGATTGAAAATGTTATTTAAAGCAATTTGCATTAAATAATAATCTTTATAAAGTTTTAGACTAGCAAAAGCTTTATTTTTATTACGAAAAATAATGTATTTAGTATAAGTTATAAACTGAAAAAAAGAAGATATATGAACATCGATTTTTTTATAATAATTACTAAAATAAATTAGTCTGTTAGAATAAGGGCTGAGCTGATCTTCAAAATCATCTCTCAATGAAATAATAGAGTAATTAATTTCATATTCCTCTAATATATCAACAATACTAAGGAAATATTTTAAATGGCTATGATGAATTAAAATAAATAATAAAGGACTAACATCAATAGAGTACTGCTCTTTACCTAATTTTAAATAATAAGGAGTTTTAAATATCCTTTTTAACCCTGAATACTTAACTTTTCCTAATTCAATATTGTTTAAAATAAAATCAAACATTTAAATAGTTATAAATAATTTTTGCAATTTTTTCGTGCCCTATCTTTGACAAATGATACCAATCATTATAAAACCAATTGGGATCCATATCATGAAATATTTCAGTTAAATAGATTACATCATTTTTAGATTTTAAATCTAATATTTCATTATACTCTTTAATATTCTTAATGTACCCACCTCTAAATTTTTCCAATTTATTTAAATCTCCAATAACTGGTAAGATTATAATTTTCACGTTCTTATTTATATTCCTTATATTATCTATAAAACTTGTGATATTTTCTTCAAAATCTATTTTAGTTATTTTAGTTGTGTACTCATTTTTCTTTTTGTAGCTTTTTAATTTATTTTTTCTTTTAGTGATAATTATTTGTCTAAATATTTTGGGAAACCAACGACTAAAGATTATTCTTTTTTCAAAATTAGAAAACATTCTTGGAGAACAATCTACAACACCCACTTGAAGAATAATTGTTTGAGGATCAACTAATTTCACCGATTCATTAATTAAATTTTTCGACAAGCTAAATGAATCTCTGGCTCTAAGTGAAAAATTAAAAATATTCACATCATTGCTAAATAATTTACTCAAAAGTACAGGCCATGTCTGATCAAGTAATATCTTTTCTCCTGGGTCTTCGAATCTTGGCATTGAAATGGAGTCTGAAATAACAGAGATGTTTTTATTTTTCATATAATTCATCATAAAATAATTGACATAACTCCATAGAATTAGTAACACTCTCTAATGAAGCTTTATCATTAATTCCTAGGTTCACTAAATCTTTAAATGCAATAGCCTGTTTATAAAAACCAGCTTTAAATTCTAAATCATAATTATCTGGCGATATATTCGTTTTACTCCATTTATTATCAATATATTCTAGTGTTTCCAGCGGAGCCAACACAAATCTTTTGTCCTTACTATATAAAACAACTCGCCATGGAACGGGACAATCCCAAGAGGAGTTAAAATTATACATTATACCTGTTTCTGATATACCACTGGCATTCATAAACCATCTAAATTGACCTAAGTCTCTGGCATGAATTGTGGGTTTATCTATACCTCCTGCTAACCAAGACAACATATCAATGCCATGAATGGAATTAGCAAAAATAACATCTGCTATCTGTTGATTAGAATAGCCTCTTAACTCTAATTTTTTTGGTGATTCTGACCACTCTATTAATACACTTGTGATGTTTTCTTTTCCTCCTATAAGTTTAAAGATTTTATCAAACAATGAATAATGGCGTCTATTAACACCTACCATCACAGGGGTCTGATGTTTTTTTGATAATAGAAGGAGTTTATTATGTTCAATTAAGCTATTTCCTGTAGGTTTTTCAATTAAGATAGGTATGGAATAAGGTATAACTTCGCTAGAAACATTATAAATATGTTTAGAAGAAACTGCAATTAATATTGCCTCGGGTTTTAAATCAATAATCATTTTGTGGTAATCAGTATACACTTTTGAAATGCCATCGTCAAGCGAACGTTGATTAGAATGATCTGTTCTGTTACATGCACCCATAATTTGAAACCCAACAGCTTCAAGAGATTTCTTGTGTGACTTAGCTATTTTTCCATAGCCAATAATTACTAATTTGATCATGTTATTGGTAGGTTTTTATCAAAATTCATTATTTCTATGTCTGTTAATTTTAAGGGAATATTTCCCTTATCATGTGAGCCATATACACCCATTAATATTTTTAGAGCCTCTAAACCAAACTTGAAATCTGCAATTAGCTTTTCATTACTAATAACATCTATAATTATTTGTTTCATTAAAAAAGTTACATCATGACTAACTTGTATATTATGAGGGTTAATCTTTAACACTTTATTACCCTCACTATCAAATGTCTGCACTGTCATTTTATGATTTTTAACATCAATTTTAATAGTGCATTTTTCACAATATATCGTAACCATCATTACTCCTCTTATGGTATTCTCTACCTGAGAGATAATGGCTTTTTTATCATGCCCATAATCTAAAACAACAAATCCACCTGGATCAATAAATTGACTTCCTCTTGGATTTATATTTATTGGCTTATCAACCCATCCTGTAACTTTTAAAGGGAAGCAGTCAAAAATATAGTTTGCTAAATCAAATGAGTGAGTAGCCAAACACCCCAAACCAATTCCGGTTCGTTCAATAGTGACCTGTGAGACATCTCCCCATTTATCTGTAGCCAAATTTTTCTTTATCCAATTATAAGTAGCATCGTGTCTTAATGCATGATCTACAGCTACTTTTACTCCTGTTTTTTTTATTAATTTATCTAGCTTTAAAGCATCACTAAAGGAAGTTGTAACAGGTTTTGAAATTATTAACATTTGAACGCCTAACTCTATTGCTTTTTCTGCTATCTCGAAATGAGATGGCCCAGTTGTAGCTATAATTACAAGATTAGGTTTATAATCAACTAACATTTTTGCTAGGTCAACATAAAAAATCGAAGAAGTAATACCCTCACAAGTTTTTGGATTTTTATCTACAAGAGCTCCTATTTTTAAACCATTAACGGTTTTAGATGCTTGTAAAAAACGAAGTCCATGCCTACCACATCCAACGATTGCTGCTTTTATCATTTTTTTATTTTTTTAATTAAATATTCGGCAAATTCAAAATCAAGCATGTCATTTATATCTACTGCTGATTCTGGTTTCATTTTGTATCCGATACATTTTTCACCGTAAGTAACGTCTTTTTTTAAGTTTTCAACTTTAAATACATAAACAGCACAATTTCTTATATAAATTTCAGGCAAATCTTTTTCTGCTGTTTTTTGCCCTTCATCAACAAGCCAAGGCTCAAGTATTCCGTCATCTAAGGTCTTAAATTTATGAGGATGAACATCATGAGGTAACTTAACAATGCTTACAGCACTATCAGTAATAATATTTTTTTTGAGACAGTCTATTGTATTGTCTATGTCTTCTCCATTCCTAATTGGACTGGTCGGTTGAATAATCACTACTAAATCTGGAGTCCAACCTTCTGTCTCACAATGTTTAATAGCATGCTGCATATAATCAATTGCTGGGGCTGTATCTGAGGCTAAGTCAGAAGGACGTTTTAAAACCTCCACTTTTTTATATGTTTCTGCAATACTCAAAACTTTATCAGAATCAGAACTTACAATAATTCTATCCAAATGTTTTGCTTCAAGAGCTTGCTCAATAGCAAAGTGAGTCAATGTTTTACCCCCAAAAGGTCTGATATTTTTATCTTTAACTCTTTTTGATCCCGCTCTCGCAGGTATTATTCCTAAGATTTTCAATTAATTGTTTTTATTAGTTTATTGTAAATGAACTTTTCTGTTTTATCAAAGCTTTCCCATGTATTACCACCGATATGAGGTGTTATAATTAGGTTTGTTAATTTGTTGCTCGTTAATAGCTCCAGCTCTGGAGAATTAGACAAATCAAATTCATCAGAAATTACATCAAGGGCTGCTCCAGAAATTTCACCATTATTTAAAGCATTTTTCAGAGCAATAGCATCTACCAATTGACCTCTTGATGTATTGATAAATACAGCAGAAGGTTTCATCAAAGAAAAGTGACGTGCTGAAAAGAATTCAATATTTTCAGGTAAAAAGTTTATGTGTAAGGATACAATATCTGATTCTCTCAACAACGTGTCTAGATCTACTAATTCAGATGAGGACAATAATTCAGCATTTGGATTTTTTTCATAAATCAAAATCTTTGCTCCTAATGCTTTATAATAATCACTTACAATTTTTCCTAATCTCCCAAAACCAATAATTCCAACAGTTTTCTTAAATATTTCATTTCCTTTAAATGGTTCTCTATCCCAAAAACCTTCAGAAACACTCTTGACTGCGGGTACAAGATTTCTTAATAGTGCTAAGGTTAGTAGTAAAGTATGTTCGGCAGTAGCTCTTACTGCTTGTAAAAACTCAAATTCACCTTTTAAACTTATTATTTTTATTCCATATTCTTCACAAGCTATAGTATCAATATGATTTAAACCGGTAACTGGAGTCACAATATATTTAACCCTCCTATTCGATATTTCTATTAGGGCTCTATCTATTTGAAACCCCAATCGAAACCAAAATATGTCAAAATGACAAAAAGCATGCTCTAATTCATCTGATTTTAAATTTTTAATGGTTAAATTAAAAGAAGCTTTTAGAGAAACTTTAACTTTCTCACTAAAATCTTTTGGTTCAGCAATTATTAAATTTAATCTTTTATGTTGAACTTTTAACATCGTTTAATAATTTAATTTTTTATCTACCGATAGTTTTACAGTATTCAATATTTTAGCAATTTTAGATCCTGAAAATCCATCTCCATAAATCGGCTCAGAATCATACACTCCGTTTTTAATCTGCTGAGTTACTGCAGAAATAATTTTTTGCTTATTGTAGTCAACGTCTATAACAGAACTTGCTTTCTCCCTACCTGACTGCCTCGAACCAATATTGACAACAGGAACTCCTAAATAAGCACACTCTCTTATACCTACACTAGAGTTTCCAACTAAACATTTAGAATTTATCAATAGTTTCAAAAAGTCTTTACCTTCCATATTCTTGAAAAAGAAGATGTTTTTAACTTTATCTTTAAAATATTCTCTATAAGTACGTATTCCTTTTGATGTTCCATCCGATCCAGCATCAACATTTGGCCAGAACCAAAGAACAGGTAAATCAAAATTAGATATAGCCTCTAATGTTATTTTTATTTGTTCTAAAGATAAATCATATTCTGTAGTAACAGGATGTTGCATTACAACCAAATATCCCTTATCTAAATTAAATGAATGGCCTACACCACCATACTTTGCATATGGATCAAAGTCTAATGCACTGTTGTTTTTTACTTCTTTGGCAAGATCAATTGATGGGCACCCTGTTTTAAATACTTTTTCGGGGTATTCACCCATTTTAATTACTCGTGATTTTGCTTTTTCAGATGCGACAAGATGAATATCTGCTAATTTTGTTATTGCATGCCTTACTTTTTCGTCAATATTCCCAGTAACCTCTCCTCCTTGGATATGCACTAAAGGTATATTCATATATGAAGCAGCAATAGCAGTTGACATGGTTTCGAACCTGTCAGCAATGGTCACTACCATATCTGGTTTTAAATTGTCAAACACTGAAGATAATTCGACAATTCCTATTCCCGTCGTTTTTGCAGCTGAAGTAATACTTTCTCCTTCAAGAACATTAAAAACCTTTGCTGAAATTTTAAAACCATCCTTTAGTATATAATTAATTGCTGATCCATATCGATCGAGTAATGCGGATGCAGCTAGTACCAATTGTAATTCTAGATTTTCATGAGATTGAATTGCATACAAAGCTGTTTTTATTCTGCTGTAGGAGGGTCTTGCTGTTATAACAACACATACTTTTCTTTTTTTCATGATATTTCTACTTGAGGTCTTTATAATTTATAAAGTCCCATTTGTTTAGATTATTAATTAGTACTCTTCCTATTATATCTTTAAATTTTGATGCTGGTATTCCCATTTTAGCTGGCTTTTTTGCTTCTAAATCAGAAAAAGAAATAACGTGTCCCACAGTTAAGTCCTTATTAATAGCTAAACTTTTTTCAAAAATATCTTTTAGATTGGAAAATTTCTGATTGTCTAATTTATTAATTGGACTGGATAAGCTTTTTTGTATGTCTTTGATACCCTTAACTAATATTTTTGTTTGTTCAATAGTGATACTTGAGCTTGTATCCGGACCGAATTGACGTTTATCAAATACAACATGAAATTCAAAAATTTCTGAACCAAGAACTGCTGCGGCAAGACAGGCATAAATATCACCACTGTGGTCTGAAAAACCTACAGGTAGATTGTATTTGTTTTTCAGTTCAGGAATGATATTCAATCCCCATTCTTCAGGTTCTGTTGGATATGCTGTTGTACATTGTAAAATACTTAGTGGATTACCAAATGGTGCTAAAAATTTAAGAGTCTGGTCAATTTCTTCGTAATTACTCATACCAGAACTAATAAGTATTGGTTTTTTAGTCTCAGCAATCTTTTGAATAATTAAAAGGTTATTAACTTCCCCGGAGCCAACTTTATATCGAAGTACATTTAATTTCTCTAGAAGTTCCACAGCTGAATTACTGAATGGGGAGGCCATAAATTCCATACCCATATCTTCACAATGTTTTTTAATACCATACCACTGTTCGAATGTAAACTCCATTCGCTTCCAATAATCCATTCTTGTAGCATCTTGCTTGCTAAACTTTACCCTAAAAGGTTCGTATATTGAGCTTTCTGCCTCAGCAATGTGCATTTGGAACTTAATTACATTCACACCTGTTTCAGCCAAAGCATCTATGTATGCATAAACAGTTCCTAAACTACCATCATGTGCTTGACCTATTTCAGCTATTATCATAATTATTACTTCTTATTTATTTTTACAAATTCTTGTCTTTAATTTTAGCTGACAGAATATTTTTTACATCATAAATTAAAGACTTTTCTTTTTTCAAGAAAGAAAAATTTAAATCTTTAAATTCGTTGTGAGAAACAGACAATACTATTGCATCAAACTTTTCTTTAGGCAAATTCTTTGCGGAAACTAAACTATACTCTTTTAAAACCTCATCCGGGTTTGCCCATGGATCATAAATAGTGATATTTATCCCATATTCTTTCAATGAAGAGATAACATCTATCACCTTAGTATTTCTGACATCTGGACAGTTTTCTTTAAAAGTAATTCCTAATATCAAAATTTCAGCACCTTTAATATTTATGCCCATTTTGATCATTAGTTTAATAACTTCAGAAGCAACATATCCCCCCATACTATCATTCATTCGCCTACCTGCTAAAATAATTTCTGCATTATAACCAAATTCTTGAGCTTTTTGTGCTAAATAATAAGGGTCTACTCCAATACAATGCCCACCAACTAGTCCTGGCTTAAAGGGCAAAAAATTCCATTTAGTCCCTGAAGCTTCTAGAACATCATGTGTATTAATACCCATCAAGTTGAATATCTTAGCTAGTTCGTTTACAAATGCAATATTGATGTCTCTTTGTGAGTTTTCAATTACTTTTGAGGCTTCAGCTACTTTTATTGTAGGGGCCAAGTGAGTACCTGCTGTAATCACAGATTTATAAAGGTCATTAACTTTTTCTCCAATTTGGGGAGTTGATCCTGATGTAACCTTTAGTATCTTCTCAACGGTATGTTCTTTGTCTCCTGGATTAATTCTCTCTGGAGAGTACCCTGCATAGAAATCTTTATTAAATATAAGTCCAGAAACTTTTTCTAGAACCGGAACACAATCTTCCTCTGTAGCTCCTGGATACACCGTAGATTCATAAATTACAATATCTCCTTCTTTTAATACCGCACCAACGGTTTCACTTGCTTTAATTAATGGAGTTAAGATAGGTCTGTTGTTTTTATCTACAGGTGTAGGAACAGTTACAATATAGTAATTACAATCCTTAATTTTATCCAATTGATTGGTACAAAAGAGTCCAATTTCATCAGAGTTTTCATCAATAAGTACAGATTGTAGGATTTCATTATCTACCTCTAAGGTAGAATCTATGCCAGACAATAATTCAGCTATTCTGTCAGTATTGATATCAAATCCCACTACTGCATATTTGGTTGCAAAAAGTCTTGCCAACGGCAAACCAACATATCCCAGTCCTATAATTGCTATTTTATCTTTATTCATATTTTAATTTTATAAGTGTTTCCAATACCATTTTATTGCTTCTTTGAGTCCTTGTTGCAATGTAAACTCTGGATTGTAATTTAAATTCTCTTTTGCTTTAGCTATACTAGCGTGTGAATGGGGAATGTCACCTACTCTATTTGGTCCGTGTATAACCTGTATATTTGAAATATTGGTATCAAATTCAGATAAATACTCTTTTAAGTATTTCATTAAATCGTTCAAAGTATTTCGATCGCCATAAGCAATATTGTAAACAGTATTGATAGCTTTTTCATTAGTTGTAACTAGGCTTAAAATATTTGCCTGTATCACGTTATCTATATAGGTAAAATCTCTAGAATAATTACCATCACCATTAATTACTGGAGATTCACCCTTCATCAATTCACTTACAAATTTTGGAATTACAGCTGCATAGGCTCCATTTGGATCTTGTCTTCTACCAAATACATTAAAATAGCGTAAACCTATAGTTTCAAGACCATAAGTCTTTGAAAAAATATCAGCATATAACTCGTTTACATATTTAGTAATGGCATAAGGTGATAATGGTTTACCTATTATCTCTTCAACTTTTGGCATTGATTCTGAATCTCCATAAGTGGATGAACTTGCTGCGAATATGAATCTTTTTACACCATTATCTCGTGCAGCTACAAGCATATTTAAAAAACCACTCACATTCACATCATTGGAGATTATTGGATCTTTAATAGATCTTGGAACCGAACCCAATGCTGCTTGATGCAAAACATAATCTACATCTTTGGTAGCTTTTAAACAATCCTCTAGTTTTCTAATATCACCTTCAATTAGTGTGAAATCAGGATTATCTAATAGTGGTGCAATATTTTCTTTTTTACCTGTAGAAAAGTTATCTAAGCAAGAAACTTGATTTCCTAATCTAAGAAGCTCTTCACACAAGTTAGAGCCAATAAAGCCTGCTCCTCCAGTTACTAAAATATTTTTATTTGTTAACTCTACTTTCAAAATAAATGTGAATATCTATATGCTATTTGTTATTTTTTTATCAATTAATTAGTATCTGTAATGCTCTGGCTTGTATGGTCCTGCTTGCGTAACCCCTATATAATCCGCTTGATCTTTTCGTAATTCAGTTAGTTCAACTCCAATTTTTGCAAGGTGTAAAAAGGCAACTTTTTCATCTAAGTGTTTTGGTAACATGTATACTTTGTTCTCATAAGCATCTGCATTGTTCCAAAGTTCGATTTGAGCCAACGTCTGGTTTGTAAATGAATTCGACATTACAAAACTTGGATGACCAGTTGCACATCCTAAATTCACTAAACGTCCTTCAGCTAATAAAATAATATCTTTTCCTTTGATGTTGTATTTATCTACCTGCGGCTTTATTTCAATTTTTTCGCTGTTTGCATTTAAATAAGGAACATCGATTTCATTATCAAAATGACCAATATTAGCAACAATTACTTTGTCTTTCATTGCTTCAAAATGCTCCTTTCGTACAATGTCTTTATTTCCTGTAGTTGTAATAATAATATCAGAATTTGCAACAACAGTTTCTAATTTTTTCACTTCAAAACCGTCCATTGCAGCTTGCAGAGCACAAATAGGATCTATTTCTGTAACTGTTACAATACTCCCTGCCCCAGCAAATGAAGCTGCGGTTCCTTTTCCTACATCTCCATAACCACAAACCGTAACACGTTTTCCTGCTAACATAATATCTGTTGCTCTTCGAACCGCATCTACTGCAGACTCTTTACAACCATACTTGTTGTCAAATTTAGATTTTGTAACAGAATCATTGATATTAATAGCGGGCATTGTTAGTGTTCCATTTTTAACACGTTCGTATAATCTATGAACTCCAGTGGTAGTTTCTTCTGATAAACCATTAATACCAGCAGATAATTCAGGATAACGATCTAAAACCATGTTGGTTAAATCTCCTCCATCATCTAAAATCATATTTAATGGTTTTTTATCTTCACCAAAAAATAAGGTTTGCTCAATACACCAATCAAATTCTTCTTCGTTCATACCTTTCCATGCATAAACCGCTGTTCCGGCAGCAGCAACTGCAGCAGCAGCTTGATCTTGTGTTGAAAAAATATTACAAGAACTCCAAGTAACCTCTGCACCTAAAGCTTGTAGAGTTTCAATTAAAATAGCAGTTTGGATTGTCATATGCAAACAACCTGCAATTCTCGCCCCTTTTAAAGGCTGGCTATCTCCATATTCTTCTCTTAAACTCATTAGCCCTGGCATTTCTGCCTCGGCCAAATCCATTTCTTTTCTTCCCCAATCTGCTAGAGAAATATCCTTAACTTTAAAAGGAATATATGTTTTAATACTACTCATAACTATACATTAAATGTTAAATTTATTTTTTATTTTTTCTACGTAATCTAATTTCTCCCAGGTAAATGTTTCTACTTCCTGAGAAACTGTTTCTCCCATGGGATTGGAAAACGTTACTGTTTTTACCTCAGGTGATCTTCCCATATGCCCATATGCAGCTGTTTCGGAATAAATTGGAGATCTAAGTTTTAATCGTTGTTCAATAAAATAGGGACGCATATCAAAAATAGCTTCTACTATTTTACTAATTTCACCATCGCTTAAATCTACAGTTGCTGTTCCATAAGTTTCTACATTAATACTTGTTGGTTTAGCAACACCAATTGCATAGGATACTTGCACTAAAACTTCTTTACACAATCCAGCAGCAACTAAGTTTTTTGCAATATGTCTAGTAGCATAGGCTCCAGATCTATCAACTTTAGAAGGGTCTTTCCCAGAAAAAGCGCCACCTCCATGAGCTCCCTTACCACCATAAGTATCTACAATAATTTTTCTTCCAGTTAAACCGGTATCTCCGTGGGGCCCACCTATAACAAAAACACCTGTTGGATTGATGTGGTAGGTAATATCGTCTGTAAATAACTCTTGAATATGATTAGGTAATTTTGCTACAACTCTAGGAATTAAGAATTGGATGATGTCTTTTTTAATTTTAGCCAACATTACTGCATCAGATTTGTCAAAATCATCATGTTGTGTAGATATAACAATTGCATCAATTCTCTGTGGTACGTTATCATCAGAATATTCTATGGTAACCTGAGATTTTGAATCTGGTCTTAGATATGTAATGTCATTATTTTCTCTTCTTAATGCCGCTAACTCAATTAATAATTGGTGAGACAATTCTAATGCCAAAGGCATATAGTTTTCAGTTTCATCAGTTGCATAACCAAACATCATTCCTTGATCTCCTGCTCCTTGGTCTTCAGGATTAGCTCTAACAACTCCTTGGTTAATGTCAGGAGACTGTTCGTGGATTGCAGACAAAACTCCGCAAGAATTACCATCGAACATATACTCACTTTTTGTATATCCAATTTTATTAACTACGTCTCTAGCAATTTGCTGAACATCTAAATAGGTATTAGACTTTACTTCTCCTGCTAAAATTACTTGACCAGTAGTCACTAAAGTTTCACAAGCAACTTTACTGTTTTTATCAAATGCCAAAAAATTATCAATTAAAGCATCAGATATTTGGTCTGAAACTTTGTCTGGATGTCCTTCAGAAACACTTTCTGATGTGAATAAATAGCTCATTTGTTTTAATTATTATTATTTTAAGTGCTAACTTGAGATTAACTAAAATATAGCAGATGCTATTTTCTCTATGTTGTCTGATTTGCCCATAGAGTAATAGTGTAAAAAAGGAACATTTGCTGCTAACAACTCTTTGGATTGTTGAATAGCCCATTCT
>Ga0206125_10002191_pt1 | contig 21027 bp, 20 predicted proteins | sample Helgoland_Spring_4_FD_148598 | JGI IMG/M metagenome (GOLD analysis project Ga0206125, IMG submission 148598) | Pelagic subsurface seawater microbial communities from Kabeltonne, Helgoland, North Sea - Helgoland_Spring_Bloom_20160331_1 | ecosystem: Environmental > Aquatic > Marine > Epipelagic ... | reverse complement strand
ATCTAGAAACTTATGGGGATATCTTTTATCTCTTATTAATTCATTATAAATAAAAGCATTAATCATAACTTCACAGAAATTTGCATAATCATCCGAACTTCTTTCAGTACAATAAGTTAATTCACTTACAATTTTATTTATATCTTCATTTAACTCGACTATCCACTCTTTTGGAGCTCTTGACGATCCACTAACGATATTTTTTACTCTTTCTTCTAAACGATATAATTTATTTACTTTATTGACTATTCTTTCTTTTTTATTATTTATTACATATTTTATTGCATATTTTTTTTGTTGTTTTATAATCTTCTCTTTGAAAGTTTCAGGAATACTTTCTACGTCTATTATAATAGGGTATGTAGGTATATCACTCTTGGTGTCTATTATTCTTAATCTATCTATTTGTAAAGTTTGTAGCTTATCTCCATAATCATCAATCTCATAATATACCATAGTTCTAACATCAAAAGTATTAAAGGTATCATTGCCATCATTGCCATTATAATATATTACTTTTGATAAGCGACCGCCCTGCTCCATCCTTGGTGGTAATAAAAAACCGTAATAAAATTGTTGTTTCCGATAGGATATACTCACATCTGATATACACATAGGCAAGGCTATGAATATTGGATCTATTGTTGGATCATGATTTAAGTTATTTTTGAGCAAACTTTTTGCTTTATTGGCTGAGGCTCCGGGTCGTGCGGACTCTAATCCAACTATAGACTCTAATTCCCCTATGAATAATTCATGTTCCAACATCATTTTATATGCTCTACTACCAGTTTGTAATTGTAAATTTTTACATATAATGTACAATTTATGTAATAACATTATGTATATATTATTTAATAGTTGTAATTTTTCAGCCGGGTCATTCTCAGCTTCCTCCCACCTAGATGTGAGCGCCCATTTGGGGCGGCCCAGGGCCGTTTCGTTTTTTGCGGCGGTAACCCCTGCTTCAATGTATTTATACATAATTCCATCATCTTCAATATAATATTTAAAATATTCTTTATATTTGTCTATAACTTGTTCCCTCGCTATAAGGTTTAATTTATTTACAATATCTTCCATTATTTTTTCAGACAGCATTTTAGCAGACCATTTAAAATGCGCAATTTGGGTCATGGCTCTGCGCACAGGTTCCGTTAGCCATGCAACAATTAATGGTTCTACTAAATCTATATAATTATCTGTAATATTTATCTTAGATGTATTTATTTTTAATAATCTTAGAATTTCTAAATCTTTTCCATGTTGTGGCACACCATTCAAACTACTTACTATTCCTTTACAATTCATAAAAATATATAAAATAATAATTAAAGAATATGTATCATATTGATAATCGCGTATGCCATCCGTGTCACTTGGGTGATAGAATATAGCGCCACATATTTCCTCCACAGCATTTCCTCGATAGCTAGGGTTTCCAGCCACGGGCGGAGGTTCATTTATATCTGCGCAACCAAAATCAATTAAATAAGCTTGCTTACCCGATATCATAATATTATCTGGTTTAATATCATTATGATAAATTCCCAAAGCATGTAAATTTTCTAGTGTTTCACTTAATTGTTTTATATATATACTTAAATCTAAACTAGAAACAACATCTTTAGAGGTTTTAGCATTGTATAATAGTTTATCAAAACTAATACCATCTATGTAATCCATAATTATTACACCGCCCGGCACTGTACCTCCATATTCGCCACTTTCAAACTGCCAGTGTTCTTTATAGTGACAAACGTTTGTAATACCTTCTAGCATTTTTAAAATTTTAATTTCATTTAAAAATAAACTCTTAGAATCCGTCTCGTCGAATAATATTTTTTTCATAGCATAGAGCTTACCGTCTTTTGAATTTTTAGTAAGGAATACTTGACCAAACGACCCTTTACCTACTAGTTTCTCAGTTGATGGTGTTGGGTAATCTTCCTTATCTCCACCATATTTAATAGAACTTTTATGAGTGTTCAACCGTTTTATAATTTTGTAACCATTTATGATTTTACCCATATGTTTCTCACGTTTATTTGCAATTTTACGCTTAGAAATTTTATTTTTCTTACCTTTACGTAATGTATTTCTAACCTTTGTATTTCTACGTTTCTTAACTCTACGCTTAGATTGTTTCTTACCCATATATATTATATATATTATATATATTATATATATTATACATCATAAAAATAAGTCATATTCAGTCTGTAAAAATACCTTCCAACCTTCTTCTACTTCTTCTACTTCTTCTAATTCTTCTACTTCTTCTACTGGCGGTGGTTCTCCTAATGGCGCTGTTTCAACTGGTGGTGCTCCTATAAGATCCCTTTCTAAATCTAGAGCTACAACAATATTTTTCAAAATACTTTTAACAGTATCCGTTTGCCCTGTTCCTAACTCACGTACTTTATTTTCCAAAAAGTTTCTGAATAGTTTTTCAAGGTAACATCTTTCTCTCAAAGTTTCCTCAATTTCCCTAATATTATTTAGTTTTGTACTTAGACCTTCATCAGAATCCCTAATTTCAACCATTAGACTTTTTTTTTCAGCTATTAATGTTTCTCTAGATTTATTATCATTTATTATTATAGTCCTTAATATTTCAATTAAACTAGCATCAAGTGTATCATATAATTTTGATAGATAAATATCACCTAACTGTAATAATATATCTTTGGGTAAATTTAATAATATATCTTTGGGTAAATTTAATAATATATCTTTGGGTAAATTTAATAATATATCTTCGGGTGTATTTATAGTCCCATTTATTATATTTATTATAAATAGTTTATAATCTTCAGAAACATTATATCTATTAGTATACTTTAATGATAGAATTATCAATTCATCTTTATTTTCTAAATCAAAATAACCCTTACGATTAAGATAGTCTTTTAAATTAGTTTGGTGGTTTCCCTCATCATCATCATAAATATTTATAAATTCAAACATAACCATAGCTATTGAGTAAATATCATGTTGATTATTACAAATGTGTCTTGGTTGGCGGCACCGTGTGTCTCTGGCACATTTTATTTTTTCATATGGCATAATATAAGGACTACCACGACAAGCGCTAATACCTTCAGTCATAAGCCCTAAATCAATTAAATAAGCATCATCTTCATATATCATAATATTATCAGTTTTAATATCATTATGAAATAAATTTATTCTATGTAATTCATTTAGTGCAATAGATAATTGTATAATATACTTCCACATATATATTTCCCCTAAACTATCATCTTCAATTAGTTTAGCTAAACTATCATTACCCAAGTAATTCATAATTAATATTCCATGGTTTCCATCTTCAGTAAGCCTGTGCTCAATATATTGAACAATGTTACCAATACCTCGCAACTTTTCTAAATAAGATACTTCTTTTGAAAACAAACTTTTTCTGATTGCCTTACCATTAAAATCCATTATTTTCATAGCATATAGTACACCTCTTTTTTTAACTAGATATACACTACCATAATTACCTTGCCCTATATTTTCTCTTTTATTACATGTAAAACCGTTTATTGAGTAATCTTCTAATACACTTTTACAGGTCACGCCACCATATTTAATAGAACTTTTATGATAATTCAACCGTTTTATAATTTTGTAACCATTTATGGTTTTACCCTTATGTTTCACAAGTTTATTTGTATTTCTACGCTTTGTATTTCTACGCTTTGTGTTTCTACGCTTCGTATTTCTACGCTTAACAACTTTACGTAATGTATTTCTACGCTTAGAATGTTTCCTACCCATATTTATATATATATATATATATATTTTACGTTAAATTCAGTATAAAGTTTATAAGATATAACTATAAAATGGACAATACATTTGAATCATTAATACAAGTTTATTTGGCGCAAGTGGATTCTGCGTTGAAAGTCTCAGATCTTTTAGCGAAGCACGACAACTCTGAAGAAATAACAGTTGATCATATTATAGGTGGATTAGTATTTAGGTTAATGACACCGATGACCAATGAAGAATTAGCAGATTCTATCAGTACAGCTAAACAAATCATGGAAAAAATAGATGATTCAGATTCATGTTCAGAATCAGAATATGATGAAATTGATGAAACTTATGAAAAAACTGATTTTGGTTCGAGAAAAGTTGTTAGACCTGTATGTAACTGTGAAATATGTAGTAAATTAAGGGTTTGTCTTATTAACTACTGTAACCATGAATGTAATGATCCTTTAGCACAGAAGTTTAAAGATTCAATAGATAGCACATGTGAAAAACATAAAATCTACATATAGATATATGGATCATTGGATAAAATTTGGTTTAGCAGCAGCAATAATTGTGGCGATATCTGATTTATTAAGGAAATATTTAGTGGGTAAGATGGATCCGGCACTAACTGTATTGATTCCTTTAAGTATCGCGGGTCCATTAGCTATTATAATATTATTGACAAATGGTTATAAAAATGATATTAAAAAGATTGAAAATAAAGATTTATGTTTATTAGGTTTCATAGGATTGATGGTTCCTGTAGGACATTATATTATCACTAAAACTATTCAAGGCATCCATAATCCGGGTTATGCGAAAACAATTGTATCATTAAATATATTGATATCATCTGTATTATCATTGTATTTTTTCAAAGATGCTAAATTAAATAAATATACAGCGTGTGGAATACTCTTAGTCTTAGGTGGGTCGTATTTAATTACTAAAAAAGCGTAAATTTGATTATTTATTTTATAATTTTATTATCTTTAAACAATGTCTCATTCAGTTGAAAGACCTGTTCAGCTCGGACTATGTTGTATGAATATGACACTCAAGAAACAGAAACCCCCTGTTTATGCGGCAAGGAGGATAATTGTTAAACAAATTAATAAATTAGGTATAGAAGAGTTAAAAAAAAGAACACTTCTTAATCTGGAAGATTTGTTGAAAATGTTGAAATGGAATGAAGAAAATGGTATTCGTGTATTTCGCCTATCATCTGAGATGTTTCAACATAAGAATAACCCCAAAGTTAAAGGTTATACTTATGACTTTGCTATAGAACATCTTAAACAAGTGGGTGATTATGCTAAGTCAGTTGGTCATCGTTTAACATTTCACCCAGGACAGTTCAACAACCTTGGTTCACCATCTACCAAAGTAGTTGAGCAAACATTTAAGGATCTCATTTATCATGCCGAAGTATTAGATTTGTTAGGATATCAGTATGATACACCATTAGGTAAAGATTCAGTGATGGTTATTCATGGTGGAGGAGTTTATGGAAACAAAAAAGAAGCCATTGAACGGTGGATTGAAAATTACTATAAACTCCCTCAAATAGTTAGGAACAGATTAGTCTTAGAGAACTGTGAAAAATGTTATTCTATTTTAGATTGTTTGGAAATATCTGCGAAAGTATCCAGGAAGTCTGGTGAGTTTCTACCAGTTGTATTGGATACTCATCATTTTGAATGCTATAAAAAATTACATCCTAAAGAAAATTTCCACGATCCTAGAGAATATATGCCTTTGGTAATAGAATCATGGACAGATAAAGGAATAAAACCAAAATTCCATGTATCAGAGCAAGGTACAGGTAAGATAGGTCATCATTCAGATTACATTGATATTCTACCTGAGTATCTCCTAGAAATCCCCGAAAAATACGGTATAAACATAGATATTATGATAGAAGCCAAGGCAAAAGAATTAAGTATTCATAAATTGTATGATAAATACCCGCAGTGTAATTGTTTGGTTGGAGAATAGATATATTTATTTAAATTTGATTTTTTAGTGTTATGAGTTAACCAATAGTTATTTATTATGCCCTGTTCTATATGTTGTGAACATGGACATAATTCTAAGGGATGTTGGTATGTATGTCTTCCGTTATATTACGATAATAATGATTTAAAAGTTAAAAATACAATAAGTAAAATGGATGAAGGGGTAAAAAATGATAGAAAATATGAAGTTATTGTTGAACATAATGAAAATAAATTTAATATTCAATTAAATAATAACTTATATATGATATCATCAGAGACCGTAAAAAAAATTAAATTTATTCTAAAAAACAGATTATTCAATAAAATAAAGGAATGTGTTTTAAAAAATATAGATGTAGAAACAATACATTCATTAAAAACAAATAAAGGAAATACACAAAATACAGAAAGATTATCTATTAATTTCATAAAAAAATGTTTAGAATCATTGAATTATTCTTATAAAGAAGCAGGTTCCCAACAATCAAAGGATTTTAGAAATATAAATAATATAGGTTTAAATATAGAAGTTAAAAAAACAGATTCAACCACAGTATATTTTAATGACACATTACCAAGTCCTGATATATTTTATATAATAATTTTTACTGGATCAAAATTCAAGAAAAAAGAGAATATTTCGCCTAAGATAATATTTATAAACGGATATGAATTATGTAAAAATGATTTATATCTATTAATGGAATATAAAAAAGATATGGAATATATGAAAAATAAATGGGCAAGGAAGGGTTCCAATGAGAATGCCTGTAAGTTTAAACATTTTAGTGTGTATCCAAGACCAACTTATAAAACTGATATCCATTATTTATTTGATAGTAAATATACATATAATTTATTTAATTAGTTCTTCAACAATCATTTCTATCAGAGGAGGTGGAACAGCATTACCTATCTGTTTAATTTGTTTACCTACATCACCCGACAGTTTGTAATCTTCTGGAAACCCTTGAATTTGTTTTAATTCAATGGCTAATAAACACCGTAGATAATTACCATTTTTATTTTTTAACGGTACAAAGAAACGTGGACAATGAGCATATGAACATATAATTGTATTTATAGGTTTTCTAATATCAATGATTTCGCCACCAACATCTAATCTTCTTCCAAAATGTAATCTATGGGGTCGTGCTTTATCCTTTCTAACATAATCTCTTTTTTTAGCTAATTGAACTAAATTTGGATGCGGGTTATTTTCTTCTTCTTCATTTTCCATATCAGTTAGTATACATTCTTTTGGTAAATCATTAAAATCAAAATCTAAATATTCGGGTTCTATCTTTAATGCTCCTTCCATATTAAATTTAATTATATTTTTTAAATCCCCCAGTCTATTATCACTTTCTTCTGGAAATTCAAATTTTTGTTCCAAATCACTTCTAATACCCACAATAATTAATCGTTCTCTATTCTGAGGAACACCTATATTTAATTTACTACACATATATACTCTGTAGTATATATCATATCCTATTTTATTAAATTCATCTTTAATAATATCTATATATAAATCACCATCTACGTTTTTTCGTGATAATAAACCTTTTACATTTTCGCCAATAATATATTTAGGATTTATTAGTCTGGTAGACCTTAAAAATTCTCTAAATAAAGTGTTCCTGGGGTCATCCGGTAATTTTTTACCTGCGTGTGAAAACCCTTGGCAAGGGAAACCCGCAAATATTAAGTTAACCTTATCTTTGTATTGTAAAAATTCATCATCACTTGTTTTAGTTATATCTCCTCCACCAAGTAATTTTGTATCAGGAAAATTTAATTCATGCGTTTCTTTCATTTCTTTTTCCCATTCTGAATAAGCTACCAAATTCAAACCAGCTTTAACTATGCCCAATGAATCACCACCCATGCCTGAAAATAAACTAATTGCTTGAATAGTATTATCATTACCGTTTACATTATCACTTACATTCAAGTTAACATTACTAATACATTCATCAATATCCATATCTCCGTTGTATACTTTAAGCAAGATAATATATAATTCCAAATTAATTTGTCCGACTAAATTTTCCAACAATTTCTTATTTCCTTTCATTTCAAAATAGTTTTGCCATAGATCTTCTATATACGTTTTATCTAATAATTTTGATATATTCTCTTCATTTTCTACGTTTAATTCTCTATCATATGTCATATTTATTGGATCCAGTTTTAAGGATTCAATATGTTTCCAAAATTTACCACGAGATTTAAATGATTTGCCTGTTAATGGACATATAAAATCTTGTTTAGTGTAACTACCTTTAATAGAACCATCTTTAATAGAACCACCACATACAAATATTTTATCATTATCGGATACAAGTAAGCGTATTTGAACCATAGTATTTAATATACGAAAGATAATTTTAAATCAAATTTATTTAAAAAGTAATAAAATTATTAACTTAAATGGAATTTTATGAACACTTTAGATATTTTATGAATAGTTTAATGGATACAATTTATGAAAAGAGATATGTATATGAGTAGGTATATTTATATTAAATGAGCTATTTTATTTCCTTCTTTAGATAGATACCTGATTACATATTAGAAATCCCTGAAAAATACGGCATAAACATAGATATTATGATAGAAGCTAAGGCTAAAGAATTAAGTATTCATAAATTGTATGAGAAATACCCCCAATGTAATTGTTTGGCTGAAGAATAGATATTTAAATTTTGTATAAATTTGATTTTTGTTATTTGATGATGATAATAAATAATTAACAATATGGAAGTCGCATCAACAACCGATGAAATGGTATTGAAAAATAAAATAAAAGAATTGGAAAAAAAATTAAATGAAGAAAAAGAAGAAAACAAAGGATTAAAAGAAGAAAACAATAAATTAAAAGAAGAAAAAGAAGAAAAAGATAAAAAATACGAAAAAGTTATAAAGTGTATTAAGGGTGAAAATAGTGGAAGATGTGAGGTTGGTAATTTTCTAGAAATTGATGATATACCTGATAACATTAAAGGGAGTTTACGGGATTTAAGGATTAATATCAATAGCGTATTTCCAATAGATATAAAAATCCCCTACAAAAATGATGAACCATGTAACAATCAATCCCTTGGTAATCAAATACCAAATGGATTAGAAAAAAAATTGACAGAAAATGAATCATTATGTATTACTTTTAAAGGGTGCGGTGCAGGTTATCCAGATAGGAAGGTATTTGTAAATGGTATTGATACTGCATTACTTTGGGAGTGGAAGAGCATGTATAGTCGCGATGGTAAAGGTGTTAGAGTATGTATTACTAAGTTTCCAAATAATTGTATTCCAAAACATTTCAATGATTGTGATGAAAAGTTTCACCTTTGGGTTTGTTTGGATTATGAAAAAAACGATGATCCTATTAATAAGAATACAATCATAACGGTTACCAAATTAACTATCAATAGCATTTCTCCACAAACTACCCTTAATACAAAATTTGAACTGAGCACTACCGAGGATCTAATTAAAAGTGAAATAGAAAATGGAAATATTGTTGAACTGTAAATTGCTAAAATTACTCTTATCTTATATTCTAAATTTGAATGTTTTTTATGGTACCAACCCAAACACTATTTAAAGACGTACCATTATAATATAATATAATATAATAAATAATGTCGGACTACGTTAAAAATATTAGACACGTGCTTAATACAGAATTGATGCAATTTACTTTAGGTAAAACTCAAAAAACTATAAATAGTATAAAACAATCCCAGCAAGAATGGATTGAATACCTTCAAATAAATGATGATACTATTCCTGGAACACGTATTATCCCTATAATATTGACAAATAATAGTTTAGCAGAAACGGAACAGTGGACTATACGTCTAGGGGAAGAATTAGATGGTTTGAAGGTAGTTATTGTTTCTAGTAAAGAAACGGCTGATTATTCAAACTCATCCGAATTAATTAATTATATGAAAGAATGTGATTTAAATGACTTACCAAGTGTAATTGTTATGTGTACTAATGGAACTAGGATTAATACTTGTAGGGAAATATTTAAAGCATTTAGTCATTTTAGTCATTCACCTAGAAAGGATATTATTATTCGTTTTGATCCTGCTTTTGACGAAATAGATAAACAAACAGGTCTTCTTAAAGTTTTCTTAAAAGATATTAACAGACGACAATACATGACAAGCAACAATGAATACGAACTCATAAATAAAATATTATATATTACTGCCACACCTACTAAAGGATTATTTAATACAATTAGAGGTTTTGGAGTCCCTGATTTCGAAAACTTAGATACTGACTTAGAAAAAGATTTTCCCCGTCCTAAACATGAGGATTTAGTGAGAGCATACAAAAGCATGAAAGATGATGCTATTATCTATATTGAAAGCGATTCTATGCCTGTAGAATATGTGAAGGAAATATTAGAACACCCAGAATATATTGACTTGGATGAAAGAAAAATTATTTTCGCACCAGCTGAAAATAAAGTAAGTTCACATGAAGAAATGACAGAAGTATTTGCTAATATTGGTTTTACAGTATTACTACATAATGGTAAATTTAAAGGTTTTGTTGAACCGAATGGGGCAAGAACTCCATTAGAAGAATTTAATAAAGGACATTTTAAACAAAAACCCCAAATGATGGATACCCTAAGGAAATGGAATCAATTAAATCCCACTAAATCATTGGCAATAACTGGTTATAATACAATTGAAAGAGGAGTTACCTTTAATACAAATGGATTTAATTTTACAGATGTTATTATATCTTCTTATCATGGAAAACAAATTAATAAATTACTACAATTGATGGGTAGAGATCACGGACATGCTGATTATTGTAAACCATGTGTCTTATATACAACCGAAAGAATACATAAATCAGTTGTAAAATTTATTGATACTTTCAATAAATTAAAAGAAGCAGATATAGAAAGATATAATATAACAGACTTTTCAAAATCACCCTCAACTATCCCTGTAAAAATTACTATCCTAAATGATGAACTATTAACTGAAATAATTGATTTACTAAAATCATACTCCTTTAAAAAGGGGAGATTATCAAAACCAGAAACACTAAAAAAAGAAGTCGCTTATAAGAAAATACACGAAATATTTGAAGAATATAAATCAAATCCAGAATATATTCTTTGGCAAGATTATAATAATCGTAATAAGATAGATTTATCTGAAAGATATATTAAAACTATTAGAAGGTATGGTGGTGGCGAGGGAAATGGACGGAGATTTCAAACGTTTAGTAATAATCACGACAATAGAAAAGCAAGTTCTCAAAAAGGTGAAACAGATGATTATTCATTGGATGTAGCATGTGAGGAATTTATAGATGGTTCTTTTGTGAATCCAATTAATGTATTGTGGTTAACATTCCGCGTAGAAGATTAATCAACAATGCTCTCATTACAATAAGTAATATACTTTTCATCTATATCCATACCAATACCTGATAGATTATAATCCTCGACATTATCACTCATTTTTTTAGCTGTTCTAACAGTTGTTCCAGAACCTATAAATGGATCTAATATTACACCCTTTTTTACATCACTTATTTTAATACAATGTTCTACTAATCCTTCTGGAAAAGTTGCTGGATGAAACCCTTTTTGTGATTTATTCCATATTGTTTCATATGGTATAAACCATGTATTCCCTTTACATCTTTTATCTTCAACAGGTAATCCGGTTTTTTTATTAATCCTATGTTTACCCGTTTTACGATCAATTAAATTACACTTCCATTTATATGGGACACCTATAGCTTCTCTATTAATCTTCACTTTATCTGTTTTTGTAAAATGATATAAATTTTCATTTGTAACATTAATATATCTATCTGAATTAATTGGTTTAAAATGTCCATGTGTATCGTCTTTACTTTCACCAATAGATATTGATTTTACCCAGGTTATATTATTTTGTAAAGTAAATAATTCTTTTAATTTTAATGCAACTTCCATTGAAATCCATGGATCCTTATTAGTATAACCCATATTCAAGAATATGTGACCATCATCTTTTAATATTCTTTTTAATTCAACAAATATATCATATATCCATTCTAAATATTGTTCTCTAGGTTTTTTATCTTTATATTTATTATATTTTAAACCTATATTATATGGTGGACTAGTTACCACTAAATCGATTGATTTGTCGCTTTGTTCTTTTAATTTTTCTAAACAATCACCTAGTATAAAATTATATATATTTAAATTGCTTTCACTATCATATCCACTATCATATCCACTATCAGATACTAATTCTTCACTAACAGTTTTTTCTATAACATCATCATTTATATATTTATTGGACTCATTAATACAATTATCTATATTCATCTCTCCTCTGTATACTTTAAGCAAGATAATATATAATTCTAGATTAATTTGTCCGATTAAATTATAAAATTTAGTTTTATTACTAAATTCATTTACAAAATAGTTTATCCATAGTTCCTCTAGTTGTGTTATATCAAATAATTTTGAAATATTCTCTTCATTTTCTATATTCAGTTGTCTATCATATTTCATTTTACTTGGTTGAATATTAGTAGTTTTTATATAATCCCAGAATTCCCCTCTATTTTTAAATGCTTTACCTGTTAATGGACATATAAAATATTGTATAGAATAACCTTCAACTATAGGTTCTTTTCGGCCTTCTTGTATTTTAAATATTTTATGATTATCATCAGATACGAATAAGCGTATTTGACCCATATTATTTAATATACGAAAGATAATTTTAAATCAAATTTATTTAAAAAGTAATACATTATTAACTTAAATGGAATTTTATGAACACTTTAGATATTTTATGAATAATTTAATGGATTCAATTTATGAAAGGGACATGTATATGAATAGGTATATTATACTCAGTTAGTTAGCTATTTGATTTTCTAGCTTACAAATAAACTTAAAAGGAAAACGAGAATAATCTGTAAAAGTTACAGACAAACTAAACTCTAAATGTCGCGTGAGGAAGTTGACAACTGGTCTAGGTTCACTCTCATATGCAAGCCAGAGCAGTCTGGGAAAACATTCGTCATGATTCAACAGATCATCAAAGATCTGGAAGAGAAAGATTATGAGGGGAAGAAGACTGTTAATTTCATTTTCTGCGACAACAGTCTTCTCCTCACTAAACAGACTGGAGAGAGAGTAAAGAATGATCTTGAAGAGTATCAAGTCAATGGTGAGCTCTACATTGAACTTTCTTCTCACAATAGGACGGAACACCACAATTGGAAGTCAGTGGTAGGAACGCTTACCACATCTGAAGTGAATAATGTCCTATGTTGTACCAATGGTGTCCGTGTCGATGACATTTATGAAATTATCCAAAGCCTTAACAGCTATCATTTGACAGAAAATAAATTTATGTTCAAAATCTGGTTAGATGAAGGAGATAAATTCATCAAGCCAATAGATTCTACCTTCAAGCCACTTGTAGATGAATATGAGAATGTTAATGTGTATTGTATCACTGCTACGCCAAAAAAACTATTTGATGTTTACAAACAGATGAATGTATTCCCTATCGAGAATACCACTACACCAAATTACCATGGGTGGAATGACAATGAAATCACGCTCGTTGATCACGTAGCTGGAAATGAATTCGTAAGACATGTCTTGGATGAGTGTGCTAAAGAGTTGATTTTGCCTGGTAGCAAATGGTTTATCCCAGCAGGTCACACTAAAAAGAGTCATAAGGCTGTAAAAGATATCTGTATTGAACGAGGTATAGCTACAATCATTGTGAATGGTGAAGGGATACAATTATACTTGCCTAACAAGACATTTTACATTTACAACAAAGATGAAGAACTCAATACCCTACTAAAGAAAATTTACAAACAACATCATCTTGAGAATTATCCTGTAGCAATTACAGGGAATATTTGTATTGGACGAGGAATCAGTATCGTTTCAGAAGATTTTATGTTTGATTGTGGTATATTGTCTCTCTGTCACAATCAACAAGAAGCATCACAGAACTCGGGTAGGTTGAAGGGAAATATTAAGGGGTTCTCATCTTACAAACCCTTTAAAGTTTTCACCACAGAACAGTTTGACAAAGTAGCCAAAGAATGGGAGAAGAAATCACGTGGACTAGCTGAACTAGCTTTTAAGAGAGCCGAAGAAGGTAAATCTACAATCATTACTAAGAATGAATTCAAGACAGTCGGTGAAGATTTTGAATACATTGTTCACCCTGAACTATTCAATAGTTATGCGAAAGCTCACAAGTTCTTGCTAACCATTTGGAGACAAAAAATGAAAACTAAACCAAAGGAAAGCAAAAATTCTGTTATTCATTCTTCAGAGGCTACCAGAGGATATATGGTGACATCGAAGCTTCTAAAGGCTGGTAAAACTGTTCAAGATCTTAGTTATGAAGATGTCCTAACTATTGAGAAAGCTAATAGGATAGCACCAGCAACGTGTATCTCATCTACAGATAAAGGAAGTAGGTATCTTATCTTGCCTGTCTATGAAAATGACGATACACCTCCTAACAGAGAAATGTATCAGGTTAGATACATTTCATTCAAGAAATAATTTATATAAATTTAGTAATAAAATTTGTTAGAATATTAAATAAATTATTTTTTATATTCATCCATTATTAGATCAGCTAACTTCGAATAAAGCATATCATCATAGTTTAACCATTCTTTATCAAATATCCTAATTAATTCATGTATTAGTTCTACAACTTGATAGGATATCCCAGTTATATTATAGAATATTGGTTTATGATCTTTTTTAACAATGTAATTGGTTTCGTTGTGTATTATTGAAAACTTACCCGCGTGTGTATCGTGTAAAATATAATGGGAACCAGCTATATTTTCCCACCTTTCATAATGATATTTTAGAGCATCTTTCTTTTCTTCTTCATCTTTTATTTCAACTATTTTATCACATATAGCAGGTTCATTGATTAATTGTGATAATAAAAAAATTATTCTTTTATTTGTGCTTAGTGTAATTAACATATTATATTCATATATGTAATTTTTTATATATATATATTTATATATGGGTAGAAGTAATTTGTCTAAGCGTAGAAGTAGATTATCTAAGCGTAGAAGTAATTTGTCTAAGCGTATGAATAAACGTAAAAGTAGAGTATCTAAGCGTAGGAATAAACGTAGAAGTAGATTATCTAAGCGTAGAAGTAAATATAATAATATATTAATATATGGGGGAAGTGCTTCTACCGGCAAGCCACACTACTTTAAAATAAATCAAAAAATTAATGTAAAATCTTCATTACTACAACCACCTGATACTGAATTACCTGATACTGAATTACCTGGTATTATAGTATCATATTTACGCCCCAATGGTGAAAACCAATATCGCCCTGTGGATAGACCCCATAGATATCCTTATACATGTTATTTGGTATTCGCGTCTAAGAACCCTGATAATCTACCTGAGGATATAGATAAAAATAATAGGCAGAATAACAGTGGATATAAACATGTTGTGATACCTGTAATTGATTCAGATAGTAAATTATCTATAAGAACATAATTTATTTATTATTTCAAGTGTTCATATTATAACTTATTTTTGAAACCTTTTTAATATCATCTTCACCCATATTCATTTTATGGAGGTCTCCTAATTCTATGTATTCAAAATCATCTATATCTTTGGCACCTAACTCTACAAAATGATCATAGTACATTAGTAAATCATGTTGATTCAGTATTTTTAATAATTTTGTGTAAATAGGTTTCTTAAATTTAAGATAAATATAGTTGTTATTTAACCATAGTTTATTTACTTTTTTTAGAACTTTTTCATAAGCATAGCCTACTATATCTCTGTTATTGATATTCACTAATGTTAACCCCGGATATAGGCCATACGTTTCAGCTGCTACTGTTCCTTTCACTATATTTTTAATCACAGGTAATCCACAACTTTCCCTAAACTCTATCCCTAAATCACCATCACCTTCAAAGAATTCTTCAAAATAATAATCTTTTTCACTTAGATCAGATAAACTACATGATTTTTTGATAGGTGTTACACCTTGATCTACTAATTTAGTGGGAACACTTTTTGATTTATTCATTTAAATTAATAATATTAATAATAAAAAATTATCAAATTTACATGTTTTAAGTATATTCTTTTATCTTTCACATCTAACAGGTTGTAACCATTCTATTGTTTCTTCATCTGTATCTAATTGTTTTTTTAAACTGTAATCAGCATGAACTTTGTCTACCCATAACTGTTTACCGTTGATACTTTTTATTCTTAGATTGAATATGGCACTATTACGGTGTGTCTTGAATATAGATTTGTAAAATTCCAAATCCCCTTTGACTGTAGCTAATTCATTTTCAACTGATTCTAACTTAGCTGTTACTTCTTCTAATGTTGTCATATTTTATTCATTAATTATTATTTAAATTTTAAATCAAATTTAATAATATGGATCTTAAACCAAATTTATTAACAGAATATTATTTTGATAATATTTTATATACACTATCGAGTAAATTTTATGATTCTATGGATGAATCTTTAAACCATATATTTAATAGTTATAAAGGATATAAAACATATATGACACATACTGAAGGCGATAATTACTATGTTGTTAAATTTACTAATAATGATAAAATATTTTATATAATTCAATTAGTAGATTAATTGTGACCAATAAAATCCAATAAATTCATTATTATCTTTTAGATGTTGTATCTTATCCATTGTAACTTTTTTAAGTTTTTTGTTTTTTAATAGTATTTTATTTTCATAAATACTTTTGATTAGATTATTAAAAACATTTACTTTTTCTGTATTAGTTAGGAATGTCCATTCATATAAATTTATTAAACTTTTTATATTATTTAGTATCTTTTTTTCATTTTTATTAAAATTATTTAATCGTGTGTTGTAACGATGATTAGGTTTACACCTACATACTGGGCAACTATCATTATTTCTTAACCACTCTTTTATACATTTATTACAATATTTATGAGAACATGGTAGAGTTTTTTTTAATTTAATTTTTTGTAAACAAATTGGACAAGTGTTCATATTATATTCATTTAGGGTATAATATTTAAATAAAATATAAAATTAAATTGTATAATATTTAAATAAAATTTAAAATTAAATTGTATACTATAATAATGAAGTTAATTAGTTTATTTGGATTAATTAAATTAGTTAATTCACAAGTTAATACCAAAATTGTATCTGAAGGTAGTATCTGTGGTGGTATGGTCGTTGGAACACCATCTGTGTGTGATGTTAATTTAGAGTGTGTTTATACCTTGGGTCCAATGATAGCTGATGCACCCGGATTTTGTCGCCCTACATGTCCAACTGTTAGAGATCAATGGGGTAATTGTGTTCCCGATAATTGTGAAGTCTGGAATGATGGATGCAATATATGTTCTTATGATAAAAGTATAAATTCATTAGTAAGTTGTACTGAAGAAGTATGCTACACATCTACACATGAAGCTAATTGTGATAGATATTCTACTAATGAAAATTCATTTTTCCATTGTTCTCAATCGGTAGATGTTATATCTCAATTAAACAGTGTATGTTGTACTAGTGGTGATTTGTGTTTGACGGGTTTTCCAGATAGATGTTCTCCTGAATGTGCTTCATTAGTTAATTTAATTTTCACTAATTGTGCCCCTGTATTAAACATCGATGATATTACAGATAAAAGTGGATTTAGAGAATTTCATCAAAAATGCTTAGACACCAGTAACTCTGGTGGTTCTAAAGATATCCCTGTTAACTGTGCTCTATGGTATGATGGTTGTAATACGTGTTCGGTAAGTAATGGTGATATTAACTTTTGTTCCAGAAGGATGTGTTTAACTATGGGTGAACAAAGTTGTAGAGAACATCGTGATTCTACTGATAATAGAGAATCTGGTTCTACTTGTTTTGACGGTATAGATAATGATGGTGATGGTTTGAGTGATTGCGATGACCCTGATTGTAGTATTTATGGGCGCTGTAGAAGGATTTCTGATTCTGAAGAAGGTAGAGAGTGTTTTGATGGTATTGATAATGATGGTGATGGTTTGGCTGATTGTTACGATAATGATTGTTTAAGGGATCCTAGGGCATCTACCCATTGCGGTGATATGGTTATAACACCATTATCCATGGAACCTACTAACGGTCATTAGATTAATAAACACTATATTCATTTAAAATATTATTTCTATTAATATTTGTATTCATAAAATGTGTATCAATTACAGCATATAGTGATCCGGATTTTACTTTTTTAGCAAATTTAGTTGAATCTTTATCATATGTTTTTATATAGTAATATCCATATCTGTTTGTTATGTATTTTTGTGTTGCTAAAATTCTATGTTTTGGTTCCAATTTAATCAATCTAATTGTTCCTTCAATATTTTCATCTGCCATTATTTTCTGAACACTTTTTAACCATTTATTTAGACCAACTTTGATATTTCCTACAAATCTGTCTTTTTTCATTAGTTGTTTCCATTGATTATATAATTCATTAGTTAATGATGATAAAGGTGTATTAGAATCCATTTTATAGTTACCATATGTTCTATATTTTTTATTAGGTATCTGCCAAAAATTAGTTAGACCACCGAAATCAAATCCGGCATGTTTGAATACTTTATCATCTGTGTAGTATCCATGTTTAACGTAATCTAATTTATCGTTACCAATATGATATAATTTTATTTTGCGTTTTTCTGGTAATTCATTTAAATCTGGATTATTCTCGACTACTTTTTTCATATTATTAAAATCTATGAATACTATATATTTGAATTGTTTGACATAACTTACTTCATTATTTGAAGGAAATAAGTCAGTCTTTTTATGTTTTTTATCATATAAATCATCTACTATAATTTTCTCCCAATTTTCATATTCTTCTTTATTAATGTATCTCATTTATAAGAGTATATATATTTATTTATTATTTTTTCTCTTTTTAGTTTTCCTTTTATTAGTTCTTCTTTTAGTTTTTCTTTTATTATATCTTCTTTTAGTTATTATTTTTTTATATTTTTTATTTTTAGATTTTTTTAGTTTATAGCCACCTAACGCAGTATCAAAAAACTCTATAAATTTATGGTCCCTAATATCTGTATCAAATAAACCAAAACCATGATTACCAGTTATAGCTTTTTTAATATGTATATGATTAATTTTATCGGGTAAAGATAAAGAATTTAATTTATCCCTATCATCTACTATATCATCCAATGGAAACGTTCCACCAGTTCCTAATATAACTTGATTTACTAATGTTCCATTTTCAAATGTTATAGTTATATCTTGATAATTATGTGTATCAGCACAAATATAGGTTACAGTGATACCTTCTTTTAGTTTACAAAATAAATCTACTAAATATTTATTTACAACCATATGTTTTTCTTTTTTTACTTTTAATGATAATATTGGTATATGACCAAAAATATATATTTCACCTGTTTCTTTGTTTATTAATTCAATTATATGTTCATTAGAATCTATATGTTCTTCTTCCGTATTTATTACAAAAAAGGGTAATCCTTCTATTAAACGTCCACTTTCTATAAATGTACATCTATTACAATTAAATAGTCCTTTTTGTATATCTAATAAGTTTGATTTATGTGGTAGTTCATATTCAAGTGGATTTTTAGGTCTTTCTATAGGTGGTGATACTATTTCTGGTATAAAAATAGTATGTTCTTTATATTCATGGTTACCCGAACACATATATATAGGAATATCATAGGTATCACTTATATTTTTTAATTTACTAAATACATGATCTAAGTGATTTAAGTTACAATATGCTACTTTACCACCCCCACTGCTTATGCTGTAATTAATAACTTCTTTAAATGGTTGCCATTGATAATCTTCTTCCGGTTTATTTATTATATCTGTGAGGGTGTCTTCTTCAGAATATATCTTTTTAATATTGGGGTAATAATTATCACCCGTTATAACTATAAAATCTATAGCACCATCCCAAATACTTGACCTTACGACCCTCTGACTCTTCACCAACCTGTTAGATATAAATTTATTTAATTCATCTAATAAATGCTTAATCGGATATTCTGATTTTTTAGGATCCCCTTTATTCCAACATCCAAATGAAATAAACTTCATATAATATTCATTATATATTAAATTTGATTATTATATTAAAGATTACAGTAAAACAAAATTACGACTTACTATGGAGTCTGTGAATACTCTCCATCCAACCAAAGTTTACAGAGATTACATAGTTGATCCATCTATCATGAATAAGATTGTTGAGGATTCAGATGAAAAAAGAAGCGTCATATTCAAAGATTACACTGAATTTGATAGAAATCATTGTTTCATCAAAGATGTATGTTCAGACTTCTTGGAGCTAAACGGATTCTCACATAACAAAGATAAATGGTTTATGGATATTATTCGTTACAAGCTTGACAATGAAACGAAACGGGTCAAAAGTGGTTTAGCATGGCACTGTGAGAATGATAACTATCCCAATGTTATTACGGTTCTCTTGTATCTGAGGATTGATGAAGGAATTATTGATGGAAATATTCGCTATAAAGACAAAGATAATCAGAAACAGGTTCTACAAGTTAGTAGTGGGACAACTGTCATTATGGATGGTAACGTTCCACATAAACCTCAAGATCCCTATGGCACAGGTCTAAGGGATCTTGTCATAGTTAGTTTTCAAAAATAAAATATTATCAAGAATATATGAAATTTATAATAGAAAAAATGATAAAATATTCAACTCTCAATTTTGTTTTTGTGAGTAGTATCTGTTATGTTGAGACTAAAAAATTTTCTCATAAAATTAAAATTTGATTTTAAACAAAGTTATATTTTAACAGAACTAAAACTATAATAAGAATAAAGATATGACTTACACAGAACTAAACAGACACAAAGATATTCTTTATGGACTGGGTTACCTTAGGGTATACCTAACAAAATACTTGGTGAACACGGGGAAAGAAGATAATCTGGAGAACATCAAAGAATACATCAACAACAACATGGACTCTTGGCAGAGGAAAGGTCATCGTTTGTAAATATACTCTTTTAGTTAAATTTGATATTTGTAATAATTTTTTATGTTAATGAAATAAAAAAGAACACTTGACTATAATTAGCTATGGAATACACTATTGAACATTT
>Ga0206125_10002190_pt1 | contig 21033 bp, 17 predicted proteins | sample Helgoland_Spring_4_FD_148598 | JGI IMG/M metagenome (GOLD analysis project Ga0206125, IMG submission 148598) | Pelagic subsurface seawater microbial communities from Kabeltonne, Helgoland, North Sea - Helgoland_Spring_Bloom_20160331_1 | ecosystem: Environmental > Aquatic > Marine > Epipelagic ... | reverse complement strand
TCAAAAAAATTTGCTTTAGGTCTCAATGAAATTAATTCCATAAAATCAAATGGATTACTTGAATTCCATATTTTTTCATAACCTAATTGTACTAATAATCTGTCTGATACAAACTCAATATATGTCTTCATCATTTCAGCATTCATTCCTATCAACGCACATGGTATAGACTCTGTAATAAATTCCTTTTCTATTTCAACTGCTTCTTTAATTATATCATAAATTATTTCAGGTTTTAATTTATTTTTAATATAACTATACAATAAACAAGCAAAATAACAATGTGTTCCTTCATCTTTACTAATTAATTCATTACTAAATGTTAATCCTGGCATTAATCCCCTTTTTTTTAACCAATAAATTGCACAAAAACTTCCTGAAAAAAATATTCCTTCAACAATAGCAAATGCTATTAATCTCGTAGCAAAATTAACTTCTTTATTTTCTATCCATTTATATGCCCATTTCGCTTTTTTTCCAACACAAGGCATATTTTCAATTGAATTAAATATCTTGATTTTTTCTTCATTATCTTTTATATATGTATCAATCAATAAACTATACGTTTCACTATGAACATTTTCATTAAATATTTGATAAGAATAAAATGCTCTTACTTCTGGTATCTCAATCTCATTCATAAATCGTATTGACAAATTTTCCATTATAATCCCATCACTTCCAGCAAAAAATCCTATTACATTCTTAATAAAATTCTGTTCATTATCATTTAAATTTTCCCAATCTGTTAAATCTTTACTTAAATCTATCTCGTTTGATGTCCAAAATGAACTTTCGGCTTTTTTATATTCTTCATATATATCTTGATATTTTATTGGAAAAAGAACAAACCTAGAACTACTTTTTTGTAATAGTATTTCATCTTTGTCATAACTTAAATCTGTTGTTGCTGAGTAACCCATAAGTTATATAAATAAATAAATTCTATATATTTTTTTTTAAAAACATTAGTTAGAAATCAAATTTTTTTTATTTATTAACAATTAATGAATCTTTCAAACAATGAAAAAGAATTAATAAATAATTATATACCAACATTAAAAAGATATTTTAAAAAAAAAAATAATTTTAAATATTTTAAAAATCCCTTTATTGAAAATTTTATTTTCAAATTTGTTTTAATTAATAATGATGAAGCATTAATTGAAAAAATTATTGATAAAATTAATGATAATATAATTAGTACTGAAGATGTTTCCTTTTCATTAAATTATTATTATAATTTTTCTAAAAATGAAAAAATGAAAATCCAAACTTTTTTATATAATAATGATGAAAATGAAATGATTTTATTTAAACTTAAAACGAACATTATATTATTTTTAATCAAATATTTTCAATATTATTACATTATCAATGAATTATTATTTGAAGATGATGAACAAGAATTATTTTATGCAATTTATATTTTTAGTAAAAATAATGAAAATGATATAAAGAATTATTCTAAAAAATATTTTAAAATGAAAATATTTTTTAGTTTGATTGATGATTTATCAAAGATATATAAAAAAAACTTAGATATATTAGCAAAAAATGATATTGTTTCTAATTCTGATTCATTTAAATTTTTTGTGAAAAATATTTTTTTTGATTGGCACATTTTTTATAAAGAAGCACTGGAAAATGATAATTTTATTCATATTGATAAAAAATATGAAATAAAACCTAATTTATTCTATAAATTTGTATGCAGTCACAATATATGTTAATTTAATTTCATTCTACATAATCCACATGTGAAATTTTTATTATTATTATTGCAGTAATTATAATATTTTTGATAACAAGTAACATGAATTTTATGTTCGCATTTTAAAAAATAATATTTATTGTCACTTTTTTTAAAATCTTCAAAACATATTTGACATTCATCATTATTTTTATTTAAATTACAAGTATGATTATTATATATATTTTCATTATAGCATTTATTACAACCATCACAATGTATTAATTTATTTTCTGATTTTATGTAACATATTTTACATTTATTACAATGAGTAATTTCTTTATTTGACCAAAATTTACATATTAAACAATAATATTTTGTAAATTGAATATTACATTTTTTACATTTATTTGATAACTCTTGCTCTTCATTGCAATCGTCTTCATATTTTATTTTTATTATATCTTTTTTTTTTATTATATGGTCATTTTCTTGATTATGACAATAATAACAATTATAATATTTATTACAACATTTTAAATATATATTATGTTTTATATTTGAATGATTACAACTCATTTATTATAATTAGCATTTATGTAAATTCATTTTTTTATATTTTTTAAATATATTTAATCAGCATATTCTTTTATATATTCAACTTTCTCTTCATTTAGTATCATACCAGATACTAATATTTCATAAATTATACTATCAAATTTAACAAGATAGTAATTATACATACCTGTTGGATTAGATGAAAATAATAATATATTCTCATCAGCATTATTTTTAAATTTCTCAATCTTTTGTTTCATATTATTTCTCAATGGAGTATATGGTACATAACTCTGTGTATAATTAAATACATTTGATGTTCTGTATTGAAGTAGTATAGTAACAATCTGAAGTATATTATTCATCTTAAAAGTTTTTTAATGGAAGTATTATTTCCTTTTTTATTTTATTATAATAATTTTTCAATTTTTTTATGATTATATTAATTATATTTTTTTTAATCCCCTTATGTCCGATGGATAATTTACATATCCATATGTGTAAAATTCATATTTATTATTTTGATTGTCTCTATAATAATAGAATTGATATCGTCCATCTCCTGTATATCCATAATTCATTATTTTTATTTTAATATCACTAAAAAACATGTCTATTAGTAAATTAGTATCTGAACGAGTTGTACATGATGGTGGTAAATTATTATATTTACACTTTTTTTCACCTGAAATATATTTTTGTACTTCATCAATAATTTCATTATCACTATCTATTTCATCGCCACTAATATACAAATCACACATGATTTAATTTATAATAATTTAATAAATTATTATCAATTTTTTTTAAAAAAATAATATTTTTTACTTATTTTGTAAAAATTCTTGGATTAATGTGCATCGATTGTAACTCTTGTATAAATAATTTAGAACCATACGGAATCTGTACTTTAGCAAATCGCGTCTGATTGTCACTATATAATGATTTATAAATATTCTTTTCCGGATTCACTGGACTAATCATGCCCGTTTCTTTATCAATCCAAATATAATATTTATCTGAGCAATCAAATGTTCTTTCTTTCAAAAATTGTACAGCACCATGTGACAATAAACAATCTCTTTCCATCTCACCACATCGCAAACCACCATCACGTGATCTACCCTCAGCAGGCTGCATGGTTAGTAATTGATAAGGTCCTGTTGCTCTTGAATGAATTTTATCTTCGACTAAATGTTTTAATCTATAGTAAAAAGTTGGACCAATAAAGATATTTACTTTAATTTGTTCTCCTGTTTTTCCATTATACAATACTTCTGTTCCTCCACCACTATATCCCATTTTTTCTAAAATAGGAGAAATATCTTCAACATTTACTTTTCTAAATGGTGTAGCATCCATATCACAACCTGCTAATGTTCCTACTTTACCGAATACACATTCAATAAATTGTGCTATTGTCATTCTCTTTGGAATAGCATTTGGATTCATAATAATATCTGGTACAATCCCATCCTTTGTAAATGGCATATCTTCCTGTTTATATGTCATTCCAATTGTTCCTTTTTGTCCATGTCTTGAAGAAAATTTATCTCCAATTTCCGGAATTCTATCAGAACGAACACGTACTTTGACAAAATTATATCCATCTCCATTTGAATTCTTGTAAATTTTATCTACAATACCACTCTCATTCATCCTTAATGATGTACTTAAATCTCTTGCTTTAGGTTCTCCTTCAATACTATCTTTTAACATTGTTACTTTTCCAATAATAATATCATTAGCATCCACATATTCTCCAGTTTTGACTAAGCCATTATTATCTAATTTATCATAACTACCATAACTCATCTTCTCTGTATAAATTTTCCCATTAGGATAATGCTTTTGTGGCTTACAAAATTTCTCATCTTCCAATGTAGCACTGTTTTTCTTTTCTTCATCAACATATGTCCTATAAAATGATGAACTAAATAATCCTCTATCAATTGAACTCTGATTAAAAATCAATGAATCTTCCTGATTATAACCTGTGTAACAAGCAATAGCAATAATTGGCATCTGACCACTTGGTAGTGTATCACTATGTACATATTTACTTGATTCTGTATTTACAATAGGTTTCTGCGGATAATGTAAAATGTGTGCCATTGTATCCATCCTTTCTCTAAATGATGTGCTGTAAATACCCATTGCCTGCTTTCCCATAGCACCCTGAAACAAATTTCTTGGAGCCTGATTATGGTCAGCAAATGGAATATTGGACGCCAATACACCTAAAATCATTGATGGATGAATCTCACAATGTGTGTAATTATAATAAGCATAATTTTCTTTTGAATTTTCATCTAAATTATCTTTAGACATGGAAATCATCAATGTATCTGATTCATTTACATCAATATATTCGATGATATGTTTTGATTTTTCCCCATTAGTATCATTTGACTCATTATGAATTAAATTCTTCCATTGATAATTTTTTTCTTTCATTGTTTTAATGTAATTATCTGTAATATTCAATTTATTATCTTCTACAATATATAATGGACGACACATTCTTCCTCCATCAGTCCAAATTTGAATTTCTCCAATGTCAATGTACCATGAAATTGAAATATATGGATTAATAATTCCTTGTCTTCTATATTTTTTTAATTTAGGTACTAATATTTCGGGATTTCTTGATTGTCCATACCAATCACCATTTACAAATACTTTTACTGAATCAAAAACATCAACGGGATTAACCTCCTCCAATTGAATTACATCATTCTCCTCTAAACATGAAATAATAGTATCTGTCGCACAAGGTACTGTTACTGTACATGTTAATGCCATATTCTTTACAATACCAATTGAACTACCTTCTGGTGTCTCAAATGGACAAATAACACCCCATTGAGTACAATGAAGCTTTCTTGGCTCAGTTAATTTACCATTTTTATCAAATTGTGCTACTACTCTTCGCAATGAACTTAATGTTTGTAAATAACTCAATCTTTGTAATACAGCAGCAATACCTTTTCTTGGATTCTTATTTTTCAAACCCCATGTACCAGTTCCAATACAATAATTAATATCTCTTTCAATAGCATTTGGTTTTAATTTCTTTGTTAAATTTTGTGGCAACTCTGACATTCTTCCTGCCAACATATCTTTGTCACATTCCATTTTTAATTCTTTGTTAAATCTTCCAAAATATGCTCTAAATAATTGAGCCATCAATTCACCACTCGTCTCGACTCTCTTATTTAAAAATGAATCTCTATCATCATATTCCTTTTTTAAATGTGATCTTAACATCTTATTTACCATATGTCCTAGAAACATTGCTTTTTTAATAGGAGAATTACCAACATGAGGACATAAATCACTGACTAATACTTCAAATGTATATTTTAATCTACATTTACTTGTCTTATATTTATTAATTTGTAATCCATTTAAATATTTTGAAATATATTCTAATGCTAATTTTTGTGAATTGACCTGTTTAGCCTCATCAATCGAAGCATTTAACAAATCTATCATATCATAATTTAAATCACTTGACGTATTATACACTATTAATTCTGTAATTGACTTATCTGAAATATAATTTAATGCTCTGAAAACAATAATTAATGGAATATCCTGTTTAAATCTTTTCATTCTTACCCTAATTACATTATCTGCTTGATTATCTTTTTTTATTTTCATTCTTACAATAACTTTTGATACTATAGAAGGGCTATTATGATTAACACTCCATATTTCTGCTTTATCTGAAAATTTACTTTGTGACGTTTTTTCAGGAAAACAACATATCTTATTTTCACATACTTTTTCTTGACTAATAATAACTTTTTCACTTCCTTTAACAATGAAATATCCTCCGTCATCATACAATCCTTCTCCCATTTCACATTTTGTCAAATTACTTTGCTCATTTAAAATACAAAATTTTGAACCAACCATAATTGGAATTCTACCACATGGATATTTTTCTAATGTTGGATGATTTTCAACTACTTTTTCTCCATTATCTCGAATATTAATTGTTCTATGATGTATATCTAAGTATATATTCGCACCATAAGTCAATTTTCTTAAACGTGCTTCCGACGGATACATATATTTGTTTGGCTTATCATATAATACTGGTTTGCTTATATGTACTTTGCCGAATTCAATTTCATATATTTCTTTATATAATTCTTTTTCTTCATCATATTTATCTTTATTATAAACTTTAACTGTACTAAATTCTTTTTCTCTTACTATAGATTGTATATCTTTTTCCATAAAATGATTAAATGAAGTTAAGTGATGATTAATTAATATATTATTTTGCTTAAAAAATGTATCTATAACATCCCAGGTATTATTCTCCCAGTCAAAATCATCTACAATATTTTTACTTGACATTTATATTATTAGTAATATTATAATATCTTTAAGCTTTTTATTTATATCTTTTTTATAAAAATAAAATCAATTTTAATAAATTCTTTAATATTTTTTTATAACTTAAAAAAAAAGAAATTAAATAATTTATATTATTATATATATATGAATCTTGAAAACTATAATATTATTGATGGTAATACATACAATATAAATAATTTTATAAATGCTGCTAGTAGTTTTTTACCTTTAGATAATTATGGTGCTAATACAACTGTTACTTATTGTGGGTTTAATTATAAAAATTTAACACAATTTAGTGGAGGTATTCCATATATTGAAAAAATCACTAAAGATGATTTTATTTTATTTGAATTTAAAATTGGTTCTAAAGAAGAAATGTCTAAATATACATTATTTAATTTCCATAATTATGCGTTTGATATAACATTACCTGATTCAGAACCTATAAGAGTTTTTGGTTCAGTTGATACTGGTATTCAATTTTTCGACAAAATTAAAAAGTATAATTCTGTTGTTAAAATATGTATTACTTCTTCAAAAAATATTGCACGCTTTTACGAAAATCAAGGATATATTATTTCTAAAGTACCTTTAGAATTATTACAAATTTCTACTTTTAATTGGTTAATTCGTGTTGGAGTATTAGAAGGAACAACTATTGCACCTAATTTAAGAGATTTAGTAACTTCTTTTTATTATTCATACAAAGGTAACCCTGATAATAATACAAATGTAAATGATTATTTTAATTCAACCGAAGTTATTAATTCCTTTCCTAAAACATATTTACCTGTCGAAAATGATATTTATAAATTTGTCCAAAAAAAATTTTATTCTTTAAAAAATAAACTTATCAATAATCCAAAAGTTGTATTAAAATCTCCCTTTTATCCATATTTATCTAACTTTGTTAATACAAAATATGCTATGGAAAATGTATTTGACGCTTTAAGTGTTAATCCACCAGCACAAATTCAAGCAAATGATACGGGTAAATCTTATTATTTAACTAATTATATTAATTTTAGTGATTATCCTGATGGATATGTTTATATTATTGCTTTAAATCATAATGCATCAAATGTATCATTAAGTTCTAATATACAAATTTATGAATCTCCTACGTTTAAAGCTATTGCGAATGGTACTACTTATACTGGTCCAAATGATTCCAGTATATTAAATACTACCTATCCAATTGAAAGTATTGAAAATAGCAATCAACCTTTATTTAATATTGTTTGTTATAGCTGTAAAAATTTAATAAAATCTGGAGTCAAAAATGAAGTTGTTATATGTGAAAGACTCCAATATAGTATGAAAGAACCATGGTTTCATCCTTCTTCTAATATATATCCTGGAACTGGATATGTATTAATTTTAAAAAAACCACTAACTGATGAAATTGAATTATTGAAAAAAGAATATAATATTAATATTAATTATGTAAGTGTTCCTTATGAATAATTTTATTTAATTATATTCAACTAAATCAGGAAAGTTTCTTATCATGTTTCTAGCACATAAACCACTATCTGATATATGGTCAATATATATATTATTTTCTATTTTTAATATTTTTTTACATAATTCAATTTTACCTTCATTTAATAGTAAAATTAATGGTGTATCACCATATTTATTAATTATATTTATATCAATATCTTCAAAGTCAAGTATTTTATCAACCAATTCAAAATATTTTAAATTAATACATATCATTAATATATTATCTAAATGTTTATTTTGAAAATTCAAATTATGTATATTTATTTTCTTTAATATTTTTTCAGATAATTTTCTCATTCCACAAATTACAGCACACATTAGTAGTGTATTACCATCATTATTTATTACATTTACGTCTATATCATCTTCATTATCATCAAACATTTTTAAACATAATTCTTCTACTCCGAAATTAATACTTAAAAATAATGTTGTATCACCTTCTATATTTTGAGTATTTATATCATAATATTTTTTTTCTATTATTTCATGCACTAAATGCCATTGTCCTTTATTCATACATAAAAATAATGCATTATCAAAATTCTGATTCGTATGTTTTACAAATTCTTTAGAACCATATTTTATTAGTAAATATGATAATGAATATAAATTATTTGTTAATGATAATATTAAACTACTATCATTATTGGAATTTATTAATTCAAAATTAGATTCACCTTTAGAAAATATATCTTTTGCTAAATTTTCATCACATTTTATTATTGCATGAAAAAATGCTGTATCACCTTGTTTATTAATCGTTGAGTTATTTTTGTTATTATTTATAATATCTTGTGCTATATCGGCGAAATCATTATTTAATGCATAAATTAATGAAGTATCTCCTGTATTATTAATAAACTCTGAATTTACTCCTTTTTCTATTAATAATTTTGCTAATTTTTTTAATCTTTTTGTAATACTTAAAGTTAATGAATCAAATCCATGATGATTTACATAATTAATATTTACTTTAAATTTTTCTACTATTTTCAATGCATATTCTTCTTGTAAGTGGTCAATCATAATTAATAATATACTATCTCCATGTTTATCAATATGATTTACATTAATATCTTTTATTTCTAATAATAAATCAACTATTTCTAAATAATTATATCTTAATGCACAACTTAAAGCACTATCTCCATGTTTATCAATATAATTTATATTTTTAATTTTTTTTATTATTAATAATTTAGAAATATCACTATAGTGTTTTTTTAATGCTAATATTAAAGAATTATTACCCATATAGTCAATTTGATTTATACCACAATTTTCATACATCAATATTTTATGTGTTATTTCTGGTAATTCATAATGCAGTGATAATAATAATGCATTTTCCCTCTTTTCATTTATAAAAGTTAAATCCGAATTAGGAATTAAATTTAATATTACATTTATATTTTTATTTTTTTCATTTAATGCGTTTAACAATTTACTCATATTAATATTAATTCTGAAAAAATATTTTTAATTTAAATTTATTTTTTTAGATTATTAATTTAATATATAATATTTTTTTATTTTTTAGATTATAAAATATTTTTATATCTAATTAATATAGATGAGTACGAAAATTACGTCAAAAGTAGTCAGTGATGATGGTTTAACAATATTTGAAAGAACAGATGGTAATGCAGATAAATTCGCAATTGGTTATGATCATACTGCAACAAGTTTTAAAATATCTAAAGGAAATAGTCTTGGTACTGAAGATGTTTTAACTATAGATGCAACTGGTAATTTAACATTAGGTTCGGCATCTAAAACTACTAGTGATACAGATACAGCTGGTTTAAATACAGTATTTACAGGAGGAAGTGGTACTGGTACTGGTGCTGGTGGTTCTATAAAATTTAATGTAGCATGTGCTGGTAGTTCTGGAACTACAGTAAATGCTGCTGATGATACAGTTATGACTATTAGTGCTGGTGCTGATGCTGCAGGTTCAACTGTTACTATTGCTGGTAATTTAACTGTTAATGGTACAACAACAACAATAAATTCAACAACAGTTACTATTGATGATCCAGTATTTACATTAGGAGGAGATTCTGCACCTAGTGAAGATGATAATAAAGATAGAGGTATCGAATTTAGATACTATAATGGTTCTGCTAAGTTAGGATTTTTTGGTTATGATGATAATACTAGTAAATTTACTTTTATAGCAGATGCTACAAATTCTGGCGAAATATTCAGTGGCACTGTTGGTGATGTTGCTTTTGGTAATGGTGATTTTAATGATGGATTAACTGTTAGTGGTGCTGCTTTATCATTAAGTCATTCTCTTACACAAACTGGTTCAAATGCTAATACATTAACTGGTGCTACAACTATATCAAATAATTTAACTGTTTCAAGCGGAGCATTTGACTTTGATGTTGCTTCTCATGATGGTACAAATGGTCTTAGATTAGCTGGTATATTAGTAACTTCAACAGCAGCAGAATTGAATATATTAGATGGTACTACTACCCCAGATAATAGTACCGCAATAGCTGATGGTGATGGATTTGTAGTAAATGATGTTAGTGATAGTAGTGGTACATTAAAACAAATTACAGCATCAAGTCTTAAAAATTATATACAAAGTGGCTCAACTTCTAGTTCAAGATTAGAATTAGATGGTCATACAACTATTCCTGATACTCCCGATGAAGGATTAATTATACAAATTAGTGAAACAGAAATAGTAGATTCAACAGCTGATGTTACATCAATTGATATGTACACTCAAAAAATTGAACAAATAACATTAAATAATAGTAATAGTAGTGCTTATCAATCAGCTGCATCTTTATTCATTGCTAATGCACCAATTGCTGGTGGTGTTGGAAATAATGCTTCAATTACAGATGCTTTTGCTTTACAAGTTGGTGCTGGTACTTCCAAATTTGGAGGTGTTGTAAATATTAGTGATAATACTACATCAACAACTACTACAACTGGTGCTTTAATAGTGGGTGGTGGTGTTGGTATTGCTGAAAATACAAATATTGGTGGCACTTTAGATGTTACTGGTGACGCTTCAGTAACTACATTTGATTCATCTGGAGCTACTTCTTTAGCAACTGGCGGCGGTGTAGTAAATATTGCTTCAACTGGTCTTATGACAACAGTAAAAGGTACATTAAATGTTGATGAAGCTGTTACTCTTGATTCTACATTAGATGTTACTGGAGATACATCTGTTACTACATTTGATTCTACAGGTGCTACTTCGCTGGCCACTGGAGGCGGTGTTGTTGATATTGCTTCGTCTGGTATAATGACAACAGTAAAGGGTACATTAAATGTTGATGAAGCAGTTACACTTGATTCTACATTAGATGTTACTGGAGATACATCTGTTACTACATTTGATTCATCGGGAGCTACATCACTTGCCACCGGAGGCGGTGTTGTTAATATTGCTTCAAGTGGTATAATGACAACTGTAAAGGGTACATTGAATGTTGATGAAGCAGTTACACTTGATAGTACTTTAGATGTGACTGGTGACACTTCCGTAACTACATTTGATTCATCGGGAGCTACATCACTTGCCACCGGAGGCGGTGTTGTTAATATTGCTTCAAGTGGTATAATGACAACAGTAAAGGGTACATTGAATGTTGATGAAGCAGTTACACTTGATAGTACTTTAGATGTGACTGGTGACACTTCAGTAACTACATTTGATTCATTGGGAGCTACTTCTTTAGCAACTGGCGGCGGTGTAGTAAATATTGCTTCAACTGGTCTTATGACAACAGTAAAAGGTACATTAAATGTTGATGAAGCAGTTACACTTGATGGAACATTAGATGTTACAGGTGTTGTAACGCTTAGTGATAATACTACATCATCTTCTAGTTCTACAGGTGCTTTAATTGTTGCTGGTGGTGTTGGTATTGCTGAAAATGCAAATATTGGAGGTAAATTAACTGTAGAAGGTGATACTGCTACTGGAGATGAAGCTGCTATTGGTTATACTGCTTCTGAAGGTATAATTATTACTGGTCAAGGTTCTACAAGTGATGTAACAATTAAAAATGATGATGATACAACTGTATTTAGCATAGCAACTGGAACAACTAATTCAACATTTACAGGTTCTGTATCTAGTAGTGAATTTGTAACTACATCTGATAAAAGATTAAAAACAAATATTGTTACATTAGAAAATTCATTAGAAAAAGTATTAAATCTTAGAGGTGTTAATTTCGATTGGATTGATACTAAAAAATATACAGATAAAAGACAAATAGGTTTTATTGCTCAAGAAGTAGAAGAAGTCGCACCTGAATTAGTTAATCAAAATAATGATTATAAAACAGTAAATTATGCACAAACAGTATCTTTACTTGTTGAAGCTATTAAAGACCAAAATGATATAATAAATGATTTAATTGACGAAGTTGATTATATTAAAAAAAATTATACTAAAAAAAGAGTATCTAAAAAATAATAAAAATATAAATTAAATATCTTTTATAATAATATTATAATGTTCAATGATTATAATATTTATGATAAAATAAACATTATGTTAAATAAGAATATTAATAAAAATAAATTATTAGACGATGAATTTTTTAAATATATTTTCGATAATTATATAACTAAGACGACGAATAATATTAATATAACAGAATTAAAAACAAGTTTAGAATTTAATACAAAAGATATAAAAAAAGATACGGAAAAACAGGAATCTATTGAAATGAATATAGAACAATATTATTTAGTTAAAAAATTATATAAAAAATTATGTTTAAAATTTCATCCTGATAAAAAGGGTGACCCAGCAATATTTATTAAAGTAAGTGAATACTATGAAAATGATTTTTTAATTGGGTTGTTATCCATTTGTTACAATTATAATATAAATATACCTAATTTAAGTTGTGTGGATGAAAGAAAAATTTTAAATGAATTCATTTTTTTATTGAATAATTTAAATATTTATAAATAATTTTTAAATTTTTAAATTTTTAAAATCTATACGGAAATCCTCTCATATTTGAGTTTAGAGATAATTGAGATGTATATCCAAATAATAATGTAATATCAAGAATATTTTTATTTGTTTCTTTAATTAAATCTTGAATTGAATTTAAAATTAAATCATTCGATTCGTATAGTAATTCTAAATTAGATTTATCATTTGTACTCTTAAAATTATCAATCGATGAATTGGCAATTTCCCAAAACATTAACTCAGCTATATCAAATGTACTTCTGATAATAACAGCAATATGTTTTGAATAATTATGCTTTTTATATCTCATATGAATCATTTGTTTAAATTTTTTATCAGTAATCTGTTTATTAATTTTTTTCATACGATAGTCTTTATTTATATTATTATTCATATCATTTTCAATCTTTTGAGTATATGAAGGTCTATAATAATTTCTAAATTCACTAATAACTCTATGTAATGTTTGTGTGCCAGCTCTTTTATTTGGAATAACTTTATCACTAATTATTAAAAATTGGGGTAAATTCATTCTACATCCATTTTGGTTTCCATTAACATTATTACGATACATTTCTGCCATTTGTGGATTATTTTGGAAAAAAGCATGAGCATGTGGATTATGAATAACACCACTTTCAATGTTTCCAGTTTTCCATGAAAATGATGTACCACATTTGACACAAAACATCTGGTCACATCCATTAATTTTAGAAATAAATTCTCCACATTTAGGACATGTCTTAGCATCTTCTTTAATTTTTTTAAATGTTTCTACTTGTTCTTCATTACATTGATGTGTATTTTTATCTTCCATAATTATATAGCATGATTTACAAGTACATTCATTACATAATCCGCATTTAAAATTTTTATCAAGAAATCCACTACATTCATCATTAGGACATTTAAAATTTGACATATATGAAATCCGATTTGTAGGTTTTCTTATTTCACGCTTACGCTCTTCCAAATGTCTAACTGATTCTCTATATTTTCGATATTCTTGAGTCATAATATTATCAATTTCTTTGATTTCATTATTAATAGCTATTTCAACTATATCTTCTTTAAATCTAGCTTTTTCAATTTCAATTAATAAATTTTCTTTATGCTTCTTATATATACCAAATACCCATGATTTATCAAAAACACGTAAAAATGTATCATATGATATAACATTTTTACATCCCATACAATGTTGTTCCTGTATAGATGACAGTAAATATTTTTTATTACAATCTACACAAGCATTAAATTTACATTCAATGTTGTCACATTTATAGAATTTATTATCAGGCTTTTCATCACAACATACAAAACACTCCATTTTAGTTTCTTAATATCAGTCATATATAATTTATTTTCAATTTTTTTTTTATTTTCAAATAAAAATATATATTAAATATAATGAGAAAAAGTAATAATAATATTTCAATAATTAAACATAAAGTTTATACTTTATTAATTTTAATTTTACTATTTGCTATTATATATTTATTGTACGATGATACTAATTTTGGCGGCATTAATAATATTCAAGAATTAATAAAAGATGAATTATTGAAAAATAAAATTCAAAAAGAAATTAAGGAAAAATTTTATAATGAAATCAATGTATCTGATGATGCACCAGATATAAAAGGCTCGCGTATTGAAGAAAAAACAATTGATGATACCACAAAAGAAATAAAAAAAGATGTTAAACAACAAGAACTTAAAGTAGAAAAAATAAAACCTACCTTAATACAGAGACTCTTCAATAGACTTTATTTCTCAGTAACAACTGGTACAACACTAGGATATGGTGATATTTATCCTAAATCAAATAGTGTGAAAATGTTATCTATGATACAAACATTATCAACAATTATTCTAATTTTATTATAAAATATTAATGGTCATTTATCCATATTTTTTTATAATTTCTTCGTTTGATATTGGCTCTGTTAATGCAACCCAATTAAATTTAGATTCATTGTCTTTTTCTAATAAAAGCATACCATTATATTGTTTCTGAGTACTCATTTTTGTTTTTACATATTCAAATCCTGTAGTAGTTACATTAAAAATATTTACAGTCACTGAAGGTATTTTTGACTTATCCTCTTCATTACTATTTCCCATATTGATACTTGGTTTATATTCCTTTACAATTGCTGTACAATAAACTGTTGGTTGTTTTGAAAATGTTTTTTTAAAATTTATTTTACCTGTATTAGATATTGGACCAATACCTGTTTCAAATGATATATTTTCCTGTTTCACTATTGTTTTCTCTTTTATAATTGTTTCAGGTGAAAATTTTCTGCAATTATATTGATTTTCTTCATCAACGTCACATGATAAATTTACTACATTCTTATTATTATTTGTTTGAATATTTCCATTAGGTATATTTGTTATTATAAAATTTTCATTAATAGTTTTGGATTTTCTACTTTGAATATATATTAAAAATATTAAAGTGATTAATAAGAATAAATAAATATAACAATATGAAAAGTTTTCTTTTTTCATTTATATTAATAAATAATATTTATTTATTCATTTACAAAAAAAATAATTGTTTAAATCTTTAACATGGTGGCTTTTTACCCCAGAAATTATTAGGCATTTTATTTACTGGTGGATAAGCAGAATCATATAAAATTTGTTCTTGACTACGTATTGAAGGTAGTGTATCATTTTTATAAAATAATGCTCCATCATTCCAATTTCTTTGATGAGGATATGTTAATGTTCTAAAAGGAATACCTTCACCTAAATTAATATGTTGAATTTCGCTTACACTTTTATTTGTATTGGAATCAAATACTTGAATTTGTACTTCTGGATGTATATAAGTAGCACCCATATTCATATAATAACTATTTGGATATCTCATAGATATTGAAAATGAATTATTTGATAATTGAACGGTACCAATATTTTCAGAATTTTCAAAAGCTATTTCTTTATTAGGAAATGGTAAGCCACTACCAGAAAAATTACTATTGTAATTAGGTGAATTAGCCGCCCAATATCTTAAAATTAATTTAGAACTGTTTGACAATTGTAATATATTTCCTTTCAAATTTCCATTTATTATAAATGAATCACCATTATTTTTTATAATATCCACATTACATAATGGTAATTCTTTTGAACCAGATTTCCATTCAGCACACATATTTTTTTCTCTATATTCAAAAATTTCTTTAGTTTGAGGATCATCAAAACTTACTCCTGCAAATGAATCAAGACTCATATTATATTAATATTAGATATTTTTTTAAAATATTTAATGTATTAATATTTAATGTATTAATATTTAATGTATTAATATTTAATGTATTAAATATTTTTCAATAATATTTAATTCCCATTAACCCATTATAATCTTTTATAAATTTATCTGCTATATCACCGCTGTTTATTACTTGAATAGGTATAATATTAAAATTAAAATAACTATCATCTACAAATTGTTTTAATTTTTCCAATTTTCGCTCTTCTATATATAATTCTTTTAATTGATAACATTCAATTGCACTTAATATTTCTTTTTTTAATTTCCCAAATACAAATAAATCTAAATTCGTATTTGAATTACTTAATTCATTTAATTTTTTCTCTAATAATATATTATTTTTATCATATTTCCTATTATAAAAATATTTGTTTATTTCTTCATGACTCAATTCACCTTCTTCCACTAGTAATTTATTATTTTTTTCATTATTTATACATTTTATATTATTATTTAAACCACTTATTAGTAGCTCAATAATTTTATGTTCCAAAATGAAATTATTTATTATTTCTATCATGTTTTTTTCATTAATAAATTTATTTTCAATTATTATTTTATTTTTGTTATTATTAATTTTTTTAAATTTTAAATGATTTTTTGATACTTGACAACAATAATTAAATTCAAAATTTGTAAATAAATCGATGATATAATCAATATCAAATATTACATCTTTTTTTATATATAAATTTCTTAACTTGTAATCTTTTATTGTATTTATATTTTCTTGAGTGAATTTATATTCAAATATTTCATCATTTAATAAAAATAATGAATTTATAATAGTATTTTCACCAATTTTATCTATTTTTACCCTTAAATTATAAAATCTATCATTTAATTTTTTTTTTATTGATATATTTTGTATAACTGAAATTTTATTTAATTCTTTATTTATTAAATCTATAACTTCTTCTTTTTTTATATTATAAAAATAAATTGTTATTAATGTCTCTTTATTTTCTTCATACTTTTTAAATTCTTTTAATTGATTCATACATTATTTAAAAAATATATTTTTAAATAATTAATTATTATTCTTTAAATATTGTTTATAAATTAAATATTTATAATACTTCATATTTTACAAAAATAATTAGTAAGAAGAAAATTGATTAAAATCAGTATTTTTTCCATTGAAAAACCCAGATTTTACATTCATACTTTCAGAATCATTAAAATAACATCCCGAATTTTGATTATTACCACATGTATTGATATTACTTTCTGCTTGATTAGCAATACCCATACCTAATCTTTGATTCGTTTTTTCACATTTACCATATTGTGTATTATAATTACATACACGTGAAAATGGTACTTCAACTAATTTTCCACTTTTACATCCATTTTTTTCTGTAATATAATTTTCATTAATATTCATTATATCTGTTGCATTAGATTGTAAAAATTGTCTATAATTATAACTAGACATTACATTATTATTTAATCTAATCATATCATTTAATGTATCACTTTGTCTATAATCTGTCATTATTCTTCCATCCGACATTAACGCAGGACAATCAAAATATCTATTATTACTTGTTTTATTACAATTCATATAATTATAATAAATATTTTTATATTAAAAAAATTATTAATTAATTAAATTAATTTAATTACTCTTTTTCCAAAATTTTCTTCCTAATTTATTTAATGTAACAATATAATCCATTCCATCTAATCCCTTTTCAACATGTCCTTCACTTAATTTTGATAGACTCATTTTTGGATATTTTCTCGATGGTTTTTCTGTTTTAATCATAGATGGCATTACTTTTTCCATATATTTCAATACATCTTCATCTTTATTTTCATCTTTAGATTCTTCTTTAATTTCTTCTTTAACTTCTTCGTTTTCACTTTCAGTTTCATCTATTTCTTCCACTTTAACATCTAATTTTTTTGCTTGTTGGTCTATTTTTTGACTTTCTTCTATGATTTTATTAATAATTTCATTTTCATCTTCATCATCGTCATCAGAATCATCGTCATCAGAATCATCGTCATCTTCATCATCATCATCATCATCGTCATCATCATCGTCATCATCATCATCTTCGTCATCGTCATCTTCGTCATCGTCTTCGTCATCATCATCTTCTGCACCTTCATCTTCGTCGTCTTCATCTTCGCCGTCTTCATCTTCGTCGTCTTCATCTTCTGGGTCTTCATCATCATTATCTACTTCTTCTAATGGAAACATTAAGTCATCCGAGTTCATAAATTTATTAGAATTTTGAAATTGATTTAAAATATTTTCTAAATTAGGCTGAGATTGTGAAGACATTTCATTAATTGTATTTTCTAGTGAAGTAATTTTTTCTTTTAAAGATAAAATATTACTTTCGCAAATATTAATATTATTTTTATTTCTTCTAGAATCACTTGAAATAAAATAAAGCATTATCAGTATGATAGTTAGTAATATTAGTAAAGTTATTGTAATTAGATTGAATAGCATTTATTTAATTATGAATTATATATTTAAATACATTTTTAAACGAAATTAATTATTCTTATATAATATAATGAATTATTTTGATTCTTATTATTTGGATTTAACTAAAAAATATCAAAATACTGAAAATGATAATACTAAATTTCAAAATATTGATGTCACAAATATTACTAATAAAGAAATTTTTAGTAATAAAAATTTTAATATTCAAAAAAAATATATTCAAATTATTTTTTTACTTTTTTTACTTTTTTTATTATTTTTGATCTTGAAATTTTTTTAGATATTTTTAATGCATCATTTATAATATTTTCATCAAAACCATTATTCTTCAATAAATCTAATGCTATATATTGATAACTAACACCTTTTTCTAATATATAATTAAAAATTATATTTTTATCTTTATCGTAATCAACTGTAAATTTATAATTTTCAATTCTTTTTTTAGTATCTTTTTCTAATATATTTAGATCTGTATAATGCGTTGTGACAATAAATAATGTATTTTTATATTTTGTCAAATTCTTTAATATAGAATAAGCACCTGAAAATCCTTCAATATAATTTGTAGATGAAAATATCTCATCCAAAACAATAAATGAAAATTTTGACTTTTCTAATTCCTTTACTTTTTCAATATATTCCTTTGATCTAATCATTTCAGCTTCAAATAAAGATGATTTACCTTTTATATCTGGAATATGTAAATAAGTTTCTATTAAATGAAAAGGCGTCATCTCAAAATATGAACTACTATTCACACCAATTGTTTGAGATAATAAAATATTAATTATTATTGATTTAATAAATGTAGATTTACCAGCAGCATTAGGACCTGTTATTAATAAATTATTTTTCATTTTTATAGAATTTTTAACAACATTATTATCAATTAAATATGGATGCCATATGTCCTTTATATTTAATTCGGGCTTAAGTTTATTTTTATAAGTTGTAAATGAATATGGATTATTTTCATTACTATTTTTGAATAAAGATGATATAGACAATAATATATCTATTACACCATTAAATTGAAAAGTATCTATAATTTTATTTTTACAATGTCTAAAATTTTTAAATGTTTTTAATATTTTACCTTTATTTGTAAAAAGTCCTGGCTCTTGGAAAAATACACTATATGAAAAATAATTTTCTTTATAATAATTTGTATCATTAGAAAATTCATTATATCCAATATAATTTGTTAAATCTAACAAATCATTTTTATTACAAATACTTTCAATATCTTTTGAAATATGAATATACGTATTCATTTTATTTAATTTTTCATGTATAACATTAATTAATTTATTAGTATTTGTTGATGATTGAAAACTATAAAATATATTTTGAAAATACATAAATAAATACAAACCCTTTGTCAATAATGAAGCTATTTGAGCTTTTGTTGGATTTTGAAAAAATATTTTCATTGTATCGTCTCCCCATAATGTTTTAAAATAATTCCAAATAATTGTTTTATATGGTATAGCACCTTTTAATTTTCTATTAAACCATAACATTAAAACTAATGGTGTTATTAATGTAATTATTGGAGTAATAAAAGTTAAAAATGGAGATACAACAATTTTATATACATTTGCACCCAATAATGCATATTCACTATCATTTAATTTTGTATTAATATCAACACCTGGTATAAATGACCAATTAAAATATACCATATCATTCATATTATCAATATGATTTAAACTTTTATCATCCCAAAACCAAATTAAATCGTTTTCAATTTCTTTAATTTTTAATATTAATTTTTTTAAAATATCATATACTGGTATAATTTTTTTTACATATTCTTGTCTTTTTTTTAATATATCTATATTATTTATTGGTCTTGTCAATATTTTTCTGAATAATATTGATCCAACCTTTGTTGAGCAATGATTTAATTTTGAATATAATCCATTATTATTATTGTTATAATGATCTTGCATAAATTCGACATCATCATAAACGTAATCATTTATTACACATTCATCTTGGAAATAAATCAACTCTTTATTTTTTAATATATTTTCATACAATTCATTTTTAATAGTATTATCTAAATTTTTTGAAACTAAATATAATCTATCTTCTAAATTTAATTCATTTTCATTTTTTTCTTCTGCATTTTTACTATCTTCTTTTTT
>Ga0206125_10002188_pt1 | contig 21040 bp, 12 predicted proteins | sample Helgoland_Spring_4_FD_148598 | JGI IMG/M metagenome (GOLD analysis project Ga0206125, IMG submission 148598) | Pelagic subsurface seawater microbial communities from Kabeltonne, Helgoland, North Sea - Helgoland_Spring_Bloom_20160331_1 | ecosystem: Environmental > Aquatic > Marine > Epipelagic ... | reverse complement strand
CTCTACAGGAGTTCCAGGACGATACATTAGACACCAATGGTCGAGATATCTGTATGTATTGAGATTCTTAGTTTCCCATTTTTGGTCTTCAAAGGTCACATCGGCTCCAAGTTCTCTTGCTACATCTTTCATTAATTTCTCAAAAGATTGGCGACTAGACGCTTGGTTTTCCATTTTCATTCTTGCTAGTGCAACAGGTTGGCAATCAAGAATTGACTCACCATTCGTGTCAATTAATTTTTGTTTGACCTCTTCGATAGAACTCTCTTTTGGAATAGCTATAGCATTAGGATGTTGAGGATAAAAGGGGAGTTTTGATTCAATACCGTTTGGAATTACCTTGCCATCATCGTCATAAGTTACTTCACTGAATGTGAACGGCAAGCCAATTGCTAGAGCGCTGGGTTGAGCAGCAGATAACCTTTCAAGTTCGGAATCAAATATCACGCATTGGGGGTGGCCGGGAGCGATTCCAAACCAAATCGAAGTAGTCTTACTGATCACCACAGCGTTGTAGGGAGGTCCATATTTTTCAGTTTCATCTATCGATTCCAACCAAATAGAAATCCATTTTGCAAATGCGCGGAATGTTTTTTTAAGAATTTCTTTTGACGGAAGGTTGAATAATTTTTGAAAGTGAGGCAGTATACTCATAAAGAAATTTTTACCCTCCACTTGTGGGTCAATTTTTAATTTTTCAAGAACGAAGGGTGCAAATACATCACCCATTAGACTTTTCTTGGCCGCCATTTTTCCCTTTCCCTTTCTAAGGAATTCTCTGTCTCTTTGATTTATCGGGAATTCGTCGTTGAATAAATCGTCGAATTCCCGGGGGGTAGGGTATACCTCTACCTCTTTTTTTGAACTGCTTTTTTCAGTATTTTTGTTCTCATTCTTTTGGGGCTCTTTTTTGGTTTCAGTGATTTTCTTTTCCGATTTGTCCTTAGGAAACGTTATCCAAACAAGTTCTTTTTCTCGACCTAAAGACCCGACTGATTTTTCGACAATTTTGAGCTTACACATCTTTGTTTTGTCACGTTTAAGTTTGTTAAATTGTCGAAGTGTTGCACTCCCGACAGAGCACTGTCTATACTTTTCAGTAATCTCATCCCAATCAATTTGAAGTTTCTTTTCTACGCTATTTCTCGAGATACAATCAACTGGAACAGCAGCACTTTCGAATATTATTGTATCACTCATTTTGATCACTCATGTCGGAGAGAGTTAGTTCGCTCAGTGCAACCAAATGTGTATCGGCAATATGCTCACAATCCATTCGTTGTACGTCAAACTTTTCGTCAAAGGTTGTTACGATATTTATTCGTTTAATCTGGCCAAAAGATTGCAATAATGTAATGAGACTTTTTTGTGCATCCTTGTTTGAATTCCAACTACTGCCGGTGAGAGAAAAGGGATTTCCTCCATCAATTCCTTTACCGTTAAACAATGAAAATGTATGAGGAAATTGGAACTTCAAAAAGTCATTAAACAGATTTTTCCATCGCTTTTGCTTTTTGAACCTCATGTTTCCATTTGGTAACTTTTCATGGAAGAATTCTACAAAATTTGTCAAGAATGAATTCGAACTTAATATTGCAATAATGTTTCCATATGCGTCTGTGGCGAGTTGTGTTTCTTTGACCATTTTGGTTTGGTCCTTACCTATGTTCTTCATTTCCACCTTGAAGTTTCGTAAATTCTTTTCCATCTGCCTTCTATCCCAAAATCCGAGTATTTTCTTTTCTTGATTTACAGCATCCTCGATTTGAGACAAGCTCGGAACTCTGTTTCGAATTACATTAATTTCTTTTAATTGATTAATATTTTCCACGAGTATACCGTAAATCATACTTTGAGTTCTATTTAAGAAATTATAGGTTTGCTCGACGAGTTCCACCGTTTCTTTCAACTTTAAGTGCGGGATGATTCCATATGTTTCATCATTCACTTTTTGCTCTGAACTAGAAAGGAGTGGTGAGTGCATTAAATTTCTTCGCCATTCACGATCTCTCAAGTTATCATAGATGAGTGAGCGAATATTCGTTCGTTTTTCATGGCCATCATAGATGTCGTCAAATACAGAGAATTTTTCAAACTCAAAATCCTTATTCTTGACACTGATTTGATTTTTGATTTTCATTCCTTCTAATAGTTCAATCACCGTTTTGTTCCACTTTGAGGGTTTTTTGAAGCGATTAGGGATTCTACCGAAGTATATATCTTCGCTTAATTCGCCAAGATAGTCCCTATATTCGGGAACGTTGTAAGGTATTCGAACAATTCTTTCTGCAAATTCCGAACCATCCATTGCAGCTTTCCATAATTCATCATCGTTATGTTCGCTGTCGAATGGGAGTGATTCTAAAACGCGCTTGATGGGTGAATTGTTATTTCCATCCATCAGAATTAGATGAAATTCGCAGTTGCTTGAGAGAAGGAGATGAATTACATTTTGTTTTCCCTTCTTACTCAAATCTTTACGAATTTTTGCAGCATAGGGATTTGGGGGAAAGATTTGATCGAAAGTGATTGCGTTTTTTTCTCCAGGGGGGAAAGTACTTCCAAAACTTGGCTTCTCGATGACTTTCAAACAATATCTGGTGAGTTGCTTTAATTTTCTTTCATTCCAAACCGTATCTTGTTCGAGTTTATCCTGTTTTTTAGCAATACTGTCAAACATTTTACTCCCAAGTGTCATAGAGTTTTGAAGATATCTAGCATTAACGTTCTTTGACTTTAATGAATATTCTGCAAATACCTGATATAGCCCATTTGAATCTCCAATTAAGCATTCTAGGACGCTTTCCTCTTCAAGATTTTCTTGTAATTTTTGGGCTAGAATTTTTGAGTCTTGTCGACCTAATACAGTGAAAACATCTTGCAAGGCAGGTTTACAATTCTCCAGAAATTCTTCTTTTTCAAACTCATACAAATCAGCTATAATACCATCTTTGTCTTCTGAGATTCCATCACGGAGCGGCTGACGTTGGTCTTCAAGTTTCAAACAGAAACCACAGATATCGTTTATTTTATAATCGCCTGAGCGTATGATGTTCGTAATCGACTTGCTAAGGAAAAGAATTCCGAAATAGGGGAGCGTATTTTTTTCATCAACTTGATCACAAATATTTGTTATAATTTTCTTTAAGTATCTGACATTTATTTTGCCATTGTTAAGATAATCAATACCTTCCTTCCAAAATGCCTCTTTCTCTTTCTGAGACATTTTGTTATGTTCCTTTTCCTCCTTGCTTTGAGGTAAGAGTAATTTAAAACGATGATTATGTGCTTCTTCAAGGTTAATGTCTACACTGTAAGAACCCAAATCAATTTTTTGAGCATTTTCGATCCACCCGTTTCTTTTGTTTTCGGCTTTAAAAAACCCTCCAAAGAATGAATTCATAATGTACTGTGAAATTATAACTGAGCTTCTTTTCAACTCGCGTGTTTTTTCTGTTTCTTCAAAACACTTTTCGTCAATTTCTGAAAATTTACGTATAAACGAATTTATTTCCTCATGATAATTTTGAACAACACCGATTGGTAAACGAATACTTCTCGTATTACCTTCAACAGAGAACGCTAACTTTGAGGTTCTTTTGATATAAGCGAGAAATCTTTCAACTTCCGGTAGGCGATTTTTTAGATTTTTAGAATTGGTGATTATTTCATCAATCCGGTCCGGAGGTCTTGCAAAAGGATTGAACACATCACGTGCGTTATTGCCTTCATCGGAACTGTTCTTCTTTGCTTGATTCGTAGTGATTCCCATTTTCTTAACAAACTCTTCAAGACCTCGATCAAACAGTGAAATTGGCTGTAATTCTTCATTCATTTGAGGGTGTTTTTCAATAAGATAGAAAGGCAGAGTTAATTCATTTGCATTTCTCGTTTCCAATGTGCGAATGATGTGACCCGATTTGAAAGAAACCTGTTTTCTGTCTTCTGAGGTTTGCGATGACATTATGATTAAAGCAAGCCGTATAATTAATTGATTAATTCCGTGATTTTTATCAAGCGTATTTTCTTCGTTTACTAAATCACTGACAGGAAAGGGGCTGGTCATTGGAGTGCTCGATGAGGGGATTTCAGTACGCAGAGAATCCTTTTTCTCCTCTTTGAGAAGGGCCACAATCAATTGATTTTTAGCCCTTGAAAGCATGATATTTGCGTGCCTTTTTCTCTGTTTAGTTATCAATTCGATTGCGGTAATTGTTCGAGGAATTTGTGTGATTTTGCCATTGCCAGATTGCTTTTGCTTTTTATCTAAATACCATTTTTGAGTGTCGTTCCAATTTTCTAAATCAGTTCGATTGACGACATTCTCAAAATGAGATTTTGTGATGTTCCATGGATCTGCTGCAATCACAATTGGGTATTCTAAACCTTTAATCAAGCGTGGAGTCCAAACTTCGAGTTTTATCTTTCTTTCTTCGAGTAATTTAGAAAATTCAGAATGGCGTTGTTCATTGGGTAGTAAAATTGCAATGTCGAGCCCATTTTCATAAATGTGTTCCGCAGTGTAAATGAGATCTTCTTCTGAAACCTCCTCGTAGAGCTCAATTCCAGTTTCAATCTTATCCCTTTTATTTTCTTCCGCTCTGGCTTTTGAAATTCTCCCTGGAACAATATGTGCAGTTCCCTTTTTTACATCAGTTTCGATAAAGGGGTCAATTGCATCACTTACGCTTGTCTTCCATGAATCTTTCATGAACTCAACAATTTCCGGAACACATCGTTCCACCTCTCGAAGGTGATGAGTATCTGAAGATACGAGGTTTTGTAATGTTTCTAGATTGGTATTACTCTGGCCCCATTTTTTGACTATCGATTTAACAAACTCTGAATTAGGGTACTCTTCAGAAATTTGGAAAACAGATGTCGATATGCGGGTGAAAATTTGATTCCAATTGAACCTTATGAGTTCAAGCGTTTGCTCGTCATCTCCACACATCATCACGCTATCGCGCTCCCCATGTTGCATTATTAACATCAAAAGAATAGTTTGGAACGGTAAATCTTGAATCTCATCGAGGACGAGAATATTGGGTTGAAGAGATCGGATTTCTTCTTTTTGAGAGTGTGTGCCGTTTTCAAACACTTCAAGCAATTTCTCGATGCATTTGCCAGAACGTTCTGCCAAAGACTTACGATTTCGGCCCCCGACATTTTCCGCCCATTTGGCAAATTTAAGTGCAGTTGAGCTTGGACTAGAACTGTATTCGAATAGTTCTGTTTTATTCTTATATGTTTCAGGTTTCATTCGTCTCCCATATTTGTCGATGATGCGATTCTCAAATTCATTCCAAAGAGCCTGTACACCCACTTTATCTGCCTGAAGGATATAATTGTCGCCTCCTCGGACAACCTTCTTCCATTCATAAACAAAGTCAGCGTATTCTAAGTGTTCATCGTTCAAACTAAGGGCGGATTCCAGTCGAGAGATATATTCAGAAATATCCCAACTTTCAAAATCAACCGGTTTCGGACAGTTATCATAATAGGCATCAACCTTATCCATGATTTGAACTTTTAGTTTTTGACTCAATGTCATAAAATATGCTTTTTCTTTAAAACTGTTGTCGCTATGGCGAATTTCATTGGGCTTCAATGCATGCCAGTTAATGTCTCTCGATGCTTTTTTATCTATCCAAACATAAGACAAGTGAGATTTCCCAACCCCTGGCGGCCCATTGACTAAAAATGGATCAAAAGTATTTACTTTCTTCAATATTTCGTGTTTTTCAGGATTTATTGTGCGGTCATGGGTGATATCGTCATCTTCCGGAATTTGGTTTTTACGAGTGTTTTCTTTTATTTTAAGCGCAATTTTCGAATCCCGGATTGCATCTTTCCATAGTTCAGATAAATCTTCTCGGCTATTGAAAGAAGTAGCCAATGAATGATTGAAAATGATGTGGCATCGGAACCAATTTTGCAGTTCGTCTATTACATCGTCATCTATTTTACGGCTTTCTGTTGCTCGGAACACACACGAAGGGAATTTGTATATCCATTCAGACCAATTTGCCTTTCTTTCTCTGTGTATCCATACGCAATACTCGACAAACAGTTGGTGTGACATCTCGTAAGGGCTATCATGTTTATTTTGAGATATAATACCAAATTTCTTGGCATTGTTTATGAGCGACTTAACAAGATTTTTTTGGGGTAAATCATCGATAACTTCTTTTTGAACTTGAATTCTTGAGACTTCAGAATCAAGAGCAGCAGAATTGAAGAAAGAAATCTCAATTGATTTCCATGCACGACTAATGTCATCCTTTTCAAAATGATACAAACCCTGTACATGATTCCAAACTTTCTCTTTCAATCCATCATAAAGTGTGTCAGTTGCTAGCTTTCCATCGAGGCATTCAAGAATCCAGTTTACTGGTCCGGCATACTTTTGAATATAGTAGTCATCAATATCGTAATTTCTAGTCTCCTCATGAAGTTTTATGAAATCACTCTCAATCTTTGGACTCCATTTACGTGGGTCTTTTTTGTATCCTACAATGATTGGAAAATCCACCCCTAAAACAGTGAAAAAGTCTTGTACATTTCTGCCAAATTCGTTTACATTGGAAAATTCATTTCTTATTTCTCTCCAATCAAGCGGAGGGAGCTCAATTTGTTCCAACAAAATATTTGAATTATCGAAATCTTTCTGAATTTGAATGTATTCAAATCTGCGACAGGTCCAAAGTACAGTCGCCTCATGAGCTTTTAATTCTTCAATCAACTCTACCCAATATCCAATTATTGCTGAGTTTTCTTCACCGATTTTACCATATATCAACAAGTCCACAGTATCGATGAGAAGAATTGGTTTGGTAGATTTTGATGCATGAAGCTGGATAAATTCTTGAACAGAGTATCGCTGTTGGGCTATAACTCTTGATTCATGACTTTTCATGATCCAGTTCCACAAATCTTCCTTTGACTGAATGGGCGCCTGAATTGCAGAAGAGTTCTGTAAACAACATAAATTCACAACAAAATCATCATGTTCATTCCAATCTTTCACCAGTTTTCGGGCAATACGTTTCAATTCTGTAGATTTGCCCGCAGACGGCTGTCCTGTAAGTATGAATTGCCGAGCAAGTTCTTTTTTTGAATTCTCAGAATTTTTCATTAAACCATTGGCAATTCCAGAAAGAAATGGTAGCGATTCTATCTTATTTTCTTCGAAAGGGTTTTTTCTTAAATCACTTCGGGAAATCAAATATTTTTCATTTTCGTTTTGTTCACCCTTAATTGGTCTCAAATTTTCATGAGCGACGTCAACAAGTTCTTCTTTCGTTCTCATGACTTCACCCCTTCAAACCAATCGAGCGGATCTCCAGTAACGCCTACCGGCACATCCCTGTAACGAAAGTCCTTGCGTTCTAGTTTTAACACTTCTTCGTTAACCTTAGATAAAGAAGTTAGTAATTTATTTCTATTCAATACCATTCTATCTTTACTCCAAAATAGAAACCCGTAACTCACTTTGATGGGCAATTGTGCTGCTAAACGGGGTTTATGTGTTACATCTCGGCATTGGAAGTATATGGCTAAAAAATTATTCAGTATTTCAGTTTCTAATAAATAGAGAATTGGAGTTATTATCCATTGATGTATAGGGGGGATAGAATTTCTAGAATTGTTTTGAAGAAATTTTTTCAACTCCACTAGGGTTTCGAAACTGGAATGATCCGGGCATAGATATTGAAAAATCAAGGAAGAACCTTTCGTCTTTCTAGACTCAATAATGTCACCAAGACTGTATTCAACACCTCTCATAAAAGCAATTTCAGTTGACTGTTCATTCAATCGGGAATAGATGTCTTTTCCGATTAAATTTGCGCCATTTTCAGTGTTAAATCTTGTCCAATTATCTATAATCTCTCGTTCAAATAGTTCGGTTCTTTCAGAATCTCTGAAGAAATCACTTTGTAGCGCCATCACTATTGAAAAAATTAATTTCTTAAAACGTTGCAATTTCTCGTCCACTCCTAAATACTGAACGAGTACGTTCAGTCCATGAAGAGAGCAAAAAGTAAACTGTGAGATATGCTTCGCTATTTTGTCACATTCATCATTGGCATATTCCCCTTCATCATCTTCTATATTCTGTATAGTCTCGTCTATCTGTAAGAGAAAGGTCTTGTGAATATGCCGCATTTCAATACGATAAGATGTCTCCCTCGACCCATGAAAATTAAACTTTTGGTGTTCGTATCCTAAAAAAATAGTGCAGGCTTGAGCGGTTTTTTTATATACAATTTCTTGGTTTTCAATCCTATCCTCAAACCAGCCCATCATCCGTTCTTTAATTTCCTTTTGAGCACTTATTATTGCTTTTCTGTAGCAATCAGGGGAATTAAAAATGTGCTTCAAAAACTCAATCATTCCCGCCAATTCCAACATTATTTCTTGTTTAACAGGGTTTTTACTTGCCGGAAGAACCAATGTTGCAATATTCTGGCTACATGGTTGTTCCATGAAATTTTCAAGCATACCATTGTACTCGAAAAGGATATCTTGGACGCGTTGTGAAAATAATCCTAACATAATCTTTTGCTCCTCGTAATTTACATTAGAGAGCAAATCCCTGAGGGTAAAACCAGGGCATAGTTCTAATTCTTTGATTTGTCTTGTTGATTGCATGCATTCTTCGCCAAAATCAAAAATATAAATCCCGAGCAAATCTTTGTTTCCTCCTAATCGATCTTTTATTTGTGCGATAGTAAGACTATCATTATTGAGGAAAAATGCACTGACTGTGATATTGTCTTTAGGTAAGTTATGTCCCGATGGGGAAACTTTTTTTCTTATTTGAGTTTCAAATTCGGCAATAAATTTTGTTTTCATTTTTTCGTAGTTCAAAAACAAGAACACCAATTCATGGTGCCTTGTAATATCAAGCTCGATGGCCTCATTGTCTTCATCACGCGTCGAAAAAATATAATTCATGACAGGGTTTTTTTCTTCACCCTCTAAAAATAGCGAAAGAATGTCGTTTACCTGTCGAACCTTATTTTCTTGAGAATTGGAACTTGGAGTGTCAATGTCCGTCGATTCAATGTTACCATCCCATAAGTAACTTCGGGCTTGACTTATTGAGCATCTGTCGATCAATTCTTCACCCCCGTTTCTGCTTATTGTGTGTTTGTTTCGATATGATTTATCAAGTTGTTAATCATTCGTTCGATTCCGATTTTCGTTCCGTGTTGTGAGAGGACAGCTTTCCATAGTGGCTTTGCCTCACTCGGGAATACAGTCCGCAAGAATGCATCTGCCGAACTGGTTTTTTGACGCAAGGTTGCATAGATGCAAACCAGTTCGATGATTCCTGCAGGAGGTAATGCATGAGCGCCAATTGTCATAGAATCGGCAAGAAGGGGCTGCGAAAGCAGAAACTCATAACAATTTAAATCTCCGTAAGGCGCTTCTTTCATTTTCCCAAGGAAATCAGTAGCATTTTGGATGAAGGCTTGCATTTCGGAACCGTTCATTGGTGGACAGATCTTATTCAGTACAAGAGTATTAACAAGCGATTCGATGGTCGAACGTTCCGGTTCATAATCACGCTGAGTTTTTACAAAGAGTTCTTGAAAGTGTACTGGTAATTCCTTTGGAAATGAACTTAGGCTTCGAATCAGCGCCCTTTTTTCCATTCCAAACCGTTTCCAAAACAGCCAAAGCGGCTCTGTGTGCCTCATTTCAGCTGTTTTTTGCATGTAAATTATGAGGAGAACATTTTCTTTAATTGTTGCTCCTTGTTTAATATCCAAGGAATCTTTTATGAACGGCCATAGACATTCGAACCATTCATTAGGCCTGTTGACTCTACCAACTGCTTGCTGCTCCCTTTCTCGCTGCTGAGATGAGATATATGGCTCGACAACATATGGGGGTGAAAGCTCGAATAAGTAATCTCCGAGCGCATTGCTCACACTTGATTTGAACTGGAATTTTTTGTCTGTTCCGATTTGAGCCGGAGTCATTAATTGTTCAACATCTTCATCTCCGTCAAGATTTACCGGACCAGTATCGGGGATATATTGGCTTTCTAAAACAAGAGGCACCCCCATTGAATCCGCTGATATTTCATCGGACCATGCATGGGAATTACCGCATAATCCAAACTTCGCAAGGAGATAAATATCATCAGGATTCTCTGACAGAACTTTTACAAATCCAAGTTGATGAAGTGTATGATCATCATCGACGAGGCTATAATTTGGACCGCAATGTGGGCACGCAAGTCGAGGTTTCTCGGCCTCACCCCAGTCAAACTTTTTACCGTTAACCTTGGTCAAGACATTCCCTCCTTTTTCATTTCACTATACAACTGGCTTGCGACGAGATACCCCTCATTTGTAAGAGCATAACGTATTTTGGAAGAGCCAGTTGAAGGGATGTGTCTTCGAACAAGTTTCATTGCCACAAGATCTTTCATTCGGGTTTGGCTACCCGACAGAACCCCTTTGCTAAGGTCATAGGGCGCCTTCATTTGTTTTACAAAGTCTTGGATTTCGGTCCATTTCGAGCCATGATAATCATTTTCTGAAACATCATCAAATGGCAGCCCACCGTGTGATTTCGCAGAATTAACATCTTCAAGAAGCATGAGAGCAACGAGATTGTTTTGATACCCCGGCTTATGTTTCTTTTTCATCACATCGAGTGCAATTCGATTTGGCACAGGTATTTTATGAGCAAAGCGGGGGTGACGAGATCGTTCCAAATGTTCGATGACAATGCCTGGTTCACCCTTTGATTTCAGCATGTATGAGGTCGGAGAGTTCGATGCATTGGCGAAATAAGACACTGCCGATTTGATTTCATTTAGTGGGTTCGTAATGTCAAAATTCCAACAATGTTTACCGTATTCGGCTTCATAATCAATCAATGCGGCTAGAAGATGCCTTGAGAATTCCATCTGGAAGTGTTCATCATAAGTTGGATTGATTATCACTAAATGATTTTTCACTTGAACCGAGTCGTATAAACTGCGCTGCCGGAGAATCTCTCTTGCGCTTCGAAAGTGAATTTTGAGCTCATCATCTTCAAAGAACTCACAGGCTTCATCAAGCGTCATAATATGAGATTCTTGGACCGAAGGTTCATGTTTTTGTAAAACGGCAAGAAGACCGTCGTGTGCTCCAGCGGTTGAGATATGTGATGTTAAATTGGGCGAGGGGACGCTGCCATCTTCTCGTGAAGGCGGAAGGCGAATAAAGGAGACTAACAAATCGTTCAACGTTTCGTTTTCTACCTTCTTTGTTGATATAAATCCATCTAAAGCTGCTGGCCAACCTCTCGGAGTTAATTTATACACAGTATTTTTTGGTGTGCCCTTCGTTTCTTCCTTGACCAAGTAGCCCTTTTCTACTGCAAGTTGAGTCGCAGAGTTCACTCCAGATGCGACAGCGCCGGGGTATTCTGCGAGATCGTTAGAACTGTACCATCCATTTCTGTCTTGGACGTTACTGTTCACATCTTGGGCCTGCAATCCAGCAAATGCCCCCAGCGTATCGCTCGAAATTTGAGTTCTAATCTCTGATGTGCCTGCTTGAAACGGTGCAACATTGGGGGCGTCCAAGAAAAGAGCCTCAGCACCTCGTATTCCAGCACTCAGCCACATCAGGTGCTGCATTAGACTTGAACCGCGTCCAAGAACAAAAATTGTCTCTTGGGATTCATCGAGTTTTGAAAGAATCTGTCTCAATAAAGCCCACGGTTGCTGTTTCATTTCATGAATCATACAGTCTGATGAGATTGGGTCAAGTTGTTCGGCGCGAAGGTTTGCTTCAGGAAGTTTAGCGTTCAACTCTTCACGTAGTTCCTGGCAAACATGGTCAGTTGGTTGGAAAAGAATGATTTCTTCAATGCTATGTTTCGATACTGCATCGATGAAACCTTGTGAAAAGAATTCGCCAGTCATCCTGTCCGGACGGGTAAATTCTACGAGGCATAATTGCATGAGTGTTCCACCTTTCGATATTATATAGTTGCTATGTCGGCTATTTTTTGTTAAATGTAATAAAAATGACACTTCTTGAATGGTAAATTAAACATGTCCCTTCGAGAAGTGAAATTTGTTCTTGAATCAAATGATACCCTTTCAACACGTGTTCTCGTGGATGAATCTTCGACAGTATATGACGCAATGAGTCAATCAGGTTTGCTACCTCGAGATGGAAGTTTAAGGTATGCAATGGACAAAAATGGAAACTCACTGAATCACCAAATTATTCGAAATGCGCCTACTACGATTCAATTAGGGGTGTTAAAGAGAGTAGAGTCAATCTGGGGGGAAACAAACATGAAAGGTCCTTTTACCGGTACTGAATGTTTGAATGGAACTAAACTTCTCATACCAGGCATTGAGGTTGGAGATTACACCAGTGTATTCATTACGCCCCGAACACAAAAATCGGGCACCTATGCGTATCGTTTTCGAACGGAAGGAGAGCCTTATCAAAATGGAGACATCGTTTTTGTACAAGCGCCAAAAAACGGTAACACTGTATTTCTTTTTAATCCTCAAACAGGACTGGAGGACATCAAAATGAATTATCAATTTTCCGAAATTCAACGTATCCGAGGGTTTTGGGGATGCTGCGAGATTCGACATACGGTGCCGAACAAAACGGCAGTATTCCGACCTGACCTCACACCAGTTCCATCAAGCTTCAAACCGCACAACAATCAACTCAATAAGGCCAAAAAATCGGGCCAAAAAAAGTTCAAACCTGTTCCATGTAAAATGAAGATTCCTTCGGTGATAAAGAAGAATCAAAGTGTCTTCAAAGGCAGTGTCCAACAGCCCGCAGGAGGATGGCAACGTGCCCTCATCTCTGGAAACACTCCCAAAAGGGGGGCCTCCTGTGAGGGGATCCTCGTTCGATTTGCTCGAAAAAACTCCCCTGCATTAGTGAATCGACCATATTATCTAGACGGACATTATGTCTTTGTCAAGGTCCCTGAATCCGAAAACCGGATACAATTATACAACATACATCACCCTGAATCACCTATTGAATTACCTTACTGTTTTCAATCTGGAGTCTCAAAGGATTTGAAAGGGCAATGGGTTGTTGCTAAAATCTCACGCAATGCGTCGAATAAGAGAATATTGATTATTGAGGGAACGCCTAAGGCCCACCCCTCTTGTCAAATTTAATGAAATGAAACGGTTTCAATCAAGAAAGGAAATGAAGTGAACAAAATGAACAGCGAAAAATACGGAATTTATGACGGAAATGGAAACTTTCTACGAGCAGCAACCGCGGTAGATCGAGATCGAGCAAGTGTGAGGAATGAATACCTCGTACCTCTTCGAGTTCGTTCAGGTTCGAGTTTGTCGAAAGCAGTTTTTGATAGCTTTAAGTTAACTTCGTACCCATCACTTAATCTTATACGCGATCACAGTTCGAGAACCTCAATTGGCGCGTTTGTCGTTAATCTTCAAGGCGTCGTTTCGAGTCGAGATTACTCAACGATGAACTATCAAATCCTTGTTGATTCGCGTTCATTTTCAGAAGCCCCACAAGTGTTTATCATTACACCAAAGTGCGAGAATATTTTTCATGAAAATATTTTTCAAAAGGGGAGATACAGTATACTCCCACAAAAAGAGATTTGTGGATTGTGTATGGGGCCAGGGTTTTCAGAACAATTTGCAACCTATCAATCCGAGAAAGAAAAATTAGGATTTTTACTGCACCATGTTGAAGATGTTTTGAAAAATCCAAACCCCGAAGATCAGGCTCGATGACGGTGATGATATGAATGATAAATATCGGCGCCAGCGTGGTCTTGTTGACCAAGATAGGGTTTCAAACCTCAAAATACTTGTTTCTGGAAGCCCCGGTGGCGTAAGTGATCTGGTGGTGCTTCTCTCTCAATTTGGGATAGGCCAAAATTCGGGGTGTGTTGCCGTACTCCAACCAAACTCTCAACCAAATTCTGTTTTTTGGAAACTTATTTTTCCAAACGCAAAGCGATGGGAGGATTGGGAGCAAGAAAGCCCTCAGTTTCGTCAGACCTTTTCATCATTAAAAGAATCTGAACATCTTTCATTTGACTACCATCTTTGTCTTAACCCTGCGAATACTGTTGCCGGTGCAGATATTTACGGTTATGCGAAAGGAGTTCGAGCGAAAATTTCCCGTCAACCTCTTTCGCCGCCCCCAATTTTAACAGAACATGTTCTTACTCCATCGATGCGTGTGGCAGCAGCTGCAACGATGTTACAACAGATGCTACGTGATGTCGACTGCATGGCACACATGAAAATCAGTGACGCATGGTTTACAGTGACATGCCGTGTTGAATCGACGGATTTTGAAGAAGTGAGAAAACATATCACTGGTATTGATGGAACACTGGTCGACGTGCAATTGACCAGCGATGGAAATGCGACTCTTGCACGATACCGACCATCCACCCAACCAAATTTGAGTCCGTTTGACTTCCTTTCCCGAACAATGCAAACTTCAGAAAAGAAACTATCTGTTTCAGACGATATTGGTTTGATACCGTGGGATGCTCCAAAAGGAATATTTGATTCATCATGGTCAATTTCTGGGCATGATGTTGTGCTCTTGGGGGCGGGCGGTCTCGGCAGTTGGAGTGCACCTTTACTTGCAGAGCAGATGGAAGAAGGAACGATTCACGTTGTCGATGGCGATGCGGAAATTGAACTTCATAATCTCAATCGCCAAGTACTCTACAATGAAACCCACATTGGTTCAATGAAAGCATTGACCGCTGCTCAACAGCTCCAATCACTGAATCCCAATATTCATGTTGAATCGTATTTTGAATTTCTTACTCCACATCATTTGGTACAAGAGGATTTCGATTCTGATGAAGAGTTTGATGACTTGGGCCTTGAACCTTCACTGTTGTTTGACGCATTGAGTAAGAGCAGCATATATCTCGCTTGTCTTGACAACATGGTCGCTCGAACAATTCTGAATGAGTCTGCAATTAACAATGGTCGCATCATGGTAAATGGTGCAACTGAAGCACTTCACGGAGTCGTTGAAACCTTTGGTCAAAAAGGTTGCATGGTTTGCCGTTATGGTAAAGAAAATGCTCGCTCAAGCGAAGTAATCTCTTGTACTGAGGAGGGAATTCGACCAATTGCTTCAATTGTGACTTCAACGGCATGGGTTGGTTCTATGATGGCATTGATGGCTTTGATGAATTTGAGTTCTGGTTACGAGAATCAGAATTATCGATCAACTTGGTATGAAGGAAACATGGAACAATTCAATCCAACACAGCCTCCTTGGTTTGACGAACCTTGCAAATATCATATTTAACAAAAAAATTGACACTCGTACGAATAAGAAGATGGAATGATTATTATGAACCAATTTACCTGTATTGCACCAATGATTGATGGCGGAACTGGAGACGATGTGTACATGAATACGCAAGCTGCTGAAGACAACGGTTATGCGAGCCGTTCTCCTGTACGGATTACTGGGAAAAAAAACACGGTTGCGGTATTGCGATATGATCCGAATATTCCTTACGATTCAGTTGGTCTAGGACCTACTCTTCGAATCAATGCGCAAATCAATGAAGGCGACTCTGTTGAGATTGATCACATCAAAGTTCAAGGTCCGTTTGCGAAGGTTCGTATTCAACCCACAACTCGTTCCCTTGAAGACCAAGAAATCCCCCTCGTCAAGGCGGCAATTCGTGATGTTTATCTTTCCAAAGATGACCACTTTACAGTTTATCTGAATGGAGAGCCTCTCGAACTTCAAGTAACACGTTGCCGCCCTCAGCACGGTTGGCTCACCCCTGATATCGACATCCAAATCAATGGAAAAAAGTCACGTCGTTCAATTATTGATGTTCCATCGGTTTCTTTCGATGATATTGGTGGACTTGACAAAACCATTGAAGCAATTAAAGAGATTGCAATCGTGCCGCTCATTCATCCAGAAATATACGTAAAGTCCGGGCAAGAACCCCCTCGCGGAATTCTTCTTTATGGCCCACCAGGTGTTGGAAAAACGCTTCTTGCCCGTGCTCTTGCTCGAGAAGCCCAATGCAACTTTATCTGCATCAGCGGTCCTGAGATTGTGAGTGGTACTTACGGCGCTTCAGAAAAAGCACTTCGTGAGAAGTTTGCTGAAGCGAAGCGCGAAGCTCCGTCTGTCATTTATATCGATGAAATCGACGCTATTGCCGGAGACCGTAAGAACAGTCGTGGTGAACTTGAAAAGCGAATATTGACTGAACTACTTATTCAACTGGATGGGTTTGAAGACCGAGGGCAAGTTTTGGTCGTTGGTTCGACAAATCTTCTCGAAACAATTGATCCCGCCCTTCTTCGTGCAGGCCGGTTTGACCGCCGAATTCACGTCCCTTATCCTGATGTCAATGGCCGGGAGAAAATCCTTGAAATACATTCTAAAAACATGCCATTGGAAGGAGTTTCTCTTCCCGATTGGGCTATGAAAACAGTAGGCTGCACCGGTGCAGACTTGGCGAACTTGTGCCGCCATGCAAGTGGCGAAGGACTCCATCGAGAATTCGGTCTGCCAAGACTTACGAACCCTGAGAACTTCACCGAAATGGAACTTGAAGGGCTAAAAATCTTGACTGAAGACTTTGAACAAGCATTTGAAAAATTTACTCCTTGGGCTACGCAACAACGCCGTCCGGCAACAATGGGCCGTGTAGAAATGGATGCTGTGATTGGGCATGCGAGTGCTAAAAGCGAGATTATCGATCACCTTGTTCACCCAATTAACAATCCCGAAATTTATGCATCTCTCGGTCTTTCATGTTCTGGCGGTGTCCTGCTTCACGGACCGCCTGGGACTGGTAAAACCATGCTTGGTCGCGCAGCTGCGAGTTTGGCAAACGTCCAATTCATGGCCGTCTCTGGACCGGATTTCTTATCCAAGTGGGTTGGTGAAAGTGAACGCGCTGTTCGAGAATTGTTCCAACGAGCGGAAGAACTCGCTCCAGTTGTCTTGTTTTTCGATGAGTTCGACGCAGTCGGTCGAAACCGAGATAATTCCGAAGGGGCTCATCATTCGAGTTCCGTTGTGGCTCAATTGTTGACCATGATGGATGGATTGAAACCTGCAGATGGGATTTATCTCATGGCGTCTACCAATAAAATCGAACTGGTCGATGAAGCATTTTTGCGTCCCGGACGCTTCAGCAAATCCATTGAGGTTGGGCCACTAACCAATGACCTCTTCTTTGAGTTCTTCCAAAACCAGATTGAAGATATTCCATCAACGATTTCGAATCAAGAGTGGTTGAACACAGTTCTTCGTTTGAGAGACAAAGTCACAGGTGCAGAATTGAAGGGATTCATCGATCAAATCAAGCACTGTTCCGCTCGTCGCTGCATCACTGAAAAGATGGAGGTGTGTTTGAAAACTGAAGATTTGCAACAAGGCCTTCGAGTATCACGCCACCTGTTTAGAACCGTGGCTTCGGTCGAAGAGAATGAACTACTTGATGACGATTGGGACGAGGATAACGATGACGAAGGCGAATGGGTGATAGCATGAGTGATCTGTTTAGCCGACAACGTGGTTTGGTCCATCAAGAGAAGGTAGAATCATTGAAGGTAAGCTTCGTGAATAAAGCCTCGATCCCCAAGGCGTTGAAAAATGCAATGAAGCAGATTGCTCATCAATTGGGTGTTAAGGAATTCCCAAGTAAATCTGAGAATTCGGAATTTTCTGTATCATGGACTCCTGAAGTTATAGATTTTGAATGGAAAAAAGATCCATCAATGATTTTTGTATCCTATGGGCAAGAAGGCGTGTATCTCGATGGCACATCTTGTCAAAACCCCGCTCATCCGGTTTTTGAACCATCTCTGGCTACCATCTCAGCGTGTTTAATATGGAGTGAGATTCTTCGCAGAGCCAATTGTTACACACCAGTCGATGTGCCAAAGGTCTCAGTTTCAGTGAACGTTCGTGTGAACGAACCATCCATGAAAGGCAGTATCAACCATCTTGATTTCCAACTTGAGGGTATTGATTCCCACATTAACATCCGTTCAGTTAACGATGGAACCGGGCACAAGCGGGTATTGATGCGTCTGGATGATGAGACTCCATTGGTGCAAGAACTTCTTAAGAAACTTCAGGTGTCTGGTGGGGATGAAAATATTAATCCTAAATACCCAGTCATGCGTTTTGCGCTCCCTGAACCGAAAAGGAATCCTTCAGGCCATCTCACTATCGTCGGTGCCGGAGGCTTAGGAACATGGGCTCTCAACTCAATTGTGAATGGCTTAAAAACCACGAATTTTCATGATATCCAACTTCTTGTTTTTGATAAGGATATGGAAGTTGAACGTCATAATTTGAACCGGCAAGTTATTTTTTCCGAATCCGACATTGGAAGGCCGAAAATTGAAGCGGCCAAGGATTGGTTGAATAAGAACCTCCCAGAGGCAAAGATTTCAATCGCTTACGAACTTCATGACGGCCTTCTTCAATCCTCAGAAGAGTCAGTTGAAACCGGAAGTGGAGAAGGGTTCACACTTGATGAACTACTGTTGGACTCTGAAGAAATCATCACTCAGCATTACGATGTGTTGAGCGATGATGAAATCCGATCTCAGCTCAGCAAGACAAACGCTATCCTTGGATGCCTTGATGCAATGCGACCCCGTGTTCTCGCAGATTTAATCGCTGCGCGAACAGGTCAACCATATGTGAATGGAGGAATTACCGGACTGTTTGCCCAGTATACAGAATATTCGAATACCAATCTCGTCCAGGTGTATGGCCCTTCAGTGGCGCACGACAAGGTTGTTTATTCATGTCAAGAGGATGGAGAAGTGCCTCTTTCTTCACTCGCTATAACCAATGCTTTTGTAGGCTCACTGCAAGCTATTTCTGCCCTCCAACGTCTGACTGGAGAAAGCCTTTCCAGTATCGGCTCGGTTAATTGGAACGCACGTTACAATGAGGTGTATTGCAATCTCTCCGATGGCCTTGTCTCTCGAGTAGACGGCGTTCAACAACTTGAAGCCGCTCTTTGGCATCAAGGAAGTACAGATTCTGATTCCCAATCCATTGTAAAGGCGGAGGGTGTACGGTGAGGCTTTGGATTGACGATGAAGTCGAATCCCAAGGGAAATGGATTTCCATTTTGGTTTGCCGGTGCGGTCGAAAGATTCCAGTTGATCTCAGCGCTTACAGGGAACGTATGGTGCTCACTGGAATCGAACTCCCTCGTTGCGATTGTGGGCATGTTCTCCTTTCGATAACTCACTCCTCAATCTAACAGACGCAATGAATTTCTTATTCTCATCGTATCAGAATGAGGATTACGAACAAATTGGATGTGAAAAAAATGGATGAAGGGATTGACCTCTCAGACCTTTATGAGTTACCTAGTTATGGTGAGATGAATCGATTTCCATCTAAAATTATTCAAAGAGTCAAACCTGTTCGAAGATGTTCACATTGCAAACAAAAAGGGCATGATCGCCGCACATGCCCGAGTCGACGCAAATGCGGCATTTGCAGAAAAGTAGGGCATAATCGGCGTACATGTCCGGACCGGGCTAAGAAACCAATACGTGCTGCGAATAAGACATACCCGAAAGTGAGCTCGACAAGAGCTTTCAACTCACAGTACCGTTGCAAATGTGGTAGTAGGAGTTGGGCACCTTTGTCCTCATGTCCTACAAATTCATGTAAAGTATGTTGCTATTCTCGGAATTGCAGATTACATGGAAAACAGAATTTGAGAAATGCTCTACATCAAAATACGCACAAGTTTGAACGCCGTCAATATCCATTTTTTCCCAATGCAGGTTCATCATGGTTAAAGTGTATATCTATTTTAGTAAGATTGTTTTGTTTCTTATTTGATGTCCTGAAAATAGGTTTACTGTCGATCTTGATTGGGTTATTTTTGGTTTGTGTTTTTCAGGGTATCTCTCATTTTACGATTTTACGAGAGTTCACTGGAATCCTGCCGTAGTTGAGATGAATCCTAGCATGTAATGCTCGAGGCCAGAATTTTTTTAAAACTCGAAGAATCATTAATTTTAATGAAAATCTTTGTTCTACGTGGAATCATTTGTTGTAGGAAGTGAACCGATGTCTCGAACATACCGAAAAAGCAAAACAAACTCGATTAAGGAAAAGAATACAGTACGTCGATTCAAGAAAAATAAATTTTCTTGGACCGTTTTTCGAGAAGAAAAATCACACATCCGTACACTGAAAGATGTAGCCCAATATGTAGCAAAGGTGAGTGTCTAAATGTACTTGTTCAGTGCCGAAAGGGTTTCTTGTGGCGGTGGTAGTCTAAACGTTGTAGAACTCAGTTTAACTGAGAACAGGCACGAGATACGATCCGAATTAACTTCGGAAACAGTATCGAAGAGCATTTTTCCGAATACTGTCGAGGAAGTCATGAATCTGGAAGATCATATTGAAGTTACAGATCGACTCTTCAATTCATTGGGATTATTTTCTCATTGCATTGTGTACATTACAGGGTTGACGATCTTGGTTCAAGCGTTATACATCTCTTGGAGCAAACATGTAAATGCCAACGGTAAACACGGACATGGGGAATTAATTTTCGCTCACTGGGATAGAAAATCTGCATCATACAAACTGTTCTGCTCACAGTCGGGAAAAAGTATCGATCCTGAATCATTATCAGAGGCTATCAAATTTAACAGGAACAGTCTATCCAAGTAACTTGACATTATGAAAACCAACGGAGATGAAAAATATGCCAAATAACGGACACCCAGTATGCTGTATCGGAAAACCATGTGGAAACACGTGCATTGCCGCTAATGAAGACTGTCATGAAGGGCCAGGTGGGGCTACATGCTCCTCTTCCAAGAATTGCAATTGTGGGTGTTCAGATACTTGTGATTGTGGTAACCTAGCTGCTGCTGACTGCATCAACGATTCCTGCGGCGCCTGTTGCAATGACTCTTCTTGCCCACGTCATGGCTAAACATCAAATTTAACAGAATTGAATACACTTCCCAACTTAACAA
>Ga0206125_10002186_pt1 | contig 21047 bp, 16 predicted proteins | sample Helgoland_Spring_4_FD_148598 | JGI IMG/M metagenome (GOLD analysis project Ga0206125, IMG submission 148598) | Pelagic subsurface seawater microbial communities from Kabeltonne, Helgoland, North Sea - Helgoland_Spring_Bloom_20160331_1 | ecosystem: Environmental > Aquatic > Marine > Epipelagic ... | reverse complement strand
AAAACAGTAAATATATGGTTGGAGACTACTTTTCTGTCGCAGATATTACTGCATTGGTTTGTATCGATTTCGCTAAATGGGTCAAAAAAAGAATCCCTGAAGACGCAACAAACCTAAATCGTTGGTATGAGAGCGTTAGTCAACGGTCCAGTGTTAAGGCATAAGACTGCACCATCGAAAACGCTTGATTAAGAGTGAATTAATCTCTGTAACACTTTCAATCAAACTTTAAACTCCTAAAAAAAGGCCCCTTTACAGGGGCCTTTTCTTATTTCTTAGCCATCCTAGATAGAACCGGGAATTGCCCACTCCGCAAACCATGGAGTCGTTCCAGGTTTAACCGCTCCTACAAAGTCCGTGGAGTCGAAGACGAAGGATGATCCAGTATCCTGCGGCGCTATGGCCTCTGCAGTAACAGCAGCTGCGTCATTAGTAATCGCGTAGTTGCTATCCATAATGACTGTCTCTTCAATAACTGAGGAACCATCTAGTGGTTGCTCCTTATTGAAGGCAACACCTACCGTATCGCAAAGGAAGTTACGCATTGTAATAGGCGTATCCAGCTTGGGCGTAGATGAATCACCGTCAGTATCAGAATCATCAATCCTAGCACACGTCACATCGTATCCCGTTACCGCCGAGTTATGTATAGCCGCAGTCACAGATCCTCGAAGGCGCATGCCATATTCTCCAGCGGAGTTTGCAGCGTCCCCACCAATGATCGTTACGTTGGCAATAACGCCTGCTGTCTCTGGCGTGTAATCAGCGTCAGAAGAATTTAACTCAATACCTCTTGGATCATTAGAGCCGACTGGCGTAGCTCCGGCATCTTGGCGCTTGATGATCAGAGCATACTGGATGTTACCTTGATAACCCTCGTCAAAATCGATGTCATCATCATCGTTGTTAGTTAGAAGTGCATGCTTAACATCCACAGTCCCACCAAACCACTCGATTCCATCATCCTGATTGCCATGCACTTGGACATAATCGATCAATGTTCCATGGCCAACTCCCTGAAGAGTCAATCCATTGATTTCATTGTTTGGGCCCGCAATTAGGCCGCCCTCTGCAATTCGCACGTATCGAATGATTCCACTGTCATCGTCAGCTTCACTTCCACCGTACTCTTGAACGAAGTCACCTCCCTCACCCAAGACATTACACCAGGTCTCGCCTGCCGTGTAACAGGCTCCAGTGCCACCCTGGCCGTACTGAGGTGCAAACCCTTGGATCACAACACCACCCCATTCACCCATACCATCGTAGCCTGGGTCGATACTGCTGAATGTAATCGGGCTAGCTGGAGATCCGTTTGCAACAAGCTTGGATCCTCGAGTAACCAGCAGGACCCCATCATCAAATGCCTTAACATCTACGCCTGCACGGATAGTTAAAGTAACGCCAGCAGCAACGATTGCGTCTTTTTCAGCTTGGCTTGTGATTTCAACATTTCCCTCACCTACCTTAACAACTCCATCCAAGCGATATTCTACGCCAGCAACCATTGTGTAGTCTTCATCAATAGTCCCTGAGACAGTGCACTCAGTTTTAGAGGTATTGCATGATACAAAGCTAGCCTCTTGAACTACCTCCTGAGTGATTATTGATCCTGGAATCGTCCAATCTGCCCACCATGCTATAGAGGAAGATGGATCAACTGCACCTACAAACCGAGTTTCATCAAAAATAAAGCCTGATCCATTATCTTGAGCAGGAATCGCAGTAAATGTATCAAGAAGAGCTGATGTATTAACAATAGCTAGGTTCTGATCAAAGCTTATACCCTCCTCAATTACAGTTGAACCAGCAAGCGGCTCCTCCTTTAGGAAGGCAACACCCGCGGTATCGCAAATAAAATTATTTAGAGTAATAGGCGTATCAAGTTTGGGCGTAGATGAATCACCGTCAGTATCAGAATCATCAATCCTAGCACACGTCACATCGTATCCCGTTACCGCCGAGTTATGTATAGCCGCAGTCACAGATCCTCGAAGGCGCATGCCATATTCTCCAGCGGAGTTTGCAGCGTCCCCACCAATGATCGTTACGTTGGCAATAACGCCTGCTGTCTCTGGCGTGTAATCAGCGTCAGAAGAATTTAACTCAATACCTCTTGGATCATTAGAGCCGACTGGCGTAGCTCCGGCATCTTGGCGCTTGATGATCAGAGCATACTGGATGTTACCTTGATAACCCTCGTCAAAATCGATGTCATCATCATCATTATTGGTCAGAACAGCATGCTTAACATCCACAGTCCCACCAAACCACTCGATTCCATCATCCTGGTTACCTTGAACTTGAACATAATCGATCAATGTTCCATAACCAACTCCCTGAAGAGTCAAGCCATTAATTTCATTGTTTGGGCCCGCAATTAGGCCGCCCTCTGCAATCCGCACGTATCGAATGATTCCACTGTCATCACCGGCATCACTTCCACCGTATTCTTGAACGAAGTCACCTCCCTCACCCAAGACATTACACCAGCTCTCGCCTGCCGTATAACAGACGCCCGTTCCGCCCTGACCATACTGGGGTGCAAATCCTTGGATCACAACACCACCCCATTCACCCATACCATCGTAATTATTATCCAGACTACTAAATGTAATCGGATTGTTAGCATAGGCATCTGCGATAAGCTTGGAGCCGCGTGTTACAAGCAGGACGCCATCGGCTGTCCCCTTGACTTCTGTCCCCGGCTCAACTGTTAAGGACACCCCGTTGGTGATAATCGACTCGTACTGCGTCTGGCTAGTAATTTCTACATTACCAGCACCGACAGTAACCACACCGCTCAGAATGTATTCAACATCCTCGATAAGCGTGTAATCAGAGTCCACTGTCCCTGAAATTGTTCCCTGTGAACAATCAGAATTAAACGATACAAATGGTGCTTCAGTTACTTCAGCACAAAGTCCTGTTGGACCAGGATCTGGATTCTCTTCATTATTGTTGGTGACACTATTATCGATCACATCACCTTCAACGTTGACCGTAATATCTCCTGTGCTTTCGACATCCCCATCGCAACCGGAAAGAGCGATGGAGGCAGCAAGAAGACACCCTGAGTAAATAGTATGGTGTTTCATAATAACTTCCTTTCTTAGTGTTGATTAAAATTTTGTAGGGTCAAATAACCCCAGCGTGTCTAAATAATTACCGCCCGTTATAGCGAATAGCTAATGGACAAATTGACCGAGGTCCCTGTTTCGTATATCTCTACCTCATTAACATTCTGACTGTAAGCAACCGCCTCATTAGTCAGATTTTTAACCTTCAACTTGACGGTCCAATTGTCGGAAAATGTCTTCTCATAATTGAAGTCGACGATCGCTCTGCCTTTTTCAATAATTGGGCCAAGTGCAGCACCCCTTGCAACTCGATAAATTCGATCATCAAAGTAATTGACTAAGAGCGTTGCTTTTTGAGAGGAAGGAAAGTGGTCGTATCCCAGTTGAAGATTTGCCAAGTATTCCGACTGACCCTGTAGCTTTCGACCATCAGATCCAGTGCCTTCGAGTTGAAGTGATTTCGCTCCTAGTGCAACCTCAGAATCAATAAAGGATATGTTTCCATTTAAGAATACAGACCGCTCATCCGTATCTACTAAGAGCGTTTTGAAATCTATTTCGATACCATTTAGTTCTGCAGAATCTTGATTTCTGAAAGTAATGCCAGAGGCAGCGGAACCGGATGCGTCAGGAATCGCTCTCTCAATGGGGTTGTCTATTTCTTTATTGAAGAGTGCTATGGAAAGTCTATTTTCAGCGCCAAAATAGTACTCTAACCTTAAATCCAAATTATCCACATCTGAGACTGAAAGGTTCGGGGAGCCGAATATTGGGTCATCCGTAGTAGGGTCATAAGATTGAGACGCAGAGCGCTCAATAAGCCCAGGATAGGAGACCGTTTGGCTATAACCCAAACGAAGCTGAATATTTTCAATGACCCGCCAAGAAACGTTCAAGGCAGGATAAACACCATCTGCCTCCAAAATGTTTTCACTGCCTTCGCTATTGGGATAAACGATTAACTGGCTGAAGTCTTCAACCCTAGCACCAATTTCAGCTGTCCAGTTTTCACCCAATTCATTTGTCAAATTCACAAAGTAGGCGTTTATCTCTTCTTGAGACTCATAAGAATCTGTATTCGCAGTAGCAGCCCTTAGTCTAAATCGATCACCCGCAAAGTTTTCTATAGAAAGAAGCTCATCAACACCATTTGCCATGTCTAAGGAGATTGACTTATCGCCAAGACGAACGCCGAATCGGTACAGATCGACCGTCCTCTCTTTATCTGAGATTAATGCTCCAAACTCTACTGTTGAGTAGTTCGCCTGCCCCCAATCGAAAGATATTGAATAATCCACACCAAGGTCTTTACTAACCTCATTGAGGTCAGACCACCTACGTTCAACCGACGAGGTTGCCAGGAATCCGTCGAGCCCGTAATACTGTCGTCTGTCAGGCTCTAATCTGTCAGTTTCAGAATATCCTGCACGCCATTCAATTTGACTGTCTAACCCCATCGTCTGGATATCTTGGACAGCATTAAAGCTCTGCGAGAACATTTGACGCTCGACATACTCAAGAATAGTTGCGTCCAAAACATTTTCCTCGACATCTGTAGCAGAGGTTTGGCGCGTAACATCATCCGTTGAGCGGAGCAGTGTTGTCTTGGCAGATACTTCTCCTGAGTCATGTTCATAACCAACGTAGCCATAACCAGAAACGGCAACATTGTCCTTGGTGCGGGTATATCCGCCGTCCAATCCATTTGGGTTAGATAAAGTTGCATCGCCTCTATAACCTGTCGATCTACCATAGGATCCTGCGATGTAGTAGCCAAGATCGCCTTGGTCTAACTCGTATCGATCACCAAATGAACCATCGAAGCCAACATCTGGGTCAGCAGTGATTGGCCTAGAGTCATAATCAGGTTTAAATGTAAGCGCATAGGCAAGCGCCACCTCTTGGCGAGTGCATAAATCTCCAAGAAGATCTGGATCGCAAATAGTTAAAGATCGCGCGCCATTGGTTGCCTCAAGAACTCCAGAGTGAACGTCTCTCAAACCTCCATCGAACCCCCACTCCTCAGTAGCACTATCGCGATAGCCCTGAACTGTGTCTCCTGTAAAATCAGAATTTGCTCCAATAGAAACAGCGAAACTTCCAGATCGCTCATCAGGCATGGATTTAGTAATAACAGAAATGGATCCTCCAGTGGTCGATGCTAATTGATCCGCAGTAAATGACTTTTGAACTTCGATCGTTTCGACAATATTTGAAGGGAATAAATCTAGCTGGATATCTCGTCGTAACGGGTCCGTACTTGGCATCAAGATTCCATTGAATTCTGTAGATATGTAGCGCCCATCTAAACCACGGACGTTTGCATACTTATCATCAATCACAGTTAATCCAACGATTCTGCCGAGCACAGCGCCAATATCGCTATCACCAAAACGAGCTATCTCGTCAGCATCTACGGCACTAACAATAGATGATGCATAGCGCTCAAGGTTTTCAGATCCATCAGTGGGATTGAATACACCCAGTGTAACGACTTCCTCTATTGCTGCTGCTGACAGGGAGACAGGAGGACCTGAAGCTGGTTGTTTAAAGAGTTTAAATGTGGCGTTGGCACCAAGATCAGCGAAAACTCTAATTGCTGTACTCGCTGATGGTTGAAACCCTGATTGACTGGCCTGAACAGAATGAAGACCACGAGGCACCTCAAGGGAGTAAATCCCCTCCTCGTCAGTCTGAGTCGACAAACTAAGATCTGTAACTTCAACAGTGGCACCCTCAATAGCGATACCGGAGGGAGACATAACTCTACCAACGATGTAGCCCGCATCATCACTGACATTACTAAAAATTTGGCTTTTAACAACGGGTTCTATTTCTGAGTCGCGATTATAGACTGCGGAGATTTCAATTTGCCCATTCTCTGGAAGATTAAAGCGAACCGGCACAGCGTTGTCGTCAGAAATTAAATACAGCTTGTGGGGGCCTGTCTCCAAGTCAGCTTCAACCAAACCCTTTGCATTAGTTACACCAATAATTTTCCCATCCACCGCCACTTTAATAAATCTCAGTGGAGCATCTTCAAGAAAAACAAGCACAAAAGCCTTTTCAGAGAAAGCCCAAGGCGAAATAATCGAGCCTATCAAAATTAAGATTGCATACCACTTTTTGACCATCGTTACTTGACTCCTATTAATCACTTAAAAAGGCTTAGAGCAAAGTTTTAAAAACTATTTGCCCTTGTTTAGAAGCACAAAGTAGCAACGAAAAATGACCGTACAATGAAATTTTGATGACAGAAATATTACAAGTGAAGTATTTAACTAATGAGTCATTACAAATACATATAAAAATTTATTGCACAAAAAAAGGAGGCCAAAGCCTCCTTTTAGAACAAAATTATTTGTAACTTTAGCGACGTCTGATATCTTTACCCTTAACAACAAATACGATCTGCTCACACAAATTTTTGGCGTGATCGCCAATACGCTCAAGTGAGCGCACTACCCAAAGTATGTTAATAGCTCGACTTATACTGCGAGGATCTTCCATCATATAAGTTACAACTTCTCGTAATGCGGTTTTATAGTCCAGATCTACCTGCTTATCTTCTTCGATGGTCCGTATCGCCGCATCAGCATCAAAGCGGGCAAATGCATCAAGTGCATTTGCCAGTATCTTTGTCACGGAGTTCGCTATGTGCCGAACCTCTGGATATCCAACTGAGGGCTCATTTTCCTCGCTCAAGATTATGGCGTGATTAGCGATTTTTCTGGCCTCATCACCAATACGCTCGAGGTCATTAACCGCCTTGGTCACCATCATAACCAAACGTAGGTCACTTGCTGCTGGTTGACGTCGGGCAATGATCAAAATACAAGCCTCATCTATATCAACCTCCATAGCATCGACTCTTCTATCTTCTATGATGACCTGCTCTGCAAGCTTACTGTCAGCCTCGCTGATTGCGCGAATCGCGTGTTGAAGCTGCTGCTCGACCTTGCCCCCCATTTCCATTAGGCGGGTACGTATTTCTTCGAGCTCATCATCAAACTGCTTCATGATGTGATTTTCAAACGACATTTTTACCATGACTATTTTCCTGTTATGTCTCTATTTAAGCTACCAAGCCTTAACCAAATCGTCCGGTGATATATGCCTCTGTCAGCTGGTGCTGTGGCATAGTGAAAACCTGCTCAGTGGGGTTGACCTCTATTAACTTTCCCAAATGAAAGTAAGCTGTGCGATGAGAAACCCGAGCTGCCTGCTGCATGCTATGGGTTACGATTGCAATAGTGAAATTCTGACTCAGCTCCTCAATAAGTTCTTCAATTTTAGCAGTAGCTATTGGATCTAGGGCAGAGCACGGCTCATCCATTAAAATAACTTCAGGACTCACTGCAATCGCTCGAGCGATACAAAGCCTCTGTTGTTGCCCGCCTGATAGTCCGGTTCCTGGCTGGTCTAATCTGTCTTTAACCTCTTCCCATAGCCCTGCTTTGCGTAAGCTTTTTTCTAGAATTTCATCTAGATCAACTCGTGTGTCTGCTAATCCATGAATTTTAGGGCCATAAGTGACATTATCTCGGATAGATTTTGGAAACGGATTCGGCTTTTGAAATACCATTCCCACCCGGGCCCGAAGCTCTACTACATCAAGGTTAGGTGCGTAGAGGTTCTCACCATCCATACAAATATCACCTTCGACACGGCATCCATCTACTGTATCGTTCATACGATTAAGGGTGCGTAAGAAGGTTGATTTTCCGCAACCTGAAGGCCCTATCATTGCAATGACTTCGTTTTTGGTGATATCAATACTGACATCATAAATTGCCTGTTTCTCAGCATAGAAAACATTGATATTACGCATTGTCATTTTTGGATCGTCACTAAAACTCTGACCTACTGTGACGTGGCCTTCATCTAATTCTAACGTTTGCTCTGAAGCTAGTTTCACCTTAGTCTTTCCTTTGTCTTTTTTTGTTGCTGTTTAATTTTTTCACTATTTAATCTACTGATCTGATACTTATTTACTGTCTACCAACGCCGCTCTAATCTTTTGCGTAACCAAACAGCGGATGTATTCATAATAATTAAAAAACTTAACAGCACCATAATAGCAGCTGACGTTTTCTCAATAAATGCTCGCTCGGGGCTGTCTGCCCACAGAAAAATTTGTACCGGTAAAACTGTGGCTGGATCAGAAAATCCATTTGGGATGTCGACAATAAAGGCTACCATGCCAATCATCAACAGAGGTGCCGTCTCTCCCAATGCTTGCGCCATTCCAATAATCGCACCGGTTAACATACCCGGTAGTGCAAGCGGCAACACATGGTGCAAAACCATTTGGTACTTAGAAGCTCCCATTCCTAAAGCAGCTTCTCTAATTGAGGGTGGTACAGACTTAATCGCTGCGCGACTTGTGATAATAATCGTTGGCAATGTCATTAAGGTTAAAACTAAACCCCCAACAATGGGAACGGATCTTGGTACATGGAAAAAATTAATAAAGATCGCCAAACCTAACAAACCAAAAATAATTGAAGGTACTGCCGCTAAATTATTAATGTTAACTTCAATAAAATCAGTCCAACGATTTTTAGGCGCGAACTCTTCTAGGTAAATTGCCGCAGATACACCTATTGGGAAAGACAGCATGAGCGTCATTATTAAAGTCAGGAAAGACCCCATAACTGCACCGCGGATACCCGCCTGCTCAGGCTCCCTTGAATCACCTCGAGAAAATAAATTGCTATTGAATTTAAGTGTTATTAAATCCTCTTGATGTAATTGAGCGATCCATTGCACCTGTTTAGCGGTCATTCTCGCGTCATAGGCATCCCCGTCTAACCAAGACTTAAAATAAGTATCTATATCATCGTCTGCCAAGACCCACACTGACTCCTTTTTACCCAGCAGTTGAGGATTAGCGAGCAGATGATCTTTAAGATCAAAGCCGGCACCATTACTTAATAATTTGCTTAGTCGCCGCTTGTCTTGGCGACCAGAAACGTCTGGAAATTTGTTGCGCAGAGCTGTCTTGGATAACGCCTGCCAGTTGCCAGCGGAAAGCTGTTCATTATCTGCCAGATTATTAATACCGATGAGTTCAGGATCATAGTGAATATCTAGATTGATATAGGTAGCTCTAAAAGCACCATGGCCCTTACTGATAATATCGAAAAAAAGTACTGCAACTGCAAGCAAGCCGATAAATATAGCGCAGCGCCCATACCACCGGAATCGCGCTTCGGCTCGATTACGTCGAGTCAACGAATGCTGAATTTTTGACAAAGTGTCAGATCTGTTATTCATACTGTTCCCGATATTTCTTGACGATGTGTAAGGCAAAGATATTTAGCAGTAAAGTTACAGTAAACAACATAAGTCCTAATGCAAAAGCGGCTAGTGTTTTGGGACTATCGAATTCTTGGTCACCTGTAAGCAGGGTTACTATTTGTACTGTGACCGTCGTTACAGATTCTAATGGGTTTGCAGTTAATTTTGCAGCTAGCCCTGCGGCCATCACTACTATCATTGTCTCGCCAATAGCCCGTGATATTGCTAGCATAATTCCACCAACAATCCCTGGTAGCGCTGCTGGAATAACTACCTTCCGAATGGTCTCTGATTGCGTTGCCCCCATGGCTAAAGAACCATCACGCATGGATTGCGGTACTGCGGTGATCACATCATCTGCCAGAGAAGAGATAAAAGGAATAATCATTATCCCCATTACACCTCCAGCAGCCAGTGCGCTCTCTGATGAAATAGTTAAACCGACACTCGCTCCTAAATCACGTAAGAAAGGTGCTACTGTCAATGCGGCAAAAAACCCATAGACGACCGTAGGAATACCTGCCAACACTTCCAATGCCGGTTTGGCATAGGTACGTACACCATCGCTCGCATATTCCGCTAAATAAATCGCGGACATTAAACCAATTGGAACTGCAATAAACATCGCAACAGCGGAAACTAGAAGAGTGCCGACAAATAAGGGAATAGCACCGAAACTTCCCGACGATCCGACTTGATCTTCTCTGATTGCCGTTTGGGGACTCCATTCAAGTCCAAATATAAAGTCATAAATAGGCACTGAACGGAAAAACTGTATTGATTCAAATAAAACTGAAAACACAATCCCTAGCGTTGTAAAGATCGCAACACATGCACATGCAAGTAACAAATTTTGCATAACCCTCTCTACAGCTGGTCGCGCACGGAAGTCAACCTTTAATTTATGACTACTCCAAGCCAGCCCAGACATAGCTAAAGTGATTATCAATAAGGTTATCGACCACTGAGATACCACATTCAGAGATAGCATGTTATCTGCTGCATCAAGCAACCCGCTGGGTTGATCTTCTCTGGGAAGGATTCCATTAGCTATATTGGCCACTTTATTGAGGATAAGGTTATAACTAGCATTATCAGATGGAATTAATTCGGGTGATAAGTCAGTCATGACCATACCATTGATAACTATCTCATCAAAAATCAGCCAGATTCCGAGCAAAAAAGTAGCCGGTAATGTGCACCACAAAGCCGCATGCAAACCATAGTATGATGGCAGAGAATGTAAGTTTCTGATTCCTCCTAAAGGGTTTGCCAAAGCTAGTGAGCGACCTCGGCTCCAGTAAAAGCTAAATAAGCCCAAAACTATTAGTGAAAGTAAAAGATCTGTGGCCTGCATATCGTTATTAAGTTCCCTTAAAATAGAAAAGCCCAGCCTTGAAGCTGGGCACGTCTAACTGTGACAAACTATAAAGATTATTTCAATGCTTCTTTGCCTGTCATTGGCACAAGAGACATCGTTTTGCTAGCCATGTCCATGCGCATTTTTGTAGGTAGAGGAATCATTCCTTTTTCTGCTAAATATCCATCCTCACCCCACGCTCTCTCGTTCGTAAATTCTTTGAGGTAACCCATCATTCCCGGGACCACACCAACATGCGCCTTCTTTACGTAAAAATATAATGGACGAGAAATGGGATATGATTTGTCGGCAATAGATTCAAAGGTTGGTTCTATTGATTCTATTTGAGCGCCTTGGACTTTATCAGCATTCTGGTCTAAGAAACTAAATCCAAACACACCTAATGCAGATGGGTTGGCCTCGAGCTTTTGAACGATTAAATTATCATTTTCACCTGCCTCAATATAACGGCCATCTTCACGGACAGTGTGGCAGATTGCTTTATATCTGTTTTTATCAGTTTTTTTAATTGCAGCGATCCAGCCTATCTTTTTACATCCGCCCTCTAGAGCAAGCTCAGCGAAGGCATCTCTTGTGCCAGAAGTTGGTGGCGGCCCAAGAACCTCTATCGCAGTATCGGGCAACGAAGCATTCACCTGCTTCCATGTAGAATATGGATTGTCAATTAACTCTCCATCATTAGTACCAGGTACCTTCTCAGCAAGAGCTAGAAAAATATCTTTTCTAGTTAAGTTCATTGTTGCAGCATCAACCGAATTAGCCACGACAATACCGTCATAACCAACTTGAACCTCGATAATGTCTTTCACTCCATTTGTCTGACATTTTTTGAATTCAGACAACTTAATTCGACGAGAGGAATTAGTAATATCAGGATAGTTTGTACCAACACCCGAACAAAATAGTTTCATTCCTCCACCAGAACCCGTTGATTCAATCTTAGGTGTTGGCTTGCCAGTAGATCGCCCGTAGCGCTCAGCCACTACGGTTGAGAAGGGATAAACCGTTGATGAGCCGACAACCTCAATACTTTCTCGAGCAAATGAAATCGGTGATATCAACATTACTGCTACAGTAGCAACTGTTGAGAAAGTAGTTACTTTTTTAAACATATTGAACTCCATAAACTGATAGTGATTTAAAGTGCCTATTTCAACTTGGGGTCTAATCAATATATTGAGTTAATGTGACAGAAATATGACAACTGAAGAAAAACAAAAAATATTATGGCTGTCATATTTTTGTAACATTTTAGACATATATTTATCACGTATTTGTCACAATCAAGATTTAGCAACTAAGAGGGCAGCCGCCCATAAAAATTTCACATTAGGATTTGAGTATGAAAAATTTATTATTAGTAATTGGTATTCTCTTTACTTCGTTTAGCTTCGCATCGGGCCCAATTGATGGGAAGGTTTATGGCAAGGCTAATCTTTCTGTGGTTAGTCAAGATGACGGGGGCTCTAATGAATGGAATCTGAACAGCAATGCCTCTCGCTTGGGACTAAAGGGAGCGACTAAAATCTCTGACGGCCTTGAAGTGGTTTATCAGGCTGAATACGAAGTTTGTATTGATAGTGGCAGCTGCAAAGGCCAAACGTTTAAGCAACGCAATACATTTGCTGGATTAAAGGGTAATTTTGGAATGGTTTGGGCAGGAAAACATGACACCCCCACAAAGCTTGCCCAAAAAAAAATTGATCTCTTTAATGATCTTGAGGGTGATTTAAAGAACACCTTTGAAGGTGAAAATCGGCTTTCAAATATTATTGCTTATACAACTCCATCGAATAATGGTTTTTCTGCAACCGTAGCAATGATTCCTGCTGAAGGCGAAGATACTGATCAAGATGGCAAAGATGACACCGGCCTCAATGATGGTATGTCTTATTCGATCAGCTTCACTCGCGACAAACTCTACCTGGCGGTTGCCGGAGATCAAGATATCGATGAACAGGATCTCACACGAATGGTGGCACAGTATCAAATAGACGCATTAAAGCTTGGCTTTATGTATCAGCAGAATGAAGATAACTTGGGCACTAAAGACGAATCCGGCTATTTTGTAAGTGCTGCCTACAAAATGGATAGTAATATCACTTTAAAAGCACAGTATGGAGCCATCGAAGATGATGTTGACGGAGATGAAGAGACAACGTTGTCTCTAGGCGCTGATTACAAATTAGCTAAAAACACCAAGTTTTTTGCTTTTTACACTGACAATACGGACTCTAAAGTAGATTCTAGCGATGCAGACTTCAGTGCCATTGGCATTGGCATGGAACATAAATTTTAGTGTTTAATCGTTTAAAAAAGGGTGCTAATGCGCCCTTTTTTTTATCCCTTGGGCTTGATAAATTACGCCCGCCACTTGCCGCCCATTAGCCATTTAAGTATCTAAAAGTATTGATTTTATTAGCCTTGCAACATAGGTATGATCGCTTCTGAAAGAGACTTGAATTTAATTTTTAGACAAAACAGCGAATTAATCTTAGCCTGATGAAACTCGCCAAAAAGGCTTACGAGGGATAACACATGTCTGCCAACAAGTTCGATGCATTTGCTATATCTGATGCTAATTATGATCCATTAACACCACTCTCATTTTTAAGAAGAACGGCATTGATGTTTCCAGATCGCCGAGCTGTGGTTTATGGAGAGCGCCAGTATTCTTGGCAAGCATTTTATGATCGCTGCAAAAAGCTCGCATCGGCGCTGAGTAGGGCCGGTATTCAGAAAGGGGATACTGTTGCTATTTTAGCGGCGAACACTCCTGAAATGGTCGAGGCTCATTTTGGTATTCCTATGTCTGGTGCTGTGTTAAATACCGTTAATACGCGCCTAGATGATGAGACCATTGCCTACATCTTGGGCCATGGTGAAGCTAAAGTGTTTATCGTTGACTACGAGCTTGCACCTCAAACAAAACGAGCCCTGGAGCTGCACGGGGATAAAGACTTGCTTGTTATTGATATCTTGGATCTCAAAAACACTAGTCATCCCTCTGCAATAGGCAGTCAGGACTACGAATCATTCTTGTCTACAGGCTCAGAAGATGACGAATGGGCGATGCCAACCAATGAGTGGGATGCTATTGGTTTAAGCTATACCTCAGGAACCTCTGGTCGGCCTAAAGGCGTTGTTTACCATCATCGAGGTTCATACTTGATGTCGATGGGTACGATTACCGACTGGGATTTACCCCGCCATCCCAATTATCTGTATACAGTCCCAATGTTTCATTGCAATGGCTGGGGTCATGCTTGGACGATGGCAGCTATAGCAGGTACTATTTTCTGTACTCGAGCCATTGATCCTGAAGAAATATTTTCAACTATTTTGGAACACGAAATTAGCCACTTTGGTGGTGCTCCGATTGTTTTGAGTATGTTACTCAACTCCCCCGCAGCTAAAGACTTTGTCTGCAACCATAAAATTGAATTAATGACCGCTGGTGCCCCTCCTCCAGCCGCTATATTGCAGGGTGTTGAGAAACTGGGTTTCAACGTCACCCAGGTTTATGGTTTAACAGAAACCTATGGTCATACGGTAATGTCTACCTGGAATTCAGACTGGGATAATCTCGATGCAGAGGCAAGAGCTAAGCTCAAAGCTCGCCAAGGTGCTGCTATGGTAATGACTGCCGGAATGCGAATTGTTGATATGGAGTCTGGTATTGATGTGCCCGCCGATGGAGAGACAATCGGTGAGATATTAATCCGCGGCAACACCATTATGAAAGGCTATTTGAAAGATCAAGATAATACCGCTGAGTCTCTCAAAGATGGTTGGTTTCATACGGGTGATTTAGCAGTAATGCATGCCCAAGGTTATGCAGAAATTAAAGATCGGCTAAAAGATATTATTATTTCGGGTGGAGAAAATATTTCGTCAGTGGAGATAGAGGGGGTATTGCATAAACATCCTGCGGTTTCATTGGCTGCTGTGGTTGCACTCCCAGATGAAAAATGGGGAGAGGTACCCTGTGCCTTTTTAGAGTTGTTGGAAGGAAAGTCCGTATCAGAGATAGAAATCGATACTTTCTGTAGATCACATCTGGCCGGCTTTAAACGCCCCAAAAAAGTTATTTTTTGTGAACTGCCAAAAACTGCGACTGGCAAAATACAAAAATATGAGCTGCGCGCGCTAGCGAGAAGCGGAAAACTAAACTAAACAATAAATATGTTGCTGGACTGGTTGTTATAACTGATTATAATCTCGGCGTTGACGCACTAAAGAAGTCACTGTCTATAGTATTTTAGGAGAAACTGTTTTGGAAAAACTTGATAATTTTGATCTTGAAAATCTTACTCTGATCGGTGATGAAGACGGTATTGTGCAGGTTGTTCTATCTCGGCCAGCAAAACGTAACGCTTTAAATGCCGACACGATTGAGGAATTGATAGAGGTCTTTTCTAAACTTCCCAGAATGGGTGCCAGAGCTGTGGTTCTGCGAGCCGAGGGCGATCATTTTTGTGCTGGCTTAGATTTGGTTGAACATCATAATGAGCAGCGTCGTCCCGAAGAGTTTATGCATATATGCCTCCGCTGGCATGAAGCCTTCAATAAGATGGAATATGGTGGTGTACCTATTATTGCCGCCCTCAAAGGTGCCGTTGTTGGTGGTGGCCTTGAACTGGCCTCGGCTGCGCATGTGCGGGTCGCCGATCAAAGTACTTATTTTGCTCTGCCTGAGGGCCAACGTGGATTATTTACTGGTGGAGGTGCAACCATACGCGTTGCTGATCTTGTGGGAAAAGCCCGCATGATCGACATGATGTTGACCGGTCGCGTATACAAGCAAGAAGAAGCGTTTCAAGTTGGTCTGTGCCAATATTTGGTGGAGGGCTCAAGCGAAGACAAGGCTATGGAGATTGCGCGCACAGCGGCGGAAAATCCAGTCTTATCTAATTTTGCTATCTGTTCAGCTATCAGTCATATGCAGAGTATGTCGGCGATGGACGCAGCTTATGCAGAGTCTGTTGTTGCTGGTATCGTTAATACACAGCCAGCTTCAAATGAGCGATTAGAGGCGTTTGCTAATAAAAGTGCTCCCCGAGTCAGGCCTGACTGACTAAGCGCTACAATTGATTAGTTGGTATGGAGGGGGAACCAGCACTCAAAGGTAGCTCCCTGACCCGGACGGCTGATGATATCCAAACTAGCATTTCCTCTGGTTAGAGCGTGTTTGGCTATCGCTAGACCCAGGCCGCTGCCGCCGCTTTTCGAATTACGGCTATTGTCCCCACGGTAAAATCGCTCTGTCATCTTTGGAATTTCGTCGACTGGCATACCCACTCCATCGTCTGCAATTACAATCATAATTCCATTTTCATGTAATTGTATGTTTACTTTGATTTCTGCCCCATCGGGATTGTGATTGACCGCATTAAAAATAATGTTACCCAAAGCCGCTCGAATATCTCCATGATTTCCTTGGAGGATCAATGGTTGGCTTTCAAAAAAGAAGTGATGACGGCCAGCACTTAATACTTTTGCTTCATCGATAATGGTATTAAGCATGGAAACAATATCTATTTCCTCATTTTGAGGTTCGTTGCTTTCCTCTTCCATCTGAGACAGCAAAATTAAATCATCTGCAAGAGATTGCATTCGAACTATCTGCTTCTCCATTTGCTCATAAGCCTTTGTCTCTAATGCATTTTTGTCTGGTAGGTCTTCCAGCGTCTCTAGGTAGCCTCTAAGAACTGTAAGTGGAGTGCGTAATTCATGGGAGACATTCCCGACAAACTCCACTTTTAATTGCTCAAGTTTGCTGAGCCGACTTACATCTGTAATGACCAGCACTATATCTTGACCATCGATAAAGGATGCTTCGAACTCTAGCAATACATCCTTTTGGACATGCGACATTAATTTTATCGAACCAGCAAATTCAGATTTATTTATATATTCAATAAAGCGCGGCTCTCTAATCAAGTTTATTATCGAACTACCGCGGTCAGTTGAACGAAGATTGAGTAATGCTTTTGCTGACGTATTCCACCAATCTAAGGTCCGATTTTTTTTCAGTACCACAACACCTTGATCCAGAGACTCCGTAACCTTAGTCGCTCTTCTAATCAAAGTTCTTAGCTTTTCTGCTGATTTTTTATGCCGACGCCGTTGACGATTTAGTGTGTCCGCTACCTCTCCCCATATTCCATCCGCATCTGGCGGGATATTTCTCATACCTCTGTCTATCCATAAAAATATCTTAGATATCGTTTTAAAACTCCAGAGTAAATAGATCGCTAGGCTTATGACAAAAATCTGTAAAGGAAAGCCTAGACTCCAACCAAAAAACAAGCTGAATGAGAAAACGGCGGTCGCTCTCCAAAGTTCTTGTTGCATTCCAGGTCGCAAAGCCTTCGCTCCTTATACAAATTATTTGACACCTTGTAATTGGGTAGAAAATCTATACCCTGCTCCGCGCACAGTCTGCACATAGTCATCATGTCCTGCAACTGAAATTGCCTTGCGCAATCTCCTTATATGCACATCAACAGTCCTTTCATCCAAATAAATATTCGCCCCCCACACATAATCCAGGATTTGATCCCTCGTATACACACGCTCTTGGTGGGTAAGAAAAAATTGAAGAAGCCTATATTCGGTGGGACCAAGCTTCACCGATTGTTCGTCAATACTAACTCGATGTGCCAAAGGATCGAATTTAAGACCCCCAACCAAGATTGGCTCTTTAAGTTCCTCCCTGCCTACTCGTCTCAGAACCGCTTTAACTCTTGCCACCAACTCCCGGGGAGAGAATGGTTTGGAAATATAATCATCAGCTCCAGAGTCCAGCCCAGAAATTTTATTCGATTCCTCTGCTCTCGCTGTTAGCAAGATGACTGGAATATGATCAGTAAGCTCATCACGCTTGAGCCGTCTTAGCAACTCAAGCCCACTTGTGCCAGGCATCATCCAATCTAATAAAACTAAATCTGGATGCTTATCCACCACAATGCCATGAGCCTTTTGAGCATTCTCAGCTTGTAAGACGTTATACCCTGCCGCATCCAATGAAATTGTGAGCATATCCCTAATTGATGGCTCATCATCAACCACTAAAATAGTATGTCGAGGCATAATTTTTACCTGGTCATTCATTTACAATACCGTATTAAGCTATACCTATATTACATAAATATGACAGCACCCAAACCCTGACGAATGTTATACGACCTACTGAAAATTAACGACTAATTCTTAGCTGAAAGATCGATATTCTTGAGCGAATCACGCATAATGCCTTTTTTTAAATAACCGGAATTAGGCCATGACTATTAAAGAAAACAGCGCGGTAAGCTTTCATTACACTTTAACTGATGATGAAGGCCAACAACTTGATAGTTCCGAAGGTAAAGAGCCCTTGGCGTATTTACATGGCGCAGGAAACATCATTCCTGGATTGGAGAATGCCCTTGAAGGCAAAAGTATTGGTGACTCGATGACAGTCGCGGTATCAGCTGCTGAAGGTTATGGCGAAGTTCAGACCGAGCTAATTCAAGAAGTACCTAGAGGATCGTTCCAGGGTGTTGATGAGATTGAAATAGGAATGCAGTTTGAAGCCCAAACAGGCAATGGCGACAGTGTGCCTGTCACGGTAACAGCTGTAACTGATGAGTCAGTGACAGTTGATGGTAATCACCCTTTAGCTGGCAAAAATTTGAACTTTGATGTGTCTATAGAAGATGTTCGAGAAGCTAGCCAAGAAGAGTTAGAGCATGGTCATGTCCACGGAGTCGGCGGGCATAATCACTAATTAAGCCTGAAAAAAAGTACTCGCAAAGCCACTGAAAAGTGGCTTTTTTATGGGATTTTTCTAATTAGTTGTCATAATCCTGTAGCATTACATTGTAATAATTTTTAAGAGGGTAATCTGGAATTAATCATGAAAATTAGAGTAGGTATTAATGGTTTTGGTCGCATTGGTCGCATCGCTTTAAGAGTTGCATGGCACTCTGAGATCATTCAAGTTGTCCATATTAATGAAATTGCTGGCGACGCAGTCGGTGCTGCTCACCTTGCTAAGTATGACTCTATTCACGGCACTTGGGATAAAGAGATTCTTGCTGATGCTGACGGAACCGCCATTTTAATTGACGGTATGGCTATTGGATATTCTCAGTGCGAGAGCGTTGAAAATCCCGCATGGGCAGCGGCTAAGGTAGATTTGGTGATAGAGTGCACTGGCAAATTTAAATCCCATGATTCTCTAGGGTCCTATTTGAAGCAAAGTATCACTAAGGTCGTCGTTTCTGCTCCAGTCAAAGATGAAATACCTAATATTGTCATGGGTGTTAATGATGATCTGTACTCTGATCAGCCAATTGTTAGTGCTGCCTCTTGTACAACCAACTGCCTTGCACCGGTCATTGATGTTCTGCAGCAAGAATTTGGAATCGAGCATGCTTCTATTACCACCATTCATGATTTAACCAACACACAAAGTGTACTTGATGAATACCATTCTGACTTGAGGCGCGCTCGTGCGAGTAGCCTTTCTCTAATCCCAACCAGCACTGGCTCTGCCACGGCGATCACCAGAATATTTCCAGAGTTGGAAGGTCGTATTAACGGACTTGCCGTAAGAGTTCCACTGGTCAACGCCTCACTCACAGATTGTGTATTCGAACTAAAAACATCGACAACGGCAGATAGCGTTAACAAGGCTTTTAAACAGGCTGCCGATACTAGGCTAAGTGGCATACTAGGGTTTGAGGATTTACCCTTGGTGTCGGTAGATTACACCGATGATACTCGCTCAGGTATTGTTGATGGGAAGTCCACTATGGTGGTCAATGGCACTCAGTTAAAAGTCTTGATTTGGTATGATAACGAGATGGGCTATGTTCACCGAATGATGGAACTAGCTGAAAAAGTAGCACTGTCTATCTAGAGGGTCTGTTATGGCGCTGGACTCATCCAAAGCGGCTCACCAATACGGCCTCGTTACCGCCAGCTACTGGGCGTTTACACTCACCGACGGCGCATTGCGTATGCTGGTGCTGTTATTTTTCCATGACTTGGGTTTCAGTCCCATGGAAATTGCGAGTTTATTTATTTTATATGAACTCTCAGGAGTTTTTACTAGTTTAATTGGTGGATGGATAGCCTCAAGGATCGGGTTAATAGCGACGTTGCAATTGGGGTTAGTATTGCAGATATTAGCCATTGCTATGTTACTTAGAGAAAACCAGCAACTAACTGTCTTTTATGTAATGTGCGCCCAAGCATTATCCGGTGTTGGTAAAGACCTGAACAAACTTAGTGCCAAGAGCAGCATTAAGGCTTTACTGCCAGATCAAGCCCATAGTCCGCTTTACAAGTGGGTCTCTCTTCTTACTGGATCGAAAAATGCACTAAAAGGAATAGGGTTTTTCCTTGGTGGTGCTCTTCTCTCTGGGATTGGATTTAGGTACACCATCATGTCAATGATCGCGCTGTTAGCAGTGATCCTTGTTGCGGGGCTATTTTTGTTTTCAACCATTCACTACTCTGAATCTAAACCTCGCTTTCGCGAACTACTATCGAAAAGCTCTGCTATCAACCGCCTCTCTTTAGCTCGATTATTTTTATTTGGCTCCCGAGATGTTTGGTTTGTTATCGCTCTTCCTGTTTATCTGCAGAGTCAGCTGCATTGGAGCTATTTGCAAGTGGGAAGCCTTATGGCTATCTGGATTATTGGTTATGGCGCGATTCAAGCGATGACCCCAAAAATCACCAATAGGTCTCGCGCAAAGCATCATGCTTCGACTATAGATGGAAACGTTTTGGCTAAATGGGGGATGTTGCTTGCAGTTGTTCCGCTCATCATGGCTCTTGCACTAACATTTTCCCAGGATCAAGGCTTGACGGTGGCTCTATGCCTGGCACCATTCGCATTTGTCTTTGCTATTAACTCAGGTATCCACTCCTATCTTATTCTGGCATACGCTGAGAGGGATAATGTATCTCTAGATGTAGGTTTTTATTACATGGCGAATGCTGGAGGGCGGCTGTTAGGAACCATGATGTCTGGGTTTATATATCAGACCTTTGGTCTAGTTAGTTGTTTGCTCGCATCCTCTGTAATGATTGTAGTCAGCTGTCTTTCTGCGCGTAACCTCCCATCACCCGCTCTTAACTAAGTTTTGAGGGCTAAATACCAGAGAATCTATACTGGTTCTTCAAGTATTCTTGCAGGTCTGTTAGGGTAGCGGCTGTTTTTAAATGCTTAGGTAATTTTGTTATGTCTGACCAAACTGATAATGCGATGGATCCAAACAGCCTTT
>Ga0206125_10002185_pt1 | contig 21053 bp, 19 predicted proteins | sample Helgoland_Spring_4_FD_148598 | JGI IMG/M metagenome (GOLD analysis project Ga0206125, IMG submission 148598) | Pelagic subsurface seawater microbial communities from Kabeltonne, Helgoland, North Sea - Helgoland_Spring_Bloom_20160331_1 | ecosystem: Environmental > Aquatic > Marine > Epipelagic ... | reverse complement strand
TGTCGAGAGAGCCTCGCTATCAAGAGGGCTCACGGCCGGAGCGCTATTTGCTGATATCAGCACTAGTGCAGGTGCCAACTCTGCAATCAGCACGTTGGACATAATAATTGCTGATATAGCAAGCGCTCGAGCTGCTTCAGGTGCCGTGATTAACCGCCTGGAATATGCCGCCGATAACTTGGCCAATATTTCTCAGAATGCTTCTGCATCACGCAGCCGAATTTTGGACGCGGACTACGCAGCCGAAACTACTGAACTAGCACGGACACAAATTATTCAGCAGGCTGGTACCGCTATGCTATCTCAAGCTAACCAGCAGGCACAGACAGTTCTTGCGCTGCTGAAATAACCCTATATTCATTTAAGAGGATAAGAAAATGACAGTTATCAATACAAATACAGCAGCCACAATTTCTGCTAATGCGCTAACTAAGAACGAGCGTGCTATGTCACAGGCTATGGAACGTTTGTCTACAGGTCAGAGAATCAACTCAGCCGCTGACGACGCAGCCGGTCTGGCGATCTCAAGCAAAATGACTTCACAGATCAACGGACTGAACCAGGCTGTCAGGAATGCAAATGACGGTATCTCAATGATTCAGACCGCAGACGGCGCTTTGATAGAGATGACCGGAATGCTCCAGAGAATGAGGGAGCTGTCTGTTCAAAGTGCGTCAGATACTAATACGACCACAGATCGCGCCGCACTAGATCTAGAATTCGAACAGCTGAAGGCAGAGATCGAGCGTATCGCTGACAATACCCAGTGGAACGGCACCAACTTGCTTGATTCATCTTTGTCGGTAGATTTCCAGGTCGGCGCGAATGCTAGCCAGACAGTTACCGTTGTTATTGAAGACTTTAATATTTTGAATACGGACGCAACCTCCGGTGTATTCGAGGGTTTAGATCAGTCTGCTCTTGGCGGAACTGCCGCCCGGGATTTGACAGCCTTGGGAGTTGACTCTAAGAGCAATGCCACCACTGCAATTACAGACCTTGATATGGCGATTGAGCACGTCAATACCCAGAGAGCCACACTAGGTGCCACTATGAATCGCTTGGAGTACGCAGCGGATAATTTAGCTAATGTTGCTCAAAACGCTTCAGCCTCGCGCAGCCGTATTTTAGATGCGGACTATGCTGCCGAGACCACAGAACTGGCTCGTACCCAGATCATCCAGCAAGCCGGCACAGCCATGCTGTCTCAGGCAAACCAGCAGGCACAGTCAGTTCTTGCCCTACTGAAGTAACTCTGGATATGTCCAAGATTTTTGGACAACCACTAAAAAGCCCACCATAAGTTCTATGGCGGGCTTTTTAATATCCTAAGTAATTATCGGCATGAAACGTTATACTTTAATAGAGCTATCCGTCTAGCTCTGCCAATTCTCTAACGTCAATCTCCATTATGATGGCTAGTCATCGTAAGCCTTGGAGAGAGACTCCAGCTGGCCTGTTAAATAATCTTTTGTTGCATCCAGGCTCGCCATCATAGATTCCATCGCCGTAAACTGTGAGAGGTAACGCTGATACACTGCTGTCATCCGCGTCTCCAGCTTGGTCAGCTCCTCTTTATGGTCTGCCAAAACAGACGAAGCATTTGTTGATCTAGTGGTGACAATGCCATCCTTGTCTGTTAAGCCCTCCAGCGTGGTTGCGATATCCTGTGAAAGGCCTTTCGCCGCTGTGTCATAGGCACTTTGGTTAGAGGTGCCAGCAGTTAACATTTTGGATATGTCGTCAAAATTATTGAGCACCATACTATTGTAGGTCGTCTCATCAAAAGTCATCTTGCCGGAGCGGTCAATACTAATGCCAAGATCACGCAGAGCATTTACATTGCCCGACTTTGTGGATGATTCGTTAAATACTGCGGTGCGAATATTGTTTTTAATATAGCTGATTAATGAGCCGTCGCCGGCCAGGGCACCATTTAATGTATCCGTGGAGCCATCCTTAACGCTGCCCATATTATCTAGCGACGAATTCAAACTGTTATAGACGGTGACTACATCCTGTAGGCTGGTTTTTAGCGTACTGGTATCGCTGGTGACATTAAGTCTTACCGCCGAGGATGTAACTCCATTCAAATCTATGGTGGTGCCAGAGATAACATCATTGACCGAATTACTACCTCGGCTAATGCTAAGGCCCTCAAAATTTATAACTGCATCTTGCGCGGTTTGCAGAGTTTTATCCGCATCGCCAAAACCCAGATCGTCTGAGATAGAGCTGGTTACCGCGAAAGTTCCCGCGATACCCGTATCGCCGGACAGCACTATCCGGAAATTATTCCCTCCAGTACCCGTGTCTACCAGAGATGCGGTAACACCTTTGTTGGCCGCATTAATCGCCTCAACCACACCTGCTGGTGTGGTGGTGGTCACGGGAATTTTTGTTACCACAGGGCTGTTAACCGCAGTTACACCAGAGGTTGGATTAGTGACAGTCTGTGATGTACCGCCTACAGAAACAGTGGGGGCTGTGGAAATGGCACCGGTTGTCTTGTAGGTTAAATCAATATTATTGCCATTGGCAGCAACGGTAAAAAGTAAGTCTTCGTACCCAGCAGCTGCCTGAATGGCTGCCACCTGGTCCGCTACATTTGTGTAGGTAGCACTGGCGACGGAGACAGAATTAGTACCATCGCTGACCGACAGGGTTCCGGTTACAGACGCTGTCAGAGCAGAGCGGTAAATACCGGCAACGCCGGTTACCGGGGTCGCCGCAACGATTCCTGAATTTACTTCCCCGGCGCCACTGGTCAAAACGCCCGTGCCCGCAGTTTTTTGAGTAAAAGTGACACCACTGGTACCGTTGACGGCAAAATCAAACTGAAAGTCTGCCGGCTTGTTGGACTCAATGGCGGCAACATAGCCTGCAAGAGTTTCGCCACCACTACTTGTTCCGCCAGCCGTATTTACCTGAGACTGTGAAATAGTAAATGAGTTTGTTCCATCAGACAGACTTATTGAGCCACCGCTCAATGCAGTTCGCAAAGTTGCTTGGCTAATGATTTGGTCGTAGGTACCTTTCTGAGTCACTCCCACAGCAAGAGATAGATCAAAGGATGTGCCACTATTCAATGAAGTGGTAGTAGACGCAAATTGGTCTGACACAGTGCGCTGAGATTCGGCCAACTGGCTTACTGAAATATCATAGGCCCCGGCTGCGGCGTTTCCAGCTACTGATGAAAAACTAACCTTGGTGCTATCAGAAGACGCACCATTACTAGTGGCTAGTTCATCGGCATCATTGATCGCTTCAAAAGCAGTTTTAAGAAGATTCACTTGAAATGATACTTCAGCATAGCCAGTGATAGAGGCTTCGCTATCGGCAATATCGCTATTGATCGAATTCTGCTTTGGCAACTTTTCAGCATCGGTTAAATCCTGGGCAAGCTTAGCCGTATCCAGTCCGGAACCAACCTCTAAGGTTGTCAGAACAGTACTGGCTATGCTGCTACCGGTTGTATTTGTGCTGCTAACGTCGGCCATCTAAATTCTCTATCTTATATAGTCAAATAAACTTAACTGGGAAATCTTGGCAAAGCTGGCCTGGGCTGCTTCCATAGAAAGCATTTCGGCAGACAGTTCTGTTACCGCTTTGGCATAATCTAAATCTTCGGCATTTGATAGAAGAGCTTGATAGCGCAGCTTATTGTCAGCAAGAATATCCTGCTGGTTCTGTGCCGTGTTCATGCGCGTACCCACATCGGCGATGGCGGTTGCCATGCCTTCGGTCAGGCCGCTAATTTCGGTTAGGCTGCGGCTCAGGCTCTGGTCATCATTGGTGGTCAGTGCGTCGGCAAAATCATCCATCACATTAAAAAAGCTGATGCGCTCGGAACCCTGCCCCGGACTGCTGCGCACTATGGAGGTGAAGATTTCATCGCCCGGGCGGTTCATAAACATACTGCGCTGTTCAGAGATTGCTACCTGAACCCGGTTGTCATCGCCGCGATAATTCACTGTGCCATCGGCGCTCTCCACAAAAGGTGGTGTCTGTGCCATGGACCCGGAGAACACATAGTTGCCTGTAGCATCCTGGGAGTTGGCCAGTGCCAGCAATTCGTCGCGCAAACTAGAAACCTCATGGGCCAGAATCTTGCGATCGCCCTGGGTCAATGTGCCGTTACTACCCTGCACTGCCAGTTCGCGGGCGCGCTGCATAATATTTTCGGCACTCATTACCGCCGACTCTTCTATCTCTAGTCTGGTGGTCACTGAATCCAATGTGGTCTCATAGACTTCCTGGCGTTTGTAGGCCGAGCTTAGGCGCTGAATAATACCGGCCTGTTCTGCATCATCACTGGGCTGCACAATCTGCTTGCCCGATGCCAGCTGAGCCTGTATCTCAGCTACCTTGGTGCGCTGGTTGCTCATCTGGTCAATGGAGCGTTCAAATATTTGTGTGGTAGATATTTTCATCTCTGTTGTCCTTACCTAATGCCCAATATCGAATCAAAAAGTTTTGATGACATTTGAATAATCTGTGCCGATGCCTGAAACGCCTGCTGGAAACGAATAAGGTCGGCGGCTTCTTCGTCGAGGTTAACCCCGGATACCTGGTCCTTGGTCTCAACAGCCTGATCGTAAACAACCTGCAGCGCATCCTGAGAAACCTTACTCAGGGTTGCCTTGCTGCCCACTACACTAACAATATCTATATAGCCGTCGCTAATAGACTGACCATTGGCCAAAGTAGGTTTGGTTTCCAGGCCAGCGAGCAAAAGCATATTTCCATTGTCGCCAATGCCGCCGGCATTGCCGTCGATAATAAATTGATCGCCACCTTCCGGAGGGCTATCAAAAGACAGAGTCAGACCGTTGAAGCGAATAGTACTGTTGGCTGTATAGTCGCGAGTAGCTACAACTGTGTTGGTGGCTGTATCTGTAATGCTGTACTGAGTAGCCGAGTTGAATGTGACACTAAAAGGTGGCTCGGTCTGGGTCTGGGTGCTCGGAGTGGGCTCAGTAAATCCTGCTGCTACCTGAGCATTGCCATTGCCTGTTACAAATACAGCCAGGTCTTCACTGGCGGCATCATTGATATAAATACCTGTGCGCAGGCCCAGCACTGCCAGATCGGCAGGTACACCAGTGTCGCCAAAGGTAAACTCCACTTTGTCGGTGCTGGTCATTTCCAGCACACCTGTATAAACCTGATTGGCCTTGCTCAGCACATTGGTATTCGAAGTGGCATCTGGATTACCCAGAACGATATTGTTGCCTTCAAAACCTGTGGCATTGGTAACTACCAGACCGCCATCGCGATCTACATAGGCCTGCACATTGGTTGTGGCTGTCTGTGCATTAATCGCCGCTGCAAGGGCATCAATATTGGCAGGCAGAGCACCGCCGCCAATCACTGTGCCATTAATGCTTAGTTGCTCCAGCAGATTAATTTGATCTTTTGGCGTCTCGATAACCGTCTTGGCGGTAGCAGTGACGCCGGTGTTGGCCGTTTCTGTGTTTACCCAGGCGGCCATGGTAGCCGCAGAGCTGGTTGCTCCGGCGGCCAGAGTCATGGCTCCCATAGACTGGCCATTTAATACCAGCGCATCGGCGGTAATAATATTGCTGGCCGCTGCTGTTGCATTGGTCTGTAATCCAACCGCTGCAGATTCGGCCTGAGCATTAATAGCTACGGCTTGCTGAATGGATTTGCCATTAGCATCTACTGTCCAAATCTGGGAAGTACTGCTGCTGGCTAGGTGACCATAAGTCAGATCTAAATTACCATAGCTCTCTTCGCTGTTTAAATATGTCGCACTGTAGTTACTGCTACTTTTAAAACCAGAGTCGGTAGAGAGCAGCGCAGTCTGTTCATCAGCAGTTAAGCTCTGTCCCAAAATATGCACTGCTTCTTTGGTCATCACCTGAAACTGCAAATCGCTGCCCGCTGGCACCTCCATCATAAGAGAGACCTTATCTGTTCCCTTGGGAATCACAAAGGCAGGTTTGAAATTATTGGCGGTGATGGCCGTGGCAACCTCGGCACTGGGATTATTGCCCAGGGCAAGAATCGAAGTACCAAAGGCAAAATCTGCCTCTGGACTGGTGTCAGAATAATCAATGCTGGCTTTGGACATACCAATATTGGCTTCGCTAGATACTGCGCGCAAGCGCTCGGCAGCAGCAACAGCCAGAGGGTCGGTCTGTAAAAATCTAAACCCGGCAGCTGGGCGTGTCGCGGGCTCCATATAAATAGTGTCCCCGTCCATTGCCTTTCCAGTGGTGGAGATTTCTAAACCGGCATAGGTAAATACTTTAGCGCCTGCAGGGGAGAACACTGCATTATTGGTCGCCTGGTCTTCGATACGCCAAACCTTATCCGCTGAGGACCAGGTCATTTTAAAAGGTGCCATTTTAACTGCATCTGAATCAGCCACTCCGAGACTGGCTTTAATCGTGCTGGTGACCGTGGGAGAGGTTACATCAAAGATAGGATCTATCTTAAATAGATCTTTGCCTCGCTCACCACGTGCATCCAAACCTGAGGTATGGATAGCATTCATCTCTTTAACAACGATTTGAGCTAAGCTATCAAAGCTATCCATAGTCGGCGCCAAAACCTGGTTGCGTAGCTGAATCAAACCACCCAGCATACCGCTGCTGGCCGAGCTCACTGGTCGCGCGTCACCGTTAGGCTCAGAGATAAGATCTACACGGCCAGGCTGATTGGAATAAAATTGACTACCAAAAGTAGTGGCCTGGCCACCAGACACAGCCACAGAACCCGCAACACTTCCCAGCCTTATATTCACTGAGCCAGAGGCTGTTTCACGCACATTAATTTTGGAGATCTGGGATAGATCGCGCAAAAGCGAATCTCTCTGATCCAGTAATCGAGCTGGTTGCATCTCAACCGAAGATGTTTGGTTAAGCTGAATATTGACCTTGGCCAACTGCTCAGACAAGTTGTTTAAACTGGCGACCTGTAGTTCAATTTTGTCCTGGGTCTCCCGTTCAATATCACCGAGCTGTCCAGACAGTTCTCTAAATCGCGCAGCCAATGCATCACCGTCGCGGAGGAAAATGTTGCGCAACGGTATGGATGCCGGGTCGGTGCTCAATCTATTAGCTGAGGCAAAAAACTGGTCCATGGCACCAGAGAGCCCTGAGGCCTCTGCTCCCATAATATCAACAATGCGATTGGCATAATTGATCATTGGGGGCTGACCTGCCAGTTCACTCCCACTGTTGCGTAATGTGGCCTCGGCAAATTCATCATAGGCGCGAGCTACATTTCCAGTGCTGCTGACGAACTGACGGGTGTAACCATCGGTATTTAGATTTGCAATATTATTACCGACCGTCGACAACGAAGTCCTGTAGAGCTGCGTCGCACTGGCGCCAATAGATAAAATATCACTCATAAGTTTGTCCTTTTATTTCCCTGACCACTGTGCCGGGAAGGGGCATGGAAACAGCAGAGTTTTCCTTGGGTAAAGCCCGCGCTGTATCCCTTGTCTGGTTGTAAGCCTGCATGGCTTTCTCTGCATTGGCCTTGCCAGTTACCTGGTGGGCCAACCAGTCACCCAGACCAAAGACGCCTTTTTGCGACATTACCTGAGACAGTTCTTCGTGATACATCTGCTCAAAAGTATCTCCCGCAGACGAACCCATAAGATCACTTTTTAATGGTGCATTAGCTTCGCGCATCGACTTAAAAACCATCTGCACAAACATGGCCTCAAACTGACGTCCCACTTCCTGGGCCGCCTCTTCCTGATTATCCTTGGCGCGGGCTTTTAGATCGCCCAGGCCTGCGAAGTCAAGATAGCTTTTTGCGGATAGGCTAATGTTTTCCATTTAGATCACCACTAGCTCGGCGCGCAAACTGCCGGAAGTTTTTAAGGCTTCTAAGATGGCAATCAATGCTGAGGGCGATGCGCCAACCTGATTAACCGCGTCAACAATTTGACGAAGATCAACACCTGGCTGGAATAAAAACATTCTATTATTTGGCTCAGCGACTTCTATGTCTGCATTTTGTATGGCCTGGGTTTCGCCCTCACTGAATGGGTTGGGCTGGCTGACTTCATTGGTTGCAGAGATGCTTACAGAGATAGTGCCATGGGTAACAGCAACAGCTGTGACTTTTACATTACGATTGATAACCGCAGTACCAGTTCTGGAGTTAATCACAATGCGAGCTGGTGGCTCTCCTGGGGTTACTTCAAGGTTTTCAATCATGCTTAAAAAAGTCACGCGCTGAGATGAATCCATAGGCGCTTTTACTGCAATTGATACTCCATCAATTGCCTGTGCCACGCCTGCACCAAAGGCTAGGTTAATGGCCTCAGTCACAGCATTGGCCGTAGAAAAATCTATGTCGCGTATGTTGAGTACAATATGATCGGAATTTTCAAAGGGCGTTTTCACCATGCGCTCAACAGTAGCGCCATTGGGAATACGACCGGAAGTTGGAACACCTATTTGAATGCTGCTTCCTGCCGCATTGGCTGACAGGCCTGTAATACTTAAGGGTCCCTGTGCTAGCGCATAGGTCTCGCCATCAACGCCTTTGAGTTGGGTCATCACCAGAGTGCCACCGCGCAGAGATTCTGCAACGCCAATGGCAGACACATTGATATCAATGCGCTGGCCAGGCTTAGCAAAGGGAGGCAGTTCTGCTGTAATCATTACCGCAGCCATATTCTCTACCTTTAATTCCTTCTTGGCATTCTGTGCCGCCAGTGATGCCATTTGATCACCTAGGTCATAGTCACTGACCGGGCCATCAACACTGACACCCAATCCTGAAAGCATGGTCTTAAGCGCCTGGGCGGTAAGAGGTAAATCTTTGCCATCGCCAGAACCCTGCAGACCAACAACCAGACCAAAACCCACCAATTTGTTGGTGCGCACGCCAGCCACATCGGTGATATCTTTAATGCGATCTGCGCTGGTCACTGGCGCTGTAACCAAACCAGTAAAGATAATTAGCGCAACAATAGCTCGGTTTAAACTCAACATAATAGTCTCTCGTCAGCCCGCTTAGAACGGCCAGAATTTATAAAGTAATTTATTGCCCCAGGAGGTTGTAGTCGCGTTAGCGAGATCACCTGTGCCCTGGTAGGAAATCTGTGCATGGGCTATTCGAGTGGACAACACAGTATTGTCAGGCTGAATATCCGCTGGTCGAATAATACCTTTGACGCGAATAAACTCACTGCCCTCGGTAAGAGCCAGCTGCTTCTCACCAACAATAATTAAATTGCCGTTGGCCAGCACTTCAACCACCATGGCCGAAATTGAGCCCGTTAAAGAAGCGGTCTGCCCGGCTACACCGGCACCGTCGCTGGTAATTGTCGAACCAGTGGTTCTTAGATTCGTAAAAAAGCCTGTACCAAAACCCAGCTTGTTGACGATGGAGTCTTTTTGCTCTGCACCAATCGCATCATTGGTTGACTCTCTGCTGGTGGTGACACCAGAGGTACGCGAGGCCTGGGTGGTTTCACTTAACAGAACAGTAATCAAATCGCCCACTTGAATCTCAGTGGCCTGATAGCTGCGCATGTCACCAAACAGCTCGCGACCATTGGCAAATATTGAACCCGTTGGCTGCTGTGGCTTTTTAGCCGGTATTGGCTGAATAGGTGAAAACTCAGCTGTGGGCATCATGCGCGGTTGTGCACTGCACGCCGACAGCAAGCTAGCTAAAAGACAGAGAGTAAATACTGGTTTCATAATCTGTTACCTGCCTTATAGATTATTATTTAAGAAACGTAACATGCCGTCTGCCGCAGAGATCGCTTTTGAATTGACTTCATAGGCGCGCTGGGTTTCGATCATGTTGACCATTTCTTCAACAACATTGACGTTGGAAGCTTCCAGAGTGCCCTGCATCAGCATACCGGCACCGTCTTCACCCGGGATGCTGACAATTGGATCGCCACTGGCCTCGGTGGCAGCTAATAGATTGCGACCCATGGCCTGCAAGCCAGAGTTGTTAACAAACCGCGTGAGCTGAATCTGGCCTATCTGTGCAGCACCACCACCATTGGCAAGCTCTGCTGTGACAGTACCGTCACGACCAATAGTAATGCTGGCTGCGTTCTGTGGAATATTGATTGCCGGAATTAATGCCTCGCCCCCGGCTGTGACAATCTGCCCTTCCGCAGACAGCTTAAATGAGCCATCTCTGGTATAGGCAATGGTGCCATCAGCCTGCTGGATAGACAGATAACCATCGCCGGTCACCGCCACATCAAGAGCATTTTCGGTGGTAATCATATTGCCCTGAACATGGAGCTTTTCAGTGGCCATAACTCTGGTACCTGTACCCAGCAGTAAGCCGGTTGGGGTTTGAGAGTTGGCATCGGTTTGGCCGCCAGCGGGAACAATATTTTGATACAGCAAGTCTTCAAATACCGCGCGGTCTTTTTTAAAGCCAGTGGTATTTACGTTTGCCAGGTTGTTCGAAATCACCTGCATACGTGTCTGCTGAGCAGTGAGTCCGGTCTTTGCAATCCACAATGATGCGTCCATTGTTAGTATCCTTTGTTAGTGAGTCTGCGGCCTAAATCAAAATGATCTAGGGCAGTCTCATCATGGTTGAACCTGTTTCATCAACTGATTTAATCTCAGCCAACATTTTTGTATGAGCTTCAAAAGATCGACTAAAATCCATCATCTGAACCATTGCTTGAATAGGGTTGGCATTGCTGCCCTCTAGCTGTCCGCTGCGCACTGAGACCGGTATAGGGCCGGTGATAAAATCAGCGCCGCGCAAATTTTCATCCAAGGGCTCAAACAGTCCATCTGGGCGTCGAGTCAACGGCGTTTCGCTAGCATCTCGCAGCAACAGCTGACCCAGAGCTTCTGGCTGTGCATCTGGTTGATTAGGTATTTGTCCGTAGACTGTGCCATCGGCACTAATAGTCACCAGCTGACCCTGAGGAACATTGATGGGTCCCTGCTCGCCAAGAATAAGATGGCCCGCAGCATTTTCGATCACGCCCGTAGGCGATACCCGCAAATCACCGCGCCGGGTGAAACCAATCTCGCCGTTCTGCGCCTGGACTCCGAGAACGGTTTTATCGTTCATAACCACATCCATCGCATTGCCAGTAGTGATAACAGCGCCGGGGTTGAGCTTGATAATGTCCTGCAATCCATGGGCGGAGGTGTAGCGAGTTTCATTACCCGGACCCTCGAACTTGACTGCCTGAGATGCCAGCGAGTAACTCTCTTTAAAACCAGTGGTAGCTACGTTGGCCAGATTGTTACTAATCTGCGCTCTAATAGTAGACTGACTGTTCATGGCACCTAATGAGGTAAAAGCTAATCTGTCCATTTCAAATTCCTGTTAATCTCTTAGCCCGCGAATTAGCCGCGAATATTAATAATGGTTTGCGTCAGCGAGCTATTGGTTTCAATAGCTTTTGCATTGGCCTGGAAATTTCTCTGCGCACTGATTAGTGCAATCAGTTCTGATGTCAGATCCACATTTGAACCCTCGGTCGCACCGGAGCGAACACCGCCGTAACCAGCACTGCCGGCTTCAGCCATCAGGGCTATACCAGAAGCCGAGGTAGAGGTGTAGTTGGTATCGCCAATCTGCCTCAGGCCCTCTGGTGTAGTGAAGTTAGCCAGGGCTATTTTGCCCAGAGAGAGCTGCGTGCCATTGGAGTAACTAGCAACCACCAGGCCATCATTGCTGACATTAATATCCACCAGATCTCCCTCTGGTGCGCCATTTTGAATCCGGCTGTTTATGGCAAAGGGTGAGCCATACTGTGTTGTGCCTTTGTAACTCAGATCAATATCACCGCCGGTAATATTCGCGCTGGCTAATGCTGCGCCGCCCACAGGGGAAATAAGCGTGCCACTGGCATCAAAAGTAAGCTCACCTTTGTCGAGAAAAATAGGTGTCCAGTAGGGGACATCAGTTTCGGTATAGCCTACCGCCGACTGAGTTTCTACCCAGTTGCCATCGTCATCCTGGGTTACATAGTATTCGCTGGTGCCATCAGAATCGGCCACCAAATTAATATAGGTAGAAGACTTGCCAAAGGCAGCTTCAAGACCATCCAAACCCCAGTCGGCATGACCAGCAATCTGTACAAATGACTTGTCTGTGGCTGTTGCGCCAGTAATTACCAGCCCACCAGAGGCTGCATCAAACTCCACGCTGATTCCGGAAACTGTTCGTCCTGAATTGTCGGCTAACAGGTTTATCTGTTGTTCGATCTCAGCGGTAAAGTTGCCGATCGAATACTGTCCGGCTGGGATGCTGATTTGTCTTGAAATACCGTCGACAACCACGCTCAAGTTTTGATTGGTGGCAGTGACTGAAAACGACGTCTTTGGGTCAATATTCATTGGCTTACCGATCAGTGTAGCCGGCTCGCCCGCCTGACCACGCACAACAGGCACATTGCTAATCTGCGATGTTTCTGCTGCAACTGTCTGGCCTGCCGCTGGAATACCCAGAAGCTGTTGGGCCAGGTCCGTTGAATCTGCAATAGCCAGGCTGGAGGCATCTCCTGTCATACCGGAGGAGAGCACAAATTCGCCATTGATATAGTTGACTGTCATGCCATAGCGTTGGTTATTAGTCCCAACTATTGGCTCGCCATTGGGCACCACGCCAGTAAGAATAGTATCTGAGTCATCATTGTCAGTAGCTTCCAACAATGTGCCTTTAGAGGTGGCGGTCTGCTCTGTAAGACCAAACACATCGTTTCTGGCAGCGCCTGCAGCACCGGAACTCAGATAGAGTTCATCGGTAGAATTGCCGGTTTGCTTAAAGCGGAAGCCCTGACTCGCCTCATCGTAGCTGACCTGGAGATCAGAGAAATCATTGGCTGCACCGGCGGTGGCTAGCAGGGCCTGGTTGATCGCATAGGTCAGTGGCTCTGCTGCTGAAATAGCAGTGTTATTGCCATTGTAAGTATTTAGCAGAGTAGCGATATTGAGGTCGGTGGTGGTTTCAACACCGGCTTCGGTCAGTCGAGTGATTCTAAGAGGCTGACTGGCGGCAGCTGAAAAGTCAAAGCTTTTGCTGTCACCTAAACGACGGTTAATAACATTGGTCAGCTCAAAAGCAATTTCGGTTCCAGACATTGCTTTGGTTGATCCGGCCAGATGCTCCAGACCAATGGATACAGCAGCAGAACCATCTACGCTTAGGGTAAACAGATCAGAGAGCGCCGCCCTAGTCATAGCGGCCGCGGTAAAATCTACACCATTGCTGTTGTTGGTTAGATTCAGACCATCGGCATAGGCAGTTCCAGCTGCAACGCCAAAGTTGACGCTTGCCGCCGCAGACTGAGTGGGCGTAGCTAGATTGTCATAGGAATACTTCTTATATTTTGTCCCTGCCACCACCATATATTCCTGAGGGTTGGCACTGGTGGCCTGCAGCTGTGTCAATTCAGCGCTGGTTTTAACTTCACCGTATTTGTTAATAAAGTACTGGTCGCCGGACTGATTTGCAGCGTGAATTAATTGAGACTCAACAGGCTGATCGTCAATGTAAACATGGGTCTGCCATTTGTTTAATGGGCTGGCTGCAGTGGCATTGGCGGTTTTGACATAATAGATAGTGGCCAAATGGCTGTCGCCTGCAGTTCCGTAGACTGTGATAGAGGTACTTTTGTTGTAACTGCTGGGATCGCCCGGATCAAAGGCTTTAGCTATCACTGGCGAATCCGATGGCAGATTGATTCCCAACCCAACTTCAGTGGTGGGTTCAAATTCTGAAATAGTTTGGCGAGGTATAATCAGCGGCTCGCCCTCTCTGTTGAAATCAACCTTGTTGGTATCGTCTACCGGGAATGCAATCAGGCTCTGGCCAGAGCTATCCACAACTCGGCTGTTCTGATCAAGCATAAAGCTGCCGTTGCGGGTATAGACTAGGCTGCCGTCCTGAGCAGACAGCGGGAAAAAACCATCGCCGGTAATCGCCAGATCTAGAGAGTTGGCAGAAAATTCAATGCTGCCCTGACTAAACTCCTGAGTAACATCTTTAAGGGCCACGCCTAATCCCACTACAGATGTAGCTATCTGGCCAGGTGAAGAGGCAAAGATATCGCCAAAGTCTGCATCGGAACGCTTAAAGCTGGAAGTTCCAGAGTTGGCAATATTGTTAGCAGTGACCGAAAGTTCTTTCGATGCTGCATTTAGGCCGGTGAGTGAAGTATAAAATGACATAGTTTGTTTCCTTTAATCGTTGGCTTTAAATGCCGATGCGCTCGACAGCAGCCAATGAGATAAAGCTTCCATCGCCTACTTCTAATGATAATTGTTGTGTTTGTGGGTCCCACTTGACGCTTTTAACCTGCGCCATGGTGGTGACAGGAGCATTCTCTAGCTTGCCGTTGCGAACGATATTCGCCGCCATCAGGTATTCACCATTGGCCACTGACTGGCCGTTGTTATTCTGGCCATTCCAGCTTAGTTCAACCTTGCCTGGCATCTGGCCGCCGCGAGACTCGCGGAAAACAAGGTCGCCTGTCTTGGGGTCGTAGACGCTAAAGATCAGCTCATCGGCGCCATTGGCAAGATTCACTGAACCTCTGGATAGGCTGCCGTTACCACCTTCAACAAAGCCTCCTTCCACCGACACTGTTTTACCTACCAGATTGGCACCGGCCATCATTTGATCCTGGCGCATGCCGGCTGCTATTCCTTCAAGGGAACTCTGCATACCTTTAATACCTTCCACAGAAGAGAACTGAGCCAGCTGGGCAACGAAGGCTTCGTTGTCCATAGGGTCCAGAGGATTCTGGTTGGTCAGCTGAGTGGTTAACAGCGTCAGAAAAGCATCGCGTCCCAGTTCATCGTCACCGGAATTGGCCGCCATCTGCTGATCGGCGTACTGATCAGTCGTTAAGTAAGTGGTTGCTGCAACTGCGTCTACCATAAGATTTCTCCTTATACCTTGGTCAGGTCAAGCGTACGCATCATCAGTTCGCGCGCTGTGTTAATAACTTCAACATTGTTCTGGTAGCTGCGAGCTGAGGACATCATGTCCACCATCTCGGTGACTTCCTCGACATTGGACAGATAGATAAAGCCCTCTTCATCTGCCTTCGGATTGCCTGGATCATGAATACGTCTGTGTGGGGTGGTGTCGTCGGCCATACCTGAGACCTTGACGCCTCCCACGTGGGCAGCGCCCGCATTGGTTTGCGCCTCGGTCAACAGAGCCTCGAACACGGGCCGCTTGGCCTTGTAAGCATCTTCCGGGCTACTGGCGATGGTGCTGGCATTGGCCATATTGGATGCGGTGGTGTTCATGCGCACCATCTGGGCATTAAGCGCAGTACCTGCGATACCAAAAATATTGCTAATAGACATTTTTAATCTCCCCTAAGTGCTTTGCGCACGCCACTCATACTGCCTTCTAAGAAACGCAGCGTCGCTTGATACTCGGCCGCTGCCTTGCCGTATTTGGCCTGTTCAACGCTCAGCTCTACTGTGTTGCCATCCGCTGAAGTGTTGTAGGGAATGGTATAAACCAGATCGCCCTGACCCATTGAACTTGCAGATTTGATATGCATTGCCTGGGTGGTTTTGAGACTGTGGCCAGATTGGGTTTCATTGAGCACGGCCTTAAAATCTAGATCTCGCGCTTTGAAGTGCGGTGTATCTGAATTGGCGATATTGCGCGCAATAATCTCCATCTGCTGTCCTCGCAAGTCCAGCGCCTGTTGATGAATGCCAAAAGCTGAGTCAAACAATTTCATATCAGTTCCGTTAAAGTTTTTTAATCATGTGTCGATGTTTTCATGTATCGGGAAAACACCGCGAATACCTCGTTTAATGCAAAACAGGTGCCAAGTTAGCGGCAACAGCCACTTTTTTATACTAAACCTCAATAAAATCAACGGGTTAAATATTTAGATGGTTTGCTGTTGTAGGCTCAGTTGCCGGTTTTCCGGCAGGGTTTTGCCACTATTATTTGCCGCTATGTCGGTATTGCGTCACCCCCCCTTTGTGGCCCATACTCGGCCTATGCATAACTCAATAGTTCTGATTTTTGCCCTGCTGCTGACGTCTTTTACCCAGAGTCAGGCCACACAGCCTTTGCCCGCTAATAAACAGCGTCTGATTAATCAGGCGCAGTCCTGGGTGTCGCAACAAACTACTGTGGCCACAGAGCAGATTGAAATTGCCGCCATAGATAGAAGACTTCGGGTACCGGATTGTGACGGGGACTTTGTGGTCAGTTTTCCCTATGCTTCCAGTCAGCAAACAATCAAGGTGCAGTGTCCTGATACGGGCTGGCAGATATTTGTCGGGGTGTCTCTGCACCGCAGTAGTAAGGGTTTTGTGTTTAGCAAAGACATGCAGGTTAATCAGATTGTGACCGTTGCAGACCTCACAGAAAAAACCTTTGATCGAGCGATCAAAGGTGTGGTCACCAGTGCAGCGGAACTGAATAATCAAAGCCTGGTGCGAGGGGTCGAGGCGGGAGACCTTGTTCTCAAGCGCTACTTGGCTGATACCACTTTGGTATACAGGCTAAAAAGGGATATTTTGCAGGACGAAGCAATCAGACCTGAGGATATTACTAAGATTAGTATGAGCCTGCCGCGCACGGCTGCAGATCAGCGCTTTCCGCTGCGGCTGATCAATCAGGCTGTTGCGGCACGGGATCTTTGGGCCGGTGCGATCATTTCTCGGCGCGATCTCAATGTTAAACATATGGTGATGATGGCCAAAACCATTGTCACCCGCGGGCAAAAATTATCACCCCAGAATACTGAACTAAAGGCTTATTACGGCAAACTGCCCTCCGATGCTTTGCTAGAGGCTGCAGATTTAGAGCAGATGGAGGCAATTCACACAGTGAGAGCGGGCCAGCTGCTGCGGTCGTCCGATGTGCGCCTGATGTCGATGATCAATAAGGGCGATACGGTAATGCTTAATGTGGGTTCCGGTCTGCTAAATATCAGTACCACCATGGTTGCGCTGGAAAATGGCAAGCTCGACCAGCAAATAAGCCTGCTAAATCCAGAGTCCAATGAGACCGTAAGGGCAGTAGTATCAGGGCCTGGAGAGGCACGAGGACTTTAGAGATGAAAATTATTAAATTATTTGTTTTTTTTACTATAGAAATTTAAGTTGCTGCCGATATACTCAGTGAGGAAAAGTTTTTAGGTGACTTGCCTAAAGGAGATGACAATGACAGATCCAATATCAGGGCTTAGCCGCAGTCAGGTGCAGTTAAATCCCGGAGCCGATAAGGCTAAAAACAGTAAGGCGGGCGAAGCTGCAGAGGCTGCCGCGCCTAAATCTACTGCGCCAGTTAATGATGAGTTGATTCTCAGCGATGCTGCAGAAGCCGCTATGGCTAATGCTGAGTTTGATGCAGAGAAAGTTGCCAAAATAAAAGCGGCAATTGAAGCTGGCAACTACCCTCTGGATGCAAAGCGTATCGCTGAAAGCTTTGCTTCTCTGGAAAGTATGATTGGTGGCAAATAAACTAGCCAGCATGTTTACTCTGGTCAGCAAATTGCTGACGGCCCGCAACAGTGTGGCGCAGCTGGGACTTCCAACTGCGCCTTCCATCCTAGATAATAGTCCGTATTGTTGTTTTAAACGCGAATCAAAATATCGGAAACTATGACTAATACTGACGCTGAATATCTCACCCAGACACGCCACAAAGCCCAGGTACTTAAGCAGGTTCTGGAAAAAGAATTTCAGGCGCTCAAAGATCAGGACCTGACCCATTTTGACAAACTGCAACAGCAGAAGTTAGAGGTTCTTAGCTTTTTAGCCAGCGAAGATTTATTGGAAAGAGTCAAAATATACACTCAGGACAGCGATAAAAAAGCCGCAATGGAGAACCTCGCTGCCTGGGATGAAATTATGCTGCTAATAGCTGAGTGCAAAGATATGCACAGCCGCAACGAAGTATTTATTAGCCGCAAACTGGAAACTATTCGCGGTGCACTGCAGACTATTCAGTCGCCGGACCCGATGAATACCGTGGAGGTCTATGACCGCCTTGGCAAAATTCGCCCCAGTAGATCTCGGCAAACCATGGGCGATGCCTGACAGCTTTCTGTTAATCTACTATTTAGGTTTATATCCCTCTGGCTCCATTCCTTTAAGCCAGTATGCCCAGGATAAAACCACAGCCACAGCTACATACAAATTTTCTGGAATCTCTTCTTTAATCTCAAGCTGACTTAGCAATGCTGCTAATTGCGGGTCCTCGGCAATATGAACGCCGCGCTTTTTGGCCTCGGCAATAATTGCCTCGGCCATATCATCCTCTCCCTTGGCACTGAGTATGGGCGCTGGATTATGCCCGTATTCAAGAGCAATAGCTCTGCGTATAAATTTATAAGTCATGTGCGAACATCCACCACCTGCCCGGGCCCAGAGAGCGATGAGTCTATGCTGGGGCGGCGGGCATCCAGCAGTGTCAGCTTGGATAACTCAAGACCAAAGTCTCTCAAGCGGCGCTTAAGGTCGGCAGATGCAGCGCGGGCTATATCTACCGAGCCTGGTCGGTCTGCCCAGAATATCATCTCAATTTTTGAGTTAACTTTAAGGGTGGTTTTTAACCACAGTTCTCCCAGAGAATCTGTCTCTGTGTGCAGGTTAATTACCCAGTCGGCCTCTCCATCATCAGCATAGTTGGCTTCTCTCTCTATATGCACAGACACCGGGTTGGCATCGAAAAAGGGCAGCACAAAATGATAGGAGACCTCGCGATTCTGCTGGGCTTGCAGGCCCTCGATTTGGCGACTTTCAATTTCGTCTATAGCGCTGGTCAACTCGGTGATCATGCGAGTCTGATTGGGTGCTGTGGCCTTTAGAAGGCTGCGTAGAAACTGCTTTATATCTGGCCGCGAAGCTCCCTGCTGCATCAGCATATACTCACCGAATAATCCAGAACTCAGCAAGCCGCTGCGAACCGCATCCGGAGTTATACGCTGCATGCTGGCGATCAACTGATCTGCACTCTGTCTGGCATTGGCCGCAGCCAGCTGGTCAATAAAAGGCGCCATGGTTTGCGGCCGGAACAGTTGATTAATGGTCGACGGCTGGACTGGCCTGTAGAGTAAACTGAGAAGTCGCGGGGATGCGCCCAGAGCTGGGGGTACCGGAATAGCCGCTGATGCAACTTTGACTTCGCCGCCTGTAACAGGTCTTAGAGAGCGGCCGTAGATTGAGCTCTCAACGCGGAAATCTATGCGATCGCCGGGCTTAAAACGCTTGCTACCATCCCAGTCAAGTTCGCGATTGTTAAGCACTAACTTCAGAAGACCTCCACGGTCTTCGATAATGCCACGGACGATCTGGTTATCTTTTAGGCCTATGGCTTTGGCCACCTGTTCAGATACGCGAGCAGCCGCAATACCCTCCATTGGAACCGGGGGTGGTCGCGGGCTTACATTGATCTGCTCTGGGCCTAACACATACTCGACCTTGGCGTTATACGGTTGTCTGAGGTGATACTCTGTTCTATTTAGGGAAACTGCACCCAGTCATCTCGCTCATCATAATGGGAGGATTTTTTAGTGGATTTTCCAGCTGCATCGGTAAACACTACTTTGTGAATATCGCCAGCGTCGGGCAACTTGAGCTTGCGGCCAGCAAACATCCAGTTGGGATTATTGCGCTTAAAGGCATGGGGATTGGCCCGCACTATGGCCTGCTGGAGTATTTTTTTGCGCACCGGAACATTGGGTACGGTGCGCTCAATGATCTGACTCAGGGTGTCTCCCAATCGGGTTTTGTAATAACCGTTTTGCGACACCATCATCGGCTGCTCCAAGCCTTCCTGAAGCGAGCTTATATCCTGCATCAACTGAGCCAGTGCAGCCTCGGCATCGGCAGAATCGGCAAATGCTGCTCCGGCTGTCGCTGTGGCTACCAGACCTGTGGCAACTAGCGAGATGACAGATAGCCAGAAGAGCTTGGCGATAAATGACCTGACGGCACTCATTGTTTTTGCAAATGATTTCATCTTTATTTCCTTGCTTACCTTAATTCATTCTAATCTCTGAGCCAGCTGTAAATCGCGGCAACTCAAAAACCTGGTTAAAAATGCATAGCAATACTGCGTGCCAACATAGCTCTTTGCGACCATTCCGGCCCGGCCACATATTTCAGAGTCGCGGCATGGGCAGTTACAGATTCCACCTGGGCAAGCCCCAGACCTGCCAGGCCCTCCATACTCAGAGACTGGTTAAGTATATTTTTATCTGCACTGATTAAAAACTGGTCGCCCACATTAATGCCGGCAATCCGCCCCGCATTAATTTTTACAGTTTCTGCGCTGCCTGGCTGCGGAATAAGCTTGTAGAACTCTTCTCGACATTCCATAAAGCCAGATACCTGGGTCACAAAATTCTGGGTTATCTCTGCAAGCTGCTGCTGCAACGGCTCTGGCATGGCCGATTTGGAATAACCCCGGGGTACCTCAGGATAGCGCATTGCCACTTTGCTGCTCCACAGAGCGGCGCCCTGCTCGCGATCAAACAGCGCTAGCTGATAAGAGTATTTCTGTTCAGGCCAGGGCTTGGAATAGCTCAGGGCCGGAACAGTTTCGGCCAGTTTCGCCAGGCCGTTATAGCCGGCCTGAACGCCATAAGAGAGTCCAGAGAGCAGTGCTCCTGACTCAAATGCTGTAGAGATTGGCTGGTTGGCAAACTGTTCATGTTCGGCATACTCTGCGCGCAGCACAATATGAAATCTGTAGCGGGCCTGATCCGCTGAGGTACCATTTAGGAAGCGATCATAGGCAGACTCATATTGAGTCTGGGCTTTGACCGACCAATCATCAGATCCGTACAGAGCTGCAATAAGAGCCTGTTCCGTCAAGCTAGTTAGCTCGCCTAAATAATGGTCGCCCATTCGCAGATCAGGGCTGGCATTGGTGAGATTGCTGCCCACAGACACCAGCGCCTGGCGGCGATTATTGGGCCTGGCTCCCGGGCAGGTCTTCCCCGCGCGTATTTTTGCCTCAAGATCGGCAACATCGATGCCGCTGTCACGTTTGATATCGAGAATTCTCAACCCGGAGATAGCGCTGCTAGTCGACAGCAGCGACGATTCATGCAGCAT
>Ga0206125_10002184_pt1 | contig 21063 bp, 24 predicted proteins | sample Helgoland_Spring_4_FD_148598 | JGI IMG/M metagenome (GOLD analysis project Ga0206125, IMG submission 148598) | Pelagic subsurface seawater microbial communities from Kabeltonne, Helgoland, North Sea - Helgoland_Spring_Bloom_20160331_1 | ecosystem: Environmental > Aquatic > Marine > Epipelagic ... | reverse complement strand
GTTAGTAGTGGAAACACGACTGGCAGAGTCATAATCATCAGCGACAGACCGTCAAAGAAGCAACCAAGAACCAAGTAGATCAGGATGACGATAAGTAGCACGCTATAGGTCCCGAAGCCGCTTTGGGCGATACCTTCAAGGATTTGTTGGGGTAGCCCAAGAATGCTAACTGATTGCGCAAGGATCGTGGCACCGAGCACCAAAAAGCCGATAGAAGAGAACAAAAGGACTGACTGGTAGATCGCCTCGATCAGTGTGGCGAGTGTTAGTTCGCCCCAAATAGAGCAAATCACGATGGCCAGTACGACGCCAACGCCTGCAGATTCAGTCGGCGTGGCTATTCCCCCGACGATGGAACCAATAACCGCAAAGATCAGCGCGAGCAGGGGCCAAATGTGACGGAACCCTTTCAAGATGTCGGGCAATGATGACCTGATAGGATCACGTGGCGCAATCGCAGGATTGCGTATGCATTTCACCAAAATGTAGGTCATGAACATCGCGCCCACTAGCAAGCCGGGAATGATACCTGCTGCGAATAGCCTGCCGATCGACGTCTCTGTAAGAGCGCCGTAAATCAAAAACGAAAGGCTAGGCGGAATCAATAAGCCAAGCGTCCCACCACCGGCCAAGCTGCCGACAACCGTGTCTTTATCATAGCCGCGTTTGGACATCTCGGGATAGGCAACCGATCCAACAGCAGCCGCGGTTGACAGGCTGGATCCGCTGACCGCGCCAAACAGAGTGCAAACAGCGACGTTGGTATGTAGCAGCCCGCCCGGCACGCGGCGAAACACTGGCGCAAAGGCGGAATAGGCCCGCTCACTGATCCCACTACGCAACAAAATCTCACCCAGAAGGATGAACATCGGCACGGCGCTCAAGGTAAATGAATTGAAGACGTTCCAGATCGCGTCTATGGCAACAGATGTGGCCCCATTTGAATAGAATTGCAGAATGAATAGCCCAGTAAGGCCAAGGGCTGCACCCAATGCGACCCCAGTGCCTGCGGTCACGATGACGCCACTGATCAATGTGATCCAGAAGGACATTAGTGCGCCTTATCTAGTGATAAAGTCTGGGCTTCGCTGGCCAACGACGTATCGATGACACCAAACAGACGCGCAATTAGGATCGTGCAGGCCAGAGTCAGTGAAAGCGGCATCAGTGCCATCCATGGGTAAAGTAAAATACGTGTGGTTTCGGTTTTTATGCCGCGTTTGAAGGCAAACTCAAACCACGGGATCGTCTGCCAGATCAGCCAGCCAAGAAACACAATGCCCACAAACAGTGCCGCCATTTGCAGCAGGGACTTTGGCCTACCAGTTATGTAGGCAGTCAATAGCGAAACATGCACGTGTTTGGACAGCAGTGTGACCATGGGTAGTCCTAGAAAAAGGGCGACGCTTAGCAGCAGTCCAACGACTTCTTCGGTAATATGTAGTGGCGTATTGGCAAATTTGCGCATGATGACGCTGGTCACGATAGTGCCGACTATGGCAACAAGTCCAACACCAGCAAGTGCTGCAAACGCTAGGGCCAGATACTCCAGCCCCAGCGAAATAGTTTTCTTAAGTCCAAGTAACATCGTCGCGACTTAACGACCTAGCGCAGTCAGAACACGTTCGCGATATGCAGGGGCGTTGCCGCCTGCTTCCTCGGCCAGTTTTTCCCAAATCTCGGTGACGACGCTGACAAAGGCATCGCGGTCTTCGTTTGAGAAATCCTCACCCCAAACGATACCGCCATCAACGAGCGCTTCACGAGCGTCAAGTTCGCGTTGAAAGTCAGCTTCGTACTGATTTGTGCGCTCCCAAAGACCAGTGGCGGCTGTCTCGATCGCGGCCTTGATCGTGTCGTCTGTCGCATCCCAGCGGTTCTGGGCCACGCCAATCACATAGGGTCCGGATGCCATAGGATAAAGGAATGATGCGTACTTTGAGACTTCCTGCAAGGAAACCGTATGGGCATAAAGTGCAGGGTATAAAGCACAATCTACCACGCCAGTTTTCATCGCAACATACATTTCGTCTTGCGGAATGATCTGTGCAGAAACGCCAAGACGCGTAAAGGTTTCGACTTGATCACGCGCCCAAACACGCAGCTTTTTGGACTTGAGATCTTCTATGGTGCGCACAGGCTCATCACGGCAGAAGACAGAAACTGACAACATCGGAATAGCTGCATAACCAACGGAGGCCACATCCCATTCGGCAAATTCTTCTTCGTAAATCTCACGTACGGTCGGGATCGCCTTTTCGAATTCCTCGATGGAACCGATGGTGCCTTGTACCACAACCGAGCTAAGCGCTGGTGCATCTCGACCCAAATAGTTAGCCCACATCAGGCTCATCTCCACGGCACCTGAGGGCAGGAAACGTAGCGTATCAGTATTTGGCAACCCCAAGGATCCTCCGCTGTAGAGCTTGAGTTCGGTTTCACCACCAAGCGCCTCATTTACCTCTGTTACGAATTGCTCAAGTTGAGCGGTTTCGGGTCGAGTTTCGGGCAGAAAGTTATTGAACCGCCACACCTCGGCCGTTGCCATTGAAAGGCTGACGCCAGCGCCAATTAGTCCAATTACGACGTTTCTAAAAAGTTTGTTCATGGTATTCCCCTGTTGATCGTATGGATAGCCACGATCATACAGCGTATTAGTGCGAATTCTACACTCCATTTTAAAAATTAGTTGGCTTTGGTGGGTCAAAATTAGCCACGCCTGCAGTATCGCGCGTCATTTGATAGTGAGTCACGTAAAATTTACCATAGATTTAATGGCGTGTGGGCCACAAAGTATCGATACAAGGTTTTCCCGGGCCTGATGCATTAGCAGATACACGAAATTATCATACAGATTTGCGTAGAGATGTATGTACATATCATGAAGGGCGTTCTGGGCCTCAATCACGTCCACATGTTCTTGTCGGCACCGCCAAAATTGTCCCTGTCCAATGTCATGCAAAATATCAAAGGGCGCTCGTCGCGTTGGATCCAAATAGAGTTCCCTGAGTTGTGCAAGCGCTATTGGGGTAGACAATTTTGGGCCAGAGAATATTTTTAAGCCACCTAAGGAAATGTCACTGACGATATCGCCACGCAGTATCCGGAATTCCATTCCTCCAAATGATGCTATAGGGGTCAGCCGTTAGTGGTCCACTGATTAGAACTTTTTGTCGGTATAAAAATAGCCGTGGTTGGATCGCAGGAATAGCGTTCGACGTGATCTCCGGCGCTATCAGCCAGCTCGAGCACTGCAGAAATAATACTGTTGACCTCAGAGTCTGTCGCAAGATAGCTGAAGTTCAAACGTACAAAACCAGGCTTTTCAATCTCATTCCCAGACAGAATTTCATCACGCATCGCATCGGATGCGTTTTTACCAATATCCAGAATACGGTGAACATAAGGGCCCGCACATGCACAACCGCCCCGTGTCTGAATGCCAAAGCAATCGGACAAGAGCCGTGTCACCAATTGCTGATGTACAAAGCCGCCTTTGCCATCTCGCAATCGAAACGAAAAGATTGGCAGCCTGTCACATTGGGTATTGCCGAGTATCTCAATGTTGGGGTGCGGCATCCACGCGGTCAAACCTTTGGCAAGATTATCGCGGTTACGCTTAGTAATGAAATCTTGTGTAATGACCGATTTTACGATGAAGCACAGTGCGGCACGCAGATCGCCAATCACGTTCGGTGTCCCTGCTTCCTCACGGGCCTCAACGTTATTAGAGTAGTCATGGCTTGTGGGTGAAACGAACCGCACGGTGCCGCCGCCCGATAATGTGGGCGTATTAGTTTGAACTATGTCATGGCGCAAGATTAGAACGCCGCTAGCCTGTGGGCCTCCAACAAATTTGTGGGGGGACACAACCACTGCGTCAATTAATGCGTCATTTGCCGGGCAAAGATCTATCGGTAAATAGGGTGCACCGCCTGCATAATCCCAAACCACTATTGCCCCTGCAGCTTTCAGCACACGCGTTACAGCGACAACATCTGTTAAAATCCCTGATACATTCGACGCAGCAGAAAACGCACCAATAATTGGTCGGCCTTTCACGCGTTTGAGTGTTTGCGACAGCGAGGTCATACAGGGCCCACCGCTTTCTGCCTCAAGAACTTCGATCACTTCCGCACCGCTTTCACGCCATGGCAGAATGTTTGAGTGATGCTCATACGGACCTATCAAAACTACGGGTGTCAGTCTTTTGGAAACCATTTCCTCAAGGCCGATCAAATGGGCAATTCGGTTAATACCCGCTGTTGCGCCCGATCCAGTAAATATCACGGCGTGAGCTCTTGATGCGTTTACTTCAGCCCGCAAGATATCCCGCGCTTCACGACGCAAACGTGTCATAAATCCACCGACATAAGAGGCTTCTGTGTGGCTGTTGGCGTAAAACGGTAGCAGCTCGGTTAACACAAAGTCTTCAACTTGCCGCAACGCACGCCCAGAGGCAACATAGTCAGCATACAACAAGGGCTTGTTGCCAAGAGGCCCGCTGATGATTGCATGGTGTCCAATCAGTCCGTTAGCAAGGTCAGCTATGATGTTATCAGTCTTAATCATCGCGCGAAATTTTTCAAAAAGGTTCTGCGATTTGGTCATGCTTGCCTCTAAATTTACATTTTATCAGTATAGAAACACCAATGTGCAAATATTTCCCTTGATTATACCTGATTGTAGAATAAATTCGATCAAATGATAGAACTTGATGGCATAGATCGCAAAATTCTCACCACCTTACAGCGTGACGGGGCGCTCTCACAACGGGACGTCGCATCTAAGGTGGGCCTGTCTCAAAATGCGTGCTGGAGGCGGATAAAGCGGCTGAACGAATTGGGCGTGATCGAAGGCTATGGAGCGCGTTTGAATGCCAAGCTTGTCGGGCTTGATCTGACAGTTTTCATGATGATCAAAACACGGAGGCATAGCGAATGTTGGCAGCGCAAATTCCGAGTTCACGTAGCGGCAATCCCAGAGATTGTTGATGTCCATCGGATAGGTGGTGATTGGGATTACCTGATCAAGGTGGTTACATCATCAATGTCTGGATACGACAAAGTTTACAAGCAACTGACCTCTAAACTTGAATTAGAGACGGTGACAGGGCTCTTCGCGATGGAGACCATTCTGGAGAATCAACCGTTGTCCCTGTCTTAACCAAAAATCAAGACGGGAATCCTTTTTTAAACTCTCTGTTTATGTGACAAAATTCTCAGCCGTCACCTTTGACGTTGCAGTGCGGCAGTCTCGTCTGGTGGGCTTCCACACAACTGAAACCTATGAGCCGATGTATGATCATGAGTTGGCGCTTTGGAACTCTGCAAAAAAGATTAACAGGGATTTGGTTGCAGTCGAGCAACCGGTCAATCCGGTTATCTTGCCCGACCCGGATGACGATGATCGCAGCTTTAGAATTGCAGCTGTCAAACTAATGAGAACTCGCATCAGATTGCTAGCACAGCCTGACTCTATGCGCCCAATAGTTGGCGCCACTCAGTAAGAGCAAACCACGCGACAGCTGCGGTGCGAGGGCGCAGCGATTTAGATTATAGAGTTACACGTCAATCCACCCCTAACCAGCGTTCAACGAGGGCGATGGCCAATCCCAGAAGAGCGGCCTCCATAACATCGCTTTTGAAAATATGACGTACAATTAAAAAGCCGGTGGCATACATCAGCAATTCGGTGACTGAATATCCGCCGAGCATGGCCAGGTCTATCTCTCCCAACGGAGCATTGGCCAGCAACTGAAACCCCAGTGCTGGCATTGCGACGAACATCATGAACTTGTTCAGTGCCATTGCTAGTTTAAATCAAAAGTTCCGCGCAGGCCGAAAAAGTACCCTTCCGCGCCAATCCCAAAAACTGGCAACACGCCGTTCAGTAATTGGTCGCGCATCACGAAATTTCCTCTGTCTTTGGTTATTGTTGGCACGCGAGAGGGCACATGAGTTCAAATCTGTCACCAAGCCTCTGCGTAAGGGCGGATATCCAGCTCATGAGTCCAGCCATCGCGCTGTTGGTGGTGCAGGTTCCAGTAGGTTTCGGCAATACTGTTCGGCTTCATAAGGGTATCGGACGGCAGGCTGTCAGGGTTCTTGCCCGCCTGTCGTATCCGGTCGCGCACAAATTTTGTATCTACGCCCGCGTCAATAATAAGATGTGCTACGTGGATATTTCTTGGTCCCAACTCGCGGGCCATCGACTGTGCCAAACCCCGCAGCGCAAATTTGCCCGAGGCAAAGGCGGCATATCCCGAACTGCCGCGAACCGAGGCGGTTGCCCCGGTGAAGAAGATCGAACCTTTCTGCCGCACCACCATGTATTTAGCGGCTTCCCGCCCAGACAGAAACGCGCCGTAAGCGCACATTTCCCACACCTTGCGAAAGACGCGTTCGGTCGTTTCCAGAATTGGAAACCGAACATTGCCGCCGACATTGAAGATACAGATGTCTATTGGTCCGATATCTTGTTCGACCATTGCGAACATCTTGGTCGCTGTCTCTTCGTTGCGCGCGTCCCAGGTAAACCCCTGTGCGCTGCCGCCTGCCGCCTCTATTTCGGCAACCAAGGGCGCAAATTTTTCTCCGCTGCGGCGGCCCATCACGACATGAAACCCTCCACGCGCAAAACGCTTGGCAATGGCTGCGCCAATATAGTCTCCAGCTCCTATGATCAGACAGATCGGTTTTCTGGTCATATCGTTACCTTACTCCGCTTCAGCCGCCTGGAAGGCTGTTCTCGCCTCAAGTCGATCAGCATAGGCCGCGAGTTTAGGCAGATTGGAAAAATCAGCTCCAAGACGTCGCGCCATAATGACTGAATGCCCGGTGATCGTATCCGCAATTGTAAAGCCGCCAGCCAGGAACTCCCGCCCTTCCATATGGTGCGCGACCGCCGTAAGCGTGCGGTTCAGAAGCTTGAGCGCGCGCATCGCGATTTCGTCATTGCGGCGTTCACGCGGCAGAAGGATGGTTTCGACCACATAGTTGTTGATTGGTGGCATGATCATGCCCTCGGCATAGTGCAGCCATTGCAGGTATTCGGCAAAGTTTTCGGCCTCGGAACAGGGTGCCAGCTCAGGCGCATACTTGGCCGCCAGATATTGCGCAATCGCGGTGCTTTCGCTGATCGTGACATCGCCATCAACCAGCGTCGGCACACGGCCATTGGGGTTTATCGCTGTATAATCCGGGCTGCGCATTTCTTTCTGCCCCAGTTGGAACTTTTCAAGTTCATAGGGCAGACCAATTTCTTCCAACAGCCAAACAGTTCGTACAGCGCGCGATTGGGGTGCAAAATAGACTTTCATACAATTCCCCTTAAACATGTTCCGAATACGACAGCGCCGTAGCCATCAGGATTGGATTTGCTTGACAAGTAAAAGACTTCAACTTTAGTAGTTAGTCAATTCAAAAATTGAAGTAACATATCATGAGCCGCTCTGACCTACATTTGCAAACCTGTACCATTGCGCGCGCCGTAGCGCAGGTGGGCGATGAATGGACGCTTCTATGAGCCGCTCTGACCTACATTTGCAAACCTGTACCATTGCGCGCGCCGTAGCGCAGGTGGGCGATGAATGGACGCTTCTGATTGTGCGGGAAATGTTCCTGTGCACTCGCCGCTTTGATGATTTCCTACGCCTCACGGGCATGTCGTCCCACCTTCTGTCACTGCGTTTGAAAAAACTGGAAGCGCAGGGTTTGATCCGGCGCGAGCCTTATTCCGAGCGCCCGCTACGCCATGAATACTGCCTGACCGAGAAAGGTCGCGATTTGTGGACGATCATCATCGCGCTGAAACAATGGGGCGATCGTTGGTTGGGTGTCCAGGATACGCCCGTGCAGATCGTTCACAAGACCTGCGGCCAAATCACCAAACCACAAATGACCTGCCCGGATTGTGGCGAACCGATTGACGCCCACGACGCCGAGGCCAGGTTATCCCAACCCTTTAAAATAGAACGACGAGCCGCAAGGCGTGCGCCGTGAAAACTGCCAGAGGTTAAATCCATGGACTATGAAACACTTCGTCTCAAAATTGCCGGTGGCATCGCGATACTCACCTTGGATCGCAAGGACAACTCCGCCAACGCGTTGAATGCGCGCATGGCCGAAGAGTTGTTTGACGTAGGTGTGCGATGCGGGGCCCCAGACGTGCGCGCCGTGATCGTCAACGCAACTGGGAAGATGTTTTGCGGCGGCGGCGATCTTGCCGAAATGGACGCCGCTCCTGACAAACCCGCGCATCTGACCCGAATGGCCACGCTGCTGCATGCAGGGTTGATCCGGCTTGCCCGGATCGACGCACCGGTCATCATGGCCGTGAACGGAACCGCGGGCGGCGGCGGGTTCTCGATAGTATTATCTGGCGACTATGTCATCGCGTCGGAAAGGGCCAAGTTCGTCTCGGCCTATACGTCCTCCGGACTCACGCCAGACGGATCGTCGACCTACTATCTGGCGAAACATGTCGGTTTGCTGCGGGCAAAGGAGCTGATGCTGACAAACCGCGTCCTGACGGCTGCCGAGGCTCAGTCCTGGGGGTTGGTCAACAGGGTGGTGCCCCCAGAGACTGTGATGGACGAGGCCTGTGCGATGGCACAGCAAATAGCATCCGGGCCGACAAAGGCGTTTGGCGGCGTCAAAAGGCTGCTGGACACGGCATTTTCAGATGGCCTGGAAACCCAGCTGGATCGCGAGACGCGATCCATCGCCGACATGATGCGCACCAACGACGGGCCAGCTGGGATCACGGCTTTTCTGGCTAAGAAAACGCCCCGATTCGAGGGGACGTGAACCAGTCTGACGGGCAGTGTAAGTCGAAGGGCTTATTGCGGGTCCAGTCAAAAGTCCCGGTGTCCCGATCCTGCACCGCCTTTTTCCAGCCTACTTGCTCTACGCGGGCTTTGAAGTTTATGCCCTCGGGTGAATGGCGAGTGATGCCATCGAACACGGTGGCAAAGCGCTGTGTTTGGTTGATCTTTTCCTCTACTGCGGAGTTGATCACCATCTTCTGCATGGCCAGCTGGTTGATTGGCACGGATGACATCCGGGTGGCCAGCGTCTCGACTTCGGCATCGAGCTGATCGTCAGGCACGGATTTTAGCACCAGCCCCATCTCGGCAGCCTCAACCCCGCTGATCTTATCACCCGTGAACATCATCCGCTTGGCCTTTTCCGGCCCCAGTCGGTGCACCCACATTGCGGTTGTCGGGCAGCGCCAGACGCGTGTGGGCATGTAGCCAATCTGTGCTGTATCGCCCATGACGGTCAGATCGGCGCAGAGCGCGATATCCGAACCTCCCGCGACGGCAAACCCCTGCACTTTGCAGATCACTGGCTTCATTGCGCGGAAGAGCGACATGAAGGCCTGCGTGTTGGCCCACATGAACTGGAAATCCTGGATCGGGTCCCAGGGCATGTCCTGAACCACCTTGTTGGGGCCGTTGCCCTCGGCATAGTGGGCCAGATCGTAGCCTGCGCAAAAAGCCTTTCCGGCTCCGGACAGAACCATCACGTGCACGTCGCGATCGTGGTCGGCTTCTGCCACGGCCGCCGCCAGTTCGCTCGGCAGATCATCGTCAATGGCATTCATCACCTCAGGTCGGTTCAGCGTGATCCGCCCGATCCGGCCATCCCGTTCAAATAAAACCTTTGCCATACTTACTCCCAATCACTCACTGCTTTGACCTCAAGAAATTCTTCAAGACCCCATGTGCCACCTTCACGGCAATTTCCGGAGTGTTTCATGCCACCAAACAGCGAGCCGGCACCACCGAATTTGCAGTTCATCTCGACCATACCAGATCTCAGCCGCCGCGCCACTCGTCGAGCGCGTGCCTTGTCCAAGGTCTGGATGTAATTGGTTAGTCCATAGGGCGTGTCATTTGCCAAGGTGACCGCTTCCTCCTCAGCGTCAAAGGGCGTGATACACAGTACAGGACCGAAGATTTCTTCCCTCCAGATCGTCATGTCATGCGTTACGTCTGCAAAGATTGTAGGGCGCACGAAGTGACCCTGGTTCAAACCTTCGGGACGTCCAAGACCACCGGCAATTAACTTGGCACCCTCATCCATGCCACTTTTGATCAGGAATTGGATCTTGTTGAACTGTGCTTCAGATACAACCGGACCAATCTGACAGCCCTCAATATTTGCAGGTCCGACCTCTGTTTTCTCCACCACTTTACGTTATGTTTCCACGGCTTGCTTGTAGGTCGCCCGTTCCACTAACATCCTGGTTGGAGCGTTACAGGATTGTCCAGAATTGTTAAAGCAGTGACGCACGCCACGCGTGATTGCTTTTCATCGGCATCGGAAAATATGATATTGGTCCCTTTGCCTCCCAGTTCGAGGCTGATGCGTTTCACGGTATCCGCAGCTGATTTAGTTATAGCCACGCCTGCACGCGTTGACCCGGTGAAGCCGACCATATCCACATCCTTGTGCGACGTTAAATGTGCACCAACATTGGCACCATCACCGTTCACCAGATTAAATGCCCCAGGCGGAAAATCGGCCTCATCGATCATCTCAGCCAATAGTGTAGAGCTAAACGGAGAGAGCTCAGATGGTTTCAAAATCATACCGGCCATCGCTTTATATCAGAGCCGCCGATTATTGGTCGTGTAGACTTAGGTTGTGCTAGCAATCCACTCTGGGATCTTAATAGGTTTATAGCACCATTTTCAACACTTTTGGACCCCTACCAAGATGGTTCGCAAATCTTGTTCAACAGGGGGCAGTTTGTTCAAATTCAGAGCAGTGTGAAGATCGACCAGATGGCTTTGCATTAGTTCTTCTGCAAGCAATCCGTTGTTCTCTGCAAACGCTGCTATCAAAGAGTGGTGTGCGTGGCTTTCACATAACGCACTTTCGCGGCGCCAGTAAAGCGCGATGATTAATGACGAGCGTGCTATTAAAACACTGATCATATCTGCAATGGTTTTTTGTTTTGCAATCCTGGCGATTTCAAGGTGGAATTGGCCAGACAAGAACAACGCGCGGCCCCGATCGCCATCCGCCAGTGCAGCATGTTCCTGAACGATGTGATTATTTAAGAGTGCTACGTCATCTTGCGTTGCTTTTAAGGCAGCACTCCTCGCGGTTCGCGGTTCTAACAATTCACGCGCTTGAAACACTTCGTGGGCTTCGGTAGGGCTTGGCTGTGCCACATAAGCGCCCCGATTGCGTCTGATCTCGACTATCTGCTGATGTGAAAGCGATTGTAATGCGGCCCGCACAACTGTTCGAGACACACCATAGATTTCTGACAAGTCGTCTTCACCAAGTTTGGTGCCGGGTGTCAACCGGTGTTCGTGAACCGCCCGCGACAAAGCGCTGGAGATCTCATCTGATGCGACGGGTCGTATCGCTTTCTTCGACATACTTAAAGTCATTCTATTTCCAATTGAGTGAATGCCAGAGACAGAGCGAGTGTACAACCCCAACGGGGCCCATAAAGCATTGCTTTAGTATGTGTGCAATCACGATCGTATACAATATTGTGCGCAATATTTGACCAATTGCGTATTTCATGTTTAATTTTTAACCAACCCGCCAGAGTTTTCGTGGAAATAATATCAAAAAGTTTGCTCTACCGCGGCCTATGCAGATCTACAGAAGTCACTAAACTATGGGTGGGTGCGTGAACAAACAAGATTTAGAGATGGTTTCGGTAACCAAAAAATACGGCACAACAGTTGCCGTACAATCAATTAGTTATAAATTTAAAACAGATAGTTACACTTGTTTGCTAGGGCCCTCAGGTTGTGGAAAATCTTCCACCCTTCGAATGATAGCTGGCCATGAAAGCGTCAGTGAGGGCTCTATCGTGTTAGGTGGGCGTGACATTTCGCACCTTCCGCCTGCGCAGCGTGGCACAGCCATGATGTTTCAGAACTACGCGTTGTTTCCACATCTCAGCGTTTTGGACAACGTGGCTTTCAGCCTCAAAATGAAGGGAGACTTAAAGTCCGATCGGCACAAATCAGCTGGTGAAATTTTAGAGCTTGTTGACTTAACTGAGCTCGCCAACAGGATGCCAGATCAACTTTCAGGTGGACAGCAACAGCGAGTGGCACTTGCCCGTGCTTTGATCACGCGACCACAGGTTTTGCTACTAGATGAGCCACTCTCTGCTCTTGACCCCTTTTTACGTATTCGGATGCGCGGTGAGCTGCGTAAACTACAGAAAGAGTTGGGGATCAGTTTTATCCATGTCACGCACGGCCAAGATGAAGCGCTTGCATTGGCTGACGATATTATAGTGATGAACAACGCCGTGATCGAACAGGCAGGCCCCGCGCGCGATGTGTTCAACGTGCCAAAAACAAGATTTGTGGCGCAATTTATGGGGGGTCACAATGTCATAGCCCTGCCAGATGGACTCTTCGCAATACGTACCGATGCAGTATCAATAACAGACCCTAACCGCGGTTCAGTAGAAGGAAGTGTCACCGCCGTCGAATACCAGGGCACCCATGTTTCGCTGTCGGTGCGTATTACCGACGACCAAGAGGTCGTGGCTTTAATCCCAGATGCAACCTTTTTCGCCAGACCGCATCACCCGGGTGACCGGATTGGTTTGCATTGGGATGCCAACGATCAACACAGACTGACCGCATGAACTTCACTATAAACCCACCAAAAGGAGACGAACTAATGACTAAATTTACAAACAGAAATGGCCTAAGCCGCCGAACCCTATTGAAGGGTGCAGCCTCAACAGCCGTAGCTGCTGGCGCAACAACGCTTGGCGCTCCAATGCTTTGGGCTCAAAACATCAAAGATGTGACAATTCGACAGTTTGGTACAGGTGTGTCCAACCTCAACGACGTTGCAACAAAGGTTAAAGAAGATTTGGGCTTTACGCTTGAAATGACCGCATTGGATACCGATAGCGTCACACAGCGGGCAGCCACGCAACCTAACAGCTTTGACATTGCTGATATTGAATACTTTATTGCGAAAAAGGTTTGGGGTGCAGGCAATTTGCAGGCCATGGATACCTCTAAGATTGTCAACTATGACAAAATAGCCGGAACGTTTCGCAGTGGCCTTTTGACGCCAGATAGTACAATCGCCCAAGGCACAGCGCCTCACACCGTTGGCTTTACATCCGGCCAGAATGGTACTGACTTTGTTCAGGAGGAGTCTGGCTGGATGACCTTGATCCCGACAATATATAATGCTGATACGTTGGGCATCCGCCCCGACTTGATCGGTCGCCCGATCTCCAACTGGTCAGAGCTGCTGAACCCAGAATTTAAGGGTAAGGCATCGATCCTGGATATTTCCTCTATCGGGATCATGGATATGGCGATGGTCGTGGAATCCATGGGTGAATACACCTACCCAGATAAAGGCAACATGACAAAAGAAGAGATCGACCTTACGATTGGGATCTTCACCGAAGCCAAGAAAAATGGTCAATTCCGTGCCTTCTGGAAATCGTTTGATGAAAGCGTTAACCTGATGGCGTCTGGCGAGGTTGTAATCCAATCCATGTGGTCCCCGGCCATTACAGCCGTTAAATCCCAAGGTATCCCATGCGTTTATCAACCACTTGAAGAAGGGTATCGTTCTTGGGGTGGCGGATTGGGTATTTCGGCTGCACTTTCTGGTATCGAGCTGGACGCAGCATACGAGTACATTAACTGGTACTTGTCTGGCTGGGTAGGCGGCTATCTGATGCGTCAGGGTTATTACTCCGCTGTTCCCGAAACTTCCAAAGAGTTCATGTCCGCTGACGAATGGGGCTTTTGGTATGAAGGCAAAGCCGCTGAGGGAGATATCCTGTCACCAACCGGTAATAAGCTGGCCGGCGCGGGTGAGGTTAGAGATGGTGGTTCATTCTTCGACCGGATGGGATCGGTTGTTTGTTGGAACTCTGTAATGGACGAGAACCAATACATGGTCCGCAAGTGGAACGAGTTCATCGCTGCTTAAAAAAAACACCGGGTGCGCTGTCACGTGGCGCACCCATCACTTTGTTTAAGAATGCCCTATGAAAAATCTACGTAATAATTTTGCTGTATCTAGCCTGTTGATGGTGTCACCCTTGGCAGCTATCTTGCTGATATTTCTTGTGCTACCCATCGTTTTGATCGTGATTGTGAGCTTTTGGCGCGCCACTGAATTTTCTATCATTCCAGCATTTGAACTTGATAACTACGAATTCCTGTTTGGTTCACCTGTTACTTATACTGTATTCTTTAACACGTTCAAATACGCCCTAATTACCTGGCTCTGTACTGTACTGCTAGGTTTCACCATCGCCTATTATCTGGCTTTTCATATCCGTACGCTGACCTGGCAAATCGCGCTGTTCCTACTTTGCACAATTCCGTTTTGGACCAGCAATATCATCCGAATGATATCATGGATCCCGTTTCTAGGCCGAAACGGGATAGCCAATTCCACGCTCATCTCCTGGGGCGTGATTGACGAACCCATTGAGTGGCTCCTCTTCTCAGATTTCGCCGTAATCCTTGCCTTCGTGCATCTTTACACGTTGTTCATGGTTGTGCCGATCTTCAATACAATGATGCGGATTGACAAATCTCTGATTGAAGCAGCGCGTGACGCTGGGGCCAATGGTGCGCAAATTCTTTGGAACGTGATTATTCCGCTGACCAAACCTGGTATCATGATAGGCACCATTTTCGTAGTTACTTTGGTCATGGGCGATTTCATAACTGTGCGCTTCATGAGTGGAAGCCAATCCGCTAATGTAGGACGCCTGATTTCAAACGACATCGCCTTGCTCCAATATCCCAGCGCTTCAGCCACGGCGATTGTTCTGCTGCTGACCGTGCTGATCACTATTGGTATATTACTACGCTTCGTCGACATCCGAAAGGAGCTATAATGGAACCGCGTACCCGCTCTTTTTACGTCCTCAGCACTTTTTTCGCATTGTTCATCCTATTTCTATATGGGCCGACAATAACCATCGGCATTTTGTCTTTTCAGGGCGAGGGAGGCGGGCTGACTTTCCCAATGCGTGGCGTATCTCTACACTGGTTTTATGACCTGTTTGAACAACAGGCTGTAGGCGACATCTGGGGGAGCTTCCGGCGCAGCTTTGCCTTGGGGCTGATGGTCATGGTGGTAACAGTTGTCGTGTCCGTGATGGGAGGTCTGGCGTTTCGCCGAAAATTCCCAGGGTCAAACATCCTATTTTATCTGATCATCACATCCCTTGTAATCCCATCGATTTTAATTTCACTTGGCGTGGGGCTCTTGTTTTCCCAATCCGGCTTGAACGTGCATTGGTCAACGTCTGGCTTTGGCTCACAACTCACTTGGACACTGCCCTTCGGTTTGCTAATCATGTTCGCGGTTTTTAACCGGTTTGACACAAGTTATGAGGAAGCGGCTCGTGACCTGGGTGCAACGCCGTGGCAAACCCTACGCCATGTCGTTCTACCGATTATAGCGCCGTCCCTAATTGGAGTCGCCTTGTTCGGGTTCACCCTCAGTTACGACGAATTCGCCCGTACGCTTTTAACAGCTGGTAGCTACAACACGCTACCTCTCGAAATCTACGGTATGACAACAAACGTCACATCACCTGTTCTGTATGCATTGGGGACACTAACTACTGTCTTTTCTTTGATTACTATCGGCACCTTCCTGTGTATTGCAATGGCGATGAATAGACGCCGCGCACTAAAAGGTTCTGATTCTGGAAAGGGCGTTTGATGATCGTTATTATAAATCCGAATTCCACAGTCAGCATGACTGAAGCGATGGTTAAAACAGCAAGAAAAGCGGCACCAAATTCAAATACGGTGGGATGGACTTCAATAGACGGGCCCCCGTCCATTCAAGGAGAGCAAGACGGCGATGCTGCCATACCGCCCTTATTGAAATTGATAGGGAAAGCAGACTCTGCAGGGGCAAAGGCAATTATTATCGGCTGTTTTGACGACACGGGTCTTGCTGAGGCGCGCTCTATTGCATCATGTCCCGTTATAGGCATCGGCCAAGCGGCCTATCACCTCGCTTCGCTCTATGGATCTCGGTTCTCTGTTGTCACGACTTTGGGTGTTTCAATTCCAATACTTGAAAGGAACATAAAGGACTATGGATTAGATGCCAACCTCGCGCGCGTTAGGGCAAGCGGCGTGCCTGTCCTCGCTCTCGATAATGACCGTGAGCGAGCGACGCAGGTGGTAGAAGCGGAAATACGAACTGCGATACGTGAAGACTCCATCAACAGCGTCGTGCTTGGATGTGCGGGCATGGTGCATATCACAGACAACCGTAGTGATACTTCGTTCAAGCTAATTGACGGCGTTCATGCAGCGGTGTGTTTTGCACGAATGTTGTAATTCAAGAGGGGCGCTACCTTACAGAAATGCGTCTGTGCGTCCGTTGCGCATGTACTTTCAGTAACTCTACGACTGCGTAAGTCCACCAAAGAAGTCTATAGAAAACTCATGCGCAACATGCGCACAGACGCAATCGTTAACCAATGGTCAACAACAAGAACACCAACAGCCCCTTTAGTCCCCTTTGTTTGAAACCAAAGATAACCAAAGGCACCTGGGGCCACATTTGTCATCCATGGGACCCTATTAGTCTCAGGCCACCACAGAGGCCACCAAAGGTGCCCTAGACAGACACAGGTCGCTGTAGTTAAGCTGTTGTTATCGCTTGTGTCGGTGTGTTGACTGATGCCGTACTAGGGAACCAGAGTCCGTGTGGGGGCACCACAATTTCAAATACATAGCCAAATATCTTAAATAATGAGCAAATCTCAGCGAGACAAAGTGGCGTGGGAACGCGTAGAATTACCCTGTTCAACACTTGATTGGCGAGTCGATTTCCGTCACGCGCCCGCACGCCTGCGCGTCGTTGCAAACATGTGTGGTTTTGCATGCGGTTACGCGGCTGTTTGCCGGCTGGTGCCACTCTGGTTCGCTGTAGGCGCTACGCAGGCTGGGTGTGGGGTTGAGTTGGCTGTGAGGCTGTTGCAACGCACCTCAACTCACGCCTCAATCTCAAGCTCAACCGCGCCGCTGCTCTCGCCGCGTGGCGCCAATTATTGAGCGCATAGATTGAGGCCGCACCAGCAATCCGATGCGGGTTCTCATTCGTCTGACAGCACTGGATTTGGGCCTCTCGCAAGCTGTAGAAACTTTCACCGTTCAGCAATTCGTCTCGGAACCTGGCGTTGAAGCTTTCGCAGTATCCGTTTTCCCAAGGTGAACCTGGTTCGATGTAGGCCGTGGGGCACGCCACCTTCGCTGAACGTGCTTCTGTGACGTTATAGTTCAAAAGCCAATAAATGTGGTCAAGCCACAAATCTTGGCATAAATCCATCTTCGTGGTGGTCAATTTGCATCCAGCCAGGATTGGGAAAATGAGCGGGTATTAAAAAGCTATTTCCATTAGCAACTTCATTCAAAATTTTAAGACGGCTTTCACGCGCTTGAACTGGATCGCTGCAAAATGCACTAGATATCTCTGGAAATGCTAACTGCAATGGTGAATGTACAATATCTCCTGCGAATACAGCACCTGGTCCATGCTTCGCCTTCAAACACATATGGCCTGGTGAGTGTCCCGGCGTCATCTCCAGGTGGAGGCCGGGTCCCAAATCCCAATCGCTTTCGACTAATTCCATCTTATTCGCTTCCATAATTGGTAGAACACTATCTCCAAAGGCGCCATGTTTATCATCGCCTAATTCGGCAGCTTCACTCCAATATGCATATTCATCTTTAGAACAAATATATCGAGCATTCTGGAATGTAGGCACCCATCTTCCATTAAGAAGTTTTGTATTCCACCCAACATGATCGGCATGTAAGTGCGTGCACATTACGATGTCGATATCATCAGGTTTCAGTCCCTCCGCCGCAAGCGCACTCAGCCAATTTGCACCATCGCGGTGATGCCAATCCTGCCAACTAGGGCGATCTTTATGCGCACCTACGCATGTATCGATGAGAATGACCTTACCATTCAGTCTCAACAACCAAGACCTAATTTTTAGATGCAGTAACCCTGACGACAACATTTCAGGACCTATCCAGGTCATATTTTTTATTTCGTCAGGATTAGCCTCTGGGAAAATAGTACTCAACGGCACATCGAACCTTTCGATGTCAGTCAAAGCTGTAATTTGCAATTCACCGAGTTCAAGTTTACTCATTTTGGTCCACCACAAGCTGCTTAATATATGTTGTTTTGTTTATTTTTTTCTCCAATCACAGCGCATGCTCCTGAAGTGAAAAACAAAATAAATATCGAAACAATGAGTTTCAAAAATACTCTTTCATCTGTGGTAAAATGAGCCATGAAACCAAGGAAACAATTACCACCCAAAAGAAAACAGATATTTTGAACTACATATTATAAATCTCTCACATCATGGTTTACCGATACTTGTTCACAAAGATTGACTAACTATTAAATTTAATTTCAAGAAACCCTCTTTGCAGACCGCCAAAAAATCCCAAACATGATTAGTACTGCGCCAAAGATGAGCCATGCGATTTCATCAGCTAACGACAGGGGCAATAAGACGACAACTCCAGAAATCATTAAAAGAAATCTTTCAAACGACTTTAGCTCCACTTTCCAGAATCCAACTATACCGCTCGTGATTACAGCAACGCCTATCAGTGACTTAACAAACATAACTATGATCGAAGTAAATGAGCCGTTAAATAGTAATTCAGGAGTTGCAATAAAAATAAACGGAATCAAATACGCGGGCCATCCTATACGCACAGCTTCTAAAGCAGTTCGCATAGCATCAGCTTTCGCCAAGTTCGCTGCAACAAAGGCAGCAATAGCAACTGGAGGCGTCAACATCGAGAGCATACCAAAGTATAATACAAACAGATGTGCAGCCATCGGGTTGAGACCTAATTCTATTAAGGGTGGAGCAGCTAACGAAGCAAGTAGTAAATACACACCCACAGTTGGCAGCCCCATACCCATAACAATACAAACAACAGCAGTAACAATTAATAGAAGTAAAAGACTTGATTTCCCTAGCTGTACTAAGAAAAAGCCTAGTCCAAACGATAATCCTGATCTCGCCACTAAACCAATTATCATTCCTGCGATTGCACAAATCAGTATTATCTCAACAGCCGCTTTTCCTCCTGAAATAAAAGATTTTATAAATAAGCTGAGGTTTAGTTTAGAACCATCATATCTTAAAAATAACGAAATAACGATGAATGACAAAACTGCAACAAGTGCTGCTGTTTCCGGGCGTAAGTTAAAATTAAAAAGCGCAATAAGAATTAGAGCAAATGGGATTAATACAAACCAACCTCGTTTCATCACACCAGATAAATTCGGTATCATGTGCTCGGGCACTCTATCAATTTTCCTTCGTCCAGCTTCAAGGTCAGCGAACATAAACAGACTCATGTAATACAGTATCGATGGTATTAGTGCTGCCTTCATTACATCAATGTAGTTAGCCTGTAGATTTTCAGCTAATAAAAAAGCGGCTGCACCCATGATTGGCGGCATGAGTTGTCCACCCGTTGATGCTGCTGCCTCTATAGCTCCCGCTGTTTCCTTATGGTACCCGCCATCTTTCATCATCGGAATCGTAATTGCACCGGTTGAGGCCACATTTGAGACGGCGCTTCCTGACACCGAGCCAAAAAATGCCGAACCTAGAATGGCAATCTTGCCAGCACCCCCTCTTTTTCTCCCAGCTAATGCTAACGAAAAGTCAGAAAAGAACCTAGCACCTCCAGTCGCTAACAGTAGTTGTGCTAGAATTAAGAAGGGAACAACTACAGCGACAGCGATCGTTAATGCAGCTCCAGCAAGCGATGCGCTATCCAAAATCAAAAATTTAAGTAAGCGATCTGGTGAAATTGATCGACTTTGCAACGGACCAGAAAAATTGCTGGAAAAAAGGGCGTACAAACAAACAAGACCCAAGATAACAATCAAACTCCAGCCCATTGTGCGACGTACAGCTTCTAAAATAAGGACAATGCCCAGGAGTGACACCACTAAAGCTTCGGTCGGGTGATAGAATACGTTTTCTGATAAAACTGGAAACCGAACGGCAAGCCAACTGCCGAAAAGAATAGATAAAATTGCAAGTATGATTGATAAGGATTGAAACGAACCCGAGCGTGTTAGAAAAGCAACAGCAAGTGATAACGATAAAGCAACTAATAATATTTGCTCAGGATACACTCTCCAATCAAACCACAGCGGTGCTCCAGAGGACCAGAACACCGCCGTGAACGTAATCAAGAAGGCAAAAAAACTTACTATAGAGCCATTAATCTTGCTCATATCCTTACCCTTCACACGTTACGGTTTTAGCGAGACCAGGTTCCCATTTCCTTATAAAACTTGATCGCCCCAGGATGATAGTCTAACCCTACATCCCTGCTCATGATTTCTTTCGAGAAACCCATCCATACAGGACCTGAATCAAGTGCCATTTTCTCGTTTGTCCAGAGCGATTTTACTGCTTTGTAAACCATTTCATCTGACACATCTTTGTGAGCCCAAAGCGTGTAATCAAACACGTTCACGTTTGTTGGAACATCTATTCCGGGCACTGATCCCGCAGGCATTTCCTGAAGGTATGTTTGTGGTAAATACTCTCGCATTCTCTCTACAGAAGCCGGACTATCATCAAAGGATAAATAGCGGATACCAAAAGTGGCATCAAACTCTCGACTGTTGCCCGCACCGACCACTACGATTGCTACGTCAGCGGTGCCTTCAGCAAAGCTAGACCACATTCTTGGGAAGTTTGGCACAGCAACACCATCAGCTGAACTCAATTCTATATCTGCATTTGCAAAGTAACCTTTTGTTACATATTGGCCGAGGGCCCTGTCTGCAAATACGGGAACGCGCTTACCAACAAGATCACTGACTGACTCAATGCCACTGTCTTTCCGTACGATATAGGCGTTCCGAAACGGCATTAGCGTTGCAACCATGCGCAAGTTTTCATTCGGACGACCCTCTGACATCTCAACTCCCTTAACTGCATGGGTCAATTGTACGATGTTAGATATGCCAAATTCTA
>Ga0206125_10002183_pt1 | contig 21064 bp, 21 predicted proteins | sample Helgoland_Spring_4_FD_148598 | JGI IMG/M metagenome (GOLD analysis project Ga0206125, IMG submission 148598) | Pelagic subsurface seawater microbial communities from Kabeltonne, Helgoland, North Sea - Helgoland_Spring_Bloom_20160331_1 | ecosystem: Environmental > Aquatic > Marine > Epipelagic ... | reverse complement strand
GGGCGACTTAGTCGCAAGCGACGTCAGACAGGCGTTGCATCACCTCGGAACCATCACAGGGGCCATCGATCCCGAGGACATCCTGGATCACATCTTCAGCAATTTCTGCATCGGAAAGTAACCGATGCAAACTCCCGTCAGTCTTTGTGCAACTGGACTTTGATCGCAGCCAAACCACGCGGTCCGTGCTCCACCTCAAACGAGACCTTCGAGTCTTCTTTGATTTCGCCCTCTACGTTGTTGATGTGCACGAAAATGCTCTCCTGAGAATTCAAATCTCGAATGAATCCGAACCCTTTCGAATCGTTGAAAAACGATACGATTCCCAGGCGCGGAACGTCATCTGGCAACTTTTCTTTCTTTGGGATTCCCAACTCAATGTCTTCCGCATTGATTTCTTCCTTCTCAGCAGGATCCGGTGGAGTGTCGGTCACGTTGCCATACGCATCGACGTACGCAATCATGCTGTCGTCGTCAAGGCTTGACTTATTCTCCGAACGCGCCAACTTTTTGGCTTCCTTCTCTTTGCGCTTTTTTTCTCGCTTCAATTCGCGCTCGCGCTTTCCGAATGACTGTTGTGATCTTCCCAGGATTTCTAATTTTTTTGAAAGGTAAGAATTAACGCACAAATCTCAGTGCCCAAGCGGTGCATCGAAGTAAACGTGTGGATATTAATAACTTCCACCCCCCTCCTGCAGTCACGGCATGAAATAAACTCGGCCACCGGCGTGCAGCAGCTGCGCCATGGTGCGCAAAGATTTCCCTGAAACGCTCATCGAACCCATGCTATTCGTTGACACCTCTCCTTTCGAACCGTCTGGGAAATGTAAAATGTATCGGGTTCCAAAAGGCATGGGGTGGCCATCGGCATCCAACCCGGGATCCAAGAGGAGAACCTGGGACTTCATCGGCAAGCTCTCAAAGGCTGCGCGATCGCTTGAAGGCGGTGATGCCGGCAACCAACTCTCAACGTTGATGTGGCGAATGTTCGTGGAACGCTGATTGGGATCGCTCCCGTCATTGATGCCTGGCTTCAAAACCACCAAGTCACTCGCGGCACTCAGAAACAGTGCTTCATTTTCTTGACCCGACCAATCCAAAATGGCAACGTTCGTCGGAATTCTCCCTTCACCTTCACCGTTTCCAGGGGTCCATCCGGAACCAAAACGCCCCAAGAGCGGCAAGAGATCGGGCATCGAGAGCAGTTGGTCTTCATTGTAATCTGGCTGCCAGGTTTCCGAATCCGTGTGTTGGGCCGTGAGCGAGGCACTCATCACAAGTCCAATGAAAAATAAAATTATGCGCTGCATCATTACCTAGGGTTTGGACGAAGTTAAATCCCACTTCAGCGCAAAAGAATCCAAAACCAGAGTGTAATTCACACCCCTTCGTGCAAACCCAATTGTATTCATCCATTGTCCTTCACTCCACTTCCAACACCCAGGCCGCTTGCGCAGGCACCGCCAAGGACACTTGTCCGTCGTTCGCCACCTTCCCCGTCAACGCGTTGCGCAAAAGACGACGTCCCTGCAAGACCTCATCGAAACGCTGAAGATCAAGGGTTTCTGCCTCTTCAGATTGATTCAAAATGACCATGAACGTCTGTGATTTCATCGAAACGCTGAAGATCAAGGGTTTCTGCCTCTTCAGATTGATTCAAAATGACCATGAACGTCTGTGATTCGTTGAAGCGGAAATACACATAGCTGCCTGCCTCTGGCACGAAATGCATCAGTCGTCCGTCGTGAATCGCATGGGCCGTTTTGCGCCATTGCAGCAAGGCTCGCATTTCTTGTTGGAAAGCCACTGACTCAGCTGAAAGTTCTCGGTTGGAAAATCCGCTGCTCGAATCGCCCAACCAACCGCCCGGAAAGTCGCTTCGAATGTTGCCGTGGCTGTCATCACCTGTGTTGGTCATGAGCACCTCCGTGCCGTAATAAAACTGCGGCGTACCTCGCATGGTAGCAAAGAAGAAGAGGGCCATTCGCGTCTTATTCACATCGTCTCCGAGTTGCGTGTGGATGCGACTCATGTCGTGATTATCGGGAAAGATAACGTGATCCGAAGGCTGCGAATAGAGGTAATCATTTCCCAGCATTTCATACAACCGTACCCAATTGGAATGCCACGCCTCTTGCTCGGTCATGCATTGGATGAACGCGTGGTGGAGGGGAAAGTCCAACAGTCCTGGCAAGCACGAAACATAGCCGTCTTTGTTGTCAGCACCCGCCTGCCAGTAGGCCAGCACCGATGGATTCAAACTCCATTCCTCTCCGCTCATATTAAAGTTGGGATAAGCCGCCATCACTTCGCAACTCCAGCGTGCCATGAATGCCGCATCGGAATAAGGATAGGTATCCATCCGGATGCCCCCAAGTCCCAGGAATTCAATCCACCAGAGTGTATTCTGGATGAGGTAATCCGCCAGCAGGGGTTGGCGTTGATTCAAGTCGGGCATTTCCTGGACAAACCAACCGTCAGAAAACCCATTCAAATCGCCCTGAGCGGCATAAGGATCGCGCAGCGTTGTGCGGCGATGCGTCGTGGGCGTGAACGCCGCATCGTTGTTGATCCAATCTTGCGTGGGCAAATCGTTCAACCAAGGGTGCTCCGATCCGCAGTGATTCATGATCATGTCCATGATTACTTTCATGCCTCGGTCCCGCGCAGCTTGCGCAAGTTCCCGGTATTCTTGATTGCTACCAAACCGTGGATCAACCCGGTAATAGTCCGTGGTGGCGTATCCGTGATACGACCACTGCGGCTGGTTGTTTTCCAACACCGGATTGAGCCAAACAGCCGTAAACCCCATGCTATCGAGGTAACCCAAGTGCCGCTGTATCCCCGCCAAATCTCCGCCGTGTCGGCCATGATCATTGGAGCGGTCCAATCCTTCCAGCATTCCTTCTACTTCGTCGTTGCTCGGGTCCCCATTGGCAAATCGATCCGGCGTGATGAGTAACCCAAGTGCCGCTGTATCCCCGCCAAATCTCCGCCGTGTCGGCCATGATCATTGGAGCGGTCCAAACCTTCCAGCATTCCTTCTACTTCGTCGTTGCTCGGGTCCCCATTGGCAAATCGATCCGGCGTGATGAGGCAGATCGCATCCTCCGGGCCATATCCTTGAATGCCATCACCACCATCCGCGAATCCTTCTCGAATTTTCAATTCGAATGGCGTCCTTCCCACCGTCTTCGACCGACGGTCCTCCGGGTCGTGCCATTGAATCGCCGCGATCCCTGCGGGAGCATCTTCTGCTACATGCACGTAGAGAAATTGATAGTTGGGATTGACCCCATTCCGTGCGATTCGGCAGAGTTCAACGCCCGGGTAATCAATGCGCGGTTCCAATGCCCCAATGCCCCTGCCATGGATCATGATCTGAACGGTATCCACCGGCATCCCCACCCACCAGTGCGGCGGATCAACCCGATCAACAAACGATTGCGAAAGCCCCAATGTGACTCCGCTCATCCAATACACGGCAGCGAGAAAAAGCGATCGAACGTTCATGTTCCAATAATTTGGCACAAAGAAAGCAACAGAAACCGGCAATCAAAGCCAACGCAGCAAGCGATCGATCCATTTGGTTTTCCACTTTGCATACGGTGGCATCAAGAAAGAAGCAGCACCATCCATGCGTTGCTCATAAACTCCACGCATGTGCGTGAACTCCTTGAAACCATGTTCGCCATGCCCGGAACCAATTCCGCTGTTTCCAAGCCCCCCAAATGGCAGGTGATTGCTGGACACATGAATCACTGAATTGTTGATACTCACCCCTCCTGACTGCACGGAATCAAGCACCTCACTCACAAACCGATTTCGTTTGCTGTAGATGTACAACGCGAGGGGAACGGGACGGCTGTTCACGGATTCCACCACTTCTTGGAGGTCATCGTACAATATGACCGGCAAAATGGGCCCAAAGACTTCTTCTTCCATGATTTTCGCCTCCACAGGCACCTCCGTCAAAATGGTTGGATGCACAAAACAGCTCGGTGCATCGCTCGCACCGCCGTAAGCCACTTTGGCGCCTTTGGACACGGCGTCCTCCAGCAAATCCAACAAACGCTGGGCATGCGCATCTTTGACGATGCGCTGGTAATCAGGATTCTCGGCAACCGTTCCCGGATACAACTCCTGCATAGCCGCTTTCAGCGCCTCCACAAACTGAGCTCCCAATCGACGTGGCACGAAAATGTAATCCGGCGCCACACAAATCTGACCCGCATTGGACAGCTTCGCCCAAGCAATTTTTTTCGCCGTGGCCTTCATGGACGCCGATTCGTCTATGATCACAGGTGATTTTCCTCCCAATTCGAGCGTCACGCTGCAAGGATGTTGGGCCGCTGCGCGCATGACAATCTTACCGACCTCAGGGGATCCCGTGAAGTATATGTGATTGAAGGGCAAAGACAACAAATGCGTGGCCGATTCGACCCCTCCTTGGACCACTGCCACTTCATTGACCGGAAAAACGGCCGCAACAATTTCGGCCACCACCTGGGCGGTTTGCCCGGTCAATTCCGATGGTTTGAGCATGACCGTGCAGCCCGCGGCAATGGCAGCGACTAAAGGACGAAACACCAATTGCATGGGATAGTTCCACGGAGCAATGATCAACGCCACTCCTTTCGCCTCTGGCCTGATCCACGAAGCCGAACCGATGAGCGCCAAGCCGCCGGCCACGCGGCGCGGCTTCATCCAACGCTTCAACCTTTTTTTTACGGCCTTGATCTCTGATTTGATGACAAAGATTTCCGTCAAGTCCACTTCTTCAGCCGGCTTACGAAAGTCATCCCACATGGCCACTTTCAAGTCATCCCGTCGCCTCCAAATCTCCGCATACAATGCCTCAAGTCGCTTGATCCGCTGCTTGGCATTTAGCTTTCGTTGGTCCGCGGAATGTTCGCTAAGCGCATCAAAGGCCTGGTTCATCTGCTCAACAGAAGGAGACGATGGCAAAATTGGCTGGATCATTGTTAGAATTTCTAGTAAACTAACATGTTCTGCGGTCAAATTCCTCTGAAACGCATCAAAGGTCTGGTTCATCTGCTCAACAGAAGGAGACGATGGCAAAATTGGCTGGATCATTGTTAGAATTTCTAGTAAACTAACATGTTCTGCGGTCAAATTCCTCTGAAATTTTCAGAAATTCGACAAATGAAAGGTCATTGGGACGAGCGTTATGCCAAAACAGAAGGAGCTTATGGCACAAAACCCATCCCCTTTTGGGTCCAAGAATTATCCCTGTGCAAAGGCCATAATGTTTTGCTCCCCTGCGAAGGAGAAGGACGCAATGCGCTCTGGGCAGCTCAGCAAGGCTGGAAGGTGCATGCTGTTGACTCCAGTGTGGTTGGCATGGCAACATGCGATCGATGGTGCAAAGCTGCAGGCGTTGAAGACCACGTACAAACGCACGTTGAAGATGCCTTGACCTTTCAAGGAGACTCCGCGGGTTATGACGTGGTCGGCCTCTTCTACGCACACATGCCAGCCCCCTTGCGTCGGCCGTTTCATCAAAAAGCAATCTCCTGGCTAAAACCCGGAGGCAAGCTGATCCTCGAGGGATTCAGCATCGACCAGTTGGGATTGACATCTGGAGGTCCAAATAAATCGGAAATGTTGTTTCAAATGGAGCAATTGAAATCCGACTTCAACGAACTTGTCATTGAACGGATCGCCCCCAAGCAAACCCACTTGGACGAAGGGCCTTTTCACCAAGGAAAAGCCGAAATCATCCAATTGGTGGGCACCGCTCCTGTTCTTTAATTCCTGATTGAATCGCATGCACCATCCATTGAACCTTTTGATCGCTGCGAGCGCCGTTGCCACTTCGCTCGCTTTTCTGTCGCCGTCCTCTTCTCTTCAGGAAACCCTGCATTCATCCTCTGAAATTGACCTATCGGCGCTTCAAGGTGAGGACAAGGGCGCAGAACTTTACTCCCAATGGTGCGCGAGTTGCCATGGAGTGAATGGACGGGATTTCATCCAGCGCACGTGGAAACTGGGCAGTCAACAAGCGGACATCGAGCGCGTCATTCGCAACGGGTACGCCCTTTTGGGAATGCCTGCTTATGGCCAATTATTCTCGCCGGATGAGGTCAAAGACCTTTCCGATTACCTCTTAGCCAAAGCAAGTGAATCGTCCAATTTCAGGGCTTCCCCACCTCCTTTGATTCAGGCGACTGACCTTCAATTGCGTGCAAATGTGATTGCGTCGGACTTGGCCACCCCATGGGGCATGGACTTCTTAAATGACTCAACGTTGTTTTTTACCGAACGAGAAGGAAGGCTTTGGGTGATAAAATCCGGAGTCAAGCAAGCCATTGCCGGAACTCCCGATGACATCCATGTCAAAGGGCAAGGCGGCTTACTGGATGTTATGGTTTGGAACGATGACGCGCAGTCCAGACCTTGGGTTTACCTGACATACAGCAAAAATCATCCCGACGACGACAAGCTTTCCGCAACTGCCGTGGTGCGCGGTGAATTGCTGGTCACCGATCAAGGGTTCAGCGTACCGCGCTGGGAAACCTTGATGGTCGCAGCGCCATATGCCAAAACCCACCGACATTATGGAAGCCGACTGGCCATGGGACAAGACGATATGCTTTACATCACATGCGGCGAGCGCGGGATGCGGGATGTGCATCCGCAAACCTTGGAAACCTATCCGGGAAAAGTGCACCGCTTGCACCCCGATGGCTCCGTGCCGAAAGACAACCCATTTGTTGATGAACCAGGTGCCATTGGTAGCATCTGGTCATGGGGACATCGCAATCCGCAAGGAATGTTCGTTCATCCCGAGACCGGAGAGGTTTGGACCCATGAACATGGACCCAAAGGCGGAGACGAAATCAACATCCTGCGGAAATCATCCAATTACGGGTGGCCAGAAATCACCTTCGGACGGAATTACAGCGGAACCATCATCACCCGGGACACGGCCAAAACCGGAATGGAACAACCCTTGTACTATTGGCTGCCGTCCATCGGTGCCTGCGGAATGGACATCGCATTGGGCCGCGGATGGCCTCAAAGTTGGCAAAACAATTTGCTCGTCGGATCGCTCAGCTTTGAATACCTCGAACGCCTGGTGATGGATGCTTCCGGGCACGTCACTGACAGGGAACAATTACTCAAAGGCGTTGGACGCGTGCGCGACATCGCTCGGAATTCGAAGGGTGACATCTACGTGGCCGTAGAAGGTGCGGGCACTATTTTTCATTTGGAACCGATACTGGAGAATTAAAGCATGGCCCAGAGAAAAACCTGCCTGACCTTATTGGCTTTGGCGCTCGTGATGAGCATGACAAATCTTCATGCGCAAGCATTGACCCCCAATCTCACCGCAGCCGAGGAAAATGCCTTGCGCAATTCAGCCGCCCCTTCGCAAGACACTATTCTATGGTCAAGCAAGGGCCTGATCAATATTCATTTCAGCCAAGTGCAACTCAGCAATTGGGCAGCTGGGGGCCAGAGCAATCTTTCATTGCTCACCAAACTCGACCAAAACTGGAACCTGGATCGTGGTAAATTCGGTTGGGATTCCGAGTTGCATCTCGCCTTTGGTTTGCTGCATCGGCCCGAAGACCGTGTGTTTTTGAAAACCGACGACCGAATCGAATGGTCCACAAAAATCGGATACCGCACCACCATGACCGGGTTCATGACCGTTATGGCGCATTTTCGGTCCCAGCTTGCTCCCGGCTATGCCATTGAAAATGGCGCACCGAATCGTGAGCTACTCAATTCCAACTGGCTCTCCCCCGGCTATGGTGTCATCGCCGCCGGAATGGACTACAAACACCCCGAAAAGGCCATCAATGTCTTTCTCGCTCCCATCACGTTCAAATCAACATGGGTAATGGATGACAGTCTCTCGCAAGCGGGAGCATTTGGTGTAACCCCCGGTGAGACGAGCCGCTATGAGGTTGGGGGCTACCTAAAACTCAACGCCAACTGGAAGATCACAGAGGAAATTGGATACGCCATCCGACTGGACTTGTTTTCAAACTTCATGGACAACCCACAAAACATCGATGTTTACAGCGACCATGTGCTGTCCTTGAAAGTGAATTCATGGCTGACAACCACCATCAGCGCCACCCTCATTTACGACGATGACATCGCCCTTACCAAAAGTCCCGAAGAGGTGGATGGTGTAATCATCCCCAATATCGGACCGGGTGTGCAATTGAAACAGGTCCTATCGGTCGGACTGTCGTTGAACATTTAAAAGCCTCGGCACGTCCATCCGAATTCATGCCTTAATTTCGCCGGTTCAACAGACTATCAACACGATGAAAGCATTTGTTTTTCCCGGACAAGGAGCCCAATTCTCTGGAATGGGCAAGGATCTATTCGACGCTTCAGAAATCGCTCAAAAGCGTTTCCGACAAGCCGATGACATTTTGGGCTTTTCAATCTCAAGCACCATGTTCTCAGGGAGCGATGAAGATTTGAAACAAACTTCTGTCACACAACCCGCGATATTTCTGCATTCCGTCATCCTAGCGGAATTGATGGGAGAACGGTTTGCACCCGACATGGCTGCGGGCCATAGCTTGGGTGAATTTTCCGCCCTCGTCGCAGCAGGTGCCTTGCAGTTTGAAGATGGATTGAAGCTGGTTTCTGAAAGAGCCCAGGCCATGCAGGATGCATGCAACGCCAATCCATCAACGATGGCAGCCGTGCTGGGCATGGAAGACGAAAAAGTAGAGGAGATCTGTGCAAACACCCCTGGCGTTGTTGTCGCTGCCAACTACAACTGTCCCGGTCAACTCGTGATCTCGGGAGAGATAGACGCGATTCATGCAGCGTGCGCGTCGCTGACAGAGGCTGGAGCTCGTAGAGCACTGGTTTTGCCTGTAGGAGGAGCCTTTCATTCACCACTCATGGAATCGGCACGGGAGCGATTGTCTGCTGCGATCGCTCAGGCTCCTTTTGAACGTCCGCGTTGCCCTATTGTACAAAATGTCACGGCGATGCCGGTGGAAGATCCCGCGGAAATTCGAGCCAATCTCATTGCGCAACTCACCGCTCCTGTAAAATGGACGCAATCCATGGGGAAGATGATTGAAATGGGAGCTCAGGAAGCCATCGAAATCGGCCCGGGAAAAGTCTTACAAGGACTCTTTAAAAAAGTCGACCGCGCATTTCCCGTATCGAGCGGAGGAATCGAAGTGTAAAGCGCAATTCGTTAAAAGGCACAAAAAAGGCGGGGAGTTCCCCGCCTTTTTTCTTTTCTCAATATTGCGCGTTACGCGACTTCGGCAGCGTACGCGTGCAGTGCCTGCAATTCCGTTTCTGAAACGAGCAGGGCGTGTTTTAGTCCGTTGTTTTCCGATCGCAGCTCATCGCATCGTCGCTGAGCCAGAGCGAGTTCGTTTTTCAATCGCATGAATTCCTTCAAGGTCTTCACCCGCTCTTGTTGGGCCGTCTCCAATTGCACCATAAGATCTTCCATAACACAAAGAACGCGGAAGAGACCCTGTCCCGCAACGGGGGGGTGAAGCACTTTTCCACCTATTATCGTTCATTTCAACAAAACGATAATTCGCAAACGAAGGCTTTAATTGAATTCGTGCAAGCCCTGCCCCCTCGGATCTTTCAAATGCTTTCGAGTTGAGAGGAGTATCAAAAACATCAACAATCCGAATGCACCGCACGTGGCATAAAGACGGGGAATGGCGGTGAGATCACCCGCAAATTGATACCCAGAGTAAACCGCACCGGCTCCGATTCCTACTTCCAAAGCCATCAGCATCGTACCCAAAGCCAACGCCACCTTTCCTGGCTTTGCAAGGTCCGCTGTCCAAGCAAAAATTGCGGGCATATTGATCCCAATCGACATGCCATAAACCACACCTGCCAATGCTGCAGTTAGTTGCGTTTCAGCCCAAGCCAACCCAAACATTCCCAAAGCGAGTAAACCGGATCCTGTGATCAGCAATGGAACTCGCCCCAAGCGATCCGATGCCTTTCCAGCAACCAAACGCATAGATATGGAGGCGATGACGATGATGGTATTGAAAGAACCTTTGTAGACATAGCCCAAGGAATCAACGAAGTCCGGAGTGATTGTAAGGAAAGCTCCGAAAGCAAATGCAACCGGAAGCAGCGCCAAAGAAGCAGACCACGACGACCAGTCCAGCACCGGCCCGCTGAATACGTTTAGGTCCTTCCAACGTACTTTCCGGCTATTCGGCAGCGATTCTGGCAATCGAATGGTCAAAAGCAGGGCCAATAATCCCAGGCCGCTTGAAGCCAAAAACATGGCATCATAACCGAACTCCACCGTCAGCCAACTGCCAAGTGCGGGGCCTCCCGCCATGCCCGCATTGCCTGCGACACCCAAGTAACCCAATGCTTCACCTCTTCTGCGAATGGGCGTGGTATCGGTGAGAAAAGCCGTTGTTCCTGTTGGCCTGAATCCTGTGCTCATGCCATGCAAGAGACGAAGCAGCAAAAACAGCCAAACCACCAGCGGAATCCCCGAGTAGGAAGCAGTCAACCCGGGCCTCAACCACCCGATGAGAATGTACCCCAAGCCTGCGACCATGGTGACCCACGTGCCGAAGAGCATCACAGGCCGCCGACCGGCCGCGTCTGCAATCCGACCGCTGATGAAACGTGATGCAAATGCCCCAATCGTGAACAAACCGACGATCCACCCGATCAAATCGGGTCGACCAAGCGCCGTCAAAAATCCCGGCAATTCGGGCATAATCATGCCAAAACTCGCCATAAACAGCACAGTGCTCGCGCACAACCACCAAAATTGAGGAGAGAAGATCTGCTCTTCCGGGCCACGTTCTTGCTTCACTTGCAGGCAAAGGTACCTCCTATTATCTTCGGAAAATGCAATATCCTGCCAAGGTCTTGTTAGCGTGGGGAGAAGCCATCTCAGGAAATGGCGCCATTCACCGGTGGCTCATGCAAAATGGTTATCCCGAACTCGGACTGACGTGCAACGCTTTGCATCATGTCGAATCCGCTCGAACTTGGCTGATGCAAAATGGTCATCCACACTTGATGGCTTTGGTACGTGGTGCCGAAGGAGAAGGAAAAGCCATTGTCTGGCTGGATAATTTTGGATACAACTTCCTCGCACTGGTGGCACTGGGCGCTGACAATGACGACAACGCCATCCAAAAACTCATGCAGCTCAATCAGCGAGAATGGGCAGGCATTGCACTCAAAATACGATCCGTCAAAAACAAGATTGAAGAGGACAACAATGACATGCATCGAATTTCACCGCGCTAATCATCGGCTTTTGTACACCAAATGGCTCCATTTTGAGTCATCCAGAACCTCATTGGCCAACCGCAAAACGTCCTCAGCCGTGATGGCATCGATGGCCGCAAAAACGGATTCCAAACTTTCTACGCGTCCATACAAAAGGTAACTTTTCCCGAGTCCCGTCATTATGCTGCTCCCCGAATCCTGTGAAAGCGCGACATGCCCCACCACCTGCTGCTTGATATCATGCAATTGACGCACGCCCAACTTTTTCTCCCGCAATGCCTTCAACTCTTTCCGGACCAGGGCTTCGGCTCGTGCATGCAATCGGGTATCTGTGCCAAAGTAAATACTGAATAAGCCCACATCGCTGTACGGCGAGTACGCGCATTCGATGTTATATGCCATCCCATGCTTTTCACGCACGTTGAGGCTCAGGCGATTGTTCATGGTGGGACCACCCAAGTGATTTGCCAGCAGGGCCAAGCCAAGCCGATCGGGATGGCCACTCCCTGAAGTTGTGCATCCCATGACATGATGCACCTGATGAATGTCTTTGGTCACACGGACGTCAAATGGCGCGAAAGGAACAAAAGGCTGTCGATCCATCACTCCGCTGGCCTTTGGCATGCCTCCGAAGTATTTCTTGCACAATCGAAGCACCTTTTTCCAAGGCGTAGCGCCAACGACGCTGAAAACCATCTGTTCAGGATGGTAATGCCGGTTGACGAACCCTTGGATTGTCTTTCGATTCATCCCTGCCACCGAAGCCTTGTTGCCGAGGATATTTCCTGACAGCGGATGTCCAGCGAACAATCGCTCCTCAAATTCATCGAAAATTGAATCTGCGGGGCTATCCAAGTATGCATTCAGCTCATCCAAAATCACATCACGCTCCTTGATGATTTCCTTTTCAGGGAAAGTTGCGTTGAATGTGATATCACTGATCAATTCGACAGCACGTTCCAAATGCTGCTCAGAAAAAGAGGCATAAATCCACGTGTCCTCCTTTGAAGTGTAAGCATTGAACTCTCCTCCTACACAGTCCAAGCGATTCAAAATATGAAACGGCTTGCGCTTCTGGGTTCCCTTGAAAAGGGTGTGCTCAATAAAATGAGCGACTCCCGCCTCACCATTCGCATGCTTTTCATCGCGAGATCCCGCGTTGATGACGAGACCGCAATGCGAAACGGGACGGGGCACCTGCTTGTAAATGACGCGAAAGCCATTCTCAAATTCAGCCGTATGCAATGCCTCTTTCCCCCAATTCGGCGGGGCATGCTCGTTCGTTGCTTTCATGCCTGTCGCCATTGATAATGGAGCGAATCAGAATGGCAAGTCGTCCTCGTCATCCCCAGATGAAGCGGGCATGGGAGGAACATCGGGCAGTGGTGCTGCAGAGACCGACTCTGCCGGAGCAGCGGGCTGGCCGCCACCTGACTCTATGCGCCAAGCATTCAAATCAACGTAAAAATTCCCGTTGTATTCTCGGCCGCGAATGTCAAACTTCACCAAAACCTCATCTCCTTCGCCGAGGCGAGCAATTTGTTCCGTGCGCTCCTTGACCGCTGTGAACTTGACATCTTGCGGGTATTGATCCTCGGTTGTGATCACAAAATCACGCTTGTAAAAACCGCTTGGGAAATCCTGTTGGTCAAAGATTTTTTTGACCTTGCCTTTCATTTCAAAACTCATGCCCCAAAAATACCTTCATCCGTTGGAAGAATTGGCATCGGTTGAGAATTTGTCAGGAAGTTTCCGGATCAGCCCGGATTAAAGGTCAAAACAGCCTTCAATGCTGAGGCCACATCGCCCGAAGCAATCAATTGCTGGGCATGTTCGTGAATTGCCCGTTCCAAGGCCACTCCATCGTCTTCAAATTCCATGAAGAGATCAGACAATTCGAGCAACTTGAAATCATTCACATCCGTCTCATCGGGAAGTTCCAGCAGGGACCCAAGTTGGGCCAGTTCATTGCCGGTTAACACGGCACTCTGTTGGACCTCCTGAGGCAGTGCATCTACACCAATTCCGGGCGCAGTGAGTGGTTTCGGCACATCAAACAGTGCCTCGCCTGAAGCCCGAACGTATGAATTCCCTCCGCATCTTCCGACCAGATCGAGCAAATCAGGGACGGGCTGTCCGGCCTCATTCAGCACATCATTGCGGAAGTGCATCCGCTTGATGCGGCAAATGACCAATTGTCCGGCCCCTCCTTCGTCGCCAAGGGAATCCACTCGGAGCACCTCACATTCCAATTGCACCGGACTCTCAGCAACACGAAAAGGACGAACAGTATCAGAAGGCAACGGAGTCACCCCTGCCTTCTCGAATTCGCTCACGCCGGCCGGAAAGTCGCCACTGGCCAATGAGCATGCATGGACCAAGGCGAAATCCACCAGATTGATCACCACCTCGGGCACTTCCAAAACATTCTCGAGCGTATGCTTGGTGGTATTTCCGCGCATTCGCCGCGCAGGACTGAAAATGAGAATGGGTGGCTTGGCCGAAAAAACATTGAAATAACTAAACGGAGCCAAATTGGGCTTACCTGTTTTGTCAACCGTGCTGGCAAAAGCAATAGGCCTCGGCGCAATTCCCCCCAGCAACTTGCTGTGCAAATCCCTTCCTTCTATTGCCGTGGGATCAAAAGAACTGAATCCACTCATTTGGAAACCCTGTGGTTTTCGACCTTTTCAATGGAAGCCATTACTTTTTCTTTCAATGCGGCTTTGAACGTGCGCATGTTTTCTGCAATGCCCGGCTCAGAGGTAGCAACAATTTGAGCCGCCAATATCCCCGCGTTTTTCCCTCCGTCCAACGCGACCGTAGCCACTGGCACACCCGAAGGCATCTGCAAAATGCTCAAGACCGAATCCCAACCATCGATGGAGTTGCTGCTGTGAATGGGCACACCAATCACAGGCAGGATGGTCAAGGAAGCAGTCATCCCTGGCAAATGCGCTGCGCCTCCTGCGCCGGCAACAATCACTTTGATCCCGCGATCAGCAGCTGCTGCCGCATGCTCCACCATCCGTTCAGGCGTCCGATGAGCGGACACCACGGTCATCTCGTACGGCACACTAAGCTCTGCAAGCACAGCGGCAGTTTGTTCCATGACAGGGAGATCGCTGGACGAACCCATGATAATGCTAACAAGCGGGTTGGGAATAGTTGCCATCTATTATTGATTTTCTTGTCTTTGTTCGATTTCGTCCCGCAAACGCGAGGCTTGCTCGTAGTCCTCTCGCGCAATGGCCTTGGCCAAGTCATTTTTCAACGCATCCAAACTCTTCTTTCGACGTTTTGGCTTCGCCGGAATGGGCGCTTCAATTTCTTCGTTGGATTGAGCAATCTCACTTTCACCAATTCCTGCCAATTTCAGCACTTCCTCTTCGCAATAAATGGGGCAACCAAAGCGATAAGCGAGCGCCACGGCATCGCTTGGACGGCAATCAATCTCCTCCTCTTTTGATTCCGATGCGCACATCAATTTGGCAAAGAACACGCCTTCTACCATGTTGTAAATGATCACTTCCGTGACACGGGCATCAAAGGATTCCATCGTGGTCTTGAAAAGATCATGCGTCAGCGGACGTGAGGCTTTCATCTTCTCAATTTCAATCGCAATGGCTTGCGCCTCAGATCCACCGATGACAATCGGTAATTTTCGGCTTCCATTGATTTCTCCGAGCACCATGGCATAGGCCCCTGAAGAGGAACCGCTGAGGGTGATGTCCGAGATTTCCATTTCTACTTTCGTCATGCGGCGAAAAGGGTTGAATGCGAAGGTAAGTCGACCCGTTGAATCATGCCTTCAATTCCTTGGCTGCAGCCGTCAATTTAGGGAGGATTTCAAAAGCATCGCCTACGATGCCGTAGTCGGCAGCCTTGAAAAATGGGGCTTCCGGATCCGTGTTGATTACGACAATGGTTTTGGATTGATTCACACCGGCCAAATGCTGGATGGCACCCGAAATTCCGGCTGCGATGTACAGATTGGGTCGAATGGTGATGCCGGTCTGTCCGACGTGCTCATGGTGCGGTCTCCATCCAATGTCAGAGACCGGACGAGAACAAGCTGTCGTTGCACCTAGCGCTGAAGCTAAATCTTCCACGATGCCCCAGTTTTCTGGACCTTTCAATCCACGACCTGCGCTCACCACCAATTCGGCTTCTGGCAGCGGCACTTGGCCATCGGCACTGGCTGAATCAAACCCCGTCACTTTTTCCCGAGCCATGCCCAAATCTGCAGAAAAGGGCTCTACCGTAGCATGCCCTGGTGAATCCTTCACGCCAAATGCATTGGGTGTCACGGTGTAGACTGCAATCGCAGTGCTCACGGCGACGTCCGCCACGGCTTTGCCTGAAAAAACATTTTTCCGAACGAGATCATTCGCAGGCAATTCGGTCACTCCCGCGACCAATCCCGCTTTTAAACGAACGGCCACCCGCGGTGCAACAGCTCGGCCAAAGTGATCATGAGAGGCGACGATGGTGGAAGCATTCAGCTGAATGGCAGCAGCTTCTGTCAATTTGGCCCATTGGCCACTGTCTGTTACCGGCTCCGTGCAATGCAGCACCTTGACTATCCCTGTCGCTCCCAGTCCGCCGTCACCGGAAATTTCACCCGCAACCAATGCGGAAGCGCTCATTCCTTGTGACTCCGCATAATTGGCTGCATAGCTCGCTGCTTCCAAGCCACTTTTGGTCGGAGCTCCATTTTTAATTGAAACGATTGCTAATACTGACATGGCTTAAATGGCTTTTGCCTCCTCTCTGAGCAGGCGAATGAGTTCTTCAGGACGATCGGCATCAATCATTTTGCATGCCCCTTTTTCGGGTGGCAAAGTGAATTTGCTGACCGAAGTCGGCGCATCCGCGGAAGCTTCCACGACATTCAAAGGCTTGGAACGTGCTGACATGATTCCACGCATGTTGGGAATGCGTTGCTCCGCCATTCCCTTGGACGCACTGGCCACAAATGGCAAGGCAACTTCAACAGATTCTTCTCCTCCGCCCACTTCACGGGTCATTTTGGCGATTCCATTCTCGACTTCAAGGCTAGTCGCAAGTGCCACAAATGGTAGGTCAAGTAACTCAGCAACCATGGCTGGGACTACCGACCCGTTGTGGTCGATGGTTTCCTTGCCACACAAGATCGCATCGAACTCACCCGCTTTGGCGTGTTCGGAAATCAATTGCGCAACTTGCATGGAATCTTCGGGGGTGGCATTGACTCGGATGGCATCATCGGCTCCAATGGCCAGCGCCTTTCGAATAATCGGATCACACGCGGCCTCTCCTATGGTAATAGTCGTAACGGTTCCACCCTGTTGTTCTTTCAACTCAATGGCTCGAACAAGCGCATACCATTCGTCATAGGGATTGACGATGTACTGCACACCGCTCGAATCAAAAGCCTTATCGCCTTCGGTGAAGGCAATGCGACTTGTTGTGTCGGGGGCTTGACTGATGCAAACAAGTATTTTCATGGTGCAAAGGTAGGACTTGCACGACCAAATGAGGAAGGCTTACACCGCTTAAGCATCGGCTTAGGGGCCCGCGGTTTCCACTCCTGCCCGAAGCACTATGATGCACATGAAAATCGCTGTCAAAATGATTGGGTTTAAATTGGGTTTTGTTGCTTTATTTGTTGGCTTATCTTTGCCGACCAATTCATAAGGTGATTATTATGCGTGAAGTGCAATTTAGAGAAGCTGTTTGTGAAGCCATGAGCGAAGAGATGCGCCGGGATTCGAGCGTTTTTCTTTTGGGTGAAGAGGTGGCCGAATACAACGGTGCGTACAAAGCATCCAAAGGCATGTTGGATGAATTTGGTCCTGAGCGTGTGATTGATACGCCCATTGCCGAGCTCGGATTCGCTGGAATTGCGGTTGGTGCAGCCATGAACGGTTTGCGGCCCATCGTGGAGTTCATGACTTGGAATTTCGCCATTTTGGCGGCCGATCAAATCATCAATCACGCAGCGAAAATGCTGCAAATGAGTGGCGGCCAGTACAATGTACCTATCGTTTTTCGGGGTCCAAACGGAACCGCAGGACAATTGGCGGCGACGCACAGCCAGTCTTTCGAGTCCATGTATGCGTCCATTCCGGGCCTGAAGGTTGTGACACCTTTCACCCCATACGAGGCAAAAGGACTTTTGAAGTCAGCCATCCGAGACAATGATCCTGTGTTGATCATGGAGAGCGAAAAAATGTACGGTGACAAAGGCATGATTCCGGAAGGAGAGTTCCTCGTTCCCATCGGAAAATGCAATGTCCGCCGCCAAGGAGATGCTGTCACGATCGTTTCCTTCGGAAAAATTTTAAAAACAGTGCACGCTGCAGCGGATGCACTTGAAAAAGAAGGCATCGAAGTCGAAATCATCGACTTGGTCACCATTCGCCCGTTGGATTTGGATACCATAATAGAGAGCATCAAGAAGACCAATCGACTGGTAATTGTAGAAGAAAGTTTCCCGGTGGCGAGCATCAGCAGTGAAATCGCCTACCGTGTGCAGCGCAATGCATTCGACCACTTGGACGCTCCCATTGTGCGATTGTGCCAGACGGATACACCCTTCGCATTTTCCCCTCCACTCATCGAAGAGGCCTTACCGCAAGTCAAAGACATTATGGAAGCTGTCAAAAGCGTTGCCTACGTGGCGTAACGAGCAGCCCACCGCGAATCAAAAAGAATCAACCGCATCCTTGGAGGATGCACTATCATAATTAACATGGATACTATCCTGCTTTATTCAGTACCTGCAATTGCCCTCTTGGGATTGCTCATCATGGCCATCCAGGCAGCATGGGTACGCAAACAAGACGCTGGTGAATCAAAGATGGCGGAAATCGCCCAGCACATTCACGAAGGCGCACTCGCATTTCTCAATGCGGAATACCGAATCTTGGCCATATTCGTGGTCGTGGCAGGGGCATTACTGGGCTTCGTCTCCACCATTGTCGAGACAACGGAAATCTACATTGTTGCCGCCTTTGTGATCGGAGCTGTTTTCTCAGCCCTCGCAGGCAACATCGGCATGCGCATCGCAACACAAGCGAATGTTCGCACCACGCAAGCAGCCCGCACAGGCATCGCACACGCATTGAAAGTAAGCTTCACCGGCGGCACTGTCATGGGACTGGGCGTTGCAGGTTTGGCTGTTTTTGGATTGAGCATGCTCTTCATCCTTCTTTTCCAAATGAAAAGTGGTGGTGAATGGGCTGGTGTTGAATCCATGACCATCGTTCTCGAATCGCTTGCTGGATTCTCATTGGGTGCCGAATCCATCGCACTCTTCGCACGAGTGGGCGGTGGCATCTACACGAAAGCGGCCGATGTGGGAGCTGACCTCGTCGGAAAAGTAGAAGCGGGAATCCCCGAGGACGACCCTCGCAACCCTGCAACGATTGCAGACAATGTGGGAGATAACGTCGGAGACGTCGCTGGGATGGGAGCCGACTTGTTCGGTTCTTACGTAGCAACTGTACTCGCTGCTATGGTGTTGGGGAATTATGTCATCAATGACATGGGAGGCAATATCACGGATGACTTCGGAGGCATTTCCACCATTCTCCTTCCCTTGATCATTTCTGCATTGGGAATCATCTTCTCCGTCCTCGGAACCCTGTTCATTCGAGTCAACGACGGCGCGAAAGAGCCAGAAGTGCAACGCGCACTCAACATTGGAAACTGGAGCAGCATTATCATGACGGCAGTAGCTTGCTACTTCCTCATCGATTGGATGTTGCCCAGCGAGATGAGCATGGAGTTCTTTGGAGAAGGGCTCCGCACCTTCAGCTCCATCAATGTCTTTTATGCCGTTCTCATCGGTTTGACCGTTGGTGGCGCCATTTCATACATGACAGAATACTACACGGGATTGGGCAAGAAGCCCATCTTGGACATCGTACAGAAGTCAGCGACAGGCGCTGCAACAAATATCATTGCCGGTCTTGCCACGGGAATGATTTCCACCTTTGGTCCAATCCTATTGTTCGCCGCTGCCATCTTTGGAGCGTACGAATTCTCTGGCTTTTATGGTGTCGCCATTGCAGCGTGTGCCATGATGGCCACTACGGCAATGCAATTGGCCATTGACGCGTTTGGCCCTATTGCAGACAATGCGGGTGGAATTGCCGAAATGAGTGAGTTGCCGGATGAAGTGCGTGAACGCACCGACATCCTGGATTCAGTCGGAAACACAACGGCTGCGATTGGCAAAGGATTTGCAATTGCCTCGGCAGCGCTAACGGCGTTGGCTTTGTTCGCTGCCTTTGTTGAGTTCACCGGCATCGATGGCATCAACATTTTCAAAGCGAATGTCCTTGCGGCTTTATTCATTGGAGCGATGATCCCTGTTGTTTTCTCGGCTTTGGCCATGAATTCAGTCGGTAAAGCTGCCATGGAAATGGTCAAAGAAGTGCGGCGCCAGTTCAAAGAAATTCCTGGAATCCTCGAGGGAACGGGCAAACCCGAATACAGCAAGTGTGTTGACATTTCAACCCAAGCCGCACTGCGCGAAATGATGCTCCCAGGAGCCATGACCATCATTTTCCCATTGGTCATTGGTTTGTTGCCCCTCGCCTTCGGCGTTGACGGACAATACGCGGCCGAGACGTTGGGTGGCTACATGGCCGGTGTAACGGTGAGCGGTGTCCTCTGGGCCATCTTCCAAAACAACGCCGGTGGCGCTTGGGACAATGCGAAAAAATCATTCGAAGCAGGTGTTGAAATTGACGGCGAAATGACCTTCAAAGGCTCGGATGCACACAAAGCAGCGGTCACAGGAGACACCGTTGGTGATCCCTTCAAGGACACCAGCGGACCGTCCATGAACATTTTAATCAAGCTAACCTGCTTGGTAGGGTTGGTAATCGCTCCTATTCTGAGCGATCACAGCGAAAATGGCGGACACGGTCAAATGGAAGAAACACCCATGGAGCAAACCATCGAGGTCCCTGCGAGCCTGCAAGCCAACATCGAGGAATGAATACTTGAGTCTCTGCTTGCTTCATTATTGAAGAAAAAAAAAGGGATCCCCATTGGGGTTCCCTTTTTTTATGCCTTCACGATGGGTATTGTTACCGCTCACTCACCATCAAACAAACAAACCGTGCATTTCTGCATCCACGCTTTCAATCACTTTGCCCAGGTCAGTCTTGTTTTCGTGAAAAGCGTTTTGGTCCACGTCAATGATGAGAAGCTTCCCCGCTGAATACGTGCTAATCCAAGCCTCGTAACGCTCATTCAACCGGTTCAGATAGTCCAAGCGAATCGCCTCTTCATAATCTCTTCCTCGCTTTTGGATGTTTTCTACGAGTTTTGGAACGGAAGCCCGCAAATAAATCATCAAATCGGGGGGCGAAATGAATTTCTCCATCAACTCAAACAGATCCTGGTAATTCTTGAAGTCCCGGCTGCTCATCAACCCCATGGAATGCAAGTTTGGCGCGAAGATATGGGCGTCTTCATAAATGGTTCGATCCTGGATCACCCGCTTTCCGCTTTCCTGCAATTCAGCAAGTTGTGCAAATCGAGATCGCAAGAAAAACACTTGCAGATTAAAGGACCAACGCTGCATGTCCTTGTAGAAATCGTTCAAATATGGGTTGTCATCTACCTGCTCAAAATGAGGCTCGTAGCGGTAGTGTTTCGCGAGGAGAGTCGTGAGCGTCGTTTTTCCCGACCCAATGTTTCCGGCTATAGCAATGTGCATAATCTTGGCTTCGTTCAATGTGCAAATTAGGCCTTATCACTGCGGAATGAAACATTGGTTTTCAACAGAAACCCAACAGGGAAT
>Ga0206125_10002182_pt1 | contig 21075 bp, 18 predicted proteins | sample Helgoland_Spring_4_FD_148598 | JGI IMG/M metagenome (GOLD analysis project Ga0206125, IMG submission 148598) | Pelagic subsurface seawater microbial communities from Kabeltonne, Helgoland, North Sea - Helgoland_Spring_Bloom_20160331_1 | ecosystem: Environmental > Aquatic > Marine > Epipelagic ... | reverse complement strand
TGCCTTGAGAAACCCTGCAAAGAAAGGGAACGAAAAGGCGATTGCAGTTAGAAAAAAAGCGGTATAGTGTTGAATTGGGATTTAGTGTTGCGTTTTTAGTGCTTAGTTTTGATACCAGCAACCAGCCACCAGCCACCAGCCACCAGCTTCCACCAACCACCAACCACCAACCAGCCACAAGCTGCCAGCCACCAGCAACCAGCCACCAGCCAACAGCCACCAGCAACCAGCCACCAGCTTCCAGCAACCAACAACCAACAACCACCAACCACCAACCAACAATCAACCAACAATCAACAATTCATTTTTTATTATCGTATCTTTGCCGCATGCAAGAATTGAGACTGTCAGATTGGTTGCCTACCACAAACAAAGAGGTGAAATTACGAGGATGGGAAGCGTTGGATGTTATTCTCTTTAGTGGAGATGCCTATGTAGACCACCCTTCTTTTGGACCAGCCGTGATTGGACGATTGTTGGAAAGTTATGGATTAAAAGTAGCCATTATTCCACAACCATCTGTACATGATAATTTGCAGGACTTTACAAAGTTAGGGAAACCACGTTTGTTTTTTGGAGTTACCTCAGGAGTGATGGATTCCATGGTAAGCAATTATACAGCTAGCAAAAGACAGCGTGATAAGGACGCCTATACACCAAACGGAGACAAGGGGTTTCGACCCGATTATGCAGCCACCGTTTACTCAAAAATTCTGAAAGAAAAATTCCCGGATGTTCCAGTGTTAGTAGGAGGGATTGAAGCCTCGCTGCGAAGAGTAACACACTATGACTATTGGTCGGATGCACTAAAACCTTCCATGTTGATAGAGTCCGGAGCCGATATGTTGGTGTATGGAATGGGAGAGCAGCCTCTAAAGGAAATCGTCACATTAATGCAGAAAGGAGTGCCGTTCGAATCTCTTACAACGGTCAAACAAACATCAATAGCCCGTCCGAAATCAGATAATTTGCCAGTCAATAAAAACTGGAAAGACAAAATATTGAGTTCTCACGAGGCTTGTTTAAAAGATAAAAAGACCTTTGCAGCCAATTTTAAAACCATAGAGCAAGAATCGAACAAAACATTTGGTGCACGTATCTTACAAGATGCAGGAGAGCAAACTTTAATTATCAATCCGCCCTATCCAACCATGATGGAAAAGGAAATTGATGCTGCCTTCGATTTGCCTTATACGCGTTTACCACATCCAAAATATAACAAGCGTGGTCCGATTCCCGCTTTTGAAATGATTAAATTTTCCATCAATACACATAGAGGGTGTTTTGGTGGCTGTAGTTTTTGTACCATATCAGCACATCAAGGTAAATTTATTGCCAGTAGAAGTAAAGAATCCATATTAAAAGAAGTTGATAAGGTAGCCAATATGCCAGATTTTAAAGGTTACTTGTCCGATATTGGTGGGCCTTCCGCAAATATGTATCAGATGAAAGGAAAGGTACAAGAAATTTGTGATAAATGTGTAGCGCCCTCTTGTATCAACCCAGTGATTTGTTCGAATTTGGATACTTCACATGCGGCTATGACCGACTTGTATCAGTCGGTAGACAAACATCCAAAAGTTAAAAAATCATTTATCGGTTCAGGAATTCGCTACGATATGTTGGTACCTGAATTCAACAAAAATGCAGATGCAAAAGAACTAGATTCTTATACAGAGGAGGTAATTACCAATCATGTATCTGGTCGATTGAAAGTAGCACCAGAACACACGTCAGACCCAGTTTTGAAATTGATGCGTAAACCCTCTTTTTCGAATTTTCATCAATTCAAAAAACGCTTTGACAAAATCAATCTGCGAAAAAAATTGAACTTGCAATTGATTCCTTATTTTATTTCGAGTCATCCTGCTAGTGAATTGGAAGACATGGCAAACTTGGCAGCCGAAACCAAAGATATGGGGTTTAAGTTAGAGCAGGTACAAGGCTTTACGCCAACGCCCATGACAGTGGCAACCGTTATCTATTATAGTGGATATCATCCTTATACCTTGGAGAAAATGAAAACTCCTAAAACAAAAAAAGAAAAAGATGAACAACACCGTTTCTTCTTCTGGTATAAAAAAGAAAATCAAGATTGGATACGTAAAACCTTGTCGAAAGTTGGACGACAAGATTTGATTTCTCGCTTGTTGCCAGATGCCAAATATTCCAAAAATAAGAAAGACTTTAAAGTGAAAAACACGTATGATGATGCTGTAGATGTTCCTAAAGGAAGTAGACGTGGAAAGTCAAAGGCAAAACGAAATCATGGAGATAAAGAATTCGTAAGTGTTTTCGACAAAAGGAAAAAGACGAACAAAGACAACGATAATCAAAACAAAAGAAGAAAACCAAAACGAAGAAGACGCTAGTCGTTATTGTATAAGTTTTGCTTAATAGGTGTTTTTATTTCCTAGTTCAAAGCTGTTTTCAAATGATATTTATTCGGTATATTTACAATTGATGTAAGTTGTGATTTCATGATTTTATTGAAATCGATCAAAGCTTATTTTAAGAACCCCCTATTTTCTCAAGTTTATGAAAAAATTATGTCTCTTGTTGTTTTTTATTTCCATTGCTGTAATTGGGCAAGGAACAAAGAAGAAAACTAAGAAAGTTTCTGGTGAAAAAGTAAAGTTAGAATCCCCTTTTTCTACCATATATATGCATTTGTATTATTTGGAAGAAGACAACTATGATGTAACACGCTCTTCCTATGCGGTATACGGTCAGAAAAGGAAGGATGCTGAAGCGATAGCTATAAAAATTAAACAAGTTCTGGTTGGTAAAGGGATAAAATTCGACTTTGATGAAGTGCCGAAAGACCCCAATTATTTAGATACAATTTCGGGCATTGAAGACGAGCATAAATATATATTGTTCCCAGATGAAGTCCCAGAAATATATGTAGTGAAAAATAAGGCAGACGGGCGGTGGTATTACAGTGAAGAGACCAATGAAGAGATTGTTCGTTTGTACCGAGAAATGTACCCTGAAGGTGCGGATTATCTGAAAAGCTTGATTCCTGAGGCAGGACATGAAAAATATTTCGAATTAAAACTATGGCAATACATTGGCATTCTGCTTTATTTATTGATTTCTATTGGTTTGTTTTATGTCTTAAAAGGGACGCTCTTTTGGTTGTTAAAGCGTTTGGAAGGCATAACGATTAAATATTCGCATTATTCCCTCAACGAATCCTTAAAGAAATTGTCCAGGCCCTTGGCTTTGATAATGGTGTTTATGTTTATTGAACACTATTTGGCTTTGTTAGAATTTAATATCAAGGTAAACCTGTTCTTATTCTCTGGAATTCGTATTGCACAAACAGTATTATGGATTTTTGTAGCATTGAATTTAATTCAGGTAGCCATTGCCATTTCCAAATCGTTTACCTCAAAATCGAACAGCAAATTAGACCAGCAATTGATGCCGGTGATAAGAAAGTTGTTAAGAGGATTTGTGATCTTTTTAGGGATACTGAAAATGCTTACCATATTGGGAGCGGATATCAAAACCGTATTGGCAGGAGCTTCTATTGGAGGTATTGCGGTGGCTTTAGCAGCTCAAGACACCGTTAAAAACCTGATAGGCACCTTTATGATTTTCTTTGATAAACCTTTCCAAATTGGCGATTGGATTGATGGAGGAGGCTTAGTAGGAACCGTCGAAGAGGTTGGCTTTCGCTCCAGTAGAATTCGTTCAGCGGACACCTCTATATTCACCATACCGAATAGTAAACTTTCTGAAATTGTCATTGAAAATAAAGGCTTGCTTGTCAATAGAAGATACAAAGCACATTTAGGCCTGCGTTACGATACACCGCCAGAACTAATCGATGCTTTTGTAAAAGGAGTGCGACAACTCATAGAAGCACATCCGGAGGCGCGAAGCGACACCTACAATGTAGAATTTGTCGAATTAGGTGACTTTTCATTAAAAATACTATTGGTGGTTTATTTTATAAATCCAGGTTGGAGTAATGAACAAGCTTCCAGACATACGCTAAATCTTGGAATATTAAAATTAGCGAAAGACTTAGGAGTGCATTTTGCCTTCCCAACTCAAACGCTCGCCATGGAATCGTTTCCAGAGAAAAATAGCTTGGCACCCGAATTTAATACAGATCTTACCAAAGCCGAAAATGCAATCAATGACTCAGTAATGGCCTTTAAAGAAAAATTTAATCAGGAAGATTGAACGTAAAGAATGTATTTGAAACATATCTCCCTATGAAATATCTGTTTGTTTCGATAGGACGGTAACAGGCACTTAACTTTGTCCTTGCATTTAAAACGCATGTGATATGAGTAAAAGATTCTGGGTTAGTTTTTTGGTTTTTGTAGTGTCCATAGGAACGAATTATGGACAGGTGACGACTGCTACAGCTCCAAATATTATTTTCTTTATCGTAGATGATTTAGGGTATAAGGACCTGTCCTGTTATGGTTCAACCTTTTATGAAACCCCCAATATTGATGCCTTGGCATTGGAAGGAATCCGTTTTACGCATGGGTACGAAGCAGCGCCGAGATGTGTAGCTTCAAGAACCTCCATCATGACTGGTAAATTTGAATCGAGACCCTCCGTTTCACTAGGAATCTATTTGCCAGAAGACAATCACGAAAAAAGATATGCTGAAACTACGTGGGCACAGGCCTTAAAAGACCAAGGCTATAAAACCTTTTTTATAGGAAAATGGCATTTGGGGCACGACGAAGATCACTATCCAGATAGTTTTGGATTTGATATCAATATTGCAGGATGCGACTTTGGAGCACCGCCTACCTATTGGTATCCGTATTCCGATGAAGATAGGATTATGCCAGACCTTTCCACTGGAGGTTTTGAAGGAGAATATTTGACAGATCGTATCACGGAGGAAGTAGAAGATTTTATAGATGATCATGTGTCAAGCAGTCCATCAGTACCTTTTATAGCTATGGTATCGCATTATGCCGTGCACACACCTTTGGAAGCTCCTGCAGATGATGTGGCGTATTTTCAAGCCAAAGCAGATGCACAAAATTATACAGGTCCTGAAACAGAAAACCAACTAACAGCCGAAGCAAAATTGAATCAGGACCATGCCATCTATGCAGCGACCATTAAAAGTGTAGATGAAAGCTTAGGGGCGTTGCGTCAAAACCTAATAGACAACAACATCGCCGATAACACCATAATTATTGTCACTTCAGATAACGGAGGTTTGTCGACGACCGAAATTGGAGGTACACGTGAATTGGTGACTTCAAACAAACCACTGCGGGGTGGGAAAACCTGGTTGTATGAAGGTGGAATACGCTTACCATTAATTGTCTATGGACCAAATTATCGAGAAGGCATCATTGAAGATACACCAGTCGTAGGAACCGATTTTTATCCTACATTTTTAGACATGGCAGGTGTACCTCATTTACCCAATCAACATTTAGATGGGGAGAGTTTTCAGGATTTGTTGTTGACTGCCGAAGCAGGAGGAGATGCTAGTTTTACAAGAAATAAATCCATTATTTGGGACTATAATTATGCGAGTAAGGGCACTGCCAATGTGAGTATGGCTGCTGTTCGTTCTGGAAATTATAAATTAATCGAGCATAAATATGACAATCGATTTGAATTGTTTGATGTGGTTAATGATATCGGTGAGAACAATGACTTGAGTTCTGCAAATCCTGTATTAACACAACAATTACGAGACACTATGTTTACCTACCGTTCCACAGCTGGAATTCCGCATAGAGTGCTGAATAGCGGCTTTAGAGAAATGAATACCTATTTGTACGAAAATATGAATACCGAGACAGGTAGCTCAATAACCGAATCTTTTGGATGCGCAGCACCCCAAAATGCAGATGGAATTATTTTTAACGAAGGACATGAATGTTGGTATGATTTGGATTGGACCTTAAGTGTAGATCCTTCACACGAGGCCACCTTGCTAGACGCTAAGAACGAAGCAAACTCCGGAGCTTCCGGTGCACATGTTAAAGTAACAGGTGGCGGTTCTTTAGGAAAAGTAAAACTTTTAAATACACCTTTTTACTACAATTTTAACGGCGCAACCATCACAGTAGGCGCCCAAATAAAATCGCCAAATGCCGCACGCTTTAAATTCCAAATAAAGGTGTTTTATGAAGACGGTACCAATGAGACGATGATATCTTCAACGAAATACACAGCCACGTCGACATACAGTTATTTTTCGGATGACTTTTCAATACCGTCTAAGAATACAGAGTCTGTAGAGGTTCGATTGCATTGTGGACAAACCGTAGGAGATATTTATATCGATGATTGGTACAGTAAAGTTACAGGTACTGAATTAAGTGTGCCATTAAAAGAAGAAAAGCTGATAACTCTATATCCTAATCCTACCCTTGATTTTGTGCAAATTGGCGGCCCGTTTATTGTTGACAAGGTCGTGGTCATTGATAAAAATGGACAGCTTGTAAAAGTTGAAAAGGCAGATGTAGAAAAAGTAGACCTTACTGAAGTCCCTTCAGGCGTTTATGTGTTGAAAATATTCTTTGAAAACAATACGCACCTTTTCAAACAGATTGTTAAATACTAATATTAGAAAGATTTCAACTGTATTAGGATTGTTCTGCAACTACTTGACGTAGAATATATTACACCCCTCTTTCGTCATTGTTTAACGTCTCAAAATTGGCAACTGCTTTTACATTGGGATGCGCATTTTGCATGGCAAAACTAAAGTCGGCTTGGGCCAGCATTTTTAAATCGTTGTTGTAATCACCAAAAGCCATTGTTTCGGCTTTGGTAACTCCCAATAATTCTTGCAGTTTTTGAACAGCCACGCCTTTATTGATCTCTTTTCCAGAAATATCAACCCAGTTTTTACCAGAAACTACCACCTGAAAATCTTCTTCTAAATGTTGCACCTTTGGTAAAATATGGGTTTCAGAACACACCGGGTGAAAAATGGCGATTTTAAAGAAAACGTCATTGGTTATTGAAGCAAAATCATCTACAATTTTATAATTCGAATAATATTGCAAAATGTTGTCTGCAAAATGCATTTTGCACTTTTCAAAATAGGCATGGTTTTTTGCACAAAGCACGATGGCAACGTCAGAGACTTTTTTAACTTCCGAAACAGCCTTTAACAAAGTAGGAAGTGCTATTCCCATTGTATGAAACTCTTTTTCACCCTGTCTGCCGGAAGCACCGTTGTCTGAAATGATACTAATTGCATCCTTCACAGGAAACAGTTTTTCCTCAATGCTGTGATGTTGTCGACCACTTGCCGCTGCAAAATGAATGCCCTTTGCTTGTAAGGAAGTGAATAGACTAAAAAATTCCGTACTCATCTCGTGATTTGAATTGAGCAAGGTGCCGTCCATATCCGTAACAACCAACTTTACTTTTGAAAAATCCATATGTTTTTTTGCAAAAATAAAACTCTTTAAGCAAAATTGCTGTTAACTTTCCGTAAACTTACGAAAACGATTGGGACCCAAGTGCAGCTGTGTCAATTGATAATAAAGTTGTATCTTTGTACCCGATGAAAAATAATAGTGTAAATAGAAATCAAAGGAATGTACGCCGTAACAGGCGCTTTCGCTCTGTGCGCATGGCTCGCTAATACCCCTTTTTTTGGGTGAGCAACTTCAATGAAATCCTTTTATTTACCCTTTTTTATCAATTTCTAAATGCAAGTCCTTATACGTTTTTTTAACAACAATTTTCAGCTTATCTTTGCTGCGATTTTATCGATTGCTGTTGTCCTGTTTTTCCGCCGCCCTTGGGGCGCTTAGAATCATAAAGATAGGTGAGTCCATCTTAGCAGTACGGAAAAACAAACAGTAATAATACAAATAAGTCAGATCAGTAAAGTGAGAATAATAACAACAAATAGTTCCCATAACAAGTATGCAGATGTCATCTGTGATACCATCGCAGATTCTGCCAAAGTAAGAGGAACAGGAATCGCAAAAAGATCACCGGAATACATCATTTCCAAAATAGAAAGTGGCAATGCAGTAATTGCCCTAGAAGGAGACAAATTTGCTGGTTTTTGCTATATAGAAACCTGGAGTAATAAAACTTATGTGGTACATTCGGGCCTTATTGTGCATCCCGATTTCAGAAAACTAGGCTTGGCGAAAAAGATCAAAAAGAAAATTTTTGACTATTCTAAAAAGATCTACCCAGACGCCAAAATATTTGGAATAACAACCGGTTTGGCGGTCATGAAAATAAATTACGAACTGGGATATAAACCAGTTACATTTTCAGAATTGACCACAGACGAAGCCTTTTGGAACGGCTGTAAAGCCTGTAGAAATTACGACATATTGACCAGGAATGATAGGAATATGTGTCTGTGTACAGGAATGTTACACGATCCTAAAGCAGATCAAGAGAAGAAAGTATTCAATTCAAAAGTGTCAAAACGATTGAAAAGAATCAAAGAAGCCTTGTTTTTAAAAAAGAAGAAAAATAAATAGGGATGCAGCGAAACGGTGATGCCGTGGAGCAGTCATTTCGAAAACTTATAGAAAATGGATAAAGTAGTATTGGCATATAGTGGTGGATTGGATACTTCCTATTGCGTAAAGTATTTGATCAACGAATTAAACCTGGAAGTACATGGGATTTTAGTGAATACTGGTGGCTTTAGTGAAGAAGAATTGGAGGTGGTAACCAAGAAAGCCTACGATATGGGAATTACTTCTCATACCAACAAGAATATTTTAGAAGACTATTACAGCAAGGCCATTAAATACATGGTGTATGGGAATGTGTTGAAAAATAACACCTACCCATTATCAGTAAGTGCTGAACGTGTTTTTCAATCTATAGAAGTAGTGAAATACGCAAAGAGTATCGGTGCTAAATACATCGCTCATGGAAGTACTGGCGCAGGAAATGACCAAGTGCGTTTCGATATGATTTTTCAAACCATCGCACCTGAAATCGAAATCATTACACCGATTCGTGATTTAAAGCTGTCACGTCAGGTAGAAATTGATTATTTGAAAAGTCACGGTGTAGATATGAACTGGGAAAAATCTAAATACTCTATCAACAAAGGTATTTGGGGAACCTCAGTAGGAGGAGTAGAGACTTTGTCTTCTCAAAAGGCATTGCCAGAATCTGCTTATCCAAGTCAACTAAAAAGAAATGACGAAGAAGCAGTTACCCTAACTTTTGAAAAAGGGGAATTGGTAGGGTTTAACGGCGTAAAAGACACACCAGTAAACAATATCTTAAAACTAGAAGCCATTGCCTCAGAATTTGCCATCGGTAGAGATACCCATGTTGGAGATACCATTGTAGGAATCAAAGGACGTGTTGGTTTTGAAGCAGCGGCAGCCACCGTAATCATCAAAGCACATCACTTATTAGAAAAACATACTTTGTCGAAAGCACAGCAGTTGACAAAAGAACCTTTGGCAAACACCTATGGTACTTATTTTCATGACGGTCAATATCTAGAACCTGTGATGCGTAATATTGAGAAATTCTTGGAAGATTCTCAAAAAACGGTAACAGGAGATGTATATGTGACCCTTCGCCCTTACCATTTTATGGTTACAGGAATCGATTCAAAATACGACCTAATGGCATCAGGATTTGCCGATTACGGAGAAGAAAACAATGCGTGGAGCTCTGACGATGCCAAAGGATTTATCAAAATTTACGGGATGCAAAACAAGATTTTCTACCACGTAAATAAAGATTTATTAGACGCATAAAACGAAGTTTAGAAAGTTTAAAAGTCACAGGTCTGAAAGTTTTTAGTCGATGTGTTTATTGAACGGATTTCACAAAATTAGAATTGCATAAAACGGAAAAGTTAAAAAATAAAATCTACGAAGACTTTATAACTTTCAACTTTTCAACATTAAAACTAAAGTAATGATCAAAGCAGGAATAGTAGGAGGAGCGGGATATACCGCTGGAGAATTGATTCGATTGATTCTAAATCATCCAAAAGTAAGTTTGGACTTTGTGTACAGTACCTCTAACGCGGGAAATAAACTGTATGCAGTACATACCGATTTATTGGGCGATACCGAGCAGTCTTTTACGAACAAAATCAACCCTGAAGTAGATGTGTTGTTTTTGTGTTTAGGACACGGAAATTCAACCGCTTTTTTACAAAACAACAGCTTTTCAGAAACTACAAAAATTATCGATCTATCCAACGATTTTCGATTGAATTCCGACGCTAATTTTGAAGGAAAAGAGTTTGTCTACGGATTGCCAGAAGTGAGCAAAACCGAAATCAAAGCTGCGAATTACATCGCAAATCCTGGCTGTTTTGCAACCTGTATTCAATTTGGATTGTTGCCCCTAGCCAAAGCAAAGAAATTAGGTAACGACATTCATATCAATGCTACCACTGGAGCTACCGGAGCAGGTGTATCTCCAAGTGCAACCTCTCATTTTCCATGGAGAGACAATAACTTTTCAGTATACAAACCTTTTACACACCAACATTTGGGAGAAATAGGTGAAACCTTGGAATTTTTGCAAGAAGGAAAAACAGGTGAGTTGTTGTTCATTCCAAATAGAGGAAATTTTAGCCGTGGAATCTTTGCTTCCATCTATACCAAATTTGAAGGAAGCCTGGAAGAAGCCGTACAATTGTATAAGGAGTTTTATGCGGGCCAGCCGTTTGTGCATATCACAGACGCTCCGGTAAACATGAAACAAGTAGTGAACACAAACAAATGTGCCATCTCCTTAATCAAACACGGAGATAACTTGTTGATTTATTCAGCGATAGATAACCTGTTAAAAGGAGCCTCAGGACAAGCAGTTCAAAATATGAACCTGATGTTTGGTTTTGAAGAAACAGAAGGCCTGCATTTAAAAGGAAGCGCATTTTAGAAAGTTGAATCGTATTCGCTTCGTCGATTAAACGTTTCAACCCATAAACAATTAAACAATAAGAAGATGAAATTATTCGACGTATACCCATTATACAACGTAACTCCTGTAAAAGCAGAAGGTTCTTATGTTTGGGACAATAACAATGAGAAGTATTTAGACCTTTACGGAGGACATGGCGTGATTTCCATAGGTCACAAACACCCGCATTATGTAAAAGCACTTACCGAGCAGTTAAACAATATTGGTTTTTATTCCAATGCCATTCAAAACCCTTTGCAAAAAGAATTGGCGGAAAAATTAGGTAAACTTTCCGGTTGTGAAGACTACAACCTATTTTTGGTAAGTTCAGGAGCCGAAGCCAACGAAAACGCCTTAAAAGTAGCTTCATTTTACACTAAAAAATCCAGAGTGATTTCCTTTTCAAGTGGATTTCACGGAAGAACATCGGCAGCAGTTGCCGTAACAGACAATAAAAACATCATTGCACCGATCAATGCGCACAACCCGGTAACCATATTGCCATTAAACGATGTGGCTGCTTTGGAAGCCGAATTGCAAAAAGGAGATGTATCTTCTGTGATCATTGAAGGAATTCAGGGTGTTGGCGGATTGGACGAAGGGACTCCTGAGTTTTTTAAAGCCTTAGAAAGCTTAAGTAAACAATACGAAGCTTTGTTGATTCTAGACGAAATCCAATCGGGTTACGGACGATCCGGGAAATTCTTTGCCTTTCAACACCACGGCATCCAACCAGATATCATTACCACTGCCAAAGGAATGGGGAACGGTTTCCCTATTGGAGGTGTGCTGATTGGTGAGCATATCGAAGCCAAATACGGTATGTTGGGTACTACCTTTGGAGGAAGTCACCTCGCCTGTGCAGCCGCCATTTCGGTATTGGAGGTACTCGAAGAAGAAAACTTGATGGCCAACGTAAATGAGGTGTACGAACATTTCAAAAACGAAGTAGCCAGCCTTCCGGGTATAAAACAAATCAAAGGAAAAGGATTGATGTTAGGATTGGAATTTGATTTTGAAGTAGGAGAATTGCGTAAAGAATTGATTTATAATGAGAAAATATTTACCGGAGGTGCCATGAATAAAAAATTGCTGCGTATATTGCCACCGTTAAATGTAACCAAACAAGATATCGAGATCTTTGTAGATGCCTTGAAAAAAGTACTGTAATCTATTTAATCCATTATTTTAGATAGATAAAAAATAAAGCAAACCCCCGTTGCAAAAGCATTGGGGGTTTTTCATTTTAAAAATTGATAATCCTCAAAAAAGAGGAAGCCGAAAATCTAAAGAGTAGGTTTATTTTTAAATTTTTAAAATGAAAAAGTTAGTATGTAGTGTGCTGTTATGTTTGTCGCTTTCGACCTTTGGGCAAATAAAAAAGAAAAGCATAGGGTTTAAGATTGGTGTAAATATTTCCACGGTGGTTGGAGAAAATCTTTTGGATGAAGTCGAAAGTAAAGGAGGTCTGAATCTGGGAGTTTTATATGAAATCCCCTTCACTGAAAAATTTTCAATTCAGCCGGAAGTAAATTATTCGAGCCAAGGAGGAAAGCTTGTTTTAGATGGATTCATTAATTCCTTTGGAAGTGAACCCAACTATCATCAAGTTTCTAAAAATTATTTGAAATATATAAATATTCCTGTGATGCTCAAATATTGTATGAATGAAGCTTTTAGCTTGTGTCTTGGTCCGCAGTTAGGAATTCTTATTTCGGCAAAGAATGAAACAGAAGATACTTATTCAAGCTTTGGAGAAGAGCCAAGTGTTACAAAAGAAACCTTTGAGAAGGATGTTAAAGGACTTTATAATGATATAGATTTTGGGTTAAATTTTGGACTCGGATATGAATTTAAAAAGCATTATTTACTAGATGCTCGCTATAATTTAGGCTTAACATCAATTAATGCATTAGGAAATGGGTCTATTAGAAACTCGGTGTTTCAAATATCTGCTGGATATAGATTCTGATATGGAGGATGTTTTTATAATGGGAAATTGTTGTAAAAGTGCTTTTAAGTTTTAAAATTATGACAATTCCAAGTTGAAATAGCTTTGGGCTTTTTTATATTTTACCGGTCAAGATGCTAATTTTTCAAATTCCTAACAGGAATTTAAATCAAGTTAGGTTTTAGAAATGAATATTAGTAATTTTACAGCGCCTTCAAGCTTACGCGTTTTGGAGGAGTTTTAAATTAAGACAATGAAACAGTATCTATCTATACACGACTTACCTAATATTAAGGAAACAGCACTTGAAGCAATTGAATTAAAGAAAAACCCCTTACAATTTCAAGAACTAGGCAAAAATAAAACCATCGGACTCTTATTTTTTAATAACAGTTTACGTACGCGTTTGAGTACCCAAAAAGCGGCTTTGAATTTAGGGATGGAACCCATTGTAATGAACTTTGGTGCCGAAGGCTGGCAACTAGAATTTGAAGATGGAACCGTGATGGATCAAGGTAAATCGGAACATGTAAAAGAAGCGGCTCAGGTAATCTCGCAATACTGCGATATCATTGCCATTCGGGCCTTTGCAGGTTTAGAAGACAAAGCAAAAGACGAAGCAGAAGAAGTATTGGAAGCTTTTAAAAAATATGCAACCGTGCCTGTCCTTAACATGGAATCTTCTGTAGGACATCCTTTACAAGCTTTAGCGGATGCGATTACGATAGAAGAGCACAAACCAGCAAAAAAGAAACTAAAAGTAGTATTGTCGTGGGCACCACATCCAAGAGCCTTGCCACATGCCGTAGGAAATTCCTTTGCAGAAATGGCATTGGCGCATGAAGACGGTTTTGAAGTGGTCATCACACATCCGAAAGGCTATGAGTTGAATCCAGAAAAAACCAAAGGAGCTACCATAGAATACGATCAGGATAAGGCCTTTAAAGACGCAGACTTTATCTATACCAAAAACTGGTCATCCTATAAAGAATATGGGAAAGTTGCAAATACGGATACTGATTGGACCATCTCAAATCGACAAATGGCAGAAACAGACAATGCGAAATTTATGCACTGTTTGCCTGTACGTAGAAATGTGGTAGTGGCTGATGAAGTAATCGACTCGGAAAACTCAATTGTAATTCAGCAGGCAAATAATAGAACCTATTCGGCACAAATAGTATTGAAAAAGATATTGGAAAATTTGTAGATTTAGTAACAGGTAACAGGTAGCCGAACGGTTTATAACGGTCCAGTTTTGAAGTCTAAGCAATTAGCTTTTGGGGCTGACCGAAGGAAGGAAATAGAGCAAGATATCAAAAAGACGCCATCGGAGTCAAATCTTATTAATAATGAAAGAAGCATTAAACATTGTAAAAGTAGGCGGAAACGTAATTAACAACCCCGAAGCTCTAGAAAGTTTTTTGACCGATTTTGCAGCTATGGAAGGCAATAAAATCTTGGTTCATGGTGGAGGAAAAAGAGCCACTCAACTCGCAGCCGACTTAGGTATAGAAGCCACTATGATTGGAGGTAGAAGGGTGACCGATGAAAAGACGCTCGAAATTGTTACCATGGTCTACGCAGGTCTATTAAATAAAAATATCACAGCCACACTTCAAAAATTTAATTGCAATGCAATTGGATTGTCTGGTGCAGATGGAAACACCATTCAAGCACACAAACGTATTGTAAAAGATATTGATTATGGTTTTGCCGGAGATGTTGATGGAATCAATGCAAAGAACATTATGACCTTTATAGAAGGTGGAATGACACCTGTATTTTGTGCTATTACACATGATACAAAAGGACAACTGTTAAATACAAATGCTGATACCATTGCATCAACAATTGCAGTAGGGATGTCTGATAAATATGAGGTTTCTTTAATTTATACCTTTGAGAAAAATGGGGTATTAACTTCCATAGATGACGACAACTCTGTAATAACAAACATCAATTCTGAAAAATACGAAGTGTTAAAAGCAGATGGAATCATTGCCGATGGGATGCTTCCTAAAATGGAAAATTGCTTTGACGCTTTGCAAAAAGGAGTAGCCGAAGTAATTATTGGAAACCCAACGGTAATTGCTAATAAAGAACAGTTATACACATCGTTAACCTTATGATTGCTCAACTACAAGAAGAAGCCTTAGAGCTGTTAAAAAACTTAATTCAAACCGAATCCTTTTCTAAGGAAGAAGATGAAACCGCTGTTTTATTATTCCAATGGTTAGAAGGAAATGGAATTCAAGTCAAAAGAGATTTGAATAATGTTTGGGCAGTGAATAAATACTTCGATGCATCCAAACCAACCATACTATTAAACTCTCATCACGACACCGTAAAACCGAATGCCGCTTATACAAGAAATCCTTTTAGTCCTGATATTGAGGATGGGAAATTGTACGGGCTGGGTTCAAACGATGCTGGTGGTTGTTTGGTAGGACTGATTGCAACGTTTACTTATTTCTACGATAAAAAAGACTTGAAATACAACTTTGTGCTCGCGGCCACTGCGGAAGAAGAAAACTCAGGTGAAAACGGTATCGCTTTTATGCTGCCTATTCTTCCAAAAATAGACTTTGCCATAGTAGGAGAACCAACACTTTTAGATTTGGCAATTGCTGAAAAAGGCTTGGTTGTTTTTGATGGAACAGTCACAGGAACTCCTGGGCATGCGGCACATATTAAAAACAGTGAAAACCCTATATTTAAAGCCTTAAAAGATCTGGAATGGCTGAATACATACAAGTTTCCAAAAATTTCTGACGCATTGGGTGAAGTAAAAATGACCGTAAGTCAAATCAATGCTGGAAAACAGCACAACGTTGTGCCTTCTGAATTAAAGTTTGTAGTAGATTGTAGGGTGACCGATTCATATACAAATAAAGAAATAGCCGAAATTATAGCTAAAAATACCGACTGCGATATACAGCCGAGATCATTGCGATTGAATTCTTCTTCGATCGACCCAAATCATGAAATTGTAAAAGCAGGAATTCGTATGGGTAAAAAAACCTATGGCTCCCCAACGCTTTCAGATCAATCTAGATTGACTTGCCAGTCCCTTAAATTAGGTCCTGGTAATTCATTGCGTTCCCATTCTGCAGATGAGTTTATTTATGTAGAGGAGGTGAAAGAAGGTGTGCAGTTCTATATTTCGCTTTTAGAAGAAATCGTGTAGCGTTGAATAGATATGTCATCCCTTCGGGATGAGTTCTTGTAACACTGTATCTGACAGAATCCGAAGGATTCATTGTCTTTACAACGTTAAATTGAATCCTATGGATTCAAATATCACTAGACTTTCGTACAGTCATTCTGCAATGAGCAATGTAATTCGATATGTTGAACGTAAAAAGGAACACCACCGTAAAACGAGTTTCAAAGAGGAGTATGTTGATTTCTTGAAAACCTATGCGGTAGCATATCTAGATCAGTATTTGTTTGATTGGATTGAATAGTTGTATAGTGCGACTGTGATAACAAGGTTTTCTAGAAATTTTATAATATCTTCGCAGCGTAAACAAAAGAACTGTAAAAGGTACTTGTAAAAGTAAAATAGAACGATGAAACTTTGGGATAAAGGCTACGCCACAGATAAAAAAATAGACATTTTTACCGTTGGGAATGACCGCGTATTGGACCTAGAATTAGCGAAGTACGATGTGTTAGGGAACATCGCTCAAACCAAAATGTTAAATTCAATTGGTACCATTTCAGATACTGAGTTGGATGGGCTTGTTAAAGAACTCAATAACATTTTAAAAACGGTTGAGGATGGAACTTTTACCATTGAAGATTCTTTTGAAGACGTGCATTCTAAAGTAGAATGGTTGCTGACTGAAAAGTTAGGAGATGCAGGAAAAAAAATTCACACAGCACGATCTAGAAACGATCAAGTTTTACTAGATGTACACTTATATAGCAAAGACGCCATTAAAGAATTAAAAGACTGGGTAAAAACCTTGTTTGATTTGTTAATGACCTTGGCAGAAAAGTACAAAAACCATTTATTACCGGGATATACGCACTTACAGGTTGCGATGCCTTCGTCATTTGGGATGTGGTTTTCAGCCTATGCAGAAAGTTTGATCGATGATGTACATTTCTTAGATGCAGCCTATAATGTAGCCGATCAAAACCCATTAGGTTCTGCCGCTGGTTATGGTTCTTCTTTTCCAATAGATCGTGAGATGACTACAGAATTACTCGGTTTTGATACCTTAAAAGTAAACTCCGTAGCCGCACAAATGGGAAGAGGGAAATTAGAAAAATCTATTTCATTTGCCATCTCTAGTGTGGCTGCAACGCTCTCTAAAATGAGTATGGATATATGTCTGTATATGAGTCAAAACTTTGGATTTGTTTCCTTTCCAGATGAATTAACAACAGGTTCTAGTATCATGCCACATAAGAAAAATCCTGATGTTTTTGAGTTGATTCGTGGGAAGTGTAACAAATTACAAGCCTTGCCTTACGAATTAACTTTGATAACAAACAATTTGCCAAGTGGTTACCATAGAGATTTACAGCTGGTAAAAGAAGGGTTGATTCCTTCTGTGTCTACCTTAAAATCTTGTTTGGATATGATGGTGTTTTCTTTGGAGAGTATAATAATCACAGAGAATATAGTTGCTGATGATAAATACAAATACATTTTTAGCGTAGAGGAAGTTAATGCCTTGGTGCAAGCGGGAACACCGTTTAGAGATGCTTATAAAATAGTAGGTGCTAAAATAGAAGCAGGTGAATTCAAACCAGATTTAGAAGTAAACCATACACATATTGGAAGTGTAGGTAACTTGGCATTGGATAAAATAAAAGAAAAAATGGAAGCGATGTATTAATATAGTTTCTTTTAAAAAATAAAAAAAGCACCTGTAAAGGTGCTTTTTTTGTTAATTGTTGTGAGATCCATCACAATAAGGTTTATTACTGCTTTTTCCACAGCCGCAAAGGGCAACATCTCCAGAACTTTCACCTTTAAATCGCAATGGGCGACCGCCTCCTTTTTCAGCATGAGAACCATCGCAAAACGGAGTAGTTTCAGAATGACCACAAGTACAATAAGCATAATTTTTTCCTTCTTCTATTTTTACTACTGGCATATTTTATACATTTTATTTTTTTATAAAAGTAGCCAAAAAAGAGTTTAGAGTTTTTCTAAATTAATGCGAGCCGTCGCAGTATGGTTTGTTCTGACTATTTCCACAAGTACATAGAAAGGTCTTGGTGTTTTCTGCAACTTTGAACAATAGTGGTTTTTTATTCGTTTTTTTATGACTTCCGTCGCAGTATGGAATACTACCTGAATTTTCACAAGTGCAATAAGCATAGGCTTTGTCTTTGAGCAGATAGGCTGCTATAGGAGTTGGGATTGGTTTTTTCATACAAGTTAGAATTTATAACTGAGTATTGCTCCTAAGTTAAAATTTGATAAGGATATCAAGTTTTCTGTATCAAGTGAAATGTTTTCTGTGATTTGTCCATCACTTATTGTATAATCTTTTAGATTTCCCATAAAAACTCCAAGATTCATCCCGATGCCAAATTTTTCAGAAACATACCTTTTGTAACCAATATTAAAATCAAGTCCCAAATTGCCACCTTTCACTGTCAAATCCGTATCGATACCTGAAACCTCTTTGTATGAAAAATATCCGAAAGAGGCATCCATTAAAAATTCATTTTTCTGGTTGCCAAACCCGTAGTTGGAATAGAGGTTCAAACCAAAAAAATGGACTGCTGTATCAATATCGTATACACCGTATTCAGTTGGTCTATGATTAAATGTAAGCGTAACATTATCGATTGAACCACCATAGGTAGCATAGCTGTATTTGAAACCAAAACCGCTAGTTTTATTGTATTTGTATAATCCGCTAAAAGAAAGTTGTGTACCTCGATTTACAGCATCACCTACGGCTTTTGTAAATTCTGAACTGTTATCTCTCTTTCCTAATTTAAAAGCAACACCTGCTGTAAAATTTAGTAAGAACTTGTGTTTTACCGTATCTTTTACTTTGACATAGAAATTATCTTTAATGGTGTCATGTTTGTTTACTAAAGTATCCGTGTTTAATGTAGAGCGCTTTAAAATATCAGCATCGAATTGATGACACGATGACCCTAAAATATTGGGTTCGACATGTGCTTTTAAACCAATGATATTTCCACCATTTTTTCGGGCTGTATCTTTTACGATTTGCAACATCCTATCATAACCACAGTTAGTTGTAAAACCGCCATCCCTAACTACAATTGATCCTAAAACTTCATCCTTATAAATATCGATAGAACGATATTGGTCGGGGGAATACACTTGTATAGAGTCGGAGGCATTTAATGCTGGATATCGCTTTGTGAAAGTACTATTGATTTTTGGGCTGCAAGAGTACAAGGCACAAAGCATAAGTACTAGCAGTATTGATTTATTATTCATGGTGTTTTTTTCAGGTAGTGATAATAAAAAAGACCAATATTGCTATTGGTCTTTTCGTTTTTTGAATTTATTTTACATGTGTATGGCTCTATCCTCGGTAGCTGCCAAACAAGCTTCTTTAATAGCTTCCGTATAGGTTGGATGTGCATGGGACATTCTAGAAACATCTTCTGCAGACGCTCTAAACTCCATGGCAACCACCGCTTCTGCAATCATATCTGCGGCACGTGCACCAATCATATGTACGCCTAAAATTTCATCAGTAGTAGCATCGGCAAGCACCTTTACTTGTCCATCGATATCCATACTTGCTCTTGCTCTACCCAGGGCTCTCATGGAGAAACTACCGGCTTTGTATGCAATGCCTTCTTCTTTAAGTTGTTCCTCTGTTTTTCCAACAGCGGCTACCTCTGGCCAAGTATAGACCACACCAGGAATAAGATTGTAGTTGATATGTGGTTTTTCACCAGCGATATATTCAGCCACCATTGTACCTTCCTCTTCCGCCTTATGTGCTAACATAGCGCCTTTTACCACATCTCCAATAGCATAAATATTAGGGATATTCGTCTGCAGGTGCTCATTGGTTTCAATCTGTCCTCTATCTGTAGTTTGAATACCAACAGCATCCAAACCTAATCCATCCGTATAAGGTCTTCTACCCACTGAAATCAATGAATAATCTCCTTTAAACTCTACAGGGTTTCCTTTCTTGTCATCGGCAACAACAACAACCTCATCACCTGTATTGGTTACAGAAGTAACTTTATGTCCAGTATAAAACTTAAGACCTTGTTTTTTTAATGATTTTTGCAATTCCTTTGAAAGCATAGCATCCATACCAGGAATAATTTTAGGCATAAACTCAATCACTGAAACTTCAGCACCAAGACGAGCATATACCTGTCCTAATTCAAGACCAATCACACCACCTCCAATTACAATTAGGTGTTTAGGAACTTCTTTTAATTTTAAAGCTTCGGTAGAGGTAATCACTCGCTCTTTGTCTATAGAAATAAAAGGTAACGTAGAAGGTTTAGAACCCGTAGCAATAATTGTCTTTGCTGCTTCGATTTTTTCTACAGAACCATCAGGCTTTGCAATGTTTATATGCGTAGTGTCGAAAAAAGTACCCGTACCTTCGTATAAATCAATCTTGTTCTTGTCCATCAAATAATTGATACCACTAGATGTCTGACTTACCACTTCCCCTTTTCGAGCAATCATTTGTTCAAAATCCAACGTCAAACCTTCTACGCCAATACCGTGTTTTTCAAAATGCTTTTTAGCATCGTGGTAGTGGTGAGAAGAATCTAATAAGGCTTTAGATGGAATACATCCTACATTCAAACAAGTACCTCCCAAAGTACTGTACTTTTCTATAATGGCAGTCTTCAATCCTAGTTGTGCACAACGAATGGCAGCAACGTACCCTCCAGGTCCTGATCCAATAACAGCTACGTCATATTTAGTCATAATATTTGTCTTATATTTAGTAAGCAAATTTAGCGAAAACGTTTTAAGAGGCGACAGGTTATTGTGTAATATTTCTATAGTGATTTTGCAAATCTGTTAGAAATTACAGTGTTTTTTTTCTTTGTTGGTAGCGCCTCGCTTTTTTGTAGTCTCAATTAACTTGTCTACTTTTATCGAATAATGGAAAAAATCAATTGATGAATCATAAGTGGTTTTAGCTCCCGGATATTTCAAATCGGATTCCACATGAAGTGCGTCCATCTTTTCTTTTAGAACGGTTCCAAAATCTACGTGATGTACCACCCAACCT
>Ga0206125_10002179_pt1 | contig 21082 bp, 20 predicted proteins | sample Helgoland_Spring_4_FD_148598 | JGI IMG/M metagenome (GOLD analysis project Ga0206125, IMG submission 148598) | Pelagic subsurface seawater microbial communities from Kabeltonne, Helgoland, North Sea - Helgoland_Spring_Bloom_20160331_1 | ecosystem: Environmental > Aquatic > Marine > Epipelagic ... | reverse complement strand
CGCCTATGCCGGCAGACTGATTGGGCCCTCAGTCATGGAAATACAGGCACTCTATGCCAACCGCCCAGAAGACATGGTAAAGTACATCAATGCGCCGACACCAATGCGCGCGGACTACCCAGAAATGCCGGCACAAAATTATCTGGATGCAGAGACACAATTGGCCGTGGCAAACTATATTTTGCAAGTGGGGAACTAACAACATCTAGGTCGATTAACGACTACAAAAAAATAAGGACGTAACATGATCGGAATTATCGCAACATTAAAAGTGAGAGAGGGATCTGGCTCAGACTTTGAGGCCGTTGCCAATCAGTTGGTGGAGAAAGTCAATCGCCTTGAAGACGGTGTAATTTACTACGACCTGTACAAAGAAGACCAGACCACTTACATCTTTCTCGAACGATACAAAGACGAGGAAGCGCAAAAAATACACGGCAAGACCGACTATTTCCGTGAGCTCGGCGCTCAAATGGGTGCCTATCTCACTGCAGCACCCAGCATTAAAGTACTGCAATCGGTGGAGTAATTGTTTTGGCTTAAACAATGATTAATAGTTTGAACATCCACATAACTCAGAATTAAAAAGTGCTCAACATGATAAAAGTAGTCTTTGCCGGCTTAATACTGTTACTGGCCTCTTGTAGTCATCAAGCCATTACCTCAAGCGTTGACCAACCTCTTGTTAACCGTGCTGATATTTTTTTGACCCGGTGGCATAAAGCGGCATCTGCGGCTAATTTTGATGATTACTTTAACAAAATGGCTGAACAATCTATCTTCATCGGCACCGATGCCTCAGAAAATTGGACTAAGCAAGGGTTTAAAGCCTACAGCAAGCCTCACTTTGATAAAGGCGCCGCCTGGGATTTCAAAACACTGGAGCGCAACATTTACCTCAATGAGTCAAAAGATCTGATTTGGTTCGATGAGTTACTCCATACTTGGATGGGTATCTGCAGAGGTTCAGGCGTTATAGCCATCAGCGATTCCGGCTTTAAAATTAAGCACTATGTTTTATCCCTGACCATACCCAACGAGGATATTGATAAGGTAAGGAATGCTACTCAAGATAACAATGCCTCTCTACTAGAAAAGTTAACCGCCGGTGCGCAGTGACATCACGCCATTAAAAAAACCAGTTCTGCTTAAATAATGTTTATGGCAAACACCTGATAATCTTTTTATGGGGTACACTCTATCTGCAAAATAATAATACCAAAACAGAGGGATGTTGAATGTCTGACGGCCTATTGTCTGCACCACTTTGGCAGCCAACAGAAGTGCGTATTAACCAATCAAATATGGAGCGCTTTCAGCGTGCAGTGGCGCAACAGACTGGTTTACCCATAAGCGACTATGAAAGTCTCTATCAGTGGTCGGTAGATCATCCCGAGGCCTTCTGGGCCAGTCTCTGGCAACACACCGAGCTTCGCGCATCTAAACCCTTTGATAGGGTTCTCAACAACGCAGCTCAATTTCCAGGTGCCTCTTGGTTTGAAGGTGCTCGACTTAACTTTGCGGAAAATTTACTGCGTGTCCGGAGTAATAAAGTCGCCCTGATTTCAAAACTGGAAAATGGTCAGCGTAGCAGCATCACTTACCTTGAACTTTATCAGCAAGTGGCTCAGTGTGCCGCCGCTATGCGCGCTATGGGCGTGGTCTGCGGTGATCGAGTGGCCGGTTTTATGCCCAACATCAGCCAAACTGTTGTCGCCATGCTCGCTGCCACCAGTATCGGTGCTATCTGGTCTTCCTGCTCACCGGATTTTGGCATCAATGGGGTGATGGACCGCTTTGGGCAGATAAAACCCAAATTGTTGTTTGGTTGTAACGGGTATTTTTATAACGGCAAGATTATCGACTCCACCGTCACCTTGGCACAAATATGCGACAACATTGACAGTATTGAGCAGTTAGTCGTGATACCCATGGTGGACCTCAATACCAGCCCACCCAATGGCAGTCTGCTCTTTGAGGATTTTCTGATCACAGATAACACCCCAGAGTTGATTTTTGAACAACTGCCCTTCGATCACCCGCTGTATATTATGTATTCTTCGGGGACCACCGGTGTGCCCAAATGTATTGTTCACGGTGCCGGTGGCACCCTGCTACAGCATCTCAAAGAACACCGCTTGCATGTCAACTTAAAGCCAGAGGACGTGTTATTTTTTTACACCACCTGCGGCTGGATGATGTGGAATTGGCTGGTCAGCGGGCTGGCCTCTGAATCCACACTGGTGCTTTACGATGGCTCGCCTTTCTATCCACAACCTCAATCACTGCTGGATATGGCACAGGAGGAGCAAGTCAGCGTATTCGGCACCAGCGCCAAATATATTGCCGCTCTGCAAAAAGCTGGCGTCAAACCAAGGCAGAGTCATCAACTACCTTCTCTGCACACGATTTTATCCACTGGCTCACCGCTGTCTCATGAGAGTTTTCGCTACGTCTACAACGATGTTAAAACCGATGTCTGCCTGGCATCAATTTCCGGTGGCACTGACATATTGTCCTGTTTCGTTTTGGGGAACCCCTGCCTGCCGGTATGGGAAGGTGAAATCCAGTGTCGAGGTCTGGGCATGGCGGTGGATATTTGGAATGACAACGGTGAATCTGTTGTCGGTGAAAAAGGAGAGCTAGTCTGTACTAAACCGTTTCCCAATGCACCCATCTATTTTTGGAATGATGAGCACAACAACAAGTATCTGAATGCCTATTTTGACCTCTACCCCGGTGTTTGGGCGCAGGGCGATTACGGCGAGATTACCCACAATGGCGGTATGATTATTCATGGTCGTTCCGACGCGGTATTAAATCCCGGTGGCGTGCGCATTGGCACAGCAGAAATTTACCGCCAAGTGGAAAAAATAGATGACATAGTGGATAGTCTTTGCATCGGCCAAGACTGGCAAGACGATGTCCGCGTTGTGCTGTTTGTGGTATTGAAATCTGGTGTAATTTTAACACCAGCGTTGGAGAAAACCATCCGCACCACCATCCGCCAAGAAACCACACCGCGCCACGTGCCAGCAAAAATAGTTCCAGTGGCCGATATACCGCGCACAATTAGTGGCAAAATTGTGGAGTTGGCCGTGCGTAAAGTGGTGCACAATGAATCCGTTACCAACACTGACGCTCTGGCCAACCCAGAGGCTCTAGATTACTTCAGAAAGCTGCCTGAACTTTTGTCCTAGGTTCGAAAGACTAGCCAGGTTCCAGCAACTCACACAGGGCTTCCTGTGGATGGGCTGTTGCATCACCACTATCGCCTAAAATCATCACAACAGGGGATTGACCACTGTAAGCCGGCCAAGATTGAACCTTGTCCCCATTGGGATTGCCCGTCGCGGCAAAATTAATCCAGTAGCGTTGCATTAAATCAGTAAGTTGACGGTCGGTCTGAGATGTGGGCAACCAGTCATCATGTGTATCAAAAATATAGGGTAATTCAGCACCATGGTAGGCACCCATAGTGGCAGCCATCTCACCATCCCTTTGACGATCAAAATAGTACACCCAGGCCCTCCCCGATAGAGACGCTATACCCTCTGCTAGTTGCAAAGCTGGACAGGTAAACGTCTTAGCCGTGCTCAGAGCATTGAGCTGTGCTCGCTCACTGGGCAGGTGACTAACCAGTTGCTGTAATTTATCCCTATTTTCTGCTCTGGCTTCTGCCTGTAACCATTCGTCAACCGTAAGACCCTCGTCCAAGTACATGAGCGATTCATGTTCATTGGAGCCAATCAACAAGTCTGTGGTGTGTATCCTTTTGGCTTTTAAACTGCCTTTTAAAGGCTCCATTATGCTGCGTCCATCCACGGCATTGTCAAAATAATGGCCGCTGTATACCTGCTCTGCTGAGGCTAAAACACGCTGTGCTGAAACCTGTCGCAGTTGCTCAGCTGTAGCCTCCTCATCAGCGACTTGTTTCGCCAGAGCGAGACCTAACAGAGAGTGATCGTCTTTGCTGGCAGTGTTGGATAATGCAGATCCCGAGCTCTGATGAATAGCTCTGGAAAAAAGTTCCGCAGCAGCTGGCATTGCCATTAGGTAATCAATATTTCCCGCCCCAGCAGACTCGCCCATCACTGTGATTCGGTCTGGATCACCACCAATGGCCTGTATATTTCGATTAACCCAGCGCAGCGCCTCAACCAGATCCAGTAGGCCAAAATTTGAATACTCAAACTCCGGGTGGGAGAAAAAACCAAAGGCACCCAAGCGATAGGCCACAGAAATCACCACCACACCGTCAGCGGCAAGGTGTTGGCCAATATAATTGGGCTCATAGGACCAACCAGCTTTGTTAGAACCACCGTGGATGTAGACAATAACGGGATGAGAGGCAGAAAAATTAGCCATCTGCTTGGGTCGCCAAATATTTAAATATAGGCAGTCTTCACTCACCTCTGGTGCCACCACTACATTGGGATCACCGCCAAAACCACGAATCACATTGCGATACCATTTGGTAATGCGATCAGCCTGCATACAGGCTGGGGCAAAACTAGTGGCCTGAAAACGTCCCTCCATACCAATTAAGGGAACTGGCGGTGCCCAGCGTAGATCGCCCACCGGTGGCTGAGCAAAGGGCACACCAAGAAAGGACTCCGTACGACCATCTTGACTGCGCTGGCCGATGACCTCTCCTCCAGCAATGGATAGCACAGGCGCATCAGGACGCAGAGCAGCGGGCTCGGGCGAGCAACTGACCAAAACGAGGATGCTGACAAATGAGAGCACTTGTTTGATGACTGGTGCCATAATAATTACTCCATGGTTAAGACAACACAGCCACCAAAACCACCCTGCTCAATTAACTGATGACTGCGACTTATATCATTTAGAGCTAGGTTGTGAGCAACTCTGTGCTGTAGGGACTGACTGGCCAGCGCTCGACTTATATCCTCGATAGCTTGAATTTTTGCCTCCTCGGGCATCGCATAGACAATTATCATGCGCAGGGTAATATCGGTATACATCATGTTGAGAAACGGCAATGTCGGTTGGGTAACCTGAGTGGATGAATAGGTTGCAATAACACCGCTGGTAGCGATGCAGGCTAACACCTGAGGTAAATTGGCACCAAATTCTACGTCGATAACCCGTTCAATCTTACGACCGCCCGTGACAGCCAACACTTGCTGTCCCCAGTCGGATTCTCTGTGATTAACCACGTCAGTAGCGCCCAAGGAGAGGCAGAGATCGCGGTCCTGTTGATTACTGGCGGTGGCTATTACCTGTGCACCAGCCATCACAGCCCACTGGATAGCATAGTAACCCACGCGGCCAGCGCCACCCGTCACTAATACAAGTTGGCCACTGACATCGCCATCTGCATAGACACAGCGGTGGGCAGTCATGGCGGGGATACCAAGGCAGGCACCTACATCAAATCCCACAGAGTCAGGCAAATGTGCTGCCCGGTGCCCATCCACAGCAACGTACTCGGCAGCAGTACCCAGTCGCCGGGCGTACTGAGCTTGGTAGACCCACACCCGTTCGCCGATTCGCGCCTCGGAAACACCATCACCCACTGCCTCTATAGTACCCGCACCGTCGCTGTGGGGAATCACCAAACCATCATCCAGCAAGTTGGGAAAGGAGCCTGCGCGCTTTTTAACATCTGAGGGATTGACGCCACTGCTAGCGAGCTTGACTAAAACCTGCCCAGCCTGCGGCGAAGGTTTAGCCTGTTCTCCCACCTGAAGAACTTGATCTGCCGTACCGAACTGCTCGAACCATGCTGCTCTCATAGGAAATATCTCAATTTCTGATTAATACCATTTTTTTGTCCATCAACTGGTGAGGGTTTCCGTGTGACCATCGATAGGGATGGCTTGCCCAGAGATATGCTGCGCTGCCTCTGAGCAGAGAAACCAAACGGTCTGAGCAATGTTCTCCGGCTTGATAAACACCCCCAGCGAATTCTGCTCAAGGTAGGCTTGGCGCACCCTATCAGGGCTCAATCCTCGAGTTTTGGCATCTGTCTCTATCACTTGATCTATTCGCGGACCCTCAACACTCCCCGGGCACAGTGCATTGACGCGAACACCAAAGGGACCCAGTTCAATAGCCCAGGTTTTTGTCAGGCCAATGATGGCCCATTTGGCTGCCACGTAAGGCGAGCGCAGTGGGCATCCAAACAGACCAGCATTGGAGGACATATTGATCATACACCCTCGGGATTGCTTTAACAGTGGCACCGCTCTTCGGGCGACATAAAAAATACTGTTAAGATCAACATCGATGGTGCGCTGCCAGTCTTCTAATGTAATATTTTCCACCGCAGCAGTGGGACCGGCAATACCCACGTTATTGACCAAAATATCAAGCTCGCCGTAGTCACTGTGGATGGTGTCAAATAGATCATCCACTTGCGCCGGCTGGGTGAGGTCAACACAACTACTACCAATTTGAGGTAACTCAGTGCACAACTGATTGAGAGCAGACTGGTTCACATCACACACATGAACCCTATACCCCTCAGTGGAAAAATGTCGCGCTACGGCTCGCCCTATGCCGGTAGCACCGGCAGTTATCAGAATGACTTTATTGTTCATGGCTTTTTAAGCTCATTATTTTTCAGTCATTCTAATTTTAAATGAGCACCGAGCTCAATAGATAAATAAGCGTGATACCATTGCCCAGTTGATTATCCAAATCATCAGCCTGTCATGACAGGCCCAGACCAGTATCAAGGAATCAAAATGCCCAGACCCATCTTAGCTCTCGAAAACATACATCCTAGCATTCATAACACCGTAATTGATAACTACAGCGACACAGTCACCGAGGTACAGCGCGCTGTGGCCGACAACCCTGTAGTCATGGTGGGCATGGCACAAAACCCTGTGCCTAAAAAGGCGCGAAAAATGCTCGATGAACAGGGCATTGATTTTGCCTATTTGGAGTACGGAAATTACTTCACAGAATGGCGACGGCGCAATGCGCTGAAGATGTGGACCGGTTGGCCGACTTTCCCCATGATCTTCGTCAAAGGCACCCTAATTGGTGGAGCATCAAATCTTCAAGCATTGATCGATAACAATGAGTTATCAGCAATGCTTACCGAAGATAATCACTGAGCTGCATCCTGAATGACATCGTATTGGGCAAGCTTATTGATACGAATCACTGCTTGAATTTCCTTGACGTAAGCATCGCGAAGTTCAGAGTAGTTGATTAAGTCTTCAGCCAGTAAATGTCCACTGACGGGGCTATCTGTTTGGCGCAACTCCGCTCGTCGAGCACGCAAATCTTGGTAAGCATAATGGGTATTTATGTTGCGCAAGTAGGAAGCCACCGCATCTGCAGCCGAATCAAATTTAGCCACCTCATGTTTGCTCCCTGCAGCACGCTGCAGCGGCACCAGTCCGCAGCCCTTGACATAGCACCACTGGCCGAAAAGATTATTTGCCTCGGTGGCAAAACGGCTGGTCCCCCAAGCCGACTCCATGGCCGCCTGAGCCAGAGCCAAAGAGGCTGGAACCTCATCAACTCTTTTCAACAGTTGTTGCACCTCGATCGGCGTCACCCGTTCAACATCGAGGCGATAGTATTCCGCTAACCCCTCGAGAAATCGTCGATGAGATCGACTGTATTCCTCCTCAGAGAGGTGTTTCAGCTCTTCCAGACGCTGCCGCTGAACCTGTATTTCGGCATTTTGCGCGCTCACCAATGGCAGCATAAAAGCAAAAAATGCAGCTTTCTTTTGCTTTACGTCTTCGTATGCAGAAAAATCTGGAAGAGATGAACGTTGCCGCGAATCTTTAATAGCACTGAAAAACACCGCAGTGGTCATAACCAAGGTGATGATTACCACCAATCGATTGATTTCCATACTACTAAGACTCCGAAAGTGCCTGATTTCGTTTTTCTGCCGCAGCCCAGTCTTTGGGTAGCAATTTGGCCACCTTTAAAAAGCTGAAGACCGACGGTATAAAAAACAAACAGGTGACTGACATGGCATAGCGCATAGACATGAGATCGTTAAAGTTTTCCTTGAACGCATCGATTAACCAACCGGTGAAGGTTGGTCCACCTCCCAGAGCAATCATGTTGAGAATAAAAAAGAATAATGCAGTGGACATGGCTCGCATATTAATCGGCGCCAAGGTTTGAGCAATAGCAAAACTAGGACCTAAGTAGATACCTAAAAATAACAGAAATATGGTCGAGAAAATCAGATGGATCCAAATCGTCGAAACCCAAAAAGCAATGATACCAATAGGTATACACAAGCTGATAGCAATCGCTGGCACCCAACCGTAGGCACGAATATCTTTAGCACCCCATTTATCAACTAATTTAGCGCCAAAAAATGCACCACCCGCATAGGTAGTGCCATTGATAATACCGAGAACAATAACCAGTGTCTGAAAATCAAAGGTCGGATCTAAAATAACTAAATACTTGGTTTGAAAAGCAGACTTGGCATAAGAGACAAATGAACCAAAAGCAATACCTAAACACATGGCCCACCATGCAGGAATTTTCAATAGAGTTCGCAGAGATTCTTTAAAGGGTGGCTGCACAACATTTTTTGCATTATCTAATTCCATGGCACCGCGGACTGGCTCTTTGAGCACCAATTTCACTAATACCGCCAGTACAATGCCTGTAATACCAAGAAAGACAAAAATACGCCGCCAGTCGACGGTATCTCCGGAGGAGCCCATTAAGGAGGCAGTGGCAAAATAGGCCGCCATAATGCCAAGAGGTATGCCCATAGAGTAAACACCCAGAGCCCCTGCTCTTTCCTCCTTGGGATACATATCTGAGATTATCGAATGGGAAGGTGGACTGCCTCCCGCCTCACCAATCCCAACACCCATACGAGCTAAACCAATTTGTACAAAGTTGGTGGCCAAACCCGTCAGCGCTGTAAAACCACTCCAAGTAGCCAGTGCTATGGACAGTATATTTACGCGATTATAGCGATCGGCTAGCCAAGCAATCGGAATGGCAACAACGGTATAAAACAAGGCGAAAGCGAAACCAATAAGTAGCCCTAATTCGGTATTGGTCAAGGCTAAATCTTTCTGAATAAAAGGCGCCAAGATACCGACAATCTGACGATCGATAAAATTGAAACCATAAACCAAGGTCAATAGTGCAAGGGCAAAGCTGCGATAGCGCTTGCTAGGAAGAGTTTGATCAGTCATGAATTAAATTGCCCTTTTATATTAATTTTTTTGTCCCGCAGGGCAACCAGATCAGGTCACACCCCTCTTTAATGAAGCTACTAACAATAATTGCCTCTTAACTATAGTGTCGCAGGGTAAATTATTTTTCAACAACATAATTAAATGGCCGTACGGTCAAGTATCTCGCCGCAGCCCAGCATATCGTTCATTAAGCAGATTTCATCGTCTTCGCATTTTACGCTTCTTGACTTCTGCCGCGGTAAATAAGTAAATGCCGCTAATCCACAAAACAAATAAACCCACCCCAGCGGGCAGGAATACCCATAGCTTGACCCAATCGGCAAAAAAACTACCATCGTGAATTGACTCAATAACATCACTGCGACGCTGAGCGACAAATAAAACCTCGGCGGTGTGGGTATCCACTTGCACTTCCCAATTGGTTTTAGAGACAAACTTGATGATCCCTTTACCAGGTTTTAAATCGGCTCGTTGAAGTTCGTCCCACCGCGTAAACTCGGCAACCTCAACAGTTAAAGCGGCATCAAATAAATCTTGCATTGAGGCCATAGGAACAAGCTGTCTCTCAATACCCTTCTGACTAGGTGGTTGAATCCAATCGAATTCTTTTTTAACCATCAGTAGCACACCAGCACCAATCATGATGATCAACGGAAGTGCTATTGAGAAAGAGCCCCAGTAGTGGATCTTTCTCAATAAGATAGATGTTCGCATTTAGGCTTTCACCCCAATCATCAGATGACTAAACACCGCTTAATCCGTCTCCATCCGATCATCGGCGGAGGCTTCTATCCCCCCGCTGGGCACCCAAGGCGCACCAACATCTAACAGAGCCTTTTTAAAAGCTGGAAACTCTGTTTTAAATAAATTATCCAACTGCGGTTGCAGCTCTCCAAGCGCATCTTTCACATAAACCATCTGCTGCTTCTGAGTAGACGTCAATCCCCAAGTATTCACTCCAGCAAGTTCAATCACAGATAGACGACTTGAAACTGTGGCAGGCACGGCGCCAAATCTAATACTCGAACGCTTACCATTTATTATCTCATCCAGATTGGAAACCGCTCTTCGCAGTTCTTCATATTGCACTTCTAAGTCACTAGCAACGGCTGATGAGCGATCGAGCGCTATTCTGAAGGATTTTATCAGAGCTTTTAAATCGGCTATTTGGCTCGTTGCTGTAGACAGGCTACGTCTTAGCTCTGCCACCTCAATTATCATGCTTGATCGCTGTTGGGGTGACAGACCTCCCTCCTCAGTTTCTTCATGAAGTGGCTTAACGTTGAAACTGACCGCTTCAGTGAGCTCTCTCGTCTCTCCATTGGCAGTGCTAAAGAGGGTTGCAGTATAAGTGCCCGGAGATACCAACGGACCTACATCGTCTGCACTACCAGAACCCAACGCCCTGGATGAAGATAAACGTAAATCCCATGTCACTCGGTGCAGACCTTTACCAACCTTCGCATCCACTTTGCGCACTGGATTACCCAGGTCATCTTTAATAATTAGATAAACCATAGGTACTGATTCTCTCAATTCTGTCTCTACTACCTCCCATGAGGGGTACAACGGATAGTCACCTTCTTCTTCCGCCTTCTTTTCTCTCTCTTCACGCTGTTCAGTTAATGATTTCACACCATCACGCAAATAATAGGTAAAGGTGGCTCCAAACTCTGGATTCTCAGTGCGATATTCAAAATCACCCTCTGTGCTGGTATGGAATCTTTCGGGCAAATACCAGAGCGCATCTCTTGATGGAAATAGCAATGCTTCTTGCTTTAAGCTCTCTTTGTTAATGTTACGCAGCGGCGAGAAGTCATCTAGAATATAAATTCCACGGCCAAAACTGCCCGCGACAAGATCATTTTCTCGGCGTTGAATTTTTACATCGCGGAAAGAAATGGTCGGCACACCACCGGTTAACTCCGTCCACTCTTCACCGCCATCAACCGTAAAAAACAGCCCGAACTCAGTACCTAAAAACAATAAATTCTGATTTACATGGTCTTGAACAATGCGCCAAACCAAATGTTTATCCGGCAGGTTAGATGCAATAGATTTCCACGACTTTCCTCGATTAGTACTCTTTATTAAATAGGGTTTGTAATCCCCCTGTTTATGGTCATCCAAAGCAACATAAACTGTATCTTTATCAAACAAATCAGCGCGTATATCATTGATGTAAGCTGTATCGGGAATACCTTTTATCTTGCCAATCTCATATTTGGCCCAGTCTTTGCCGCCGTTTGAACTCACTTGTATCAGGCCATCGTCAGTGCCGACATACAAAAGATCGGGATCTAAAGGGGACTCCGCTATATTCGCAATGGTATTAAAATTAGACATTGCATAGAGATCAAAACCTGAGTTAACTGACCAGGTTCGATCCATCACCGGCATGTGCATGCGGTTTTGATCTTTGGTCAAATCACCCGAAATTGCACGCCAACTGTTACCTCGATCATCAGACCGCCACAATCGCTGGGATGCATGATATAAACGCTTTGGATCATGGCTTGACACCAATATGGGCGCGTCCCAGTTAAATCTTTCGGCGGGTTCGCCAGGCTTCGCTTGAGGCTGAATAAAAACAATTTCACCCGTTTTCCGATGATAACGCGCAAGATTACCCTGTTGCCATTGGCCGTATACTATGTCTGGATTTCCCGGTTCTGTCGCAGGCTGATGGCCATCCCCCCATAGGATCAAAAACCAATCATTGCTCTTTATTCCATGCGCTTTAGTTGTGCGCGATGGACCTCCTTGAGAGCTGTTGTCTTGAGTGCCGCCGTAGACATAGTAAAAAGGTTTGCTATCGTCAACGGCGATTTTATAGAACTGTGTGAGTGGCAAGTTACCTTGAAAACGCCACTTTTTCATATCGTCTCGAGTTTCGTAAACGCCACCGTCACTGCCGACCAACATAAAATTTTTATCTGTCGGATGAAATGCCATAGCATGATCATCAACATGTTTATTTTTGAGATTGAACGGTGTCCAGGTTTTACCACCATCATCACTGTACTTGCTGTAGTTACTGACCATGTAGATGCGATCAAACCGGTGAGGGTCGGCAAACAACTCTTGATAGTAGTGTGGTCCGGTTCCCCCTCCCACTTCATCGGACATCTTCTCCCAACTGGCACCTTGATTAGCTGAGCGGTAGACCCCGCCTTTCCGCTGATTCAGCTCAATGGCCGCATAGACCACGTCCGAATCAATTTTGGAAATAGCCAGGCCAATTTTACCCATATTCGCTTCTGGCAGACCATTAGTCAGTTTACGCCAGGTGTCGCCGCCGTCGTCAGAGGTGTGAATTGCGGAGCCGGGTCCGGTTCCCACATAGGCAGGTAACGTTCTCTGTCGTTGCCAGGTTGCCGCGTAGAGTTTGTCTGGATTGCTGGAATCCATAACCAAGGAAGTCACGCCAGTCCATTCATCAGTTTCAAGAACATTAATCCAGGTCTCACCAGCATCAATGGTTTTAAATAAGCCCCGCTCACCACCTTTTGACCAAAGTGGTCCCTGTGAAGAAACCCAAACAGTATTGGAATCCTGTGGATGAACAATGATGTCTGAAATATGCTCAGATTTAGTAAGACCTTTGTTTTCCCAAGTCTGACCACCATCTAGCGAGCGATAAACACCATCACCAAAAGAGATGTGTCTGCCGCCGTTATTTTCTCCCGTGCCCACCCAGATAATGTTGGAATTGCTCGGATCAATGGTGACATCACCGGTTGAGAAAACCGACTGTTTATCAAAAATGGGTGTCCACGTAATTCCGGCATTCATCGTCTTCCATACACCACCCGAACCCACTGCAAGATACCAAATTGAAGGATTTTTAGCGTCTACCTCAATATCAGCAATGCGACCAGACATGTAAGCTGGGCCAATGCTGCGCAGCTTCATAGCGGAGAACAACTCTTCCGTCATTACATCGGACTTATCTTTCTTTGCCGCGCTTAACGAGGTCGACATCAAGGCTGTTAAAACCATTAAAATAACAAAAAATCGCATGTGAAATTTCCTATGAACAGAACAAAAATAATGAGCGCATCGCAGACAACTACCCATTTCCAAACAGCAGCCCCAACTGCCTGACCAACTCACTGAAATAATTTTAGGCACACTAGCATATGCTATGCTTTTTTGCATAATCCTCTGTCTTGTAATCGGTCCAGCCATTAGCACAGAGAGCAATTAGGGCAGAAAAAACAATAGCTGCTAACTTTGCATTGAATATCACTAAATCTGTACACAAAAAAAGCCAACACTTCGACCCTTGGGCTCAAAGTTTGTGGTGATCAGTGATCAACTATTTTTTCTTGCGGCTATTCGGTAATTCCGTGAGCCAACAATGTAAAGGCATACTCCTCGGCATAATCTTTCAGTCGTCCATAACGTCCACTGTTAGCAAAGTGACCTGCGCCCATATTGATACGCATAACTAAAAGATTATTATCGGTCTTAGTACTGCGCATCTTAGCGGTCCACTTTGCTGGTTCCCAATAAGTTACCCTCGGATCATTTAATCCCCCGGAGACAAACATCGGTGGGTATTCCCGAGCCACGATGTTGTCGTAAGGCGAATAACTCCTCAATAACTGAAATGCATCCCGACTTTCAATGGGATTACCCCATTCCTTCCACTCAGGAGGAGTCAACGGCAAACTGGCATCGAGCATAGTATTGAGCACATCCACAAAGGGCACTCCCAAATTCACCGAGCGCCACAGTTCGGGCGCCTGAACAACAGCGGCACCCATAAGTTCTCCTCCAGCGCTGCGCCCTGAAATAGAGATATTTCCAACACTAGTGTATTTTTCAGCGGCGAGGAACCGGGCAGCATCGACGAAATCATTGAAGGTATTTTCTCGCTTTTCTAATTTTCCATCCAAGTACCACTGATAACCCATCATGGCACCGCCTCTGACATGGGCGATGGCATAGACAAAACCTCGATCGAGCAAACTGAGGCGCAGCGTAGAAAAAGAGGGCGATATAGTGGCGCCATAGGCACCATAGCCATAAAGTAACATGGGTGCACTGCCATCGAGATCAACATCTTTGCGATACACCAAAGATACGGGAATTAAGACGCCATCACGAGACGGTGCCATGAGTCGCTCAGTGATGTACAGCGACTTGTCGTAGCCACTAGGAATCTTCTGCACCTTGCGGGATTCAAGTTTTCGCTTATCCAGATGGTAATCAAAGATCGTCGACGGAGTGACCATGGAGGTATAACGCAGACGCACGAATGACTGATCGAACTGCGGGTTGTTACCAATATTCAAGGTCGCAATGGACTCAGGAAAGTCCACGGTATGCTGATCTCCGGAGTACATTCGAATGAGAATCGCATCCACGCCTGATGTACGCTGCTTAATAGCAATGAAATCATCGAACGCTTGAAGATCCATGAGATAAACATCATCTGAACCTTCCTCTATGGTTTGCCAGAGCTTATATTGTGGTTGTTGATCAGACACTTTGGCAAAACGAAAATTTTTGTGGGTGTCATTTGCCAATATGTAAAAGAATCCGTGGGCATGATCCACTGAGAGGGTAAATCCTACATCGCGGTCGACCATTTTAATCGGCTCAGCATAGAAATTATCCGCAGGTAACACATAGGTTTCCTGTACCTCACCTTGGCTACTCACCAACACCAAAAACCTCTCGTCACTGGTGAGGCCAAAACCTAGAAAATAGCCATCATCCTGCTCATAGTAAATAGTTTTATCCAGCGCCTGTGACTCCCCCAGACGGTGAACTACAAGTTCCTTCGCATGCCATCGGTCGGCCTCCAGACGCGCATAAACAAGGCTTTTGCCATCGCTACTGAACTCAATAGAACCTTGAACATCCTCCAGTTTGTCAGTCAAATAATCGCCGGTATTCAAGTCGATAATACGTAACTGATAACGTTCATCACCCTCAGTGTCAAAGGTATAAGCAAGCAAGGTGTTATCTGGACTGACGCGCCAATCGCCAATGACAAAATAGTCATAATCTGCCGCCAGTGCAGACTCGTCTAAGATAACCTGTTCTTCTCCTGTTTTTAGATACTTGCGACTGTAAGTTCTGTAGTCATCGCCAGGACGAAAATACCAGCGATACTGATAACCATTTTTGATGTAGGGCACCGATTCCTCACTTTCATCAGTTCGTCCCTTAAATTCCTCAAATACCCTATCGACAAGCGGCCTATTAGGCTCTATGAAAGCCGCGTAATAATCATTCTCCTCGGTGAGGTAATCTAAGACTGGCTGATCGTCAATCTCAGGGTATCCCTGATCCTTAAGCCAAAAATAATCATCCGATAAGGTCTGACCATGGTAGGCGACTTGGTGAGGATGCTTTGTAGCTTTAGGTGCTGGAATGGAAAGTTCCTGAAGACGTGAAAAATTAGCTGGATCTAATTCCACAACAACCTCCTTCTTGTCTACATTACACGCCACCAAAAGAGTCATTGATAGGATTATCAAGTACTTGCCTGACATAGGTTTCTCCATTTTGAATTAAAAAAATAACTTGAGGCACCCACTGTTATTTTTACTTGAAAATTTTCCCTAATAAGCCAATCAAAGAGGTGCTGTTAGGCACATAACACTCACAGATGAAGCGTCAGCGGTGTTGGAATAGCTTTTAGAGTAGTAACAAAAAATCAACACCCAAGAGAACAAACATACCGCGAACCATGAGCTTGGTCTTTTTATCAAGTTCAGCATAGGCATTTTTTAGTTGTTCGATTTCCTCTTTAGCCAGGTCACCACTCTGCTTAATCTGAATGGCGCTGTTGGCTACAAGAGCTGCGGAAACTCCGGCCGAAGCACTAGCGAACTTTTTAATGAAGTCCCTTCGTCCCTCTAATGTTGCAGTAGGCTGCATTTTTGTCTCCAAATAGCGGTTGCTGAAAACATTACTGACGCAAATCGTAACGCAAAAATAACGCCAGTACCATTATCTCACCTCAATTTCTATAACCTCTGAGATCACCGGTGGATCATGGGGAATATGTACCTGATTACCCAGAATCAACTGCAACCGATGCTTGCCTGGTGGCAACTTAAGGCTGGTGCTAGTCTGACCTTTACCAAAATGAAGAACCTGATCCGATGCTGGTAGTGGCGCATCGAGATCTGGAAGTTGGCCAAGGTTTATCAACAAATGATGATGCCCTGAATTTGGCGCTGCCACTCCTGCAGGCGCCACTTGCATACCCTTTAGCCCAAATACAACGGTGATCTGCTGATTTTCATCACGATCAATAATATCGCCATTTACAGGCTTGATGAAGTAGACAGCCGCGTCATCAGGTGCTGTCATATTTGGCATTTGCGCGTCTACAGAATACGCTGATAGGACAGCTAGTACCCAGACTAGAAGTTGAAATAATCGAAGCATATTTTTTTACTCAATCAATGGGCTATTAGGCTAACCCAAGCTGATGAAAAAAACTATCCCACTGAACCTCTATTATTTATAAAACAATAGCAAATTATTTGGCAGTGACGTCAACCCCAATCCCTTAAGTTGTTGTTATGTATTCTGTTGCATTAGCAAGTTTTCGGTTACCATGAAGACTCTTATAACAATACTAAGATTATCCTATGCTAATTCTTCACGGTTTTGCCATGTCCAATTATTACAACATGGTCAAACACGCACTGATGGTAAAGGACGTCGACTTTACCGAGAATAAAGTTTATCCGCAAACAGAAGATATTCTGGCGATCACTCCCACCGGAAAAGTACCGGCAATCACTACCGAAGAGGGATCAAACCTTTCTGAAACCTCAGTAATACTCGATTACTTGGAAGATTTACATCCGCAACCAGCACTCTACCCTTCGGCTGCGGACAAGCGGGCCGAAGTCAAGATGCTTATTAAAGTGACCGAGCTCTATCTTGAGTTGCCATCACGTCGGTTAATGAAAGATTACTTTGCAAGGCAAGAGCCCGAAGCAGTGATGGCCGATGAAGTAAAAACATCCTTTATTAAGGGCTGCGAGATCATTAACCAGATGACTGATATAGAACCCTATTTACTTGGTGATCAGCTGTCCATGGCTGATATTTTTATGTACTACGCGCTGGTAATACCATCCATGGTGGGACCTAGATTAATAGACGTTGATCCGATGACTGCGGTAAAAGGCTTATCAAACTGGCACAACCTCATGTCTGACTGCCCAATTTCAAAGAAAATTGAGACCGATAAAAGAGAAAATGCACCAGAATTCATGGCCAAGATTGGCGCTCGGTAAAATGACTATTTAATCAAATTTAAAAACACACAGGAGTTATAAGAATGAAAAATACGCTCACTCTGGTTCTTTTCCTGAGCTTGCTTAGTTCACCCATCATTGCTGCGGATTTCCAAAAAGTCACGCCTGAGGACGTCGGTATGTCCAGTGAAAGACTGGCCAGAATTATCCCCTATATGGAACACTTTGTGGAAAGTGGTGAGCTTGCGGGAGTGCAAACGCTGATCGCCCGAGATGGAAAGGTTGTGCATTTTGATCAGGTGGGAAAACTCAATCTGGAAACCGGAGAGCGTCTGCAAGAGGACTCTCTGTTTCGAATTTACTCCATGACCAAACCCATAGCGTCCACGGCAGCCATGATTCTCTATGAGGAGGGTTATTTTCAACTCAATGATCCAGTGGAAAAATACCTTCCAGAATTCAAAGGTGCCCAAGTACTAATAGATGGGCAATTAGTTGATACAAATCATCCGTTTACCATCCGTGAGTTGATGAGTCATACCGCGGGTCTCACCTACGGCATTTTCGGCAACACCCCGGTTGACCAAAAATATCAAGCTGCAATTTGGGAAAAAGGTCTCGGCTTTAAAGAGAGCATCAAGGACCTCGATGATCTGGTAGATGTAATGGGTACGCTGCCATTGCAATACCAACCCGGTGAACAGTGGGTTTACAGTCTCTCTGTAGATGTCTTGGGCGCCTTGATTGAGCGAGTGGCTGATCAACCATTGGATGAATTTTTGGCCGAGCGAATCTTCAAGCCTCTGGGTATGGTGGATACATTTTTTCAAGTACCCAGTGATAAATTGCGTCGATTCGGTACACTGCACATGCGTTCTCAAGATAACCAACTGATGGTGGTAGACAAACCGGAAACTAGCCCATATGCCAATAAAGTTACCCTGTTTTCAGCCGGTGGCGGCCTCGTGAGCACCAGCATGGATTATTTGCGCTATTCGCAAATGATGCTAAACGGTGGTGAGCTCAACGGGGTGAGAATTATTAGCCCCACCACGGTAGATCTCATGACGCGTAATCAGCTAGGTGTAGGCGTAAAAACCGGTTTTGGTGAACTACCAGGCATTGAAGGTACTCTGGGCTTTGGCTTGGGTTTTGGTGTCGCCACCGCCCCACAAAAAACCGGCTCTGGGTCAGTGGGAGAATACGCCTGGGGTGGTGCTGCAGGCACCGTTTTCTGGATCGATCCTAAAGAAAACTTGGTCGCTATCTTGATGGTTCAAATGATGCAAAACCCCATTGATCTTCGGGCAAAATTCAAAACATTGACCTATCAAGCGATCACCAAAATGAAATAGATGGCAAGCCAAGGCTGATGTTAAACGCCTGTCAGAGGTAGTTGCCACAGCATTTCTTGAATTTTCGACCATTGCCACAGGGACAGGGGTCGTTGCGTCCAATTTTTGGTTGATGGCGCACAAAGGGGTCAGACGGACCGCAACAATTGGCTTCTGAGCAACAGGATTGCTTCTCAGAGGCCAGGTCTGATTCAACGGTTTGATTATCATCCTCAGCCATCATCATGTCACCAACCTCACGGTGATTCAGGCATTTTTGACGAATGATGCTCAATAATCATCCAGCGGTCACCTTGTCGTCGATAAACAAAGGTATACCTTGCTTGCACTTCTGTCTGGTCGTCAAAGGAAAAGGTATAGACACCTGAATTTATCGCCAAGTGGTCAAAAAGACGGATATTGGATTGATCAATTTTACCGCTGGGACCTCTGGCGATAAAATCAACAAAGTAACTTTCAATCTCTTGGTGATTGTGGCGCACCTGGTTAGAGACGGTGGGCAACAGAATCGCATCAGGTGCATAAAGAGCCACAACGCTGTTGGGATCTCTGCGTTGAAGCGCCGAATTCCAATCGTCAAACAAAGACGCAATTACTGTTTCGCTCAAATCAATTGACCTCTGCTAAACTCTTGCTTATCCAGCTCTGGCGGTATCATCAGCCAAGGCGTTTTTTGACCGGCATTAGCGGAACTTTTGATCCACTACTACAGCGTCATGGGCGTGCAGACTCTCGCGGTGTTGTATCTTTAGCCAGTAATCAGTAACAGACTTCATACCCTCTAAACCCAACTTCACTCGCTTGGCAGCGTCCTCACAGAACATTAAGTTCTCGGCATTCAATCGAGCAAACTCTTGTTCATCGCTGCGCTTAACCGCGGTTTGAACGGGAGTGCCAATGAGTTGCTCAAGCTCAACCACCAATGACGGCAAATGAGGCCATTCATTCGTTCCCAAGGCCATTTTTATGTAGGCATAAGATCTCTGACTATGAGGTGTAGCAACCGAGCCAGCCTGAGACTGTATCCACTCCATTAATTCAACCTTTTCCACTGTTGAATCGGGAAATTGTTGATTAATTGCATTGGCGTAGAGCTGCCGAGCCAATGCTGCAGAGCAAGGGCAGGTGCTTGAGTAGGGAATGACAATTTCCATCTCGCAATTCAATTCAGTCCCATGCCGTTCAGCACGCAAAACCACAGGATAAGACTGAAAGCCGAATTCTCCACTCAACAATGCCGGTTTTTTTAACAAAAGATCAAAACTGAGTTCAATTTTCGCGTTTTTGCTAATACCTTCCTGAGATCTGACCATTTCCTCGAGTAATTCGTCAATACTGGATTGATTACACTCGCGCTCGGCGAGCTTGTTTAGCGCAAGGTGCAGCCGTGACATGTGAATGCCTTTTGCCTCGGGCTTTTCAAGACTGACAAACACATTGGCCTTCGCCGACAGTTGTTGCAATGCATCATCTTGCAATGTCATCGAAATGGGCACGGCAATCTGTTCCATACCCACCCATTGAAGCGTCGCGGGGCTTGCACTCACTACATCGGATGTCACATCAGGCATCGGTATTGATAACATAGTCGTTCCTAATTTATCTGTTAAAAGTTGTAAAAAATAATCCCGTTAATACTCTTCTTTGGCATGCAAAGCATCTCAGAAAGGCACACTCATACTCACCAAGGGCGGCAAATATACGGATATATTGGGCATTAGTGGACACACTCCTCTGAGCCGCTCTGACGGCACAGTCGGAAATTCATCAGATGGCCAACGGTAACAAATCCGGCGCCCAAAATTGTCAATATTTTTTCACCGTTTTCTCCAAAAAACACGTCGCCTGCTACGATGGCAGAAACGAGCAAGACTAAGCCAATAACACCAAAAATCATAACATGGTAACGGTTGTGTTGCTTGCAACCCAGCGTCAGCGCAAACACACTGACAGGTAATACCACCACTATCATCCAGAAATGAAAAGCCTCATTTTGCAGATGATAGGCCACTACACTCGGCAGTAAAACCAAAATTGAAGGTACTGCCAAACACTGCATTACACAAAGAATGGACAGGCCTATAGCCAGATTGTCTGTTATCGCTTGTTCTTTTCTCATGTTTTCAACCCAGTCTTTTCAACTGCTTGTGTTTTTTAAGTTAACCACAAGCCCTACACGTTATCGCACCGCTCTGTTTCTCTCGACCAATAGTCAAATCAATATTGGCCATAAACAAAGCTTAAACGATTCTATAGATCTGTCCAGACATCTAGACATCCTGCTTCGCTCAATACTGACGGGCATGGAATT
>Ga0206125_10002178_pt1 | contig 21084 bp, 18 predicted proteins | sample Helgoland_Spring_4_FD_148598 | JGI IMG/M metagenome (GOLD analysis project Ga0206125, IMG submission 148598) | Pelagic subsurface seawater microbial communities from Kabeltonne, Helgoland, North Sea - Helgoland_Spring_Bloom_20160331_1 | ecosystem: Environmental > Aquatic > Marine > Epipelagic ... | reverse complement strand
CATGGAAGCCTAAAGTGCTAGTCCTCGCCGATGGCAACCAGCGCGTGGTGCGGGCGGACAATATCCTCGTCGCTGAAAACGCTTTTTACGACTGCTAGTCGCTTGCAGATCGAATTCTTAAAAAGCCAGCCTGTTGGCCGGCTTTTTTGTTGGTCATTGTCGACCGAGGACTTGCCGTATGTCCTGCCAAGTTCAGCGAGCGTAGCGACTAGCTGGCATCGCATTGCTGAGGAGGGAGCTGTGCCTGAGCCATTGAAACATAGGAGTGTGGGCGACTCGCGCACGTTGAGCCTCTGTTAATGCAAACGAGGGCGAGTCGCCCTCACTCCTTAGAGTTATGCCGCAAGCGTTGTGGAGTGACTGTAATTTATCCAACTATTGAGAACTGTTCTCAATAGTTGGATTGGAGCCGGGTAAGTCGCTGATGCACATTATCTTAATAATGCTAAAATACCTGAATATAGGCCTAGTACCGTAGGTTAAAATATGCGAATGATTCTCATTAATCATTTATGCTTGTCGCGCTGTTTTTTTTGGCAATATCTGCCCGAAGTTATGCATAAACCAACAAATACATTACGCCGAGCGTCCGCCCTCGGACTCGCGCTTACCTGTGTAAGCGTCTCGCTGTCAGCTGAGGCGATTGAACCCGACGCTGCTACCAACCAAGAGCTGTTGCCGTATGTGGTGGTTTCAGCTCCTCGCTTTATTAATAAGGATGTGGAGGTGGCTTCACGTGTGCAATTGATCGATCAGGCTGAAATTGTGGACTCTGGAGCGACCGATTTAGTCCAGTTGCTCAGTAAGGAAGCCAATGTGCACTTCCGTTCGACATCTGGAAATTCGTCTCAGTCTGAGATCTCGATGGGTGGATTCGGTGAAGCAAGTGGTCAACGGGTGTTAATCCTTCTGGACGGCCATCGCCTCAACACTGCAGACTTGGGCCAGATAAATTGGCTTTCTATTCCGCTGGCGCTCATTGAATCGGTCGAAGTGATTAAAGGAGGACAATCTGCGGTTTACGGTAATAATGCAGTTGGCGGCGTGATTAAGATTAATACGCGTCGTCCGACCGATGAGCTCGCCGGACAGGTCCAAGTGAGCGGTGGCAGTTTTGATAGTTATAACAGCCGATTTGCTGTCAGTGGTCGCGAAGGTAGTCTTGGTTTTTCCGTTCATGCTGAGCATAACGAAACAGATGGTTATCGCGATAATAGCCAATACGAGGCGGATAGTGCAGGCCTTAAACTCGATTGGGTGTCGACTAATTGGTTCAATGCGTATGCGTCCATAAGTGGTGTCTCAAGTGAGTATGGCCTGCCGGGCCCATTGACTCGTGCCGAGCTGGCTTCGGACCGTCATCAATCGACCGAGGGCGACAACAACGGTGAAGAAGACGCGCTCTATTATCGTGGAGGAATCGGTACCTGTGCGGGTGATTTATGGACACTTGCTTTGGATGGTGGATTCACTGACCGTGACATTCGTTCCGAGTTCTTTTACGCGAATCCCTCTTATCCCTACTTTTATCTCGAGCAAGAATATGAAATTTTCTCAATCTCTCCGACGCTCACATATGAAGATGAGCAAGTGACCGCAGTGCTCGGTATAGATTATTACGATGACCAAGTCGATGCTACCTCGATCGATCTCTACGGTGTTTATCCGTATGAATATTCACGCAAGACCTTGGCCGCCTTCACTTCGTTCTCATGGAACATAAATGAAGATTGGGAGTTGTCAGCTAGTCTACGTGTTGAAGATGCGAAGACCGAGGCAGAAACCTCAGCAGGCATAGGTTCGGATAAAGTCGATGATGACGAATATGCATGGTCACTCGGACTAATTCATTTCATTGGAGATTCTAGCCGTGCCTATGCCAGTGTCCGCCGTTTCTATCGTTATCCTGCGACCGATGAGGTAATTGATGTGTTTTCAGGCCCGATGCCGGTGATTAACTTCAATCTAGATCCTGAAGCCGGACACGAAGTCGAGCTCGGAGGCGATATGGCATGTGGAGTTCTCACACTCGGTGGGCGTGTCTATTACCAATGGATGGAAGACGAAATTATCTACGACTCAAGCATTGGTAAGTTTGGCGCCAATGTGAATGTCGATGAAACGCGCCGCTTCGGAGTCGACCTAATCGCGAGTTATGCAATTAGCGAAAAAATCGATGCCTCACTGAACTATATGTGGGTGCAGGCAGAGATTGCCGACGGTCCATACGATGGGTCCGATGTGCCGCTTGTGCCTGAGCATAAGGTTCGCCTGCAGGTTGAGTATCGTCCAAGTGATGTTATTCGCATCGGCGCAGGTGCCACATATACACACGATGTTCATGTTGGCGGTGATTTTGAAAATACTGCCTCTGAACTAGGAGATTACGTGCTCTTTGATTTGAGTGTTCGATATGCTCTCGGTGACGATGTTTCCGTTTTTGTGACAGTTGATAATCTGTTCGATAAAAAATACGTATCCACAGCATTTGGGCCTGATGGATTATATCCCGGTGTCGGGCGAAGCGCAAAAGCTGGTGTGACTTTGAGCTTCTAATCTTTTCTTGTTTAAAAAATAATGGCAGGCTGTTGTTTCCATTTTGGGGAAGCGGCAGTCTGCCTTTTTTGTTCCAGACCTTTTTTGCTGCAGCAGCGCCCTTCTAGCTTCATCCTCCTGACTCCGATTAAATGGCGAATACGCAACAACGTGAAGTGATCCTGTCTGTCTTGAAAGAGGCGGCGCGTCCGTTGACGCGTGAGGAGATCCTATCGCTGGGCCGCCAGCAGATTCCGCGGCTGGGTTCGGCCACCGTCAATCGTGCGATTCGTGAGATGACGGCTGCCTTTCAGATTATCGGGGTGGAATTTCCCGGCCAGCCGCGCCGCTATGAGTTGCCCGCCGAAAGTGAGCATCCGCATTTCATCTGCCGCAGTTGCAATAAAGTGTTCGACCTGCCTGTGGCAATGCAACTGCCGCAGGTGCACGCGCCTAAGGGCTTCGTGGTGACCGGCGGCGAGATTGTCTATGCAGGCATCTGCCCGGCTTGTTCGAACCAGAAGTAGCGGCTGGGTTATAGGAGTGTGGGCGACCCGCCCACGTTTTCATGTGGTCAGAGATACGCGCGGGTTATTTGTGGGCGGGTCGCCCACACTCCTTTGCTAGTTCTTTGAACTCCAGTCTTCACCGCGAATCCAGTCGATTAATTGACCGATGGACGTGTGCTTTGCTTGGTTGCCGTTGCGAGCCACTGCCCACTCGGTGTGATCGCCCGTATCGACAACCTGAATACTGAGTGCACTTTTCTCGTCTGACTTTGCGATGCCGAACCCTAGCCGTTCCAGCGCCCTGCGCGTCCAGAGTGCGTGAATGCCGTCGCCTTGAATCTTGGCTTTGAGGCAAGGATTGGGATGGGCGCGGAAAGAGCCGCGTTCGGCGTCCCAGTCTAAGTTCTCGTTGGCAAAAATAGCTGCGAACTCACCGCTCATGGCGAGTTCTTCAGGGTAGCCTTGGATCAGTTGGCCATCAGTCGTAATCATCCAGAGTCGGTCGGCAAAGCGCAGTGCTAGGTCAAGGTCGTGCGTCGAAAGCAGTAGCCCCATTTGTTCGCGATGCGCCAAGTTGCGCAGGATGGTCATCAGCTCCACGCGTCGCGGTAGGTCGAGGAACGCGGTGGGCTCGTCCAAGAGCATCACTTGCGCTTCTTGTGCCAGCGCACGCGCGATGGAGACTTTTTGTCGTTCGCCATCGCTCAACTCTGCGATCTGTCGCCCTTCAAGGCCTTCGGCGCCGACGGCCTTAAAGGCCGAGGCGATGCGTTCTTTGTCGTTTTGCTTGAGTCCACCTAACCAGCCAGAATAGGGATGGCGCCCGAGTGCGACCAGCGAATAGGCATCCATCATGCCGACTGGGAGTGCCTCAGTTAGCACCACGCTGATCATCCGCGCGCGTTCGCGTGGCGAGATGCTGTGAAAGGTCTGGTCTTGAAGTTTAAGTGAGCCACTGAGTGGCGCTTGCATGCCTGCAAGTGTGCGGATCAGAGTGGATTTTCCGGCGCCATTGGGGCCCAGCAAGCAGATGAATTCGCCTGCGTTGAGTGCGAGTTCCAGTGCTTCGGCTACGCAGGTTTCCTGGCCCCGATGGCTATAGCCAATGCTTAGCTTCGTCGCGGTGAGATGTTCTGTATGCAGCGCAGGGTTCATCCGAACAGTCGTTTAAGGTTTCGTTGCTTGATCAGTGCAGCGATGATCACGGGCGCACCGATCAGCGCGGTAATGGCGTTGAGCGGCAGCGATACGTCAAGTCCGGGGCCGCGGGCGATGAAGTCGGCACTGAGCGAGAGCAGGGCGCCGACCAAGATCGACGCGGGGATCAATATACGGTGGCTGCTGGTGTGGAACAGGTAGCGGCTGAGGTGTGGCGCGGCGATGCCGAGAAAGCCGATCGGGCCGCAGAAGCCAGTGACCGTGCCAGCGAGGATCGAAGCCGCAAATAGGATGGTGATGCGTGCGCGTTGCGTGCGCGTGCCGACGCTTTCGGCATAGCGCTCGCCGAGTAGCAGGGCATCGAGTGGTTTGACGAACAGTAGGCTGATTCCGAGCGCGCTGAGAATTGCTGGGGCAAACGCGCGCATTTGCGCCCAACTGACGTTACCGTAATCCCCAAACGACCAACTCAGGAACGACTGTAAGCGCTCGGCCATACTGAAATACATCAGAATACTCACCAGGGCGCCGACTGTGTAGCTGATCATTAGGCCGATGATCAGCACCGACATGATGTCTACTTTTCGGGACAGCACTAGTACGGTGAAGAGCGTGATCGCTGCGCCGCCACTGGATGCCAGAATCAGTAAAATCTGTCCTGAGACACCGAGGCCTGCTGTCAGGCTGAGCCCTGCGGGTGCCAGCGCGAGTAGCACGATCGCCACACCGAGGCTGGCACCTGAGTTGACGCCCAATACGAAGGGGTCGGCCAGGGGATTACGAAAGATGGTTTGCATCATCAAGCCAGCAGTGGCGAGGGCCGCACCAGCGAGAATCGAGGTCAAGATGCGGGGCAGGCGGAAGTCGATGACGATTTGCTGCAAGACGGGGTCAATGTCGGCTGCACCAGTCAGGGCTTTGAATACTGTTTCGATACTCAGAGGGGTGGTGCCGATACACGCGCTCAACCCGGCCACCGAGAGCACTGCCAAGCCCAGCAAGGCAAACAGCGTTGCGCTGCGACGGGGTGAGGCGTGTGGATTGGCGGTGGACATGGTGATCTTGATATTTCTGTAGCGTATCAGCGCCTATTTCAACTGTTGGTAATAGATAAATTCCCAGTCCGGCATTAATTCGGGGTGAAAGATCTTGATCATATCAGCGAGTACGTTGTCGGGATGCACGATGCCACACTCCCAAAACGAATTGCCGCCGCTAGCCGTACGTTGTTTGGTATTGTTAAATACCTGGCCGGTTTGCGCCGCATGAAATTTTTGGAAGCGTTGATCGGCTCCATAGAGCTCGTTGAGGCTTTGGTAAGAGCTGGGGTTGATCCATGTATCGGCATGAGCGGCTCTGATAAAGACGCGTTCGGTATCGAGCGGGATGGCGCCACTGCCAGGCACGTCGGCCCAGAGGTAAGCGCCGCCGGCATCGCGGATTGTCTGTGCAGTATAGCTTTCGCCCCCAGCCATATGCCATGCGCCTGAGTAGGGTGCTCCGCAAAAGACCGTGGGGCGTTGCTCGATCTGTTCGACCTTTTCGAGCAGCAATTTATAGCGTGTGACGCTGGCCTCGAAGATTTGCTCGGCGAGGTCTTGAGTATTAAAAAAAGCGGCGATGAATTTAATCCACTCCGCGCGGGCGAGGGGGTGCTGCTCCATGTATCCGGCAGAGAGCACGACCGGTAGGCCTGCGCGAGCTAATTTCAACGGGACGTCGAAAGCGAGGTCGCCAGTGCTGCTGCTGAGGATGAGGTCGGGTTGCAGCAGCAGCATGCGTTCGATATTGAGCGCTGCGCCAGATTGTACTTTCTGAATCGCGCCGTCTGCGATGCGTGTTCGGATGGCTGCATTGCTGACGTAATCTGGGGTGGCCGCTGCAATGATCGTATCCAACAGGTTCAACGCGTCGAGGTAGCCGATGTAGACCGTCTCCATCACGACCACGCGTGTCACCGGTGTGCGAATCACGCTGATGCCTGCCGGTAGTTCTGGCAGTGGTGCGGCTTTGGGGACGAGTGCGTATTGATGCGTTGTTTTTGAGCCGCGTTGAACATTGCGGATAGTCGCGATTCGGTGCGTTGGAAACTGCGAGATCTCGAAGTTTTTCGCGTAGTGAGGGACCGATGTGATGCTTGCCGCTCGGGGTGTCGCAGACGAGCGCAGGCAGGCCACTAGGCTCAAGGCTAGCAGTGCGATGTATTTGGTGGATTTAGGCATGAGCATTTCTCGGTATCTCTCAAACAAACTACATGATTCAGGATTGCGGCGTCAAAGTCTGTTCGCCGTTGCTAGGCTCTTTTCTGGACTGTGGTCATAGAGAGGAGAAGGAGAGTGGGCGACTCGCCCACATCCATTCTGTGTTGCTGCAAAGGAGGGCGAGTCGCCCTCCCTCCTTTACTCACGCCTCGAGGATGCACCTTTTTGTATCCTCTGAATAGTTCGTCCTAGGGTCCTGGGCCTTGTCTTAATTCACACCTTGCCATTAGCCTGGCTCAGCGCATGACTATTGGCATGCGTATTTTATTAATAGGAGCTTTATTGAGCGTATTGGTCGGTGCTATGCAGGCGCAGGAAGGCTTGCAGCCGAAGTATGATATTTCGCCTAGTATCGCGAAGCTTCCCGATCAGTCGGATTTCTTTGCCACATGGTTGCGTTCCGATGGCACCTATAAGATCGAGATTGAAGCGGGCGAGAAGGCGGGCACAGTGGTGGCACGTTACTTCAATCCGGATCCGATCAACGTGGAAACTTCAATTTTTGATGAGGTTGAGGGGCAACCGCGGCTTGAGTTTGTACTGCGCGACGAGGGCTATCCTGGGTCTGCGTATCGATTGATTTACTTGGCGGAACGTCGCGTGTTGGTTGGCACCTATGCACGTCCTGATGCCGAGCCGAGTCAGGTCTATTTTGTCAGAGAAGAGGAACAATAATCAGCCATGGTGAGTCGATTTCGAGCACATTGGCGGCGGGTTATTTTTCAGTCTAGCCGCTGGGATGAGAAAGCGTTTGATGTCTGTTTGATCGTCGCCATCGCCTTGAGTGTGGTGGTGGTGATGCTCGAGAGTATCCCCGCGCTCAACCCAGATCTGCGGCGGGTGCTATATTTTATCGAGTGGGGCATTACGATCCTGTTTACGCTCGAGTATATACTGCGCTTATATGTTTCTCTGAGGCCGTTGCGGTATGCGCGGAGTTTCTTTGGCGTGGTGGACCTGCTGGCGATTTTGCCGACCTATCTGGATCTGTTGCTGCCGGGAGCGCATTATCTCGCATTGCTGCGCGTGCTGCGTGTGCTGCGTATCTTCCGCGTACTGAAGCTCGTCAAGTATATCGGTGAGGCCAACGTGTTGATGCATGCGATGCGCTCCAGTGCGCGCAAGATTGCGGTGTTTATCTTTGGGGTGTTGGTGCTAGTGCTTATTTTAGGGTCGTTGATGTATTTGATCGAAGGAGCGGAGCACGGCTTTACCAGTATTCCAAAAAGTGTGTATTGGGCGATTGTTACACTGACCACAGTCGGCTACGGCGACATCTCGCCAGTGACACCACTGGGGCAGTTTTTTGCCTCAATTATAATGATTACAGGCTATGGTATTATTGCGGTGCCAACAGCGATTGTGACGGCTGAAATGACCAACCTCAGCCGCGATCCGATCGCCGAGCGTGAATCTGAAGATCCAGTTTGCCCCGCCTGTGGTTGGCAAGATCACGATCATGATGCTGCGTATTGTAAGGTCTGTGGAGGTCACTTGCCAGTTGAGTTTCAACCGAAGTAATGGCCAGCAAAATCTATGATCAACGCGGAAGAGAATAACAAGATTAAGCAGTTACTAGCGACGGACGCCTCAGTGGCACAGCAGCAACAAGCGTTGAGTTGGCTGGCAGATTATTGTGAAGAGAGCTACATCCTAAACCTGCCGCCTTCGACTGTTGCGCTGGCTGCGTTGAAAAAGTTTTCTAACAAGATCAAAGCAGATGCGCTGTTGAAGCGTCGCGCGGCAACAGTCGTGAAGCAATACCAACTGCGCTAGCCAAGTAATCGCGAAGAGTTAGTTGCCGAAATTGCTGAGCGCTAGCCAAGTGTGAATTGAGCTAAGACCCTTTGCAGGTCGTAGATATTTACCTTTTTATTAAATTTTTTTTGGATCGGGGATGGGTCACTCCCGACCCAGATTTTTAATTCTGCGTCGAGGTCAAAACGACCTGATGTCTCAATGCTGAATTTAGTGATTTTGGAATATGGGATACTTAAATATTCAATTTTTTTACCAGTCATTCCTTGGATATCGACAATCATCAGTCGTTTGCCGGTGAAGATGAATGTGTCGCGAAAGACTGCGAAGCCGACTTCAATCGTCTCTCCTTCAGCTAAAAGCTGAGCATAGTCCGCCTCGATTTTATCCGGCGCAACGACTCCTGCGTTTCCTAATATTGATGATAAAATTCCCATAATTTAACTATTTAATTTTGTGGTGGCAGAAGGCGTGCGCGGCTGGGGGTAGCCACGCGAAGCGTTCCGTGAATGGTAAAGGCATAAAGTGATTGTAGTCCTAAGCGCAATCAAGCTATCTGGGGGAGGCGCTCGAACGATCACTACCAATGTTTTTTAAACAGAAGAGAGCAATATTTATCATAAACGATTGACCCCATCTGAGAGCACTTTTTATTGCTGAATATCGCAAATTTATCGGGGTTGTGAGGTATAACGTTCGGCGAATCGCATCTACAGATGGGCGCAGCAGGAGGATTTCTTAGCTAAAAATGCATACGGATAGTCTCAATGAATTACGCCAGCTAATCGATTTCGGTTTAGTGGTCTTACTCTGGCTGGTGCAGTGGATTATATATCCGTCATTTTTGCAGGTCGCGCCGGAGCGGCTGGTTAAGTGGCATGCTCAGTACACCCAGCGAATGGGCTATATTGTGATGCCGCTGATGTTCGGCCAATTGGGTTTATCCGTGCTGGCAGTCTGGCAAGTCGGTGGCGGCTTAAGCTGGTTGGATTTGTTGTTGGTACTTAGTTGTTGGGGGCTGACTTTCGGGTTTTCGGTCCCTCTGCACCAACGAATTGCGGCAGGCGAGAGTCAGCCGCAGGTCTTACAGCGATTAGTGCTTACTAATTGGCCTCGCACGCTGGTTTGGACATTGGTTTTCACGTTGGGTTTTTGGCGTTAAGCACAATACTGCAGTGCCCTATTTTGAGTCGCGGCGTCAAATGGCCACTGGGTTCGACTTAGTGGATTGTTGATACGCTCATTACATCAATGAAGCGGTTGCCTCTTTTGAGTTTTGCTAAATACATGATCATAGGCCCCCTAAAACGAGCAGAGAAACCAGTACTCTAGGTAGTATGCCGGTGGATTCCATGACTCTTTTACCACTCGGGTAGAGGGTTAAATATTGCCCTTTAAATTCATGTATTTTTTTGCCGGACGGGTATTCTTTCACAAACGAGCCATCAAACTGCAGCAACTTCTTTCCCGATGGATAAGTTTTGATGTATCCGTCTTGATATTTATAAATGATTTTACCTGAAGGGTACTCCTTTATTTTCTCTCCATCGAATTCATATAACTTTTTTTGGCTCGGGTATGATTTTAAATATTGCCCGTCATATGAAAACAGTCGCTTTCCTGATGGATACGATTGCAGGTAATTATCTGCAGAAGCGCTTGTAGCTAGTAGTGTCAGAATCGAAAATAATGAAAATAAACTACGCATATTGGCTCCTTATTTTATTTTAGGATGATGTATCCTCAAAGTTATGGGCACAACGCCAAAAGTGAGGTGCTGGTGGCTGCGAGCGTAGCGACTAAGTACTCAGCTTACCAATGGCCTGGTGTTCGGTAGATGGTGGTGGGAGTATGTCGGAAGCGCTGGGTGTGTGTTTAGCGGGCGCGACTGAGCATGATTTGATTGCCGTCGCTGTCTTCACACATGGCTAGGTGGGGCAGCTCACCATCTTCTGGTTGCGGCTCGCGCTCGCACATGCCGCCTGCTGCGACGATCTCGGCAGCGCCGACGACGACATCGGGCACTTGAAAGGTGAGCCCAGTCCAGGTGCGCTTGCCTTCGCCACCGCCATGGATGGCGATCAGGGATCCAGCGACTTCAATCTCTGTGATGTGCGGATTTTGCCGTACGACGGACGCACCGAAGCAGGTTTGATAAAAGTTGACGGCGCGCTCAGCATCAGCGGCCCAGATTGTATATTTTAGTTTTTCGACGTGCATGTGAGTATTTGTAGCCGAGAATGCCGTAGAAGCGACACTCATGTCGCTTTCTTACAGGTAGCGAACCATAGATCATGCGGTATCTTCCCCTGTAAGAGGCGATGCCACAATTTTTGGCGCTTTTTTCTGGCTCCATGCGGACAAGCGACAAGAGTGTAGCGTCTACACTAACTATGAAAGTTGTCTTAGCGGAAAAACCCTCAGTCGCCCGCGATATCGCGAAACACCTTGGAGCGACCACCCAAGGAAAGGGCTTTCTAAAGAACGACGAATGGACCGTGACATGGGCCTTTGGCCATATGGTCGAGTTACAGGAACCGGAAGACTATACTCCAGAATGGAAGCCGTGGCGCCTCAGTAGCCTGCCAATCATTCCGGAAGACTTTAAGTTGCGCTCGCGCAAAGATGGGTCAGCGCATGAGCAGTTGATGATTATAAAGGGGCTGTTTGACGAGGCTGATGAGATCATTTGCGCGACGGACGCCGGCCGTGAGGGCGAGTTGATTTTCCGCTACATTCTAACATGGACTGAGTGCGAGACCAAGCCGTGCCAGCGCTTGTGGATTAGTTCGCTGACGACTACGGCGATTGCGAAGGGCTTTAGCCAGCTCGCGCCGAGTACTGATTTTGATGGGCTCTACCACGCGGCGAAGTGCCGCAGCGAGGCAGACTGGGTGGTGGGACTGAATGCTACACGTTTCTTCACGGTTGAGTACGGCAAGCGCAACTTGCTGCTTAGCCTAGGTCGTGTACAGACGCCGATTCTCGCGATGATTGTGAATCGTGACCTGGAGGTTGAGTTTTTCAAGCCGAAGGATTTCTGGGAGGTGCACTCGGTCTGCCGCGAGGCGCTGTTTAAACACACGGGCGGTAAGTTTGACGATCAGGCCGCGGCTGCGGCGATTGTTGAGAAAGTGACTGGCCAAGAGCTGGTGGTAAAGTCGGTCACCAAGAAAAACGAGAAGGCCAATCCGCCGCAGCTCTACGACCTCACATCGCTACAGCAGGATATGAATAAGCGCTACGGCTTTACCGCCGATCAGACGCTGAAGCTCGCGCAGAGTCTTTACGAAAAGAAGCACCTCACCTATCCACGAACCGACAGCCGTTATATCAGCACTGATATTCAGCCGACGATTCCGCCGCTGCTGGAGGCGCTACGCAGGCTCAAGCCCGATGCGATTGATCAGCTGGATCTCGGCGCACTGAATTTTACCAAACGGATCGTCGATGATAAGAAGGTGTCCGATCACCATGCAATCATCCCCACAGAGGTGCTGGGCGATGGCCTGACGGGCGATGAACGTAAGCTCTACGGCGCAGTATTAGTTCGGTTGATTGCGGTGTTCTTTCCGCCGTGCATTAAGGCGGTGACGGTGGTCGATGCGCTGGCAGCTGAGGAGCCGTTTCGGGCACGTGGCAAGGTGCTGGTCGATGCCGGTTGGCAGGCGCTGTATGCCAAGGATAAGGCGGGGCAGTCGGACGATGCAAAGCAAGGTAAAGACGATGCAGTGCAGGAGCTGCCTGATTTTCAGCAAGGCGAGAGCAATCCACATGAGCCGTCGCTGCCGCAGTTTAAAACATCGGCGCCGAAGCGCTTCAATGAGGCGACCTTGCTACAATTGATGGAGACGGCGGGTAAGACTGTGACCGATGAGGCGCTCAAGGAAGCCTTGAAGGAGAAAGGCGTCGGTACGCCGGCCACGCGCGCTTCGATCATCGAGGTGTTGATTCAACGGCAATACGTCGAGCGTAAGAAAAAAAGCTTAATCAGCACTGAGTCAGGACGTGGCTTGATTTCGCTGATTCAAGATGAGCGATTAAAGTCGCCCGAGCTCACCGGTGATTGGGAGTTTCGCCTTAAACAAATGGAGCGCGGTAAGTATGACCCTGCGCAGTTCATGACGGAGGTCGGTGATTACACGCGTGAAATTTTGCAATGCACGTCAGCGAAGACGGTCAACCCTGCGAACCTTGGGGCATGCCCGATTTGCAATGCAGCGGTGATTCGCGGCAAGTCGGCCTATGGTTGCTCCGCATGGAAGCAGGGCTGTCAGTTTGTGCTGCCGGTAGCGCAGTGGGGCTTGTCAATTCAGCCCGAATTGGCACGTGAGATTTTTGCGCACAAACGTACCCTCTCCCCTCATCCGATTGAGATCGATGGTCGCAAGCTGTTTGCCACGCTCAGCCTCGATAAAAAAGGCCAGCTCGGTTATGCTGAGGCTGAGGTCGCGAAAAAGGAAGCGGGGCAAGAAGCGCTCGGAGTCTGCCCGACTTGTGGCGGCGATATTGTGGCGGGCGGCAAAGCTTATGGCTGTTCGAATTGGCGCAATGGTTGCAAATTCGTGATCTGGAAGACCATGGCGCAGCGGGAGATCCCACTGGAAGTGGCGCAGCAGTTACTGAGCACTGGCACGACGGAGACCCTGAGCGGGTTCAAATCCAAGGCGGGTAACGACTTCGAGGCCAAGTTGAAGGTTATTGCTGGCGAAGTGAAATTCGACTTTTCGTAGGTGAGTTGCAGGGGCTTTGCAGTTCGGCAAGCTCAGGATAATAACTCGCAACGACCGACTTAGAAGTTTTCTTGTGGAGGAATGCCGTCCTAGTTGCTACCGGAATCGCGCGCAGGCATCGAGACGATGTCTCTCCAGCATAAATCGGATCGAATGGACGAATGCTGGTTCATTCAAGTCTTTAGGCAACTTCCGCCACTGCTCTACTGCAGAAACTCCACGCACATCGGTTGCCCCTCAAACGGGATGTCGGCGCTTTTAAGTGTGAGCGCGCCGGTGTCTTGATGGATTGAAAAGATCGCGAGGGTGGCTGATCGTTGTCCGCCGACGATCAGCCACTTGCCACTGCGGTCGATGTTGAAGTTGCGCGGGAAATAGACGGCAGCAGGCGTGCTGCCGATGAGCTTAATGGACCCGTCGACTGCCCGCTGGAAGGTGCTCAGTGCGTCGCGCCCGTGTCCTGCCAAGTCGCGGATGGAGGCGTAGAGCCATTGCTCTGAGGGATGGATACGAATCTCTGCGCAGCTCATTCCCTCAGCGGCCACGCCATTGGTAAATACGGATTGGGTGTCGATATACTCGAGTTGGCCGTTTTCGATATTTACGGAGTAGCTCGCAATCGAGAGTGAGAGTTCGTTGAGCACGTAGGCGAATTTACCATCGCTGGAGAACTTCATATGTCGCGGGCCTTGGCTACCGCCTGGCACCTCGGCGGCTCCGCATGGGGTGAGTGTTGCGTGCGCTGGGTCGAGTGTGTAAATCATGACTTTATCGATCCCTAGGTCCGGCACGTAAACATAGCGATTGTTGGGGTGGATAAATGCGGAGTGTGGGTGTGGTTCCCTTTGGCGCTTGGGGTCTTGCGCAGAGCCGCTGTGGTGGTGGTTGGACACGACTGCGGTCAATGTGCCATCTGCTCGTATTTGAAATGAGGATACATTGCCGCTTGCGTAGTTTGCGACGACAAGTGCGCTGCCAGTTGCATCGACACTCAGATGGCATGCACTACTACCGAGACTTGGCTGCTTATTGAGAAAAGTTAGGCTACCATCGGCTTGGATTCGAAATGCGGCGACTGCGCCCGTATTTGGTTTTTCGAATCCTGCAGAGGTGGCATACAGGAATTGTTGGTTGGGATGAGTCGCGAGAAAGCCTGGGAACTCGACGGCAACCGCGAGTGTGATTGAAGAGAGAGTGCCAGTGGCGCTCTCAAATTGTGCGCTGTAGATGCCTTCGCTACCTCGGGCTGTGCCAAAGTAAACCTGTGTTTGTTTGGCCGATGCCCCGCCGGGCGTGAGAGTGAGTACTAGAAATACAGTGCTACAGAGATATTTTGTAAACATGGTTGTAGAGTTATACTGTGGGTGCAGGGAGTCGAGGTTCCTTCTGCGGCAACAAAAAAGCCCGCTGATTATGGCAATCAGCAGGCTTAAATGGCGGGATAGACGGGATTTGTTCCGAGGAGCTTGCGACGACAAAACCGGTCGCGCAGCGGGCCGGACCACCGTAGGTTAAAATCCAGATTCTTAAATTAGGTAACAAAAAAGCCCGCTGATTGTGGCAATCAACAGGCTTAAATGGCGGGATAGACGGGATTTGAACCCGCGGCCTCCTGCGTGACAGGCAGGCGCTCTAACCAACTGAGCTACTACCCCTAAAAGTTGGAAGATGCGACAGTAGAAATCGGATCTTTGAAGTCAAGCGGTGTTTCCGCGGGATTTGTAGATTTTTATGGAAATGGTGCTGGTGTAGTATTGCTGACTTCAGCGGCAGCCATTGGTTGGTTTTGTGCCGTCTCCGGCTACTAAAGCCGCTGCAGTTGGCACAAAAAAGCCCGCTGATTGTGGCAATCAACAGGCTTAAATGGCGGGATAGACGGGATTTGTTCCGAGGAGCTTGCGACGACAAAACCGGTCGCGCAGCGGGCCGGACCACCGTAGGTTAAAATCCAGATTCTTAAATTAGGTAACAAAAAAGCCCGCTGATTGTGGCAATCAACAGGCTTAAATGGCGGGATAGACGGGATTTGAACCCGCGGCCTCCTGCGTGACAGGCAGGCGCTCTAACCAACTGAGCTACTACCCCTAAAAGTTGGAAGATGCCGACAGTAGAAATCGGATCTTTGAAGTCAAGCGGTGTTTTTACGTTGTTGGCGATTTTTAAGCAGGGCGGTTGGTGAGGTAAGCAAGCCACATTTTTTATGACTCAGGTTTTGCTTTTTACCTATTTATTTAGCAGTTTGACTTATTGTATGCGTTTATTAGCAAAGGAATCTGCGACTGGCTCGAAGCCGCGCCGCTCGAAGTTCGGGCCACTGCTGTTGGCGTTGTTGATTCAGGGGGTGTTATTGGGCCTGGCGGTATTTGTGGTCGTGCTGGTGCCGGAATTTCGCTCGGATCCTGAGTTCGTGGCAAAAAAGAAGATCTATTTGCCGCAGAAAGAGCTGCAGCATCAAGTGGCGCTGGCGGCGTTTCAGAATGCCGCGAGTTCGCCGCTACAGATGGAGCGGATTAGTACGGCAGCTTTGCTGCCAGATGCGCTGCCCTCGCTGCCTGCCATGCCTAAAAGTGAATTCAATCCGATTGAGCGCAATCCAGCAGCCTTACAGTCGGATGCCTTACTCGGGCAATCTGGGGTGTTGGGTGCTTTGCAAGGGTTGAAGACGGGGTCGTCCGCCGCCTCGTTGTTTGGTATCGAGGACAGCGGCCAGCGTATTTTGATCTTGTTTGATAATAGCGCGACTGTTTGGAACAAGGCGAGCGCCGCGGGAGTGACGACGGATGCGTTTGTACGCGAATTGTCGATGTTGGTGGACGGACTGAACGCCAACACGCTGTTCGGGCTAGTGCCATTTGCACGGCAGGTCGGTACTTTTCGTGATTATATGGTCGCTGCGGGTGCGCGCAATAAACAGGAGGCGCAGCGTTGGATCGCGGAGAATGTGCGCTCAAGTCGGAAGACCACGCAACTGCTTTTCGCCGAAGATGGTATCCAAGGGGCGCTTACGGTCGCGTTTCAAATGGAGCCAGAAGTGATCTTTATTATATCCGACGGCGATTTTCAGCGTGGCAAGACCGCCAAGACCAGCGCGGGCGATGTGCCGTGGAAGGATGTGCATCAGACGCTACGCGCACTCACTCGCGAGTACGGGATCGAGCCGCGCATTCACTTTATTGGTTTCAAGGTCGAGCCCGCAGCCGTGGCTGCGATTGAGCAGATTACCCGTCGCTCTGGTGGCGAATTTAGTGACTTTACCCAGTAGTCGCTTCCACACTGTTTAAGGCAGTTTCGGAGGTCGACCCTCGCTGATACTATTTGCTTTTCCCCTTTTTAAACGGGCGCGCCTTGCTTTTCGCGCGCTTCTTGGCGCCGCCATGCTTGACTAATGGCGCGACGCTGGAGCGCTTGTGTCCTCCTTTTTTGATGCGGTCGGCGGATGCTTGACGACCTTTACTGCGCCGATTCTTCCTGGGGTCGAGGCGACGGTCAATTTTGTCAGTAGTCGAAGTGACGCGGAAGTCGATCTGACGCTTGTAGCGATCCACGCGATTGACTTCGACCATAATGTATTGACCCAGTGAATACGTCTTATGCGTGCGGCGGCCAATTAATGAGGTGCCGTCATCACTTGCGTGGTAGAAGTCGTCGTCGAGTTGAGAGATGTGCACCATGCCGAACGCGAGCGAGTCGGTGAGTTCGATAAACAAGCCGTGATTTTTGACGTCAGTGATGATGGCTTTGAAGGATTCCTTTTCGGACTTCTTGAGTTCGCGTTCATAGAATTCGAGGAGCTTGGTTTTGACTGAGTCACGCTCGGCATCGACACTGTTGCGCTCAGCGACGCTGAGGTGGTCGCCGAGTGAGAGCAGCTTGCCTTGCGTGTAGCGGATGTCGGGCTCGTTGGGCGCCGAATTGACGCCAGTCTTGTGCATGTAGCCGTCGAGTACACGGTGTACAATCAGGTCGGAGTAGCGTCGGATCGGCGAGGTGAAGTGGGTGTAGTCGGGCTTGGCGAGACCGTAGTGGCCATCCGCGCTGGCGCGATATTGCGCCTGTTTGAGACTGCGTAGCACCTGAACTTTAAGGGTGTAGCCTTGTGGGTGCTCTTTGAGCTTCTTGAGTAGCATGCTCATCTCGCGCGGCTTGCTGAGGTTGCCGCATTGTACGCCGAAGGTGATCATCGTCTCGCGTAGTTCTTGCAGCTTTTCGTCCTCCGGTTCGTCGTGCACCCGATAGATGCTGGGGAAGTTAGAGCGCTTCATCGCGCGGGCCACTTGTTCATTGGCGGAGAGCATGAACTCTTCGATCAGCTGATGGCTCTCGTCGTTAAACTCTTTTTCGATGCGGTCGGTGTAACCTTTCTCATCGACGTAAAGTTTGACCGAAGTCATGTCGAGGTCGAGTGAGCCTTTCTTAAAGCGGCGCTGGCGTAGTACGTTGGCGATATCCCAACTCTTGCGAATATACTTTTGCAGCAGCTTCATCTCATCGTCGTTGACTTCGTCGAGTGAGCGTCCGGTTGAGCCTGTTTGGTGTTTCGGCGGCAGCGGCGTCTTGCGCACGACGTCGAGGTCGTCCTCATTCATAAACGCAAAGGCTTGCTTGTAGGTGAGGCGTTTATTACTGCAGATGACGGTGTTGGCGAAGTCGACGGCCACGATCTCGGCTTGGTCAGAGAAGGTAATAAAACAGGTCTTCGTGAGCCGGTCTTGTGCTTCGACTAGGCTGCAAAGACCATTGGACAGCGCGTGTGGCAGCATCGGGATGACGGTGCCAACCAGGTAAGTGCTGTTTGCGCGTTCTTGAGCTTCGACGTCGAGCGGTGTGCCTGGCTTGACGTAGGCACTGACGTCAGCGATGTGCACGCCGACGCGGATATTGCCGTCGTTTAATTGTTCTACAGAAATCGCGTCGTCAAAGTCTTTGGCGTCGTCTGGGTCGATGGTAAAAGTGAAAATATCGCGACAATCTTGACGGCCTGCGGTGTCTTGTTCGCGGACGTGGTCGGGAATGGCCTCGGTTTGCTTCTCAACGGCAGAGGGAAATTGCGGGTTGAGGTTGTATTTAAACAAAATGGCTTTGAACTCGGCATCGGGTTCATGCGTGCGGCCGAGCACTTCGCTAATTTCGCCTTCTGGATTAAGGTGGCGTTGCTTCCATTCGAGTAGTTTGACCACGACTTTGTCGCCCACCTTAGGAATCGGTTTGATCCCGCTGTTTGAGGGCTCAGGTACTAGCACGTCTTGCGTGATTCGAGGATCGTCTGGAACCACGTAGTAGGTGTGGCGCCCTTTCTCTAGGGTGCCAGGGATGGCTTCGCGGGCGCGTTTAAGAATACGAATAACGCGTACGTTGGGCTTTTCGTTTGGATCGTAGGCGGGTCGCTGTCGACCTTTGCCGCGAAAGGAGCTTTGCTGTGGGCGCTGAATGATGCGGGCGAGCACTTGGTCGGCATGTAGCGCGACTCCGGTGTCTTCGACTGCGACGGGGTAGCCAGCGCCTGGGCCAGAGGGTTTGCCGGTGGTGGATTCGGGGATTAGCGTCGCCGCGCCGTTTTGGCGAAACATGATGCGGCCACTGACGAGGTCGGCATCATCGGGGATGCAGAGCTTATCTTTCTTGAGGCGGGCCAGTTCGCCGCGCTCGAGCATCTCATCCAGCAGGTGGTGGGCAGCAGCCATTTGTTTCGGGCTGATCTTAAGGACAGCGAAAATCTCTTCGCGCCGCATGGGCACGTAGTCTTTAGTGCGTAAAAGTTGCAGTAGTTGTGGGCGTAGTTCCATATGAATGATGACTCAATCGAATTTTAGAGGATATGCGAGCCGCGTCTTTTTGTAAGCAGCGGGGGCAGGCGGGGGTGCGGGCTTACTTGACGGTTACAGGAGTGTTTCGTGCCGAGGGACCAATGGAGCCGAAAATCAGAATCGAACTGACGACCTATTCATTACGAATGAATTGCTCTACCAACTGAGCTATTTCGGCAACCATTTAAAGATCAACTGCTAAAGGAGATGATTGAGCTTCAAACTTTTTGAACTTAGCCACTTTTTAGCCATTGATGGCTTGATCGTGCGTTTCGGGTCTGTCGCTCAAGGAAGCGCACTTCCTCCGTCAATGAACAATAGAGTGCGAATGTTTGGCGGTTCGTCAATACTTCCGTTGGCTATCTGAGCCAATTAATTAATCGCTGTTTTTATTCGCAGGCACCGCGCACGGAGGGCACGCCCGGTGCAGTTGCTAGTTCGGCACTCAATACATTTAATTGCTCTGGGGGAGTGAAGCCATTCGCTACAGTCATTGCCGCTAGTTTAAGTCGATCGACTAGTGGTTAATCTACAATAGTTAATAATAACGTAAAATAGAGTTGTAAGCTTTAAACTTTTAGTCACGTTCTAATCATTATTTATAAAATAATTTCTTGGATAGATGACGTGGCCTAGAATGCCAATTTATCGGCATTAAAAATAAAGCATGATCTACCTTACACTCGTACTTTTCGCCGTCTTGGTTTACCGCCGACGGCGCGCGGACTCTCAAGACTAACGAAATACTATGAGACTTTTGAACAACATCGCCAAACGGGCGGCACGGCAGACCGCGATGTCTGACTTTGAGCGATTGCAGTATGCAATTCAGCAATTTCCGCAAAAATCTATTGGGGACATTTTTCAAGTCACTGCGAATTTAGCCTCGGCGCTGTCTGCAAAGCTGCCACATCCTCACAACGTCACTTTCGATGCGGCAATGACATTGACCAGGAGTGATTTTCAAGCAAATGAACAAATAAGGAAGGATCTAGAGCGCTTACTGCCAATCCTGACCAAATTAGAAAAGGATTCTAAAGATGCGCCAACTAAGTGGGGCACTTACGCGTGGGGCATTTTCTTTTGGCGAGTGGTGCTGATGACGATGCTGCATGATGAGCTATATGCTGATGCCAGCAAGCTCTGGGAATTAATCAAGCAACGCGAGGAAGCCAAGGTTCATTCTCTTTGCTCACTGCGGCCAAGCTACTATCAACTTAAATAAAAGTTGGAGGCTGGCTGCTGATCGCGCTGAGAGAGAATGCTAAATTGTATGTACACTTAGTTGCACGTTAAGAATGTAGTTTTCTGAGAGGCAGGCAGGGCGCTGTATAGATGCGGTGCGTGTGGCACTGGTCAGGGTGAGATTGTGTGAAAGAAGCACCCGTTGCCGTCAGGCGCATCCTGGAAGGCGGTAAAATAGTCCTTTTTGTATTTTGCCTTTTGTCATTTTACTGCTTTTACTCCCGCGCTTATGAGCTCTGTCTTGCAACTACTTCTTGAAGGTGAACACCTTAATACTGCCCAAATGGCGCAGGTGCTCGGCCTATCCGAAAGCGACATTAGCGCAGAATTGAAGCGCCTTGAGGGTGAACAAATTCTGCTCGGTTGGCGCCCCGTGTTCAACCCCGAGCGCGCCCAAGAAACCATCGTGCGCGCGGTCATCGAAGTGAAGATCAGTCCCGAGCGCGATGGTGGGTTTGATCGTCTCGCGACGCGGATCAGTCGGTTTGATGCGGTGGAGTCCTGCTATTTGATGTCTGGCTCGTATGATTTGCTGGTGATCGCAACAGGCGCTGACTTGCGTGAAGTGGCAACTTTTGTGTCGGAGCGTCTCGCCAGTGTTGAGGGCGTGTTGTCGACTGCCACGCACTTTATGTTACGTGCATACAAGGAGCAGGGGCATTTACTTTTATCTCCAACTGAGGACAGCGATAAACCTGCTGTGAGCGCATAATGGCAGACGCTAGCCAACGCTTTGTGGCGGACCACGTCGTGGGTCTGCCTCGTTCTGGTATCCGCGATTTTTTTGCGATTGTCGCGGCGATGCCGCAGGCCATCTCGCTAGGTATCGGTGAACCTGATTTCGTCACGCCCTGGCATATTCGCGAGGCCGCGATCTTTGCGCTCGAAAAGGGCAAGACCAGCTACACTGACAATCTCGGCCTCATCCGCTTGCGCCGTGAAATCAATACTTACGTCGAGCATAATTTTGAGCTGAGTTACAATCCCGACAACGAAATTCTCGTCGCCGTCGGCGTGTCCGAGGCCTTGGATATAGCTCTGCGTGCGGTGCTCAATCCGGGCGACAAGGTGCTCTATCACG
>Ga0206125_10002174_pt1 | contig 21105 bp, 27 predicted proteins | sample Helgoland_Spring_4_FD_148598 | JGI IMG/M metagenome (GOLD analysis project Ga0206125, IMG submission 148598) | Pelagic subsurface seawater microbial communities from Kabeltonne, Helgoland, North Sea - Helgoland_Spring_Bloom_20160331_1 | ecosystem: Environmental > Aquatic > Marine > Epipelagic ... | reverse complement strand
GTTGACATTTGTGATGAGGATTGGACTGCCGGCGTGACTGATGCAACAAACTCAGTTGATCCATATGAATCCCTGACATTGACACATACTCCTGATCCACTGACAGCGATAAGAGTCTTTATAAATGGCTCCTTAAACCATGATTGGTATTATAATTCATCAGATAACACTATTTATTTCACTGTAATTCCAGGTGGTGGAGATTTGGTAGAGATTGGATACCTCTATTATGAAACTTCTGACACTGGAGATTCGGGACAATAAAGAGGGCAAAATCATGGCGACGTGGTTAACACTAATTTTTGGTGCATGTATTGGCGTGCTATTGGTGTTTTGTACATTGTTCCTGGGTTTTGTAAAAAAAGAAAATAAGAGAACACAAGAAATAAATAATGATATACAATCTAATATAGATGGTATGTCCCCAAGAGATTTCTATATTAATAAAATTTCTCAAAACAATTTAGTTTGGGATTGTCATACTCATACATATAAAAAAACGGAGCAATAATGAGCGAAAAACAAACCAAAACATGGCAAAAAATCAAAGTTTTTGATACTTATGGTGAGGCAGACGCGCTGAGAACCGAACTTAAGAGTGAGGACGGTAATTCTGCACTAGAAATTAAAATTAAAAGATGTGGTCCAGGCAGCACTCAGTTCAAAGTCAAGACGCATCGCCCAAAAACAAATAAATAAGGAATAGAAAATGACTGAAGAAAGACCCACCGTTCTGGTATCTGGAGGTTTTGATCCTGTCCACGCTGGACATATTCGCATGATAAGAGATGCAGCACAACACGGAGATGTAATTATAGTAGCCAACTCGGATGACTGGTTATATCGAAAGAAAGGATTTGTGTTTATGGAATGGGAACGCCGAGTTGAAATCCTAAATGCTATTAAGGGGGTCATATTGGTAGATTCCGTAGATGATTCTGATGGAACTGTGTGTGAGGCAATTAGGAGATTGCAACCAACTTATTTCGCCAATGGCGGAGATCGCGGTAAAGCTAATACACCAGAACAGGCAGTATGCGAAGAAATAGGTGTAAAATTATTATGGGGTGTTGGCGGAGAAGAAAAATTAGATAGTTCTTCTGAGTTAGCTAAAAAAGTAAGAAATTTTGAAATGCCACCAAACCGGCTCACTTCAAAGTCTTCAGAAAGATAATACTTGACAAGATAAACATACCTAGTTAAAATAGATGGATATGATGGCTCTAAAACTAGATGCGTCTTATAGACCTATTGAAGTAATCGATGCATTAGAAGCATTGGTTATGTGTATAATAGGAAAAGCATTAGCAGTAGAAACATACGAAAAGAAAATATCGTCACCATCAATAAGTTTTGAACTTCCAGCCGTCATAGTGCTTAAAACTGTAGTAAAGTTTAGACTCACAACCGTAAGTTGTAATCGAACAAATATAATTTGGAGAGATAATAATCAGTGTCAGTACTGTGCTAATTATTTTCCAGAAGATAAGCTTACAATGGACCATGTGATGCCAAAGAGCCGCGGCGGTAATAATGCTTGGGAAAACCTTGTTGCGGCGTGCAAAAAATGCAATCAAAGGAAAGGTTCTCGCACTACGAAAGAATCTGGCATGCATCCTTTAAAAAAACCGGTTAAACCAAAAGCAAACATTCTAAGAACCATAGGCAAAAGCCAAGTAAGTGACCTATGGAAAGATTATTTGTGGTAAAAAACATTATTTTACTTGACAACTATAGTAAAGTGGGATATGTTAGATATACCAAATTAATGTCCCTTAGCTCAGTTGGTAGAGCAGATGACTGTTAATCATCTTGTCCGCGGTTCAAGCCCGCGAGGGACAGCCACTTAACCAAAAGGAGAAGCCACATGGCTACAACAAACGAGAATAGAGAACTTATCAAAACTCTACAAAATAGAATCAGCGAATTAGTTGATCAAGTGCATATGTTAAAGAGCGAATTAGGAACGTTTAAATCTGATGTCGCTAATGACGTAAAATATTTAACTGACCGTGTTGATGGAGGTCGATAGTAATGTCTATAATTAATAAGTTACAATCGCTTAATCTACCAGCAGATGCCATTGTAAACCTCAGCTATAGCGAGGGTACAGATGTATTTGTGCACAACGAAACTGAGATTGATGATGCTCTATCATATACGGATGTTGTAAGCACTTTTGCTAGCCTTGTCACCACACCGGGTCTAAACGTCTCAACACAGTTCGGAGGCGATGTATTAGAATCTTTACGCTCTGAAGGTCATCTAGATGATTATGAGCGCGGGAGCCATGGCTTTGAAGACTATATCAGTCAATTTCTGACAGATAATTTTTATGATCAAGAGTTTATTGAACACTCAACCGAGAAGTATGATCATAAGCGCGGATTTTGCACTCTGAGCACGGACGTGCAAGTATTAGCTTCAGAGATTATCTCACAAACCCCATTTTTGTCAGGCTGGGAAGTATCAGTGCAGACTGAGAATGGAACGCTGACATTAGAAGCATAGCGCTGTTCTGCTCGCTATATAAGCAGACGTGGTTGCCGATCGTTACGTAGGCAAAGGTTTTCCGGTTTCCTAGTTCGCGACAGAATAACCGGCTATTGGGGTGTAGTTCAATTGGCAGAACGCCGGACTGTTAATCCGGAGGTTATTGGTTCGAGTCCAGTCGCCCCAGCCATTTACAAAATTTAGACCCTATCTACTATATGGACATAGGTGAAATGGTCTTGCATTTATTACTTTGTATATTGTGTAGCGCCTTAGTATATCTATGGTTTTTAAGTTCATGCATAATACCAACTGGTATGACAGTATTAGATATTGATAAAATATCTGCAATAGGACACACAGTAGAAGAATTGCCGAGATAGCTCAGTTGGTAGAGCTTCTGATTTGTAATCAGATGGTCGCAGGTTCGAATCCTGTTCTCGGCTCCATTTCAGAAAATCATACTAATTATTGTACGTTGATGAGGGAAATACGTATGTTTAATGATTTATATAATAAAGTCAGAAATCGCTTAAAATATTTTAATTCTCAGCCTGAAGTATATGAAGTAATTGTTGACGATGACTTCGAATATACTGACGAAATAGAAAAAGCTCTTTGGGACATCAAAGAATGTCTAGACTTACCGACAGAAGAGATTGAAATAGCTGTAGCAACACGACACAGTTCCTTAAAAAAGAGTTAACCAATTACTCAACCTACTATATATTAAGGAACCACAGAGGCTACATGGCTAAGAAAAATTACGTATTAGATACCAGTGTGTATTTGACTGATGCAAACGCATTATTTAAGTTTGACAATCACGATATATTCATACCTTTAAAAGTTTTGGAAGAGGTAGATAATCACAAAAAAAGACAAGACTCAGTAGGATCGAATGCTCGGCAATTTATCAGGATACTTGATGAACTTAGAAGTAAAGGTAATCTAGAAAAGGGCGTTCGAATTGAAAAGGGAATGGGAATATTAAAAGTTATTTCGTATTCTTCAATGAAAGAAGTGATTTTCCCACCAGATTTAGATATCAGACTACCTGATCACACAATAATAGCCACCGCTAAGACAATTCAGATGAATTCTTTAAACACTGCAAACAGAAAAACTGTTGTGGTGTCCCGAGATATCAATATGAGAGTTATATGCGACTCAATTGGTCTGATAGCTGAAGATTATATATCCGAGAAAGCTGTGAGGTCTTCTGAAGAGCTTTACAATGGGTTTGTTATACAAAATGTAGACGACCAAATTATTGATAGATATTATTCTGGAGAAGATATAACTATTCCTGAAGACGAAGTCGACGAAATCTGGCATCCAAACCAGTATGTGATGATGGTGTCCAATGCTAACGAAAAGAAATCATCATTAGCACGCTTTAAAAGCCATTATGAGCCTTTGCAAAAAATAATACACAAGAACATACCCGATTGGAAAATTGAATCAAGGAACAAGGAACAAGCGTTCGCAATTGATATGCTGATGGATCCGAATATTAAAATTGTTTCCCTTGTGGGGCGCGCCGGCTCTGGAAAAACATTATTGGCAATTGCAGCAGGTCTCCAACAGACAATTGGATTAAGAGCAGAGAACAATCATTACTCAAGATTAATAGTATCTAGACCTGTGCAACCCCTTGGTAAAGATATAGGTTTTTTACCTGGAACCATGGAAGAGAAAATGCTCCCTTGGCTGATGCCGATTCAAGATAATTTGAAATTTTTGATGGGTGATCGTACATCACTTGAAATGTATATGGACAAGGGAAAGATCGAGCTTGAGGCTTTGACTTATATTCGCGGTCGTTCAATAGCAAATGCATTTATCGTGATAGATGAAGCACAGAATTTAACAAGACACGAAATTAAAACTATAATAACTCGTATTGGCGAAGGTACCAAAATTGTTTTGACTGGGGATATTGAACAGATCGACAATGTTTACGTTAACGAAACATCAAATGGGCTTGCGCATGCAATTGAAAACTTTAAAGAATATGCAATTGCCGGACATGTTACATTTAGGAAAGGCGAGAGATCCGAATTAGCAACCCTCGCATCAAAAGTATTATAATTAAACAAACATTTGATATGTGTTATATTAAATAAAAAGGAGCACTTATTATGAGTGATTTAGAAAAAACAATAACCGAACAGCAGGTTCACGAAAACCCATTATTGGCAATGACAACTGAGGCTGGTGAATCTGAACTTAAAGACTATCTTGTAAATTTTGTCGGTACAAAATTCGATAAAGAAGAAGTAACCGTTAACATGATTGCAGAAGTATTAGCAACTGAATTTCCAGAATTTGTGTTTGCTTTTGCTGAAGAAAACTTTTTAAGAGGATACCAATTGGGAATAGATGATGCATACAAAACTATTGAAAGAGAAGCACAGACAAACAATCCAACAGATGACTGATTTTTATACACCGCGCGGTCTTCATGTATACTTTAAAGATCGCGTGATCGATAAAAATATTAATGTTGAGAATGTGATATCTCAAGTGGAAGGCATTTTACCACAACATCTAACTTCAGAAGTAGAGATGATAATAGTTGGTCAGTTTGATGAGTTTGAGGAAAAAGGGTTCAACGCATTTTATGATTCTGGTACAGTTTTTGTTACCAATCTACAAGATGACGAACAAGATATGATAGATGATATAATTCATGAATTTGCTCACTCCATAGAGGAGCCTTATGGTATGGATATATACGGAGATTACAAGGTTAGAGATGAATTTTTAGAAAAAAGAAATACATTGCATAATATATTATGGAAGTCGGGATTTAAGATTCCCAAATCTTTGTTTAATAATATTGATTTTGATCAAGAACTTGACGATATATTATATAGAAAAATCGGATATGAAAAACTGCAAGGTATGTGTAAAGGAATATTTTTAAATTCATATGCCCCCACATCTCTAAGAGAATATTTTGCTACCGGGTTTACGGACTTTTTCTTGCGACCCGACGAACATAAGTACATACAGAAAATGTGCCCGCAGCTATACAAAAAGATATTAAGTATTTATTCTGAATAAATTCTTGACAAGCAGTTGTGAAGAGGTTATAATATCTTATTAGGGAGCAAATATGCCACACATTTCGTATTCTGAACTCAAAGATTGGGTTCACTGTGCCTTTTATCACAAACTGACTCGGATCGATGGGATCGATGGGTTCAAGGGAAATGCATACACAGCTTTTGGTACAGCAATTCATTCTGTTTGTGAAAAGAAGCTTTTAAAAGAAGAAGTTGATGATGACTTTTTTGTCGAAGAGATGAAAAAGAATATTGCCGCCCTTGACGATGATGTGCCAGTAGACCAAAAACTGGTATCGGATATGATGGGTCAGGGAAAACAAATAATTCCAGAGATTGAAGATGCTCTTCATGATTACTTTGATGAGTTTGAGGTTCTTGCCGTTGAGATGCCGTTGTACGAGCCTATAGAAAATGAAGAGCACCAATTTAAAGGTTACATCGATGCGGTAGTGGCTACACCCGATGGCAAGGTTCATATTTTTGATTGGAAGACGTGTTCGTGGGGTTGGGATTCTCGAAAGAAAAGTGACAAAATGGTGACTTATCAGCTTACATTGTATAAGCACTACTTTTGTCAAAAAATGAACGTAGATCCCAGTGACGTCGAGACACACTTTGCACTACTTAAGAGAACAGCAAAGAAAAATCGTGTTGAATTTTTTAGAGTCACTTCTGGTGCTCAAAAAACAAAGAATGCTTTGAAAACTTTAAATATGGCACTATACAATATTAAAAATAAGCGTTATATTAAGAACAAGTTATCTTGCACATCCGGCTTTGGATGCAAATTTTACGGGACAGAACATTGCCCATGAGGAATAAATGACAAAAAAGAAGATTTTGGTCCTTTCTGACCATCCGCTTTCACCTTCTGGTGTCGGCACACAAACAAAATATATGATTGAAGCTTTATTAAAGACAGGCAGATATCAATTTATATGCCTAGGTGGAGCAGTAAAGCACCACAACTATGAACCACAGAAGGTTGATCCGTACGGAAACGATTGGGTGATCTATCCTGTGGATGGCTATGGAAATCCAGAAATCATTCGTTCAATAATGCAGAAGGAGAGACCTGATGCTCTTTGGTTTATGACCGATCCTCGCTTCTATGAGTGGCTGTGGGAGATCGAAAATGAAGTCCGCGCACAAATGCCAATGATCTATTACCACGTATGGGACAATTTCCCAGCGCCACATTTCAATGGTAGGTTCTATCGCTCAAATGATGAAGTGGTGTGCATCTCTAAGGTCACTCACGAAATTCTAAAACAAGTTTCCCCAGAAGTTAATTCTTGTTATTTGCCGCATGCGGTCAACTCTAGTGTTTTTTACAAGTATAAAACAAAAGAATTAAAAGATAATGTTGCCGCGATAAGGCAAAGAATTTGTGTAGATGGCAGTGAAGAGCACAAAAACCTAAACAAGAAGATATTCTTTTGGAATAATAGAAACGCTCGCCGCAAACAGAGTGGTACTATGATATGGTGGTTTAAAGAATTTTTGGATGAGGTCGGGCACGATAAAGCTATGTTATTGATGCATACTGATGCACGTGACCCACATGGTCAAGACTTACCACACCTCATTCACCACAATCAAGTAACAGATGGTCAAGTCATGTTATCAACCAACAAGGTACAACCCGAAGAATTAGCAGCGCTGTATAATGTAGCAGATTATACAGTCAATATTTCTGATGCCGAAGGATTCGGATTGGCGACTTTGGAATCTTTATCTTGTGGGACACCAATTGTAGTTAATATGACTGGAGGACTACAAGAACAAGTGACAAACGGACACGATTGGTTTGGATGGGGTATACAGCCAGCATCGAAAGCAGTTATAGGTTCTCTCCAGGTGCCATACATTTATGAAGATAGGATCACAAAAGAAGATTTTATCAAGACGCTAAAGAAGGCACTACGCGCATCTTCTAAAAATTATAAAAAAATGTCTTCCGAAGGTATTAAACATGTTAAAGAAAACTATAATTTTGAAACATTCGAAAAGAGTTGGATTGAAGTGATGGATCGTATAATAGAGGAACACGGTTCCTGGGAAACTCGAAAGGGTTATAAAACTTGGCACTTAATGGAGGTGGCATAATGAAAAAGAAAGTTTTACTTAAGGGTCCTCTTTTAACTCGTTCTGGGTACGGTGAGCAAGCCCGATTTGCACTTAGGTCGTTGAGAAGCCGCGAAGATCTATTTGATATTTATATACAACCCATACAATGGGGTAAGACTTCGTGGATCTCACTTCAAGATGATGAGAGACTGTGGATTGACGAAACTATAGAAAAAACGATTGGGTTTTTCCAATCAGGAGGTCAATTTGATATTGCCCTACAGGTCACGATCCCTAATGAGTGGGAAAGAATCCAAAATGCAAAGAATGTGGGATACACGGCTGGCATTGAAACCACCGCTGTTGCCCCAATATGGATTCAAAAGGGAATTGAACAAGTCGATAACATAATCGTGGTATCAGACCACGCAAAAGAATCATATGTTAGTACTACAGTATCCGCTACCAACAGTCAAACTGGGGAACAGATTCATGATTATAGATTAACTACTCCGATAGAGTCAGTAAACTATCCAGTAAAAACATATGAAACCTTGCCAGAACTTGATTTACAATTAGCCACTGATTTTAACTTTTTGGTAGTAGCTCAGTTTGGTCCTAGAAAAAATCTACCAAATACTCTCAAGTGGTTTGTAGAAGAGTTTGCAGAAGAAGAGATAGGATTGGTTATAAAAACCAATCTCGCCAAAAACTGCCTCATGGATAGAGAAAAAGTTGCTTCTGATTTGAAAGAATTTATGAAGTCAATGCCAGAACATAAATGCAAAGTGTATTTGTTACACGGAGATATGACTGATGAAGAGATGCATTCTCTCTATAAGCACGAGAAGATATCAGCATTTGTGGCATTGCCACACGGTGAAGGGTTTGGTTTACCAATATTTGAAGCAGCTTACAGTGGTCTTCCTGTAGTATCGGTAGTGTGGTCGGGTCAGAGAGATTTCTTATATATTGATAAAGAGCATAAATGCTACGATGTAGCCTTTGATATTCAACCGGTTCAGCCTGAAGTCGTGTGGGAGAATGTTCTTATAAAGGAATCAGCTTGGGCGTATGCTCGTGAACAGTCAGCAAAAGAAAAAATGAGACAATGCTATGAAGATATTAGAGATAATGTTGAAGATAGTATCGCTTCCAACGCAGCAGAATACGCAAGTTTGCTGCACGACAGATTTTCCGCAGACAAGATGTATGCACAATTTGTAGAAAATATATATCCCGTACAAGAGATAAAAGAAATGGAATCAGAATTGGATGACTTGCTGGCTGATTTACTATGAAAAAGATAATATTTGTGTCAGATATGTTTGCACAAGATTATCGTGGTGGCGCTGAATTAACCACGGAAGCCTTTATGACGTCAAACCCATGGGGTGCTATGGTATCTAGAATACACTGCCAGAGATTAAGTGTGGAAGCACTTGAGCAATCTGATAAAGATGTTCATTTTATAGTCTGTAACTTTGCTAGTCTTGATGATAAAGTAAAGATCCACATGTGTAAGAATAATGATTATTCAATATTGGAATATGACTATAAATTATGCAAATATCGCTCAATGAAAAAACATGAAGTACAAGAAAATAAACCATGTGATTGTAATGAACAGATGTATGGTCGAATTAATAGCGCCTTTTATGGATACGCTAAACGTGTATGGTTCATGAGCCAAGGACAGAAAGAGATATTTCTCTCTAAAATTAAAGTTTTAAAAGAAGAAAACTGTGAAGTTGTTAGCTCGGCATTCTCCGAAGGAGATCTTCGCTTTATGCAATCAATTAAAAATAATGAAAAAGACAACAAGTACCTCATATTAGGTTCCAATTCTTGGATAAAAGGAACGGAAGAGTGCATGAAATATGCGAAAGACAATAATTTAGAATTTGAGGTTATCAGCGGTCTTCCCTATCACGAGTTATTGATTAAAATGTCCACATCAAAGGGTCTGATTTTCCAGCCTCTTGATTATGACACCTGCCCCCGTCTTGTGATAGAAGCAAAACTACTAGGGTGCGATTTAATACTGAATGAATATGTTCAACACAAAGATGAAGAGTGGTTTGCCACAGCCGACAAATGTTACCAATATTTAAAAGAGAGACCATCCGTATTTTGGAGTTATTATGAACAATGATACAGTTGTGGTGATGGGAAATGGACCATCATTAAAAGATTTAGATTTTGACATGCTGAAGGGGTTCGACACGTTCGGGCTGAACTCAGCATATAGGGCATACGAGAGACTTGATTGGTGGCCAAAATATCATGGCTGCTTTGATTATGTTGTAACTGAGAGTCATCGTGAAAATTTTGTCAATTTGATTGAGAATACTCCGATTGAGCGGTGTTTCTACATAACAAACATCAGCGATAACGCAGCATTTCAACACGTTAATTTGTTACAATATGGCACAACAAACAAGTGGAACAATTCCCAAGAAGATTTTGCAAATTTTCACGATAATGGAAACTCAGGAGCCAACTCTTGTTCGGTGGCGTCCTGTTTAGGATACAAGAAAGTTATTTTATTGGGAGTGGATTGCAACTATGTTGAGTTTGTAGATGGCTCTGCTCGCGATGGGACTGGGTTAAAAATGGAGAAGACTCCAGACACCAATCCCAATTATTGGTTCGACGATTACCAACAGGAGGGCGACAAATACAATATACCTGATGGTCTGTCGTTTCATATGCCAACCTGGAATATGTTTGCATACCGCGCCGCACATGCTGGTATGGAAGTAATTAATTGTAGCCCAATCACAACTCTAAGATGTTTTAAAAGAATGCCTCTGCAAGAAGCGCTGGGAATAAAATGATTACAAAAATACATTCTAGCGTTGAACCAGACAAGATTCTCCACATAATATGCAGAACAAGACATATTAATAGTGCCAGAACCGACTTGGTTGATGAACAACAATATTTACAGTTAGCTTTTTTGAATTACGAAAAAGGTACCACGTTCAAACCACATAAACACATATACAAAGAAGTGCCAAATAGTGCCATAGCTCAGGAATCATGGGTTGTATTATCGGGCAAAGTAAAAGCAACATTCTACGATATAAACGATAAAATAGTGCACACGGATATATTAAACCCTGGTGACCTATCAATAACGTTATTTGGTGGACACAATTATGAAATTTTAGAAGAAAATACCCGAGTTTTGGAATATAAAACTGGTCCTTATTATGGACAAAAATTGGATAAGGAATTTATTAATGAAGAAGATTAATATGGGTTGTGGGTGGAGAGACTTTGGTTCCGACTGGATTCATATTGACGGCGGCGAATATGAACATTTAGATTATAAAAGTGGAGTCAAAAATTTACCACAATTCGAAGATAACTCAATAGACTTAATATACGCCTCTCATGTGATCGAATACTTTGATCGGTTTGAAATAATATCAATATTGAAAGAATGGAGAAGAGTATTGAAGCCTGGAGCTACACTGAGATTGGCAGTTCCAAATTTTGCTGTACTGAGTAAATTATATCTATCCGGAAAAATAGAGTTAAAAAATGTTTTGGGTCCCCTGTATGGAAAAATGACCATGGACGAAGATACTATTTACCACAAGACAACGTACGACTTCAAGGATTTAAAAATATTGCTATTAGACTGTGGTTTCACTAATGTTGCAACATATGATTGGAGAGTCACAGAACACTCCCAATTTGATGATCATTCACAGGCATATTTTCCCCACATGGATAAAGATAATGGAACATTAATAAGCCTGAATGTAGAGTGCAACAAATGAGTTTTGAATCAATAAAAGATTTTGAGAATAAGATAGCACAATTTTTTGGATCCCCGTATGCTGTGGCGGTTGATTGCTGCACTCATGGAATAGAATTATGCCTTAGACATCAAAATATTCAATCGTTCACAACCCCCAAGAGAACATATATCTCAGTTCCTTTTTTAGCTGATAAGTTGAATATCGCTCATGGCTGGGTAGAAGAAGATTGGGTTGATTACTATCGTCTTGGTGATACAAATATTTACGATGCCGCTGTGTTGTGGAAAAAAGATTCGTATATTCCTGGCACTTTAATGTGTCTAAGTTTTCAATTCCGTAAGCATTTAAGTTTAGGTCGCGGCGGAATGATCTTAACAGATGATAAAAAAACAGCAAATGACTTAAAAAAGATGTCATATGATGGTAGAATATCTAATATACCATGGCGAGAACAAAACATATCATCCATGGGCTATCATTATTATATGACCCCAGAGACTGCAACATTGGGTTTGGACAAACTACAAGCAGCAATTGATACAGAGCCTAAGCAGTGGACAGTAACTGATTGGCCAGATCTTACAGAAATGGATATTTTTAAAAACAAGAATGGAGATTTTTAAATGAAAAAAGCTTTAATTACCGGTATTGCTGGTCAAGATGGAAGTTATCTAACAGAGTACTTACTTTCTTTGGGATATGAGGTACACGGTATGGTTAGAAGACACTCGGTTGCGGAAAACCAAAACCATCGTCTTCACAAGCTCAATCTTAATGACCGAGTGCACACGTATTATGGAGACTTATTAGACTATCCATCACTTGTGCGGATTATACAAAAAGTCCAACCAGACGAGATATACAATCTCGGCGCTATGAGTCATGTTAGAATTAGTTTCGATGTTCCATCGTTTACGATCCAAACAAACGCTTTGGGTGTTCTCAATATGTTAGAAGTGTACAGAACTTTGGCACCAGAGGCTAAATTTTATCAAGCAAGTTCCTCTGAAATGTTTGGCAACTCAGTAGATGACGATGGTATTCAACGACTTACAACTCCCATGAACCCTGTTAGCCCCTATGGGTGCGCCAAGGTCATGGGTTACAATCTTGTGCGACACTATCGACATGCTTACAAGTTACATGCGTGCAACGGTATTCTTTTCAATCATGAATCACCCCGCCGAGGATCTAACTTTGTAACCAACAAGGTTGTAAAGGGAGCAGTTGCAATTAAGAAAGGGTTGCAAGATAAGCTTGAGTTAGGGAATATGGATTCGTACAGAGATTGGGGACACTCCAAAGATTATGTGAGAGCCATGCATATGATCATTAACCATGATGAAGCAGACGAATTTATTGTAGCTACAGGAGAAACACACTCAGTTAGAGACTTGTGCGAAACTGTGTTTAGTAAGCTAGATATGGACTATGAAAAGTATATCGTCCAGAACCCAAAATTTATGAGACCTGAAGAACTAAAGTATCTCAAGGGAGACTCACAGAGAACCCGAGACGTCTTAGGTTGGGAACCCGATTACACCTTTAGTTCCATGTTGGATGAGATGATAGAAAGATGGCAAGCGGAACTGTAGAAGAATATCAGATCGGTGAATTAGTTAAATGGTTCGAGCCATACGCTGATGGAGATTTGGTAAGAGACGTAGGATATGGTGTGATATTAAAAAAGAACGAATATGATCTAGGTTTTAAAGAAGGGTTATATACGAATTACACGGTGTACAGAAATAAACACAGTGACACAATGAGATTTGAACAGAAAGAGTTGGAAAAGTTAGATGACAAGTAAAAAGAAATTATGTATTCTGCAAGTAACGCCAGAAAACCCAAATGCCAAGCATGTGGAATTGTTTTCTGATAAGCCAGAGTGTGACTTTTATTTTGTAACTCACGATGCAGAACATCAAGACGCATTAAAATTCTGCCCAAACACGACATGGGCGGAAACCCGCAACATATTAGCTGAGATGGTCCCTAAAGAATATGATTACTATGCATTCGTAGATTATGATTATACCTTCAGACCTCAGAGAGAATTAGGAACACTAGAACAGATTTTTGAAGATCTACAAACAAACCCAGCAATCTTGACGTATTATCCAGGAAATGGACTGCAGACACCTTATGCCTCTGACACAAATTATTACAACAGCAAAGATCAATCTTGTATCCCGTTTACGCATTTTGGGCTAAAAATTGTCCACAAATCATTGATGAAGTGGTTTTTTCCTTTATGTACAAACTTTTCCGTAAACATTGATTCCTGCCACATGTTTAATATACAGGAAATACCATTCCTGAAGAACGTGGTATGTAGTCACAAGATGTTATATGACAACAGTGTCAGTGATGCTGCAGCAGTGTACAACAGTGATGGCGCCTATTCTAAGTACAAAATGGACGAGATGTGGAAGTGGCTTAAGCCAGCATTCAAGGTCGACAAACTATTAGAAAAGTTTACCAAAGATCCAAACGATTTAAATGATTCATTGTTTGTCAAAAAAGTATTTGTCGAGATCGCTCGCGTAAAAGAGACAATGCCAGTTGAATCTGATATCGACGTTGATTATTATGACGTTGATAGAATATCAAAAGTGTTTGATTTAGAACACGAGTTCTTTATAAACAAAGGAATGAGCGTCAATAAGCAGTTCATGCCTTTAGATGGGGACTTCAAACAACAAGTAGAAAATATTTTAAGAAAAAATGTAACATTCGATAGACTAAGAACAAAAATCAACCCATGGAAAGCCATAGCGTCCGAAATAAACCAAGAACTACCAGAGTTCAGAAATATAACCATGAATGAATGCCACGAAGTGTACCAGAAAATGGATAACAATGCCTCCCTATTCATAAAAAATGCAAACACTAATCCAGACCTTGTAGAATATTTAAGAGACAAGAGAGTAGCGTTTGTGGGTCCTGCACCATACCTCTCAGGTTTGGGTAAGGGAGAATTAATAGATAGCTTTGATATAGTAGTGAGAGTCCAGCCTGAGATTTGGGATGCATCAGATTTCGGAAGCAGAACAGATGTGATACAGAGTTGTTTAAATTCTTCATATAGTCCCAAAGTAGGCGCGTTCCTGGAAAAAACCCCGGTCGACCAACATCCACAATTTATCATCTGTAATGATACCGTGTCCCGTGAGGTCCCTCACCCTGGGAGTGGTCAGTGGTTGGATGTGGTACGCGAATATAACGATTATCTAAAAAAATACAATGTGCCCCTCGCTCATTTGAAAAATGAAGACGAAAGTTGGGAAAGATGGGCATTATACTGGGAAGTATATGCTAAGCCGCACATCGAAAAGGTACAAAACAACCCATATACATTCTATTCAGGCAATTTTAATTCTGGCTATGGAGCTTTAAATATGATATTATCATGTCCAGTTAAGGAGTTGTCTGTATTTGGAGTTAATTTCTATAATTTTGGAGTAGTGCGAGGAATAGAAGATAAATATAATCCTGCTTATATAAAAGCCCAAGGTCAAGATGGTTCTTATTTGGGACCTGATAAAATATTACATGATCAGATTTCTCAAATAATGCACTGCAAAAACGTTTTAGAGAAAGATCCAAGATTCAAATTAGATGAAGAAGTAAGACCGGGTCTATATGACCAGGACTTAGCTGACAGAATAGACAAGTTTAAGAAACTACCAAAAATACTACATACCACACAGTAACAGGAGCACACGTGTCAAAAGTAATTGCAATGATCCCAGCCAGAATGGGTAGCAAAAGAATTCCAAAGAAGAACATTCGTTTGTTAAACGGACGTCCTCTAATACAGTATGCAATAGATGCCGCGAAAGAAGCCGGATGCTTTGATGAGATCTGGGTCAATTCGGAATCAGATATTATTAAAAAGATCGCTGTAGAATCGGATGTAAATTTCTATAAGAGACCAAAGAAGTATGCGTCTGACTCTGCAAGCAACGATGAGTTTGCAGCTGACTTTTTTAACAACGTAGGTGGTGATGTGTTGATACAGATCTTGCCTACATCGCCATTTATTTCTCCGGTCGAGATTAAAGATTTTGTTCAAAAGTTTGTGTATGATGGGTTGGATACACTCATCTCGATGATTGATGTACAAATAGAGGCGACATATGATGATGTTCCGATCAACTTTGACCAAAAGAAGATTACACCCCCCTCACAAACTTTGACTCCAATCAAAGCATACGGGTGTTCATTGATGGGCTGGAGAAAAGATAATTACTTAAAGAATATGAAAAAGTACGGATGTGCTTATCACGGCGGCGATGGCAAGATTGATTATTTTACTCTTAAGGGATACTCAACGATTGATATCGATAATGAAGAAGAATTTCAGCTAGCTGAGAGTGTCGCAAGAAGCTTGGCTAAGAATAGAAGTTTCGCAGTTAGATATTATGGAGAAGAGCATTTAGAAGTAGATGTCCCACAGATTCTATCGAAAGACGGAGTTAAGAGTTCGAGCTATAATTTAGCTAACCAAAAAGTTGTAAACCTTAAGGACATTTTAGAGCACAGCGACAAAGATGCAAGCTGGTGCCACAGAGTAATCAACACAGACAGTAACAGTGCCACTCTTATCTCGCAGATGCCGGGTGAAGGAAACAGAAGACATTATCACCCAGACTGGAATGAGTGGTGGTACATTGTTCAGGGAGAATGGGAGTGGGAAATTGATGGAGAGATGCATATTGTCAGACAAGATGATTTTGTCTTTATTCCCAAGGGTGTTATACATAAAATCACTGCCACCGGTGAAGGTTTGTCTACGAGATTAGCTGTCAGCAGGGATGATGTTATTCATACCTATCCTGACGGAGATCATGAAAATGAGTAATATTGCTAGAGGCAGTATTTTCAACATAAAAGTAGATTTTGAAAAGAGCAACGGTTCATATGTGTATGATAATAACTCTGGAAAATCATACTTAGATTTCTTTGGAATGTACGCTTCCCTGCCGCTTGGGTACAACCATGAAGTATTCAAAGATCCCAAATTTAAGGAAGAGGTATACAGATGCGCACACATAAAAGTTACCAACTGCGAGTTTGTTTCTAACGAGACTGAAGAATTTGATAATGTGTTTTCTGAGTATTGTGGAAGAGGCATATTCTCAAACTTCCATTATTGTTCCACTGGTGCTTTAGCTGTGGAAGCAGCTATAAAGACTTCTTTACATTACAAGGATTATAAATCACTTAATATTCTATCCTTTAAGAATAGTTTTCATGGCGTTAATAGCTACGGAGGCTTCATAACCGACAGGTTCTATTCATCGAAACCAAGACTACAAGGTCTTCCTGAGATATTTTCTACTAAATGTGATTATGATCTAGAGCAAGTTGAACTTCATCTATCTAATGAGGAGAACCCAGTAACGTGTGTTATGGTTGAGCCAATTCAATGTACTGCTGGTGATATTCATCACGAAGCAGAATTTTTTGGGAGAATAAGAGAACTTTGTGACAAGTATGATGTTCCGTTAATATTCGATGAGATTCAGATAGGTTTTGGAACAACAGGAAAGCTGTGGTATTTTGAACATTTAGATATTGTTCCCGATATGGTTTTATTCGGTAAGAAGACACAAGTATCTGGACTGATGACCGTAGAAAAATTTAATGGAATCTTCGATAGAGAACATGTGAATCGACTTGAAGTCACGTGGAATTCGGACACTCTCGATATGATCCGATGTAAATACATTGTAGAGGCATTTAAAAAGTATAATATACTTGACAACGTAATCGAAAGAGGTTATGAAATAAAGGATAGACTCTCTCGGATTGAAACTATAAGCGGTCTGAGAACTAAAGGCTTGATAATCGGTTTTGATTTGAAAGATACTGAGACTAGAGATAAGTTCATGAAAGTGTTGTATTCAAAAGGAATGATTTGTAACTCGACAGGCAGAAACTCAATCAGACTTAGACCAAACTTAAATCTGTCTAGCGAAGACGCAATCCTTGGATGCAAACTTATAGAAGAAACTTTAAATGAGATATAATGAAAATCTTTATCCCAATAAAACACAACTCACAAAGGGTTTATAGAAAGAATTTTAGAGTATTCGGTAGAGAACCTCTATTCAAACATACATTGTTGAAATACACAGACCAAGAAGTGTATGTTGATACCGACAGTCAAGAGATCATTGATATGATTTCGTCAGACGGAAGATTAAAAAATGTCACAGTATACAGTAGAAAAGAAGAATTAAGGGGCGATAAAGTATCTGTATGCGATCTTATAAAAGATTTCATAAAAACATACAATGTAACCTGCCCGGTGGTTCAAATTCATGTTACAAGCCCCTTTTTGAAGAAAAAAACCATACTTGATGCAGTAAAATTTATCAATACCAATGATTCTGTGGTATCATGTAATTCACACCAATCAAGATTTTGGAGAAAAGAAGAATATGGATTTTGCCCAGTGAATCACAACCCAGTTAAAATGCAACAAACTCAAGACTTACCGACAATATACGAAGAGAATTCCGCATTCTATATTTTTGAACCAGAGGTTGTTTTAAATACAAATAGCAGAATTGGAAAAAATCCATATTTCTACTCAATCAGTGTGCCCGAGAACATCGATATTGATATAGAGAGTGATTGGGAAATGGCTTCTGCTTTAAAGAAGGCAATACGATGAAAAACATGAAAGTATATATTGTTACTTATCGAAGAACAGATATATTAAACAAGACGCTGGATATTTTATTCAATAAGACTGACTTCTCGCTAATACCCGACACAGAAGTGAACATAATCAATAACCATACTGAATTCCATTTGAACGACGAGTTCATTGGGAAAGTAAACGTTATTCATAACAATACACGACCAGACTGGGACACAGGAAACTTAGCTAGAAATTGGAATGAAGCACTCTTGCACGGGTTCAAAGACCTTAGCGATCCAGATGCAAAAGTAGTTGTTACCATGCAGAACGATATAGTTCTGCATCCTAATTGGGCGACCAACGTTCTGAAACTACACAAGAAATACACATTTGTGACAGGCAGACTGGGAGACAATATTATTAGTTATCTACCAGAAGCAGTTAAGAAGATTGGAATGTGGGATGAAAGATTTCTAACTCCTGGAAACAAGGAAGCGGACTATTACATTCGCGCTCTGATATATAATAAAGAAAAATCAATGATTGGTGACTTTGTGCACAAAAGATTGTTGAACGAACATGATGCACTTCCATTAGATACTCATGAATATCAGGGAGGTAACGCAGACTGGCTGGAAATAAAATCAAATGATTTGTGGGACGAAGCTTGGTATCACACAACACAAATTTTCTACTGGAAGTGGAAAGATACTTGGAAAGAACAGCCCGCATACACAGGATGGTTAACAAACTGGAGTAAAGATTTTGTCGATAACCCCCCATCGCCACCTAAAGTTCCTAACTTCGTACAGTATTATTATTTTGAGAAGGATGTGGAACTTCATGATAAGAATTGTGTTGGCTGGAGAGATGGCGATCGTTGGTTAGACCTAGGGAAAGCAGGTAATATTGATGTGCACCCAATAAAATCCGGAGAGAGATTTAGAAATGATTAAGATGATTATATTTGATTTAGACGGAGTCCTTGTGGATGCAAGAGAGTTGCATTATGAGGCTCTTAATATGGCTTTAGCTGATATTGATGAGAAGTATGTAGTAAACAGAGCAGAGCACCTATCAACGTATGATGGCTTATCTACCACTAAGAAATTAAACATGCTAACAGAAAGCAAAGGTTTATCTCCTGAGCTACATAACGCTGTTTGGAAATTGAAACAACAAAAAACAGTTGAGATAATTGATCAATTTGGTCCAGACCAAAGAATGATTAATGTACTAAAAAGACTGAAGTCAGAAGGATATAAAGTGGCGTGTGCCACCAACTCAATTAGAGATACTGCAAAGTTACAACTAATTCGCCGCGGCTTCTTTGAACACATAGATTTCTTATATTCGAACCAAGATGTAAATAAACCAAAACCCAGCGCAGAAATATACATGCGATGTATGCTTCGTGCCGACGTCGACCCGAATGAAACTGTGGTGGTTGAAGATTCACACCATGGCAGAAAAGCAGCACTTAACAGCGGCGCGCACCTCTGTGCTGTAAAAAACAGCGGAGATGTTACATATGAAAAAATTAAAGAAACCATTGATAAGGTCAATGGGAAACAAAATACAAAGCCCAAGTGGCAAGGAGGCAAGATGAATATATTAATACCAATGGCTGGTGCAGGCTCAAGGTTTCAAAAAGCCGGCTACACTTTTCCTAAACCACTGATTGAAGTAAACGGAAAGCCGATGATTCAGCTGGTAGTTGAGAATTTAAACATTGACGCAAGACACATTTTTGTCGTTCAGAAGGAACACTATGACAAGTACAATCTCAAACATCTTCTTGGTTTAATATCGCCTGGATGTAAAATTGTGCAAGTTGACGGGATGACTGAAGGGGCTGCTTGTACCACACTGCTAGCAAAAGAATTTATTGACAATGATGAGCCACTTGTGTTTGCAAACTCAGATCAGTTCTTAGATTGGGATAGCAACGAATTCATGTATTCTATGGAAGCTGATGAAGTCGATGGTGGAATGCTAACGTTTACAGCAACCCACCCCAAGTGGAGTTTTGCAAAACTTGATGAAGAAGGATTTGTATCAGAAGTAGCAGAAAAGAAACCAATTAGTGATGTAGCCACAGCAGGAATATATTATTGGAAGCACGGTTCTGATTACGTAAAGTACGCTGAGCAGATGATTGAAAATGATGTCAGATTCAATAACGAGTTTTATGTTTGCCCTGTATTCAACGAAGCCTTGCAAGATGGCAAGAAAATAAAGACGTTCCATTTTGATGGCATGTGGGGCATTGGAACACCAGAAGACTTGGATTACTTTAATAAATTCCATGAAAAATCATGAAACTCAAAGACCTGGAAATCATAGACACTGCCCAGAATCTATATGATTCATTCAATGGGTTCATATTAAGTTCGGATACAAAGGTGTTTGGCAAACTGTTGGCTCGCACATTGCTCGTTAATCAAGTCAAGGACCTTCCGGGAGATATTGTCGAGTGCGGAGTCTTCAAAGGCACTGGATTACTTACATTTCTCAAATTAAAGCGCTTTTTATGTCCGAATAGTGGTAAAAAGGTGGTTGGATTTGATTTTTTTAACACTGATAAGTTAGTTGAAAGCTTGTCTGGTATCGATAAAGAAGCCATGGGCGCCCTGTTTGAACAGCGAAATTACAAGCACAATACTGATCAAGCCGAGTTATTCGGTGATTTTATAGAACAATGTGGCTTCGAAGAACACGAATTCGAATTAGTAGCTGGAGACATAACAAAAACCGCATCAAAATATGTATCTGAACGCCCAGGGTTTAGGATATCTTTGCTTTATATTGATTTAGACGTTGACATCCCCACCTATGAGGCTCTTAAAGCTATGTGGGATCGCGTTGTTAAGGGAGGAATCGTAGTATTTGATGAGTATGCGTTTCATAAGTGGTCAGAATCCGCCGGCGCCGATCGGTTTTTTGCAGACAAAGACGTACAAATTAAGACTTTGAATTATATTTGCCCAACAGCGTACGTGGTGAAGAGATGAGTATTATCAAGCAAAAA
>Ga0206125_10002172_pt1 | contig 21113 bp, 21 predicted proteins | sample Helgoland_Spring_4_FD_148598 | JGI IMG/M metagenome (GOLD analysis project Ga0206125, IMG submission 148598) | Pelagic subsurface seawater microbial communities from Kabeltonne, Helgoland, North Sea - Helgoland_Spring_Bloom_20160331_1 | ecosystem: Environmental > Aquatic > Marine > Epipelagic ... | reverse complement strand
TTAGATGAGGATATACCATCTAATTCTTTTGCTAGATTATCTAAATCATCTAAATGAATATCTGCTGACGGCGAAGAAGGACTTTTGTTACCATTCAATTTATTTTTATCATTCATTAATAGTTCAATTCCTGGTCCAAAATTAACAGAGGGTTGAAGTACTGGTGGAGGCATGTTTGATGGTGTAGGCCCCGAATTTAACGTAATAGTAGGGCCATAATTATCAGCAGTTATCTCAATAGTTTCTAACGACATTATGAATTAAATAGAAACTTAATTTTTAAGTGATACGCAATTAATATTATAATTTTGTAAGATTCGATTTAATGATTGCTAAATTATTAGTTTCTATATACCAAATTGCTTGTAATAATGAATCAGCCAAGTCATCCTTTTTTTTATTATTGCAGAAATAATTGAGCCAAGTATTAAATGGGGTATTATATTGTAATAGATGTCCAGTTATATGAATACCTAGTTTTTTCCGGTCATTATAAGTCCTGCGTTTATTTTGTTCAACATAGTGCTTAAGTTTGTTTATAGATGATATAAAATGTATTGAATTAATAGAATTCATAATAAAAAATTGCGTTATCATGCCTTGAAGGGTTTTCATTCTGTTGGCTAAAGGACTAATTTGGTTTTCAATTAAAATGATATCAATTGCAAATTGATCACATATAGGTTGTAATGCGGGTATAATATTTTTTCCTAATGTAATAAGATCAATTTTGCTACTATTAATAGATTTGACAGAATTAAAAAGGTTTGTATCAAAAAAATGTTCAATAGTTTTTAAAAGTTCTGGTTTTCTAATAGGGGTATTATATTTAATGCTATATTTATCAGCAAATAGTTTTATATTTAAAAGTTTGGATCGTTTAAGTTTGACTAGATTCATATCTATAGTAGGAATTATGAATTGTGTTTGCGTTTTGGCGTGACTTTTACAAAAGAATGAGTTGTTTTTTTCATATTTAGATATTTTACCACATATAAGACCTGTTTTTTTAACTTTGCCTTGACAAAGGTTGGGTTTACATTCGGCTAGATTTAAAATATCCCATTGGATTATTTTACAAATTTTATTATCATCTATAAATAATAAACAATATGCCAAATTTTTAATACCAACATCAATACTCATTAAATACATTATATAAACGATATGTTTGTTTTTATATAATATATTATCTAAATAATTAATTTAATTTAATATGTGGAGACATTTTTCTACAATTAAGTTGTTGGCGGGATAAGTACATATTTTTAAGATCGCTGTTTTCATAACCAAAAGGCTGTGTATTTTGTGTGCAAGATTTATATAAAAACGGTGAGTTTGAAATAGATTTATGACTACCGTAAACGGCGGGACAATTACAACATTTATTGCATGAATTTACTTGATTGAGTTTAATTATAGAATCGGCGTTTTCTGTTAAATATTTACGATATTCCCAATTTGATTTAATATTTTCATTTTGAATAATTTCGTTATTAGCAACAGCATTTGGTTGCCAATCAGAATAATTCCGCCCATCAGTCATAATAGGAGGAAATCCAAAATGTATATTATTAGAACCATTATAACATGTAGCCCAACTCATTATACTATGTTAAAAGAAAATTATTATTGTAATAGTTTTATTAAATCTGTTTTATTTATTTTTGATGGATTTTCATTCAAACCTCGTTCTTTAACTAACTTTCTAAGTTCATTAACATTATATTTTTTATAATCTACATCATTTCCATGTAATTTTAAGACTTCTATGCTCGGTGAAGGTGAAATTCCCGATTCAGAGAGAGTGACTCCAGTCAATACATCTGCTCCAAGATCATTATTTTGAGGTTCTGAATCTTCGCTGGAACTGGAACTGGAACTGGAACTGGAAACTACTTCTTCTTCGTTTAAATGTACATCATGAATAGTAGGAACAGGAAGCTCTATGATTTTAATATCATCATTTATATTTGAATTATCAAGTTCAGAACCCATTATTAAAACTTGAACATCGTTAAGAACGATATTGGAGTTGTTTTGAATATCTAAATTATTATATTCGCTTTCAGTATTGGATTCGTCAGAATCGGTATTAGAATCATCAGAGTCAGATTCGGATACAGCAGTTCGATTATCAGCTACAGGGGGATTTGACTGAAGAGGTTGTCCTCCTCTTAAAGAGAATTTTGAGACAAGTTCACTTAAACTATTAATTTCGGTTGTTAAAACTGATACGAGTTGAAACATAGACGATAATTTATGATCAAGAACATTAATTTTACTTCTTGCGTAATAAGCTATTACGCCGCATAATAGTAAGGTTATACCTAAACTAATAATTAAACCACTTCCTTCTAAACATAACATTATTAAAAAAATATTATATAATTAAATACGCAAATAAACGTATTATAGTGTTAATATTATTTTCTGCGTTGTATTAATTATTTCTATAGGATAATCAAGGTCTTTTAAAACTTTAATGCCACCTTTAATATTAGATATTCCATCAACTAATTTATAGGTATAGTTGAAATCATTTTCATCAGGTATAACATCCATATGTTTATTCAGAATTGTGGTAGAGTGGAGTAGTTCTATTTTTTCACATAATTGGATGTAATGTGTAGTTAATATAAAGTTAATGTTTGAATTTTTGTTTAAAAATAGGAGATATGCGTATGCGCTGCTAATTGCTTCATATGGATTAGTTCCGGAATATAACTCGTCAAATATGCAGAAATGTCTTTTATCGTTATTACTTTCTAAAGAATTTAATATCTCTCTGCATCTCCTTGCTTCAGCTTGGAATAAACTATCTCGTCCAGAAGTATCAGGTATATTAATATAGCAATGAAAGTAATGAAAGGGGTTAATAGTTGCTTTTTTATAGCAACCAAATCCAATTTGTTGACTTAATAATAGATTAAATAGGGTTGATTTCAGCAAGGTAGTTTTACCAGCGGCATTAGGTCCAGTTATAAGCATATTTTTATCAATATTATATGTATTTTTAATAGGGTTATTATCTTTTAGACAACAATAGTAACCGTCGGTTATTGTGATTTTATTTTTTGAGAATTTACATTTATTAACGTGTTTATTGGTAATATTATCTTTTAATGAATTAATATTATCTAAAAATCCATTAAATCCGAACGAATACAGGAGTGTTTTATGGTAATCTATATTACTATATATTTCATAAAATATCTTCATAACATATCCAATATTAGGTAATTTTTTAAGATTATTTTGATAAGGGGTTACTTTATTTAATTCGGCATTAAAATCAATTAACGTCAGTTTATTTTGTTCTAATGAATGATTAAATTCGGTAAATGTTTTATAGGATGATGATGTGTCTATAAATTGTGAAATAGATTTAATAGTTGTAGTGGTATAGAGTTTAAGTTTTTCAATAAACTCGTGAATATACACCATATTAGTTTTGAATTTAAAACAGAATTGAATATTTTGGTAAATTTGTAATAGGTAAAAGATGAATGAGATGATAGCATAGACGCGTTTTTCCCATGATAGATTATGTATATTAAACATTCTACCGAGAGGTATTTGGTTTAATAATTTCATTAAATGTGAAAAGTAAGTTTTAACTGTAACGTTTTGATTTTGTAATTTCAGAATGAAAAAGGGGACTATTAACAAGAGTACTGGTGATAACAATGATAATACTGGTGATGTGAGGGTATATAAAGAGAGAAATTCTAAAAATAAAGGTGATCGGTTAAATGATTCCAGATATTCCCACTCAATATATTGATAGTTTTCTTTAAAACTGGTGTTATTCTTAATTTCTTTCCATTGATTCCAAATATCTTCTGATAATTCGGGTGAAACACTATCTGTAATATTTAAGTTTTTAACTAATTTCTGGTTATCTTTTAAAAAATTTACATCACTAGTATAATATTTACTCCATTGTTGTAATAATTCCTTTCCAAATAAGGATTTTGGTGTAAATATATGATCATACATGCAATTTTTATCATCTTCGACAAATTCACATAGTTCTAAATCTTTAGTAACTTCAATGGGAGTTTCCTTCGAATCTTTATTATATGAAATAGGTAATTTAAATTGAGAATGTAACTCATTAATATTAACCATTTTATATAAAAAAGATTAATATTATAATATCTAAACGACCTTATTACAAGGAAGCAAAATTAAGGGGGAGTTCTTCTATTTGGGTGCTGTAGTGTGCCTCAATATTTTTAAGAAGAGTGAGATCGCGTTTAGTTACAAAATTAATCCCGATTCCTTTTCTACCCCATCTTCCACTGCGACCAATTCTATGAAGATAAATGTGAACACACTTAGGAATATCAAAGTTGATTACTGTGCTGACCTGTTGAATATCAATCCCACGAGCAGTAATATTTGTTGAAATCAGAACGCGTGATACTCCAGATTTAAAATCATAATAAGAAGTATCGCGTTCTTCCTTTGTCATTTCACTATGAATACAAGATACCGGGAAATTATCATCAACCATTGCTATATGTAGGTCACGTACTCGTTTAACACTGTTACAATAAATAATGCATTGTGAGAGAGATATTGACGAAAATAGGTCCTTAAGAGTTAAATATTTACTTTGGTCATCATCCATTCCAACATAATACTGAGAAATCCCTTCAAGGGTCAACATTTCAGATTTTACTAGAATTTTAATAGGATCCTGCATAAACTTCTCTGTCAATGTACTCAGTTCTGGTGGCATTGTCGCGCTAAAAAGACATAACTGGACATCCTTTGGTAGAAATTGGAAAATATTATATATTTGCTCCTTAAATCCAGATGATAACATTTCATCTGCTTCATCTAAAATAACTAGTTTAATACGTTTGTTATTAATATGTTGTCTTCTCATCATATCATGTGTTCTACCAGGACAACCAACAACAATGTGAGGTGTATTGTTTTTAAGAATATCAATATCCGCATCCGTTGAGGTTCCTCCTATCAATAGCTGGATTCGTAGACCTTTGATAAATTCCCCCAATGACGATAGGACGTCCTTTGTTTGCTTTGACAATTCCCTCGTAGGAGAGAGAATAATTATTTGAGTTGAATTAATAGTAGTATCAACCTTATTCAATGCGCCAATAGCAAATACTCCTGTTTTGCCAGTACCTGATTGTGCTTGCGCAATAATATCAAACCCGTTAATCATCGGTTGAATTGCCTTCTGTTGAATGGGGCTAGGTTTTTCAAAACCATACCCATAAATCCCCCTCAATACCTCTTGTTTAATATCTGTAAGGTCATCCCAATTTTCTGCTGAAACTATTTCTCGTTTTATGTTTGGCGTTTGTTCTGATTCGTTATTGTCAGTCATCTAATATTATACAATTGATTATGTTTAAGTTCCTTATCAAGTAAATTAAATATAAATAATAAAAATTGATATAAATGAATAAAATGTGTATATAGTAGTGTAAGCATGTCAATAGCTGGAATAACAAAATCAAACATTTATGGTTTATCCCACTTTTTAAAGATAAAAGATGATGGGTTTGATTATACTATCGAGGCTGGAGTACTCGCGATGATAAATTCATTGGCAAATGAAGTTGGTGCCCCCACATATATAAGAACACCTCAATTTAATAAATCTCAATTGGATTATCAAAAGAAAAGAAGGAATAAAAACCCACCCCAAATTAGTAATGAAGATTGGGAAGCAATTCGTAACTTTCAAGCGACACGACGAATTGAAAAAGAGGGTATTGAAAAACAGATTAGTACAATAAGAGAAGCATTGAATAAAATAACAGATAAAAACTATGAAAGCCAACAGCCTATTATTATGGAGACTCTTGATGAAATCAGTAAAAACCCGGCTTTTACAGAGGTGGAAAATTTTAATGTAAGTAAAGCAGTATTTGATATTGCTAGTTCTAATAAGTTTTACTCGTCTGTATATGCAAAATTATTTAAAGATATTATTAATAAATTTGAAATCATGAATACTATTTTTATAGAGAAGTTTGACACCTTTATTGCACTATTTCAAGAGATTGAAGCGTGTGACCCAAATGATGATTATAATAAATTTTGCGCTATTAATAAAGATAATGAAAATCGTCGTGCACTAAGTATGTTCTTTGTAAATTTAATGAAAAAAAACATTGTAACACCTGATGCTATAATTAATATTATAATAACGCTACAAACCAGTTTGAAGAATATGTTAGATCAGGAAAATAAAACAAGTGAAATTAATGAAATTACTGAAAACCTGTTTATATTTATTACCAATTCACATAAGGAATTATCTGCGCAAAGTGAATGGGGTAACATTGTAGGGTATGTCAATGAAATATCAAATATGAATATTAAATCGTTTAAAAGTCTGACCAATAAATCAGTATTTAAACATTTAGATATTTTAGATGAAATCAATTAAATACAATGCCTAATAATGTAATAACGATGAGTTTTGAAAATGTTTCATATGAAATTACTGAAATAAATAAAAATAATAGTGAGGTTGATTTGACGGAAATTATTAATACTTTAGATAATGCTATTTCAGACAATGAGGATAGTGATGTTGAAATGGACGAGTATATAGAATTAGAAGGTCATTATACGGAAATTTATACATTAAAAGATTTGCAAAGGATTTGTGATTATTATAATATTTCAAGACGTAAATTAAGAAAGCCCGAAACCATACAAGAAATTGTTATATTTGAATGTGATCCAACGAATTCAGAAATAGTTATTAAACGTAAATTACTATGGTTTTATTTATCAGAAATTCAGAATGATAATTTCCTCAAAAAATTCGTTATTTTAGAGTAATATTATGAGATATAGTGGTGTTAATAATACATAAATTATAAAATGTTAATATAAATATTTTATAATATAAATATTTTATAATGGTAGTCTCTGTATTAGATAGCACAATAAATTATCCAGAATTGAAAACTATAGATTCTGATGATTTGAACCATAACGCATCATTATACTCTGTAGAAATTAAAGATAAAGATGTTATAATTGCTCTAGGAAAGGAAAAGTTTAATTTTGTTAAAAAAAATATTGTTTTTTTTCCTATTTATCTGGTTAAAGATGAGAAGATAATGTATCAGATTGGAGTATATGAGACCTTTGTAGATAAATTACCCGAACTTATTGATGCTGATGGTGATTTAGATTTAGAAGGTTTTGATAGTGCTTTGATATATAGTTTTGTCACCTATGAAATGATTACCGAATCAGTTATTATTGAAGATGAAGATGAAGATGATGGTGAAGATGAAGATGAAGATGAAGATGAAGATGAAGATGAAGATGAAGATGAAGAAGATGAAGAAGATGGGGATGAAGAAGATGAAGATGAAGAAGATGAAGAAGATGAAGAAGATGGCAAATTAAGTATAGGCGAAGAGGTTGAGTTGGAGGTTGAATCGTTTGGAAAAGAACCATCACTAACGAAACCACTTGAATCAGTTGTGATTAACGTACCTGGTTTTAAAGGACCAGAATCATTACCGGATCAAACAAAGGAAATGGCAGATACAGAAAAGGAATATAAAACAGAAAAAATTGGATGGATTTCTGCATTTATGGATAATGCAAATTATACGATATTAGATAATGAAGGTGGTGGCGATTGCTTGTTTGCAGCAATTAGGGATGGTTTGATGTCTGTAGGTAAAACAACCAGTATTGAAAAATTAAGAAAGGTATTAGCAGATGAAGCAAATGACGAACTATTTACAAATTATAGACATCATTATGAAATGTATAAAGCAAATATTTTTGACACGACTGAAGAAATGAATAAAATTAAAAAAGCACAAAGTCTATTAAAAGTATCTATGAAAGCAACAAAAGATAGAAATGAGCAGGCAGCATTTGTTGGACAAGGAAAGAAAAATGAAAAAAAATATAATTTATTAAAACAAGAATTAAAACAAAGTAAAGAAATGTTAGAAGAATATAGATTTATGGCGTCGGTTGATAACGTTGAAGCATTTAAAGATGTAATTAAAACCTGTAAATTTTGGGGAGAAACATGGGCAATTTCAACACTAGAGAGAGTGTTAAACATCAAATTAATTTTGATGTCTAAAGAGAATTACTCGCACGGAGATATGGATAATGTTTTACAATGTGGGCAATTAAACGACATGGTATTACAGAATAGAGGATCATTTGAACCGTCTCATTATTTAATTCTGGATTATAATGGTTCTCATTATAAATTAATAAGATATAAGCGGCGTGGTGCGCTTAAATTCAAAGAAATTCCATATGACGTAAAACAAATGATAGTAGATAAATGTCTTGAAAAGATGGCAGGTGTTTATAGTTTGATACCAGCATTTGTAAAACTTAAATTAGAAAAGGGTCCAGTGGCGGTGTCTGATCCTGATATTGATTTTGAGATTGAAACACATAATCAATATTATGATCCGAATATTATTTTTAAATTTTATTCAAAGAGTTCGGATAAGCCTTTTCCAGGAAAAGGATCGGGAGAGACAATTCCCGAAAAAGAGGTTAAAAATTTCATAGAATTATCGGAGATTGTAGGTTGGAGAAAAATGTTGTCTAATTTTTATATTGCGCCATTTGAACTCGATGGGAAACAATGGAATTCAGTAGAACATTACTATCAAGCCTCTAAATTTAAGAAAAGTAACCCTGATTTTTATGCAACATTCTCATTAGATATTCCCTCTAATTTATCAAAAGATCCCAAAATGGCAAAGGCTGCTGGAGGTAAGACAGGTAAAATTACAATAGATGGTAAAAAAGTAGCGCTGCGCCCACCAGGCGTGGAAGCAGATTTAGATTTCTTTGGAAAGCGAAAGAATCAAGAAATGAAGGCGGCACAATTTGCAATGTATAATCAAAATCCTATGATGAAAGATATGCTTTTAAAGACGGGAATGGCAAAACTGACACATCATGTACGTGGTAGCCCTTTAGAGATTTTTATGAGCGTTATGGAGATACGTAAGGGTTTCAACAACCCATTATAATATTATTACTTTAACTGATGTAAATATATATAAGATATATATATATATAATGAATGTTTCAAAAAAAACCGAAACCTTTTTAGAAAGTGTATACGGAAGTATACAACTTTCCACACCACCTGCGAGTGAAATAGGTAAAGATTATATAGAAATAGTTAAACAATTAATTAATGATATGACTAATTCAGATAAATATGCAAGTGAAATTATGAAAAAACAAAAACTTAAAATAGATATTACAAAAATACAAACAGTCCAGCAGATCCCAAAACCATATGGGTTTAATTCTCATTATTTCCCGAAATATATTAAAGAAATGGTGGAGCAATCTGCTAGTTATCATATTAAATATGCTTTTAAAATTAATGCGAGAAATATTGTTGTGAATTTTATTACATTAGATGAAGACACATCAGTAAAAATGTTAAAATACGATGGTTACATTAAAATGATAATAATGTGGCTTTATATAGCGGGTTTATATGCCACAAATGAATGTGGTAGAACATTGCATATTTATTTATATATGACAGATTTTGAAAAAAGGATGCCAACCAACAGCCACACAGAGATAGGCGTAAGTAATATTAATAGTGGTTTAAGCGACGTTTGTCGTAAATCCGGAGAGATAGTGATATATAGAAAGGAGGAATGGTTTAAGGTATTGATACATGAGACCTTTCATAATTATGGATTGGATTTTGCTGAAATGAATATAGATCATTTGAAGAAGAAATTACATGGATTGTTTCCAATAAATTCAAAAATGCTAGCATATGAGTGTTATACAGAACTTTGGGCGGAGATAATAAATTGTTTATTTTGTGGTTATGTTTTATCAGACGATAATAAAGATAGTGACAAGATTCTTTTATATTTTAATTTCGTTATTGAATATGAAAGGATTTTCTCTCTATTTCAAATGGTTAAAATGTTAAATTTTATGGGTCTTTCATACAACGATTTATACGAATCCAATGTAAAGAGCGTTGAAAAGCGAAAACATTTATATAAGGAGAAAACAAATGTTTTTCCATATTTTATATTAAAAAGCATATTAATGAATAATTTTAAGATGTTTATGCATTGGTGTAAAGAAACCAATATAGGTTTGCTAAATTTTACTTTAAATGAAAAAACGTTAGATTCATTTTTTGAATTAATTAAGTATAATCACAAATCCAAGAATTTATTAAATAATATAAAAATTATAGAGGGTTATATTAAGACTTTAAAACATAATAAAGATAATGATTTGATAACGACTGCGAGAATGAGTATATGTGAACTAGTCTAATTGTTTAAAAAATTGAGACATATTAATATGGGTGATAGAAATTAGTCATGGGAATCAAATATTTGAATCGCATTTTACGAAGTCAATGTAGTGATGCAATTCAAGAAACACACTTATGGAACTTAAGAAATAAAAAAATTGCGGTTGATATTTCCATTTACATGTATAGATTTAAAACTGAAGACGCATTGATAGAAAATATCTACTTGATGGTTTCGCTTTTTAAGCTATACAAGATTACACCGATTTTCGTATTTGATGGTAAACCCCCGGAAGAGAAGTATCCTGAGATAAGAGCTAGAAAAGATTTAAAAAAGAGATCGGAAGAAAACTATCATAAACTTATTGAAAGTTTAGATGAGTGTGATGATCCATACATCCGCCAAGAAATCATAACTAATATAGATAAGGAGAAAAGGAATTTTGTTCGTCTTACAAAACAAGACCTACAAGATGTAAAGGACTTATTCGATGCGTATGGGATGACGTATGTTATTGCTGATGGGGAAGCAGATGAATTATGTGTTAAATTGGTGAAAAAAAAGATGGTTTATGGGTGTTTAAGTGAGGATATGGATATGTTTGTGTATGGTTGCGATAGAGTATATCGTTATTTAAGTTTACTTAACAATACACTTATTGTTTATGACATGAAAAAAATACTTGAAATACTGGATTTAACACAAACACAATTCAGAGAAATATGTGTTTTGTCTGGAACTGATTACAATAATGGAATTGACAACATTTATATGGCGTTAAAAATACATAAGCGTTATATTAAAAGTAAAGAGACTATTGATTTTTATAAGTGGTTAGAGAGAGAGAAATATATAGATGATTATCCCAAACTACTTTCAACATACTTAATGTTTGATATAAAACATGCCCCAATTCAGGAAAATGTAAAAAAGATACAGATTGTAAATAAGCGGGTTCAAAAGAGTGAATTGCGTGAAATTCTAAAAAAGGATGGTTTTATATTTTCAGATGAACGCTTTTAGAAAAATATATTTGAAATTTCTAATGTTAATATATATATGAATCATACGTTAGTTTTGACAGCAATAATACCATCATTATTAATGGCTTTAAGTGCTAATTTTATGTCATTAGGTGGGTATTTCAAAATTATCTTGGAGAGTTTCACGACTGGATTATTAATAATATCGGGCGTTTTATTGATCCCAGATATTACAAAAAATAATAACACAAAGGTTATGGGTTTATTTGGTTTTATCACGTCATTATTTTTTATTAATGTAATATCATTAAAATGGAGAGATAATAGTATAATACCCCCTTTATATTTTGATTCTCTCTCCGATGGATTATTACTAGGTTCGATGTTATATAGTTTAGGGTCATTCAAACATGTCCTTCCCTTTTTAATAACTATGTCGTTTGAAATGGTGATTTCGGCAGCAACTTCTGTTAGTATACTGGGAGAGACTAATCATAGTAAATCAAAAATGATGGTAACATTTGGTGCAATTATATTAGGTATATCAATAGTATTGGGGAATTATATTGGAAAATATATAAATAAAAACTTTATTATAGGATTTGGAAGTGCGTCAATGTTGTGGTTAGGATTGAGTGAATTCATGCCAAAAATAATTAAAGGTGTCGATTCTGATAATGAAGAAAATATTACAAAATTAGCACTTTTTTCTGGGTTACTAACGGGAATAGTATTTGAATAATAATTAATAAACAAACCTCGTATTTATGCGTAGTTATATAAAGTATATAATTGCCGTTTTATGTGTGATACAACGTTGTAAATGATTGTTGCAACAAAGAAGGTAAAAATAACGAGGTGCTTTATGCGCATGCTAAAAACAAACATAACAAAAGAACAAAACATATTTATTAGCATAATATTTAATAAAATTGATATTAAATATTGGTGAATAAGGATATCAAAAACAATGGGAGAAACATGGATAGAACAAATTCAGCTGCCACCACAGCTAGAAATCAGTGATGAAACACGCAAACAAATCTGGGACACACGTCCTGACCTGCCTTCTAAAGTGAAGGTTTTTGGAAAAGAGTACAACACACCACGTCTTCAACGTGCTTACGGAAAAAGCTACTCATTTTCAGGCTCAGTTGCTGAAGCGGTTGAACCAATTCCTGAAATGTTTCAGGAATTAATAGATTTCTTGAATAAACGTTACCATAGAAATTTTAATATGATGTTGATTAATTGGTACAGAAATGGTAAAGACAATATCGGGTTTCATTCTGATGATGAAAAACAAATAAAGAAACATTCGCCGGTAGTCACAATCTCTCTAGGTGTTGATCGGGATTTTGTATTAAAAAATATAAAAACTGGTGAGAAGAATGTTTATAACCTAAAGAATAACCAGGCTTTCACTATGGGTGGGACTTGTCAGGAAACTCATAAACATTGTTTACCTGTGCGTAAAAAGATAACAGATTACAGAATTAGCCTAACGTTTAGAGAATTTAATTAATAGTAATAAATAACATAATTTCTCTCTATATACAAGATAATTTTTTGTTTAACAGATATAACACTAGTATAGATAAGACACCATAGTTGCACCAGTTGCGTTCTCTATACGACAATTTGTGCAACATTTATTTATATGTTAGGAGAAAGATTTCCCCCCCCCCCACAACTAAATTCGGCATTAGGATTATTAAATATAAATCTTTGACCCATTAAATTATCTCCCCAATCTATTTCAGTTCCTAATAAGTGCATCATTCTATTTCCGTCTATTTTAATGTCGTTAATTTCAACTATTTCATCAATATAATTATTATTGTCGAAACACACTAAGATCTAAAATGCTAGACGATTAACTATAAGTTTTTCAATTATTGGATAATAATATAAAAATTATTAACTTTTATATTACTTTTAAATGTGATTATTTAATTAAGCCATTTCAACCGTGGTTCCAGCAAGAGGTGCTTGACCGGCTTTAGCGAAATGGGGACTCATGTATCGCTGAAGGTTAAAGTAGGTGAGTTCATCTGCTACCTTAAGCTTGAGGAGCGCTCTGAGAGCAGTATCTGGATTGATTTTACGACCATTCTGTGGGTCTTGCAGATCGTTAGCACGAATATACTTGTTAATCTCACGCGTTACTTCTGTACGGGCCATCTCGGTCCCCTCTGGTTTATCAAGGAATGCTGCGAGTTCAGTACTAATAAGAGTTGGCTTAACAAAACCGCTTGGTTGTCGGTTACCAGCCTTGCGCTTCTTCTTTGCGGAAGCCTTCTGTGCTAGCTTAAGTTCACGGGTCCACTTCTTCTCAAGACTTCGGAACTCAGTCTTAAGGGCTGAAAATTGACCACTAACCTGTGAAAGCTTTGCGAGAAAATCAGTAAACTGAGTTGCAAGAGAACCATCATCTACTGACTCATCTGTAGAAAGTGTGTCTCCACCCACTTCGGTGGTGACAATGGCAGTCACATCCACCGCAGTCACTTGCACTTCAGGCACATCCACTACGGTGGATGCAACAACAGCCGCCTTAGATGGGCGTGGTTTTCGGGGCTTTGCTGCGGTTTTAACTACAGGCACGGTAGTAGATGTTACATCTTGAGATGCTACTTTTGGAGAAGCGGATTTAGAAGAAGAAGCTTTCACGGCCTTGACCTTTGGCGTAGTTGCGGTTGCGGTTGCGGTTGTCGATTGCTTTGCTGATGGCATCTTATATAGTACCATAACACTTATTTTTTAAGTGCTTTAACGCAAATATATATATATATATATTATATCGTGATTAGACGGCATCACAAATTAATTAAATGTGCTACAGATTGATAAAGCCATGGAAGCGCAGTCGCCGCATCAGAATTAACTAATGTAAGAGCACTTAAGACGTAAAATGCTCCTAAAGCTTTTGACGATTGTTCAGAACCACTATTAACTAAATTTTCCATAATTGAAACGGTTAATTTTTTTAAACTAAATGTTGACATCCTTCCTACAGTTTGATTGTCTGTACCTCTAAATGGATCACCTGTGGGTGGACAGATAAGCATCTTGGTTTCTTGGCTAAGTTGTGCACGATAATTCCAAATATCATGAAGCTCTTTTAAATATAATTTTAATTGTTGATGGTTTAATGATAATAGCCAATTTGAATCCGAATAATTACCTAGACTATCTATAGTTTGAAATAAAGATAATGTTCTTAATTCAAAGCGTTTTAATGGCGTTATTTCATCCACTTCTTCCTTTATGTCAATCTCAATATTAATCCCTAAAACACGGCTTAATCTAATATGATTTCTCATAGTCGGAATGAAGTTTTTTGGAAATGGATTTCTGTTGTAAGGATTTATTGGATTACCCTTATCAATTAAGTTATAGAGTGATAGAATATTAAATCCGTATATGAAATCGTCACTATCCTTATAACTATAAAATTGTTCGTGATCCAGAGTTTTAAGATCTTCTAAAGTAAAAAAATCTGTTAGATTAGTGCATGAACCTCTGTCGTAAAACCCTGGTCCGTGAGACTTATTTAGCTTTCGTCTTAAAAATCCTCTCACCATTTTTTGTATTTTAACCGCTTTGGAAGAGAGATATAAATAATTATAAAGGGAATACGATAGTTCGTGTTTTTTACCAGTAGTGCGTCGGTTATAAAATTTACAAATTCTTTTAAGTTGACCCACTTTATAATTGTTTTTAGCAATTAATTCATACTCTGATATTTTTGGAATAAAAAAATCATCAGGTAATACCTTGTTTGTATCGTTAATAGGTACATCTAAATAAAATTTATTATTAAAATCGTTCTCATTAATTATAATTGTGTTTTTGTTTTTGGGCATTATTCAATATATATATAGATATAGTTTGTTCTTGAGCCTTTTTATAATAATTTCTATAAAGTATTTAAAATACGTGTAAATTTATAAAATTGAAGGACTTTTATAGTGTTAGATAATAATAAACAATGTTTGGAAATGGAGTCAAAACGCCTCAACCAGAAACAGCAGAAGTTTGGGATCATATTATTCAAAGTAATAATATAGATCTAAGTCAGTACTTATCATACATAACGTCGAAACAGATTAGAGATTGTAAAAAAACTTGGAATGGGAAACAAAGTCAGTTTGAACCAAGATTGTTATGTAAAATGGATAGAAATATTTCAAGACCTAAAATATTTATAGATAATAATATTTGTATAATTTCTATAAAAAATGGAACATATGCTTTAATTAAAGAAAATATATATGTACCGCTTGATATATATATATGTGTTCCAAATATTATTAATAAAAAAAATGACAGTTTACTTTTAGATATAGGTGAAAGTGAAACAAGTATGTTAGATAAATTGTTTTACAATAATATTTTAACAGATATTATTGGTGAAACAATTAAGTATGGTCCTCTATTAGGAGGACGACACCGATGCAATTTCGATACTATTATTGGATCTAATGCCATAACAATACAAGGTTCACAGTATGAGACTGATGGATGTTATGAAACCGAAAATTATGTTTGTATTGTTGAAGCTAAATCTATTAAATGTGATGACTTTAACATTAGACAATTATATTACCCATTTAGAGAAGTATACAAAAAGGTAGGAGGAAAAAAACAAATTATTTGTTTATTTGTTTTTAAGGACAAAAAAAATATTATTCATATTCATAAATTTAAATGGAATAATTATGAAAAGATGATGGACATAGTTAATATAGGTTATTATCAATATTATTATAGTTAATTATAAATTAACACTTCTGTTGTAGTTGATCCGGGTTTCTTCGAGTTAATTGCACGTCTTGCAATAATATCTTGGGCATTGTAATCTGTAAAATTATTCATCACCAAATCAACCTTTGCATTACTCATTACAAATTTAATGTTGCCTAATTTTTTAATTTCACTAAACAGCAAATTGTGTGTTTCTAAATTAAATCCATCGGCTACATAACCTACAAATGATTTATCATTTTCTGGAGCATATGGTGGGTCTAAATATACAAAATCCCCAATTGCAACATTTTTTATAGAATCGCTAAAATTACTATGATTGAATTCAACATCTTTAATCAAATCACTAATATAATTTAAATCTGTTTCAGATATAATAGTTGGCGTTTTTTTATAATGACCATAAGGAACATTATATCCATTAGGTCCTGCACGATACATACCTCTAAAACATGTTTTATTAATAATCATAAATAATGCGGAACATTCAATTGTAGTTTTATCAATATTGTTATATTTTTTTCGCATCCAATAATAATAACTTTCCTTTGAAGATTTTGCTTCTTCGATAGAGACAGGCTTCCTATTAATAATAGAACCCGTTAAACTACCATATTCTTTAAGATATATATTAATCAATCTATACAATTCTTCCTTATTGGTTTGAATATTTTTATATACATTAATTAAATCACCATTTAAATCATAAGCACAAATTTTATTTTTAATTATAATTTTATTTTGTTTATGTAGCGATAGAATAGCCAATAGAACACTTCCACCTCCTAGAAATAATTCATGATAATTATTTATTTCTCCAGGTACTTTTGAAATAATATCTTTAATAATCTGTGTTTTACCACCAACCCATTTTAAAAACGGTTTCTGCAGTTTATGGTCTGTCATTTATTATCTGTATATATATAATATACTCAATCAATTTTTTGATTGAATTAATATTATTCTAAAATAAATTTTAATTTAAATAACGTGTTAAAATGGGAATAATACTTTAACAAGTATTAGGATTATTACGTATAATCTACCCTCCATCTAGATTTTCTTTTCGCTCAACACATCCCAACAAAGCTGTGCGCGGGATACCGACTGGTGTGCTGGAGACACAAACCCAGGTTTGTGTTTCCGATGAGTTAACTCGCGGAAGTGAACGATCTAGCCATATATATATTGTTATTGAGATTATTCGAAAACTTAATAAATTAAATGGTTGTTACGCCTATCAGTGCTAATCTATCTTTTAGGTAGATTATAATTTATGCGATTTTTTCAAAAAATTGATTTAAAGATTCTTGGTTATATAAGTAATATACCATGTCTACCACACAAACCCAAACCGCAGCAACCATGATTACCGACAGTTCTACATTTGATGCCGCTGGCATTCGTTATTCAAAACCCAAGGTGAATAAATCTGGGGGTAAGAATGTCGGACTTCTCGGTGGGGTCACGAATAAACCTATTTATCTTTCAACTCCTCTTATGCTAACCTGGGGTGTTAATACATTTGAGCCTGATGTGGCTGGGCAGCAACCAAGTTATAATATGTCTCTTCAGTTCCCCAAGGATGATTACACCACTCCTGAGACGCTTGCCTTTCTTGAGTCGCTACGAATTATGGAAGCAAAGATTAAGGACGATGCCGTTACTAATTCTGCGATTTGGTTCAATAAGCCAAAGATGTCTGCAGAGGTGATTGATGCACTATGGACTCCGATGCTTAAATATCCCCGAATTAGCCCCGATAATGCTGAGCCTGATCTCACCCGGGCACCAACTCTTCGACTTAAGATTCCTTATTGGGATGATAAGTTTAATGTGGAACTTTATGATATGAATTCAGTTCCTCTGTTTCCAGATGATGAGAACCCCGATATTTCACCTCTTGAACTTATTCAGAAGGGGCAGAATGTAGCGGTTGTTATTCAGAGTGGTGGTGTTTGGTTTGCTAATGGCAAGTTTGGAACAACTTGGAAGCTTGTCCAGGCAGTAGTTCAGCCTCGAGCATCTGTTCTTGGTACTCGAACGTGTCATGTCCCGCTTAATGCTTCGGCACGAAGCGCCCTTCAGGCAGAGGCAGAGGCAAGCGGTGATGAAACTGATGGGGAAACATCTGGAGCAGTTATCGCTGATTCTGATGAAGAGACTATTAATGCAGTTCAGGAGGAGGTACAGGAGGAGGTTTCCGCAGCTCCCAAGAAAAAGGTTGTTCGCAAGAAGAAGGTGGCTGTAAAGGCTGGTGAAACTTAATTAAAAAATATTATTATTATTTGTTATTGAAAATAAAAACTTTATAAATTTTTTATTTTCACCGCTAAAACATAAACTGTCACATTTAATATAATGTTGCATACCATATGATCGCATTATATTAAGTTCAGTTGAAACCACAGCAAAGTGGTGGTAGAAAAACAATAAAAGGATAAATTTGCTATATTAGCTAACATATAGGACTCTGTACTCTCTCTTAATCTGGGAAATGAATATAATTATTTAAATCTCATAGACATGAATGTTTTAGGTCGTGAAAACCCCATTGTAATTGGTGGCGCACCTTGTTGTGGTCGTAGCGCACTTTGTTGTGGTTGTAGCGCACTTTGTTGTGGTTGTAGCGCACCTTGTTGTGGTCGTAGCGCACCTTGTTGTGGTCGTAGCGCACCTTGTTGTGGTCGTAGAAAATGTTGTGGTTGTAGCAATTTTTGTGGTCGTAGAAAATGTTGTGGTCGTAGCAAACTTTGTTGTGGTTTAACTTCCTTTTTTGGAACAGGGTTACCATTACCAATAGCAGGAATTTCATATATTATATTATTTTCTTCGTTGATTATTACTTTTTTTGAACTGGAAGTCGGAAGTTCTGTAATTTCTAATGAAATATTATTCATATTATATTTATCATTAGATAAATTATCAGTTTTCCAACTAAATAAATTCTATATGGATGCAAATATTAGATAAATTTTTATTATTATAAATATCATTTGTATTAATTAAAGGAATCCCACATTTATATTTAATAATAGTTTGTTTGTGTACTACGTTCAACTCATTCGCATGAACTGAATACTCATTAGAACCAATATTAAATGAGATCTTTGGGGATTCAAAACAACACCGGTTAAGATTGGCCTTTAAACTTATGTGTATATTATTTCTCTCATCAATTGAAATATGTTTTGGTAATTTAGGTACACATTTAATATTTAAATCACCATTATCAGTTTTATAGGTGACTTCAGAATGCCACAAAGGGACATAATATATGTTGCCACCTATCTCCATTTTAGATATGTTACTTTGGAATAAATCGTCAATAGAAGGTCCTAATATGTGCAGTTCATCATTTTTATATTTCTCTCTTACTATTTCATCTATATGTTGTAAAAAACATTCATCTATGTTAAGTATATCCTTATATTTGTTCAGAATTGTAATCAGATTCATACTATTATCTTTATCCATATTCATAAATAGTTCCTTTCCTAAATTATTACATTTGTTACTTAATGTATCTAGTATCAAAATTATATTTCCCCCATCAGATGAAGAGAGATTTAAGTATTTGATAAACTCTGTTAACAAATCGTGGTATGATTCAGGTCCATGATCTTCAAAAATAGTACTTTGTTTATTGAGATGAATGTTTAAATAAATATAAGATTCGTGTATTTTCTTAAATTTTTCACCACCCTGATCAGATGGATTTTTATCAGGATGGTGTTTGAGTGCCATCAGTCTATATTTCTTTCTAAGTTCATCGCTTGAAAATGGTGATTTTAATTCTAGTTCATTGCATGATTCTATAAATTTATCAGAATTAAAGCTCATGTATCTTCTTAATTAAATAAAATACGTAATTCTCTAAATGGTAAATTGGTCTATAATTATTATTATAATATTTTAAAAATGAAAATGTTTTAACGAGTAAATCTGAAACCAGAGGCTCTTTAATATATTTATCATTTATTAAAGACGTAATTATATACCAAATACATTCATATAGGTTTAAATTATAGATAAATATATCATACAGATTCTCTCTTATAGAGAGAAAGTTTAGGTTTTCTATATCCAAAATAATAGAAATTATTCTATCACAAATTATAAAATGGGGGTTTGTTAATTGTGTTATGTTAGATCGTATATTTTTAAGATTGGAAATCTCACCAACCTTATTTTTAACCTTGTTATTAAAACATTGGGCTATTTTAGATTTATTCATTCGTTGAATTGGGATTAAACGAGTTATATTAATTATATTATCAGGTATAAAACTTATATTATCACTTACTATAAAATAAATTAATTTTATAGAATTATATTGAGTTGTTTGCATGTAACTATAGAAATCATCTAATAATTCACTATGTATATCTTGGAAGTTTTTACAAACGATAATATGTGTGTTATTCATCTTAGATGCGGCAACATCTACTATTTGGTTGTAAATAGTGTTCCAAAATAACTTAGAATTACAACCTAATAATTGCATATCTATCTCAATATGAATGTCACTTATTTTAAAGAAATACTGAATTTTATTGAAAGTTATACTTATTTTTTTTTCATATTTTAAACCACTATTGCTATATTTTTTAATAATTTTTAATACTTGGCTATACTTACCGACACCTTCTGGTCCATAAAATAAGCAATTTCTTAAATTATCTATTGAATCTGGGAATAATTTACTGAGTATTTCTATTTTAGGGTGTAGATTATTTACTTCGGAACTTTGGATATAATCTTCAAAATGGGTTTCTTGGAATTTCATATTATAATAAGGTGTAATTAAATCTTTATTATCTAATTTGTAAAATAATAATGAATGACCGGGTTGAAAATGTAATAGAGAGATTAAACCATGTTTCTGACGATTATCCGAATATTTCTAACGTTTGGAAAACATATATTATGAAGCGCAAAGCAAGATTTGATGAATTATTGGATCAATGTGATACACTATTAACCCGATTGGAAAAAAACACAAATGAAAAAGATTTAGAACTTATAACAATGATGTTAATGGTCC
>Ga0206125_10002164_pt1 | contig 21178 bp, 24 predicted proteins | sample Helgoland_Spring_4_FD_148598 | JGI IMG/M metagenome (GOLD analysis project Ga0206125, IMG submission 148598) | Pelagic subsurface seawater microbial communities from Kabeltonne, Helgoland, North Sea - Helgoland_Spring_Bloom_20160331_1 | ecosystem: Environmental > Aquatic > Marine > Epipelagic ... | reverse complement strand
ATTTTTATCAGATATTCTGTTATGTTGAGGAACTCCCTGAAAATGTGTATGATTATTTTATAAGCGAAGCAGGGTAGTGCAAATGACGAGTGCCGCGACAACGGTCGGATCTTCGGTTTATTTGAAGTTTAAATCCGACATTATCGCCGGCGCTCTAACGCCGGGGAAAAGCTGAAATTAGACACCTTAAAAATGCAGTACTCAGTTAGTGTTTAAACCTTAAGAGAAACACTTAACCGGCTGGCTAGTGATGGTTTTGTGGACGCGCCCAAGCAACGCGGTTTTTTGGTTCGTACAATGTTCAACGGGGACCTGATTGAGCTGTCCAATCTCCGCGTATTACTGCAATGCGCTGCTCTCAAAGCCTCCTTGGCTTTTGGTGATGAAAATTGGGAGGGCAATCTGGTATCTGCCCACCACAAATTGGCCATGATTGGCAAGAAAATTATAGCCGGCGAGGACGTTTGTCTAGAACGCCAACTGCACTATGATTGGGAGTTTCATTTTGCCTTGGTGCGGGCCTGCAACTCTCGGCATATGATCGCAGTCTTCCAAAATATTTACGAAAAATACATTGGCTACCAACTGGTGCTGCGCAACTATCGTTGGGCCAAAGCCCTCGAAGAACAGCAACTGATTTTTTGAAGCCGCACTCGCACGCAACTCCGAGACGGCGATAGACCTATTGAATTCACATTTGCGCAAAAGCCTCTCTTTCTCGCTCGCTGCGAATTAACGCGCTTCGCCATTGTGTTTTTGCCCACGCTTCCTATGTTGAAATACGAAGACATTGGAGACTAAAATGCCCTACACCCCTCCCAAAATTTGGACATGGGACGCCGAAAATGGCGGTAAATTTGGCAAAATCAACCGCCCAATTGCCGGACCCACCTTCGAGAAAGAATTGCCCCTTGGCCAGCATCCTTTGCAGCTATATTCTCAAGGCACGCCCAATGGCGTGAAAGTCACAGCAATGTTCGAAGAGCTGCTCGCACTTGGACATGAAGGTGCGGAATATGATGCCTGGCTGATCCCCATCGGTGAAGGTGCACAATTTGGCAGCGGCTTTGTTAGTCTCAATCCCAATTCCAAGATTCCAGCCATGCTGGATCAAGAAACCGGGCTTCGGATCTTCGAAAGTGGATCAATTTTAATGTATCTGGCCGAAAAATTTGGTGAATTTCTTCCCAAGGATATCGCCCAGCGTGCCGAGACCTTGAACTGGCTATTTTGGCTTCAAGGGTCTGCCCCGTACTTAGGCGGCGGTTTTGGTCATTTTTACGCCTATGCGCCAGAGAAATTCGAATATTCCATCAATCGCTTCTCAATGGAGGCAAAACGCCAGCTCGACGTGCTCGACCGCAACCTAGCAGAGCGGCAATTTTTGGCAGGAGACAGCTATACCATCGCAGATATTGCGACCGCGCCATGGTACGGTGCCTTGGTTAAAGGTCTGCTCTATGATGCGGCAGAGTTCCTGGACGTCACCAGCTACAAAAACGTCATGCGCTGGGCTGATGAGATCTTTGCCCGCCCTGCCTTTCAGCGCGGCCGCATGGTCAACCGCGCCCATGGGCCGGCAGCTGAACGCCTGGCGGAGCGCCACAGCGCAGGCGATTTTGACGACCTGCAGAAGGCATAAACACCGCACCCGTGCCAATTTGCGCACAACAGTGCGATCAAACTTGCTAATCTGAGCGACATGCCGGCATGATACGCGCAGCTTCATTGGAGAGATCTCATGTTCAAAACCGCATTAATCACAGGCGGCAACGGCAATCTGGGCCGTTTGGTGGCACAGCACTTGGAAGCCATAGGTACCAAGGTTGTAAGCTTTGACCTGCCCGGCAGCGAAGGCCCCCATTGTGAGCAACGGTATGCCGTCGTCTTGGGCGATATGCAAGATCAGAGTCTCTTGGAGGACACGCTCACGGCATACAAGCCCGACGTGGTGATCCACCTGGCGTCCATGCTTTCGGGCAGCTCAGAAGCCAATCCCCAATTGGCTTGGGAAGTGAATGCCACCAGTTCCATTCGCCTAATGCGCCTATGTTTAAACCAAAATATCGGACCTTTTTTCTTCGCCAGTACCACAGCAACCTATGGTCCTGACCTTGAGAGTCCCGTTGCATTGAACACGCCCCAATGGCCCGAAAACATTTATGGTGCAACTAAAGTCGCGGTTGAGCGCATGGGGGTGTACCTCAAATTGAAACAGGGGTTTGATTTTCGCTGTCTGAGGTTCCCTATGGTTTTATCCCCCTCAGCCCCAGCTGGTGCCATGACAGCCTATCCAAGCCACGCCATCGCCGCTGCGGCCAGAGGTGACAACTTCGTTATGCCAGTTGCCCCGGACACTGGCATGTCGACGCTTTATCTCAATGATGTTACACGCAGCATAATTGAAATTTGCTCTGCGCAGCGGGCTGCATTAACCCAACATGCCTACAATCTGCACAGCTACGTATTCACGGCTCAAGATCTGGTCGAGGCAATCCAGAGCCGTTTTCCTTATTTTACCTGCAACTTCACCCCGGACAGCCCGACCGATGACCTCGTCCGGCGCTGGCCTGATGTCTTTGATGATCGCGCCGCGCGGGCAGATTGGGGCTGGGAGCCGCATTATGACTTTGACGCCACTGTTGAGGCGCTGGTGCAATTCGCGAAGTCCCAAAGTTAAGGGCCCTGATATGAACACCTATGACACATTGTTAATCTCCAGACCTGCCAGCCATGTCATACAAATCACTTTGAATCGCCCTGATTTTGCCAATGCATTCAACACGCAAATGGCATTGGATCTGGTGGATATTTTTGAGTCTCTGTCCATGGACCCAAGCGAAACGCGCGCGATAATTCTCACCGGATCGGGCACCCACGCCTTTTGTGCGGGCGGGGATTTGAAAGAACGACATGGAATGAGCAACGCTGCATGGTCGAAGCAACACTTGATCTATGAGCGCATGGCCCGCGCGGTGATTACCTGCCCAATTCCCGTGATTGGGGCCATAAATGGTGCAGCTTACGGGGGCGGGTGCGAGTTGGCCGCAGCTGTCGATTTTGCCTATGTGGCCCATGGCGCGCGTTTTGCGCAGACCGAAGTTAAAATCGGCATCATTCCTGGCGCAGGCGGCACGCAGACCCTTGCGCGCGCAATCGGGGAGCGACGGGCCAAGGAATTGATCCTCACCGGTGAGGTCTTTACGGCCGAGCAGGCTCTAGACTGGGGTCTCGCCAATGCCATCTATCCGATTGAAGAGCTGCTCCCCGCAGCGCTCAAGACTGCCACCGCCATAGCGACCAACGCGCCAATTGCAGTGCGGCAAGCCAAGCTGGCGATTGGGCGTGGCGGCGGCTTGGGGCTGGCGGATGGGTTGGTTATGGAAATTGAAGCCTATAATCGCACCATTCCCACCGAAGACCGCCGCGAAGGAGTGGCGGCGTTTAATGAAAGACGCGCACCGGTGTTTCGCGGCCAGTGACCCCAAGCGGAGCACTGCTCAGCTGCCGGTGGAGGCCCTCCGTGTGGCTAAGATACGCATCAAAGCTGCATCGCGTTCTTGCTCCAATTGCGCAATGGATTTTCCCTGGGCCTCTACCTCGACCCCTTCGATCAGCGCAGCCCGCAGCTCTGGCGTCAGTTGCGGGGTGCCAAGCGTGCGCCAACGCCCCTCCTGACTGTCACCGAGATGCTCAAGGTAATGGGCCATGCCACCCGAGCCGCCGCCCAGATGGTAGGTCATATGTGCACCCATAACCGCCCAGCGCAGCCCCGGCCCATTCACCAGCGCAAGGTCCACCGCCTCCACATCTGCGATGCCTTCAGCGACAATGTGAACCGCTTCGCGCCAGAGTGCGGAGGCCAGCCGATTGGCCAAATGACCCACCGCCTCACGTTTCATCCGCACAGGCACCCGGCCAATGCGACGGTAAATCTCTTCGGCGCGGGCCAAAGTCGCGTCCACATTGCAAAATAGCTCAACCAAGGGCACGAGATGGGGCGGGTTATAGGGGTGCGCATTCAGCAGACGCTCCGGCCTGTCCATCTGCGCGCTAAGTTGTGACCACGGCAGACCAGACGCGCTGGAGGCAATCAGAGCGTCAGCCTCGGCGTGTAGTTCAAAACTGCGGTATAGATCGTGCTTCACATCCAAGCGCTCAGGTGCATTCTCTTGCACGAATATCGCGCGCGACAAGACCTCTGTAAGCTCGGAATTGACTGTCAAACGCCCTGGCCGATCTGCGCCATCACCCAATTGCCGCAATTGCGCTATGGGCGCTTTGAGCCGTTCCTGAAGCATATCGCGCGCTTCGGGATCACGATCCCAAGCTTGCACATCGAAGCCATAATGCAAAAACAATGCTGTCCAGCTGACGCCGATCAACCCGGTTCCAAGAATTGCGACTGGGCGCTCTGTATCGGGCATCAGAAGGATTTACCGCGGCGCCATACGAATCGCGCCATCCAAACGGATGACTTCGCCGTTCAACATTTGATTGTCGATAATATGTCCAACCAGATTGGCATATTCCGCCCCCTGACCCAAGCGCCGCGGGAAGGGCACCTGTGCGCCGAGCGCGTCTTGAACCTCTTGCGGCATTCCGTCCACCATGGGGGTGGCGAAAATGCCCGGCGCAATGGCGCATACGCGAATGCCTTTATCGGCCAAATCCCGCGCCATTGGCAGCGTCATCCCCACGATTCCACCCTTGGATGCGGAATAAGCAACCTGGCCAATTTGCCCATCATAGGCCGCCACGGAAGCTGTGTTGACAATCACACCCCGCGCCCCATCGGGCCCGCATGGATCTGCGGCCGCCATTAAACAGGCGGCTTGAGAGGCGCAGTTGAAACTGCCGATCAGATTAACTTGTACAGCTTTGGCAAATATCGCGGGATCATGCACTGCGCCGCGTGATACGGTTTTAATTGCCGGGGCAATTCCTGCGCAGTTAACCATTATGCGCGGCGTGCCGAGAGTTGCGAGCACAGCTTCAAACCCTGCGGCAACACTGGCAGGATCGGCCACGTCAGCATGTTGAAACAGTCCGCCAAGCTCCTGTGCGACGGCCTCACCGGCTTGAGTATTGAGATCAAAAACTACAACCCGTGCACCCATTTCGGAGAGCTTTCGCGCGGTGGCCGCGCCTAAACCAGAGGCACCGCCGGACACAACGGCAACAGCAGAATTTTCAAATATCATAAGCATTCCCCAAATGTGACCGTAGAATTACAGATAATCGTGGGGCCATGGTATTGCAACCAGCGGTGAGGTCAAACCGCATGATGAGTGTGAATCCTTAGGTGCCGGCGAGGCTGAACACCTTTCTCGCGCATTTTTTGCCGAATATGCGCAGGATTTTCACATCAAAAACCGTAAAACAGTCACAGATGGCAACTGCCAGCCGCACTTAGATACGGTCAAAAGCAAGCGACTCGGCGACGATATCAACCCGATCTTGCAAAGTATTAGGAAAAAGTCGGGCATAGCGTTCGGTCATAGAGATATTATAATGCCCCAGCAATTGCTGAACCTCGTAAATGCTGGCTCCGTTATTAATCAACAGGCTGGCATAAGTGTGGCGCAAATCATGCATCCGAACGGAGCTTAAGCCCGCACTGTCTCGCGCTGTAAAAAACGCAATGTGCAAGCTAGTGTAGAGTTGACCCGTGCGCGGGTTGGCAAAAACCCAGCTGTCTCGAGTGATCGGCAGGCCCAGAGCCTTCGAGCGCAATTTCATCTGTTCAAGAGCGGCCAGGGCTTTTTTGCTCAAAACCACTGTGCGGCTGCGGCCACTTTTACTGACGGCAACAAAAAGCTCGCCTTTTTGCAAATCAATACAGGTCCATTTGGCCCGGCGCAGCTCGCTCTTTCGAGCCCCAGTGAGCAAGAGCAGTTTAACGAAGGAATGCAAGAAGGGATGTGTACTGCGCTTACAGACGCTCAGCAAACTTTTGATTTCCGAATGAGCAAGGCAACGATATCTCTGCCTCCGACGCTCTGATCTCTTTGACAAATGCCGATTCCGGCATCCACTATGGTGACACAAAACATGCTGTTCAAAATGCATGGTCATCTGTTGGCTCCATGGACAAAGATGCATTCCGCGCAGCAGACGGCGAAATGGTGATCCGTGCCGACATGACCCTTGGTGGCGCAAAAATCAGCGTCTCTTTGGGTGACGACACAAATCTTGCCACTCCAGGTAACGAAACAGATTACATCTCGCTCGGCGTTACAGGCACTGCAGGCGCACTCACCTATGCACTGGCCACTCAAAACGCAAACACCGCTTGGCTGGACAATGACTACAACTCAGCAGCGTCACAGCAATCCAAAACCGGTGTGAGTGTGAGCACAACTTGGGGCAGTGCAACTGTTGCATTGGGTCATGCCACTAACGACAATGGCGGTTTAACCGGTGTTGAAGTCAGCTACCCAACGGGCGTGTTTACCACAACAGCGTCTTATGTTGCAGAAAGCGCAACTGGCGCGGAAAACAACTGGGATGTTAAAGTTGTCTATGCCGAAGGTGCAATGAGTCTGACTGTTGCGACGGACGAAAGCGATGACTGGAATGTTAACGTGTCCTACGAAATGGGCAACGGCATGAACCTCTTCATCGGTGCAGATGACGGCAGTGAAGATACATATGCTGGTCTGAGCTGTGACCTCGGAGGCGATGCACCGCTCTTGGCATCTTACGCAGATGACAGCAACAACGATGATAGCAACGACTAAGTTAGTGCAAAAGACTACAAAGAAGGCATGACCTTCCAGCGTCTTTCGCATTCTAAGTCGATTGAAATTGAAGTTACAGAAGGCGGCCCCAAGGGGTCACCTTTTTGTTTTTTGGGGGGTGATTTTTCGGCATGGATCCCTCGGAGCTCTGGAAACCTGAGACAAAGCAGCCTATGACTAACGGCGGGCACTCAATCTGGGTTTAGCCCATGAATATATAGACGAGGCAGATCCCATGAGCAGCTATTCCCCCGCCGAAATCGAAGCCAAATGGCAAGAGGCTTGGGCCGAAGCCGAGACCTTCAAAGCCGTGGCGACTGCCGATCGTCCGAAATACTATGTCCTGGAAATGTTTCCCTATCCATCGGGCCGCATTCACATGGGCCATGTACGCAATTACACCATGGGCGATGTGATTGCGCGCTACAAGCTGTCTACCGGACATAATGTTTTGCATCCAATGGGTTGGGACGCCTTTGGCATGCCAGCTGAAAATGCCGCGATGGCTATAGGTGGGCATCCAAAAGAATGGACCTATGACAACATCGCAACGATGCGCACACAGATGAAACCCTTGGGCCTGTCGATCGATTGGTCGCGCGAATTTGCCACCTGTGATCCTGAATATTACGGACAACAACAGGCCTTGTTTCTCGATATGCTTGCCAATGGATTGGTCTATCGCAAGAATGCGATGGTCAATTGGGATCCGGTCGATATGACAGTGCTGGCCAATGAGCAGGTGATTGATGGCAAAGGTTGGCGTTCCAATGCCGAGGTTGAACGCCGCGAGCTCACACAATGGTTCTTCAACATCTCATCCATGTCAGGTGAATTGCTGAGCGCCTTAGACGGGTTGGACAATTGGCCCGCCAAAGTCCGCTTGATGCAGGAAAATTGGATTGGCCAATCGCGCGGGTTGGAAATGACCTTCCCGCTGACCACACCGCAATATGGTCATGAGGGCGTGACCGTTTACACCACCCGTCCCGATACTTTGGTCGGTGCCTCGTTCATTGGCCTGGCCGCAAACCACCCGCTGACCCAAAGCCTGGCGGTGCACAACCCCGCCTTGGCAGAGTTCTGCGCCGAATGTAAGAAAATGGACACCACAGAAGCGGCGATGGAAAAGGCTGAAAAGAAAGGCTTTGATACCGGTATCACCGTGCAAAACCCACTTGGCGGCGCGCCATTGCCTGTTTGGGTCGCCAATTTTGTGATGATGGATTACGGTACGGGCGCAATTTTCGCCTGTCCCGCCCATGACCAGCGCGACCTCGATTTTGCGCGTAAATACGATCTGCCAGTGATTGATACCTTCTTTGCGCTCAACGAGGATACTCCCGTGTCAGATGTGGCTTTTGTACCGGCCAAAACTGAAACGGTTCGCTGGGTCGATCAACCTGCAGGCCTGCAAGAGGCCACGGGGCAAGAGGCGATTGACGCCACCATCGATTGGGCCGAAGCGCAGGGCCTTGGCATAGGCAAAACGCAGTATCGTCTGCGCGATTGGGGATTGAGCCGGCAGCGCTATTGGGGATGTCCGATACCAGTGGTGCATTGTGGCAGCTGCGGCGTGGTCCCGGAGAAGACGGAAAACCTACCGATCCGCCTGCCTGATGATGTGACATTTGACGTTCCTGGGAACCCGCTGGATCGCCACCCCACCTGGCGCAACTGCGCCTGCCCAGCTTGCGGCAAGGAGGCCCACCGCGAGACCGACACAATGGATACTTTTGTGGATTCCTCTTGGTATTATGCGCGCTTCACGGCCCCAAATGCCACCACACCGACGGATATGGCGGAGGCCAGCTATTGGATGAACGTCGATCAATATATCGGTGGTGTAGAACATGCGATTTTGCATCTGCTCTATTCGCGCTTCTTTGCCCGCGCGATGCAAATTTGTGGCCATTTGCCGCCGTCTGCGATTGAACCGTTTGACGCGCTGTTCACCCAAGGCATGGTCACCCATGCAATCTATAAATCAGAGGGCAAGGATGGCCGCCCTATCTATCACTACCCCGAAGAGGTGGCGCTGCGCGATGGCAAGGTCTTCTTGCTTGAGGGAGGCGCTGAGGTCACAATTGTGCCCTCAGCAAAGATGTCGAAATCGAAAAATAACGTTGTTGATCCAATCAGCATCATCAGCAGCTATGGCGCCGATACGGCGCGGTGGTTTGTTCTGTCCGATAGCCCGCCCGAGCGCGATGTCGAATGGACGGCCTCTGGTGCGGAAGCGGCGTTTAAGCATTTGAACCGCGTCTGGCAGCTTTGTGATAAAATCGCCAATATGGACAAAAATCAAATTGGCGATTGCGACAAAGAACTCCTGCGAACGCTGCATAAAACCATTGAGGACGTCACTTCGGGCGTGGAGAGTTTTGGTTTCAATGCAGCGATTGCCAAGCTCTATGGCTTTACCGCGACCTTGGCCAAATCCAAGGCTGGATATGCCGCGCAGCATGAGGCGATCATGACCTTGGCGCAATTGATGGCTCCGATGACGCCGCATTTGGCAGAGGATATTTGGGCTCATCAAGGCGGGCAGGGCCTGATTGCCGATGCTCCCTGGCCAAAAGCAGATCCGGCGCTTTTGGTTGAAGATGAGGTGACCTTACCGATCCAAATAAACGGCAAGCGCCGTGATGAAATCACTGTGGCCAAAGACATGGGCAAAGAAGAGTTGGAAGCCTTGGTATTGCAGAATAACGCTGTGATAAAAGCGCTAGATGGTGCTACACCTAAGAAGCTAATCATTGTACCCGGACGTATCGTAAATGTGGTTATCTAGCCGACGCGGATTTCTAAGTGCGGCCCTTGTCCTGGCGGGCTGTGGGCTAACGCCGGTCATGGATCCCAGTTCGCAACGGCTTTACAATCAGATACTGATCCAAGCGCCCGTTAATCGGGCAGAATATGAGCTGGTCCGAAATTTAGAAGCGCAGCTTGGAACCGCAAAGAGCGCACGTTTTGCTTTGCATTATGAGTTGAAAGTCACAGAGGACAATATCGTTGTCTCTGCGGCCCAAGAGATCAGCCGCTATAGCCTTGTCGGCGAGCTGGAATATTCCTTGCTGGACAAGGATGGCGCTTTTCTGGCACGCCAAACTGCAAAATCTTTTACAGGATATTCCGCTACAGGCACTACCGTGGCCACCCAGCGGGCCCAGAGAGACGCCTATGACCGCTTAATGGCCATTCTAGCAGGGCAAGTAGCCTCAGCACTTTTGACCTTGGACCTCCCATGAAGCTATCCACCCGCGACGCATTGGCAGCTTTTGCAAAGCCCGATCTCAACAAGACTGGGGTTTTGATCTATGGCGCCAATGCGATGCGCGTCGCGCTGAAGCGACAGCAATTGATCAAAAGGCTGATCGGCCCACAGGGCGAGGAAGAAATGCGCCTCACGCGCCTGCAAGGCGGCGAGTTACGACGCGACGGGGTCGCGCTGAATGATGCCATTAAAGCAGTCGGGTTTTTCCCCGGTACGCGGGTAGTCCTTGTAGAAGACGCCAATGAAAATTGCGCCGAAGCAATTCTGGCAGGGCTTCGCGATTGGCAGGTCGGTGATGCGCAGATGGTTATCATCGGTGGTGCCTTAAAGCCAACATCAAAGATCCGCAAAGCTTTTGAAGCCCATCCCAATGCCTGGTCCATCGCCATTTTTGATGAACCACCCACCCGCGCAGAAGTGGAAGCCGCATTGGCAAAAGTCGGCATGGGCGAGGTTGATGCCGCGGCCAGCACGGCCATTACAGATCTTTCCAAAGCCATAGACCCTGGTGATTTCAGTCAATTCTTGGAAAAATTGGCTCTATATTGCATGTCCCAAGCCGGACCCGTCACCCTGAGTGATGTTGAGGTGTGCGCGCCACAATCCACCGAAGCGGCGCTCGATGATGTCATTGGTTTGGTGGCGGATTTAAGAACAAATGAGATTGCCCCGGTGTTGCACCGCGTGATCGCTCAGGGCGGGACCGCCACCGGACTTTGCATTGCCGCCCTGCGCCATTTTCGCCTTCTGCACGCCGCAGCCTCTGATCCAGCTGGCGCACCGCAAGCCATGGCAAAGCTTCGGCCGCCGGTCTATGGGCCACGGCGAGATCGGATCCAACGGCAGGTCGGCACTTGGGGCCGGGACCGGCTTGAGCAGGTGATTTCGCTCTTGCTCGACACGGATTTGCAGCTCCGATCCGCAGGGCAAACCGCGCCACAGATGGCACAGGTTGAAAGATGTTTCGTCCGAATTTCAATGATGGGGAGAAGGTAGATGTATAAGGTATTGGGGTCGACAAAAAATCGAACTTTACGAGTAATTTGGACACTTGAGGAATTGGGCTTGCCCTATGAGCAAGTCAAAGGCGACCCCGGCTCAGCTGAGGTCAAAGCGATCAACCCCAGCGGCAAAGTGCCATCCCTGGTGGTCGATGGAAAGGTTCTTCCCGATAGCGTCGCGATCATGAGTTTTTTATCTGACCGTCACAACGCCCTAACCTTCTCAGCAGGGTCTATTGAACGTTTGCGTCTGGATGGACATATTCACTTCCTGCTGGAAGAATTTGACAGCCTGCTTTGGGTCGCGGCAAAAAACTCTTTCGTTAATCCACCTGAACACCGTTCTGCCGATGTGAAATCTGTTTTGAAATGGGAATTTGAGCGCAGTTTAAAACGGCTCGAACACCGGCTTGAGGGCGTGTTTCTCATGGGAGAGCATTTCACAATCGCTGATATTTTGGCTGTGCATTGCCTCAACTGGGCCTATACGGCAAAATTTCCTGACGCCAGCACTGTCTTGAAAGACTATGCCAAACGCTGCCGAGCGCGTCCGGCCTATGCAAGGGCTTTGGCGGAGAGATAATCGGCAGCCGCGCGCCCAGCCCAACGGCCAGTTGCAAGACAGGCGGTGATCAAATATCCGCCTGTCGGTGCATCCCAGTCCAACATTTCACCGGCGCAGAATACGCCTGGTATATCCTTGAGCATCAGTGCAGGTGTCAAAGCCTCCCAAGAGAGGCCACCCGCTGTCGAGATGGCCTCGTCTATAGGGCGTGATCCCGACAACGGCAGCGGCGCAGCCTTGATGGCAGCCACAAGCCCGTCGGTATCGCGGGGCATTGGCCGGGTTAGCTCAAACAGCAAGGCTCGTTTTGTGGCATCTAGCTTGACAGATTTCCGCAAGAAATTTCCGAGACTGTCCGTTGGCTTGCGATTTGAGATCATTGCCCGCAGCACCTGGATCGAAAGCTGTGGTGCAAAATCAATCTGGGCCAAAGGGGTCTGCCGCAACATCCGCCCAAGTGCATAGATTGCCCCACCTTCCACACCCGATTGAGTGATCACAAATTCGCCACGGCTTCGCTGGCCTGCGACGGTAAGCTCGACATTTTTGACTGGCTGACCAAAAAACGGTTGCATATGCGCCGACCAAGCCCGCTGCATGCCCACATTGGAAGCTTGCACAGGGACAATTGGCACGCCCGCCGCCGCGACAGCCCTCTGCCAAGCGCCATCAGACCCTAAACGCGCCCAACTCGTGCCACCAAGCGCAAGGATCAGCGCACTAGCCGTCACGGGAACCTTGCCCTTTGGCGTATCAAACAGATGCTGCGCATGTGAGGTCAGTGGACCGATCCATCGGTGGCGGCGTAGCAGCACAACACCCAGCGCATCTAGCCGAGCCAACCATGCGCGCAGAAGGGGAGACGCTTTCATGCGTGTTGGGAAAACCCGGCCCGTGCTGCCCGTGAAGACCTCCTGCCCAAGACCTTCGGCAAAGCCGATGACCTCAGCCGGTCCGAATTTAGACAGAATCGGTTTCAAGGAGGAGATGGCGTCAAAATACTGCAAAAACGCGTCTGGCTTCTCTGCCTTGGTTAGGTTGAGACCAGATTTTCCAGCCATTAAAAATTTTCGTGCCGGTGAGGGCATCGCTTCTGCCAATGCCACACGCATCCCAGCTTGCGCTGCTTGCTCAGCCGCCATCAACCCGGCTGGACCGGCGCCCACAACTAATATGTCAAACATCGCTGGAGACTGCGTTTGGGCATGATCCATATTAGGCGGAGCCTTGCGAAGTTACCAGTGATCTCATCATGTCATGTTTCGTGGCCTCTGATTTTCCGTCGATGTCGCCAGCCTTTCTAGCACGCAATCACGAAGTGACGAAAGACAGATCAAAGGCGCTGCAAGCCGACAGGTACAATAAAAAAGAGCGCCGCCGAAGCGCCGCTCTCTCTTTAACCAAAGTCGGTTTCGCTTAGAATGCGAAGTTCAGACCAACAGTTGTCAGGTCAGAAGCTGTACCGGCTTTGTCGTGCATTGCTGCGAAAGCAGATGCGCCACCACCGAGTGCATAATCAGCAATCACAGTTGTTGCGTCAGCTTCGTCGATTGCGAATGATGCAACCAAAGCGCCTGAAGTCATTTTAACTGAGAAATCCCACTCATCGCCAAAGCTATCGCTACCAGCTACAGTGCCTGGCTTGATTGATGTGTATCCCACAGTAATATTGTCCATTGCATATGAGAAACCGAGTTTTGACTCGTCTTCACCACCTGAAGCCAATGACTCGTCTTCAACAGAGGCTGTCAGCGTCAAGCCATTGCCCATTGCGTAAGATGCAGCGATCTTAGAAGCGTCGCCACCGTTGTCGTCATTGTCTGTACCAGTCAATGTAAGTGCTACGCCACCAACGTTGCCGCTGAGTGAGTAAGAGCTTGTGGAAGCACTTTCATCGGTTGTCGTTGCGACACTCCAGCCAGCAATGGTGCCGGAAAGCTTCACGTCATGTGTGCCATCAGTGTCATCAAACAAGTTGTCGATACCACCGTGGTCTACAGTCAATGTCCAACCAGCGTAGGAAACTGCAACGTCTGCGTCACCGACGGTGTTGCCTTGTGCTTCCAACTTATCGTCGTCGTTATAGTCGATTTTGTTACCAGCGCCCATGTCGAAGCCAACGGATACAGACACACCGTTGTCTGATTCAGCAGCAGCTTTGATGTCGAAGTCATAGTATGACTCAAAGAACATATCAACGCGTGTTGCGTCAGATGCGCCGTTGTCATCGATAAGTGCGACGCCGGCTGTGCCGGAGAAAGATACGTCAGCTTGGGCAACGCCAGCGGCGAGTACCAAAGAAGTAGTTGTAAGGAGGATGCGTTTCATGTTTTTCCCTCGAGTTGCTATCCAAAATAAAATACCAAGCCAAGGAATACCTTGGTTGAGCATTAGCCCTTAGTGACGTGGGAACCGCCCTTGGGTCAAGTGATCCACCCTGTCACAGCGCACCGAAACGCCAACATGATGCACAGATGTCACACTGCATCGATGGTTTTCGGCCAATGACATCCTACGAGTTCCCGTTTAAACTCTCGTTAATGTCAAACAAAGGTTAAAAAAATGTCACTGTTCCATGTTTCTACAGAAATTTTACAGGCACAGCAGGACGCGGGGCGCGCTCCGGGCTCGGTAGAGCTGATCGCCGTGTCAAAAGTTCAGCCCAATGATCGCGTTCTGGCTGTGCTGCAACAGGGTCACCGGGTCTTTGGCGAGAATCGCGTGCAGGAGGCAGAAAGTAAATGGCCCGAATTCCAAAAAACATTCCCCGATGCCAAGGTGCACCTGCTCGGGCCACTACAATCGAACAAAACCCGAGCCGCCATGCGCCTGTTTGATTGCCTCCATACTTTAGACCGCCCCAAATTGGCGACCGCTCTGGCGCGTTTGGCCCAAGAGCTGGGCCATTGCCCGGCCCTCTTCATTCAAGTCAACACCGGCTTGGAACCACAAAAGGCCGGCATTGCCCCCGATGCGGTGGATACGTTTGTAAAAGACTGCCGTGCGCTTGATCTGCCCGTCGTGGGCTTGATGTGCATCCCACCTGTTGAAGAAGAGGCCAGCATGCATTTCGCACTTTTAGCCAAGCTTGCGCGGCGCAACGGGTTGGAGGGGTTATCCATGGGCATGTCCAGTGATTTTGCCAAGGCGATCTCCTTTGGCGCCACCCATGTCCGAGTTGGCTCAGCGATCTTTGGTGCGCGGGTACAGGCCGTGCATGCTTAAACCGGATTAGATTAACGGACGATAAGCCGCGTGCCTGGCGCGACCCGGCTGGCCAGCCAACGGATGTCTGGCCGCGCCATCGCAATACAGCCCGCTGTAGGTGCACCTGGCCGACGCCATTGGTGCATAAAAATTGCAGAGCCTGCCCCCGGACGCGCCTTGGGCCAATTCCAATCGGTGATCAACACGATATCATAATGCGGGTCTGCACGGCGCATCTTTTCATGACTGGCCTGCAAAGGCGCGCGGCAAAGCTGATTATACGATCTGTGAGCTGGATCGTCACACCACAGATCGCCGAGGTAGATTGGAACCGCCCAAGGGGCAGGCGGTGCCACCCTGTCGGGGCGATACATCAGCGCAGCAATGCGCAGGACACCACGCGGGGTTGCCCCATCCCCTTCGATCTTATCATCGCGCACGCCTCCGCGCCCGCAGGTCACCGCCATGGCGCGACCAAGATAATGCAGGCGACCCGAGGCATAGACCATATCCAAAGCGCTCATAGCAAATGCCCAGATTTTTCCGCCTTGGTCTGGAGATAGCCGTGGTTCTGCGCTGTGCCGCCAACAACCAACGGCACGCGTTCGCTAACCATAAGACCTTGGTCCTGCAAGCGGGCAACTTTATTGGGGTTATTGGTCATCAAACGTATGGATAAAAAACCCAGGCTTTTAAGCAGCTCTGCGCCGATCTGAAAATCCCGCTCATCATCTTCGAACCCTAAGCGATGGTTGGCCTCTACCGTATCAAAGCCTTGGCTCTGCAGCGCATAGGCCCGCATTTTATTCGCCAGGCCAATACCGCGACCTTCTTGATTAAGATACAGTAGGATCCCGGCACCTTCCTGCCCCATCTGCGCCAAAGCACCTTTTAGCTGTGGACCGCAGTCACATTTCAAGGATCCCAGAATATCCCCAGTGAAACATGCTGAATGCAAGCGCGTTAAGACCGGCGCCGCCCGATCGGGCGTCCCGATCTCAACTGCGTAATGTTCATCCCCCCCGCCATCCGGGCGAAACACATGCAAACGACCCGCCTGACTAACTTCCAGTGGAAGCTGCGCAGAGACCACATGCGCAAAGCCAGGCTCCAACAAGATATCAACTGGCAAATGTGTTAAACTGCTGAGCGGCTCTAAGCTGTGCACCGTGATCGCCATGGGCAAAAGATGCGCCGCTTTCAAAAGCGCCACAGAAAGACGTTGCCCATCCACGGATCCGCCGCGCAGGGTCTGGAATGGACCCTTCATCGGATAGCTCAGGTCAAGTATTGGATCGGCCACCGCTTGGCACCAACGTGCATCGACTGACCGCGGCACAGAAATGCGCGCCACATCCCCATCGTATGCATTGATCTTGAGCGTATCGGCCCGCCACTTTGACAAAACGGCTTGCACCTCGCCCAAACTGCGCAACGCATGCAGCCTGTCTTGTGTCAGTGTCTCAGCCGCACAGACCACAAGCGGCTGAGGCATATCAATGACCACAGGCAGGCCCATGCGAAGATCGGTCAAGGCGCGAGCGCGCAGCTCGACAGGAGAAGGTGATAGAGTCATAGAGCCTTCGATAGCCCCTTTTAGAGGTGAATTGAAACAATTCCTTCATTTGTGACACAAGGTCGTGAGATCTCTGGTGAAAATCTTGCAATAAAGCGCCCCAGCGCGCAGGTATGGGCTATCTTATGAAACTGAGAGGTAGAATGGCACAGCTTAATAAAATTCTTTTAGTCGACGACGATGAAGATCTGAGAGAGGCTTTAAGCGAACAGCTTCTTATGACCGAATATTTTGATGTCTATGAGTGCAGCAGCGGTGCGGAAGCTTTGGAAAAGATTAAGCAACAAAGTTATGATCTCATGGTGCTGGACGTAGGTCTGCCAGATACAGATGGGCGTGAGTTGTGCCGCTTGATCCGCAAGCAGGGCGTCAAATGCCCCATTTTGATGCTCACCGGCCATGATACAGATTCCGACACAATATTGGGTCTGGCTGCAGGTGCCAATGACTACATCACCAAGCCCTTCAAGTTCCCCATGCTTTTGACCCGCCTACGCGCACAGCTGCGCCAGCATGAGCAATCCGAGGATGCGATCTTCTCCCTTGGACCTTATAAGTTCAAGCCATCAATCAAGATATTGGTCACAGCTGATGACAAAAAGATTCGCCTGACCGAAAAAGAAACAAATATATTAAAATTTTTGTACCGCGCCACCGAACATGTGGTGCCGCGCGATATTCTTTTACATGAAGTTTGGGGCTATAATGCCGGTGTCACGACTCATACGCTGGAAACACATATTTATCGCCTTCGGCAGAAAATTGAACCCGACCCCGGCAAAGCCAGCATCTTAATCACTGAAAACGGCGGCTATCGCTTGTCACTTTAGCCACCTGCAACCCCTGACGCCAGGGCATTACCGCAAGGCGTCTCTCTTCCCTCAGCCTCAACTCGGGCCCCGCACCCGAGTTTTTTTGGGGGGGCGCCCGATCGCGGATATGACCAGAGCTGTGCTCAGGCAAATCCAATGGATACCTGCCCAAAGGGGCCAAAATCAGCGACGAATTCATCCTGTGGCCGCGCTTCAATCGGGCGAATAAACGAACCAGACAGAACAATATCACCCGCTCGAATTTTTTGCCCATAGGCTTCAAGACGTTCGGACAACCAAACGATGCCCATAACCGGATCGTTTAAAACGCCGGCGCCAAGACCTGTCTCCTCAACCTCGTCATTGCGGCTGCAAATCGCGCCAGCCCAGCGCAAATCAAACGTTCTGGGATCATGTTGCGCGCGACCCAAAACGATGCCAGCATTCGCCGCATTGTCGGAGATCGTATCATAAATTTTACGGGTATGCCCTGTGTGCGCATCAACGCGCTCAATCCGCGTATCGAGGATTTCCAGCGAGGGGCACACATAATCCGTTGCTGCCAGCACCTCATCGCGCCCTGCCGCGCCGTCTAAATCTGTTTTCATCACAAAGGCGATTTCCGCCTCAATGCGCGGCTGGATAAACCGTCCAGCAGGCACAGTCGCACCATCTTCAAAATACATATCATCAAATAAAATCCCGCTGTCCGGGATATCAATATTCAAAGCATATTGCATAGCCTTGGAGGTCAGACCAATTTTCCAGCCTATCACCCGCCGGCCATCGGCAATCTTAAGCTTGACCAAGGCTTTTTGCACCGCATAGGCATCATCCATCGTCATCCCAGGATGGGGGCGGGTCAACAGTCCGATCTGTTTATGGCTTTTTTCAGCCTCAAATAAGGCCTGCGCCGCGCGGGAGATCTCTGCGGGGGTCATGTCTCATCCTCAACAGAATTGCGTAAGGTCCCGAGGCCATCAGCGTGAACTTCAACCATATCACTGGGTTTGAGATAGATTGGCGGATCAAACCGCGCGCCGGCACCCGTCGGCGTTCCCGTGACAATGATATCACCCGGCATCAAGGTGGTGAACGTGGAGATATATTCAATTTGGCGGCGGATGGGAAAAATCATGCGGCTGGTGCGATCATCTTGACGCAACTCCCCGTTTACTCGGGTGGTGATGCGAACATCGTCCAGCTGCGCAGCCTCCGTAAAAGGCACCAACCACGGGCCCATAGCACCAGATTTGTCCCAATTCTTACCCTGGGTGACGTTGAATTTCGCGTGGCGCACCCAATCTCGGATCGTCCCCTCATTGCAAAGGGTCATAGCGGCAATGTGATCATATGCATGGGCTTGAGAAATGCGCCGCCCTGCCTTGCCGATGACAATGGCAATTTCGCCCTCATAATCGAGTTGATGCGACTCTGGGGGCCGGATCAAGGCCTGTTCATGCCCCACAAATCCACGGGCAAACCTTGGAAATAGCGACATATTCGCAGGCGCTTGGCTGCCATCTTTGTATTCCGCATTGCGATCTGGAAAATTGACCCCGACGCAAATAATCTTCTCACCGCCCGCCACGGGCATCTCATAGGTGAAGCTGCCAAAACCATGGGTGACCGAGGCCCCCTCAGCCGCTTCAGCCAGCTGCGGCAAGGCCTGCGCGCAGATCACCTCGGTTAAATTCGCCCATTGTGGGAAGTTTGCTGACAGGGCAATAAAGCCAGCGTCGGTCACAGCGCCATATAGTTCCTCTCCCGCCGCGCGAATGGATGCAAACTTCATGGGTTTTCTCCTTTGAAAGACGGCGCATTGATCCGCGCATGAATGCTGTTTTTTTTCAAGCTGAAGGGTTTGGAGATCGTCACAATTTCCAACGACAGTGCAAAATGTGGCTCCGCCAGCAGCGGAGCAAAAACGGCCTCTGCACGCGCCATCAAAAACGCACCAACCTCTGATTTGGTCGCATCACTGCGCCCCTCTCCCATGCGTAGAACCATATCAACAAAGGCGTTCTTGGGATGTCCATCAGCGACGAAATAGTGCGGCATCGGATGCGCCCGCACCCTTATGCCCGCCATAGGAAACACGCCCGTTTCTTGCATGGCCACACTCATGACCGAACAAAGCTCTGACATATCAACGTCTTGATCTAAATTCTGGGAATATTGAACGGTCAGATGTGGCATGGTTTGTCCTTAGCACTACTGTCGAAATCATCGCAACCTTACAGAAAATGACAAGTGAGGAGTGCGCATAGATCCACAATTTCTGCATTTTAAAGCAGCGACCATAGATTTTTTTACACAGCGGAGCCTCTCAATTTACTTAATATGTGAATAATTCATAGATGAGTGGTAAATGCCGAAATTCCTGGTCAGCCTGCCGATGATCCTCAGCCGCTCTCTAGACCGGGTGATGCCAAGCTATCGGTGTCTGTTTCAAGCGAATGATCTGACGGACCAGCAGTTGCGAGTTCTGCGCGCACTTTGGGAAAAACAGCATCTCACCTCAGCACAGATCTCGCAGATCACCCTTTTGCCCCCACCCTCATTGGTCGGAATTCTAGATCGGCTCGAGAAGAAAAACCTCATCGGGCGCCTGCGCTCTACAGAAGATCGCCGCCATGTGCATATCATCCCCACCCAAAAGGGGCGCGCCTTGATGGAGCATATGATGCCCATGGTAGAGCGCATTCATGACGATTTCATGCAGCGCGTGACAGAGTCTGAATGGGCCGAGTTTAATCGAATTTTAGACAAGTTATCAGACCCCGCAGAGAAACTGAATTTGGCATGAGAAACGCTGGAATCAGAACTGGAGCGCAGTATCTCGAGGGGCTGCGCGATGACCGTGAAATTTGGACGCGTGGAGCGCGGGTTCAAGATGTGACCGCTGAACCAGGCATGGCCGGAGGCGCGGCCTCTTTGGCGGGTTTTTTGGATCGGCAATATGAACCGGCCTACCGCGATATCGTGACCTATGAAGACGGCCAGGGCATTCGCTGCGCCGTTTCCCACTTGGTGCCCAAGTCTAAGGACGATGTGGTGCGGCGCGGCCGCGCGTTCTATGAATGGGCCACATGATCCAATGGCATGTTTGGCTGTACTCCCGATTATAAAAACGCCTCCGTTATGGCCTTTGCTCACGCCCCAGGTTTTCTAGCGCAGGGCAGCAAGGGACAAGCGGATTTCGTTCAAAATATTACCCAGTTTTATGATGAGGTCCGGCTCAATGATCGCGTTCTGACCCATACTTTGGTGAACCCATCTGTCTCACATGCACAGGCCACTAGCGGCAAATTCGACGAAGAGGTTGCACTGCATGTCGTCAAAGAAACCGATGTGGGGATCATCGTGAAAGGCGCAAGGCTATTGGCGACTTTGGGGCCATTATCTGACGAAATTGAGGTCTTCCCCTCAACGCTTTTACGAGCCGATGACAGCAATATTCCCTTTGCCTTTGCCTTCGCCTTTGCCATTCCCATCGCCACCCCGGGTCTCAAGATGATTTGTCGAGACAGCTATGACCATTGAAAATCACATTTCGATGCCCCTCTGTCCTCTCGCTATGAGGAGATGGATGCGGTGGTCATTTTTGACAATGTCTTGGTCCCCTGGGAGCGGGTTTTCATGTATGGCGAACCAAACCTATGCAACCAAGCCTTCGCCCAAACCAATGCGGTGGTGCATATGGCGCATCAAGTGGCCTGTGGAAAGCTGGCCAAGGCAGAATTCATGGTCGGCGTCATGTGCGCCATTGCCAAGGCGACGGGTCGCGACAAGGATTTGGCCACAAAGGGTATGATTGCCGAAGTGATGTTGATGGCCGAAACCGTGCGCGCCTTGCTCTTTTCGGCGGAACAACAGGCCCATGAGGATCAATGGGGCAATTTCATTCCCCTGCGCGGCCCTTTGGACGTCTCGCGCAATCTCTTTCCCAAAATGTACCCGCGGATGGTGGAGATCCTGCAACTCCTCGGTTCCT
>Ga0206125_10002158_pt1 | contig 21203 bp, 18 predicted proteins | sample Helgoland_Spring_4_FD_148598 | JGI IMG/M metagenome (GOLD analysis project Ga0206125, IMG submission 148598) | Pelagic subsurface seawater microbial communities from Kabeltonne, Helgoland, North Sea - Helgoland_Spring_Bloom_20160331_1 | ecosystem: Environmental > Aquatic > Marine > Epipelagic ... | reverse complement strand
ATGGTAAAAGGACTATTGATGAAGTCTTGGTTTCAGTTTTTAAAAATCCGAACTCCTATACGGGTGAAAATACCATAGAAATATCATGTCACGGTTCTGTGTATATCCAACAAGAAATATTGCAATTATTTTTGCGAAATGGCTGTAGAATGGCAGATGCTGGTGAGTTTACACTCCGTGCATTTCTAAATGGTAAATTGGATTTAAGTCAGGCCGAAGCTGTGGCAGATCTTATCTCTTCAGATTCAGAAGCATCTCACCAAGTAGCTATGCAACAAATGCGTGGAGGTTTTAGCAATGAGATTCAATTGTTAAGAGAACAGTTACTCAATTTTGCTTCACTCATTGAATTGGAATTGGATTTTGCCGAGGAAGATGTAGAGTTTGCCGACCGCCAACAGTTTAAAGATTTAATTGCACGCATACAACTGGTACTCAAACGCCTAATCGATTCGTTTGCGGTTGGAAATGTGATTAAGAACGGAATTCCAGTAGCGATTGTAGGTGAACCGAATGTAGGAAAATCGACACTTCTTAATGCTTTATTGAACGAAGAACGCGCTATTGTTTCTGATATTGCAGGAACTACCCGTGATACTATTGAAGATGAAATCATCATTGACGGGGTGGCTTTTCGATTTATTGATACGGCAGGTATACGCGATACCAAGGATGTTGTAGAAAATATAGGTATTCAAAAGACCTTTGAAAAAATCGGACAGGCGCAGGTAGTACTCTATTTATTCGATGCTGAAAAATCGAAAGAGGAAAGTCAAAAGTTTAAAGTCGAAATTGAAACCATTAAAAACAAGTACCCTCAAAAGCAATTGGTCATTATTGCCAACAAGGCTGATAAGATTACAGCTTCAGAAATTGAAACGCTAAAAAGTGAAATTCCAGAGTTGATAGCCATCTCCGCGAAGAAAAAGAAAGGTGTTGAAAAAATGACCGATGCTTTAACAGCATTGATAAACACAGGAGCCCTACACAACAATGAAACCATTGTTACCAATTCTCGTCATTACGACGCCCTTCAAAAGGCCCTAAATGAAATCAATAAGGTAAACGATGGTCTGGAACTCGGACTCTCCGGAGACCTAATGGCCATTGATATTCGTGAAGCGCTCTATTTCTTCGGGCTCATCACAGGTGAAGTGACCACAGATGATTTGCTAGGGAATATTTTTGCTAATTTTTGTATTGGGAAGTAGCATCATCCGGTGCCTTCGAGTACCTCAGGCACCTCTTCCTCAGGCACCTCTTCCTCAGGCACCTCTTCCTTAAGCACCTTTTCCTCTAACATCTTTTTCTTAGACACTTTTTTCTCTGACTCCTTTTCCTCTAGTACCGGTCTTTGTTCCCTCCCGGTGACTGAGGCTCTCGAAGGCACTGTGAGGCTCTCGAAGGCACTATTTTAGATCTCTATACGCCATTGACAATAAAGGTAATTGATTAAATTTGCCATGTATCAAGGCTTCTTTTTTCTTTCGACTCCAGCCTTGTATTTGTTTTTCCCTATAAAAAGCATGGTCTATTCTTGCAAATTCTTCTAAATAAACAAGTTTTACTGGCAACCTCTTTTTGGTGTGATTGGCTCCCTCCCCTCTTTGATGTTGTTTGAATCGAAGTTCTATATACTTGGTACTTCCTGTATAATAACTTCCATCGGAACATTCTAATATATACGTATATCCTTTCATTTTTAGCATTTTTGTTATAAGTTACTAAAAATCTAAGCATTTCATTACGTATCTACTCCATAACTTTTATAAGGACTATAAGGCATCCATTGCTTCAATAAGCAATTGTACATAACTCGAGTGTTTGAGTTCTACCATATCTTCGTCTATACAATAGGTTCCTAAGTAATGGATTTTTTTTAATCCTGTCAGTATCTCTTTTCCTTCAACAGATTTTAAAAGTTGTAGGAGTCTGTGCTGAGCAGCAGTTACTGCTACCATTGTTTTTTCGTTTGTCATAGTAATTATCTTTTCTAATTATATATTTATTTTAGTTCGGTTTTCTTAAACCTATTATACAAACATACAACAAAATGACATAAAAGTCATTGTGTGAGGTGAAATTTATAATGACATTTAAGTCATGAAAACAATCGACGATAAAAAAGAATTGCAAAAACTAGCAACTGCTATTAAGAAACATCGAATTTCAAAGGGAATTACTCAGCAAGAAGCCTACAACGATACGGGCATTCATTTTGCAAGAATCGAACAAGGAAATAGAAATGTCAATTACCTTACGCTTGTGAAGATTTGTCGTTATTTTGAAATTGATCCTTGTGAATTTTTCAAGGAGAATTAGAAAAGTTCCAAAACAAATATTTTACTCACCATTCTACAAGTGATATTTTTTTATTCCTTACATTTATTTAAAATAATTGCAGAAAATTTATTGACATCTATTCCTAAGAAAAAAGGCTATAAAAAGCAAATACAAAGATTAATCAATTGATAAACAATAGAGTAATTATACAACCATATAAGTAACTCAATGAATAAAGAAGTAAACAAAAAAATACCTGATGCTGATTTATCAAGTGCAGGAGATGATTTTCATATTTTATGGACAATAAAAAAATCTTTAGAGTTATTAAATTTTGATAGTTTAGGTATAAAGGCTGTCAATATTGAAGGGGTTGAATTATCAGAATCTGAACAATTAGATCCAACTGGAAAAAATTTATTAGGTGTTGATTTAAGTGAATATTACGGAGCAGATAATTATCTAGAAGCAGAAAAGGTCATTATTTCTCAACTAAAATATAGCACATTAAGAAGCAGCAAGAATTACACAATTGGTGAATTATATATAGGAAAAAAAAGTAAATCCACTAATGATTCTTTGATTCATAGACTAGCGGACATCTTTAAACTTTATTTAGATGAATTTGGTAGAAAGTCTGTTTTAAATAAAGTAACGATAAACAGCTTACGCTAAGTCAATATTTTATTTTTATTCTTCTGTTCTTATCGTTTTTATATATTCTTCAAATGTACTTTTTTATCTTGATTCTATCAAGGGATGCCTATACTATTACTTGCAATTAAACTTCAAATAATTAATACTAAGTTGAAGAGGAACAAACAGCGATTTTAAGACTAAATAAGGCGTGACTTAATACATTTGAGTAAGTGTGGTCATGTGAGAGTGATGTTTGCTTAGGAGCTGTTTTAGCTATACTTATAAGTGCTATTGGACATGACTTATAATTTTTCTATAATTAAAAAACTACTGAAATCAATTTTATCGAATCTATGTATTTCGTCGTCAAAATAAATATCCTTTCCCTTACTCCATTTCATTCTCCAATTATAATCAGCAGGAAAAACTATAGGCTTAGTTAATATTCTTGAATTGTCCTTAAAATCAATATTCCAACTCCATTTAGATTCAGAATCATTGTAGTTTAGAGGATTCCATACTTCAATAGTCTCTTTTACCGGACTTGTTTCTAAATCAAAAGGCAATGAGTCAACAAGGATTTTATATAACCCTGTTCTACGATTTTCAGAATGAAACTTTGGATAGTTTAAAAAACCTAGTTTTTTCCAGACTCTTTCTGTGGATGCAGGTGAACAATTTAATTGAGTAACCATTGCTCCTTTTCGTTCAAAATATTTTAACGAATCCTCGACTAGTTTTCTACCGAGACCGTCTTTTCTTCTGCTAGGATGAATCTCAGCTATAACAATTACACTAACTTCATCTAAAATTTTATATACGAGAAAGCCAATAGGTTGATTATCCTCCAAACAGGCAATTAGTCTATTCTTCTCAAAAGCATCCTCAATAACATCCCAATTAACAAGAAACCCTTCTCCAGTTTCTTGATATTCCTTTTCTAGCCATTCTTTTATTTCGGATAAGTTCTTTTTTGTTGGATTGAAGATTGTTTTAGTCATTGGAAAAGTTATTTTTGCATTTATGCATAAAGAAGCTTTATTATTTACGTAATCTAATAATACTCCTTGATGTATGCATATGCCCTTTCAAAAAGCATTTGATCTTTATGAAGTTTATACTTAAGTAATGCTTTTCTTAATGACTTTTGTACTTCTCTTTCTCCAGAACTAGTTGTTTGCCAGCCTGGAAAATTGATTACTCGCACAATACCGTCTATATCACTTACAATTCTTTCTACAACTGCTGGCGTTTCCTCTGTTTTTAACTCTAAGAACAATTCTGTCAATGCTGCTTTTGGTGATTTCTCTTGAATAGCCTGTTCCGCTTCCTTTTCTGCTTCTACAGTCTCCTTGGCTATCTTACATAATTCTTTAATAAATTCAATAGAAGTTATCAAGCCTAGTTCTGCCTTATTTCTAAGTGCTTCTAAACGCTCACTTAATTTTTTGAACTTTGGATCACCTGTATGTTTTTTAAAGCGTTTTACTAAAATCTTCTCTAGTTCTTTTGCTTTTTTAGGATCTGGATTGTTAAAGATATTTTCTATCACATCTGCATCCAATACAAATTCATTCAACTGATGGACTTCACCCACATGAATATTTTCATGTATCAGTTTTGAAGTTTGAGCACCTAAAGTAAACCAAAGTAATTTCCCTAAGTTGTTACCCGGAGGTCGTACAGATTCAAACACTTGTGTTAACCACTTATAATCTTCATTGTACACATCCAAAATAGCATCCGGAGATAAGGATTCCCATAACTTAGAAACATATTTATAATCTTTTGCAAAAGCATCTTTTGATGCATCATCCTTAATAGCATTTTGAGCATTTTCTAATCCTTCAAAACCATCTATTGTCCTATCTACACCTTTAAAATGTGATAACGCCTCAGCCATCGCGTCTGGAAGTTTAGATCTTAACTTCGATAAATTAGTAATGACCTGCTTCACGCTTTCTTCATCAAATTGTAAGGCTTTTGCTGCGTCATCAAACACACCGTAATAATCTACAATTCGACCAAAAGTCTTCCCTTTGAATAACCTATTTGTTCTACAAATTGCTTGTAATAATGTATGGTCTTTGATTGATTTATCTAAATACATCGTTTGCAATACAGGAGCATCAAAACCAGTTAAGAGCTTCGCTGTTACAATGATGAATTTCACATGGCTGGATGGATCACAAAAAGTTTCAACGATCTTTTCTTGTTTGCCTTTATCACAGGCCCATTTTTGTTTAAACTCTGGTTTGTCATTTGCCGTAGTAGAAATCACCACCACACTTTCATTCTCAGGAAAATATTTATCCAGTTGTTCTTTATATTGAACACAAGCATGTCTATCTGGAGTAACTATCATCGCTTTGAAACCATGAGGTGCTACTTTTTCTTTAAAATGAATTGCAATATCTTCTGTGATTTTGGCTACTCTCTCAGGAGATTTTAAAAATGCAGCCATTTTAGCTGACTTTTGATTCAGTATATTCAACTCCTCTGAAGACAGGTCTACCGAGGCTTTAAACTCCTTCATTTTTTTATCAATATTCTCGATATCCACATGAACATCCACCAAACGAGGCTCGAAGTGCAAAGGTAATGTTGCTTCATCTCTAATGGAGTCATGGAATGTATAACGAGACATATAGCCTCCTTTGTCTTCTTCGGCCCCAAAAGCCCAAAACGTATTTTTATCCGATTTATTCACTGGAGTACCTGTCAAACCAAATAAAAATGCATTGGGTAAAGCAGCTCTCATTTGCCTTCCTAAATCCCCTTCCTGGGTTCTATGAGCTTCATCTACCAGAACGATAATATTATCTCTAGTATTCATGCTTGGAGTTGCATCTCTAAATTTAAAGATGGTAGAAATAATAATTTTACGTGTATCTCTAGCTAACATTTCTTGCAATTCTGAAATACTGTTAGTAGTTTCTACATTGGCTATATCTGCTGTATTAAAAGTACTGCTTATCTGTGTGTCTAAATCTGTTCTATCAACTAAAACAAGTACCGTAGGACTTTTTAATTCTTGTGCTTTTCTTAATTTCTGTGCAGCAAAAACCATGAGTAAAGATTTACCCGATCCTTGAAAATGCCAAATCAATCCTTTTTTTATCTTTCCTTCTTTAACACGAGCTACAATTTTATTAGCACCCTCATATTGTTGAAAACGAGGGATAATTTTAATACGTTGCTTTTTAGTATTACTTGAGAACAAAGAAAAGTTTTGTAATATATCTAAGATTCTTTCTGGTTTTAAAAGATCTGAAAGCTCTTTACCTATTTCTGACAAGCCCAATTGTTTGGCTAGTTTATTCTCTTCATCTTCAATTCTCCAAGGAGCCCAGAACTCTAAAGGACACCTAACAGCACCATAGAACAATTCTTTCCCTTCTGTAGCAAAGGATAATATATTTGGCACAAATAATTGTGGAATGCTATTCTCGTAAATGTCGTGTACTTCATGAGCACCATCTAACCAACTCACTGAAGGACGTATTGGTGTTTTAGCCTCCCCTACAACTACTGGTATTCCATTTATAAAAAATACGACATCAGGAATTTTAGTTTCTCTTTGCTGAAAACGAAATTGATTGGTTGCTATAAACTCATTTTCTTCTAGGTTTTCGAAATCTATTAACTTTACAGGAACATGTCTGTTGTTCTCTCCAAAAGGCATTGTTTTTTCACCTGTCAACCATTTAAAAAACTCCTCATTCGCTTTTACCAGACCAACTTGATTGACAGCAACAATAATAGCTCTCAATTTATAAACTACCTCATCAGCGTATGAAGGTTGTAAAGCTATTTCTGGATTAAGTTTTATCAAAGCAGCTCTTAGATTCTCATATAGAAAAACATCACTTGTTTCTCTTACTAAATCTTTAGGAGCAACAAAGGTCCATTGCAAACCATAAGCAGTCTTCGGTTCCTTTACAGAATTCTGGTCGTTTAGGTTTACCCCTGTTAATTGCTTTATTATATAATGCTCTACGCTGTTTAATTCATTAAATCCCATTACAATTTTTTTTCTAGTATTTTTCCAATTTTTTCTTGGACTAAAGGTAAGCGATATTGTATTATTAATGGATGTATATGTGAGTTTAATACTTCTTCTAATAAACCTTTCGTTACCAGTTTTTCTAATTCTTCTACTAAAAAAGATTTGACACTTTCTTTTGCCATTTCTATTTCTTCTACAATGCTAGTTCTATTGTCTAAAACATATACGATATCCTCAATGTCATGACTTGTTCTATAATCAACACCTCGACCATTAAAAGCTTCAAACTTGGTTGCTAAAAAACATGGAGCAGAAAGTATTTTTACTTCTTGATCTTTTGCATTAACAGACCATAAATCATCTAAGCCCACTTTATACCAACGGTTCGAAGGCCCCATAGAACCATCTTCAATAGACATAATATCAACAGGAATATTATTGTATTTATAACTACAAATAGCATGTCCATTTGGGTCTGGATAAAAACCTAAACTAGCCAACTCTTCCTGTAACTCAACCCAACGTCTTAAATTAACTATATTTATAGTCATATCCACATCTTGTGTGGGCCTAATTTCATCAGCTGCAGGATCATCTGTATACAAACTAATAACAGCTCCACCTACAAAAACTATTTCTTCCTTTATTGGTTTTAACGCGGCTGCCACTTCTGCTACAACTGCAATATTAATTGTCTTATTCTCCATCTAATATTTTTTTCCTAAGCTCTTTTCTTGCAATTTCCTTTTCTCTCGCTCTTCCCACTCTTAATGTATCTACCAAAGACATTAACTCATAAAAATTCTGATCTTTTAAAGCAGCTTCTGGCACTTTTGGATGAAGAGGTGTTATAGCCTGACCACGGACACTCCCATTTCCACTTGGCCAAACGTAAGGTTCTTCACTTATTATTATTTTATTAAGAGGAGCCGCTGAATGTGCTGTTGCTACACCACGAACCAATGCACCAGGTTGCTCTGGATACACATAACTTAGGCCGTGATTTAAAAAATCTAACAGATTTAGTTTCATTAGGTTTTTCTTATTGAAAGAGATCAATCCAGCAATTACAGATCTATTTATGCTTTCACTAACTTCACTTGCACTAATACTTAGTTCGTAAGAAAGATCTTTCATCAACCATGATTGATTGTTTTTTGCTGCTATTTTCAACAAAATAACGATGTCGTGCGGACGCATACCATTGTGCTTTTTCATTTGTTTTCTTTTTTACACAAACAAAGATAATAATAAATTCTCAATTCGCGAATCGCGAATCTAGAATTATCTAGGAAAACACTATCAACTAGACCAACAAGTATTATATAATATTTCTTGTAGTTTCCAATCAGTACTTCTACCAAGCTGATCGTTATACAAAAACTGTGTATTCTGATCTTCTTTTTCATAGGCTTCCTTAAAACTCTTTAAGGTGTCTATATTTCTTTCATCTTTGGTTATTCTAATTTTAATTGCTTCTCCTGAAAAGGTTATACCTGAAATACCATTTTCATAAAACTCAACAGAACATAGTTCTAAAGTAATAGCCTTAAAACTACAATCTTCTAATTTCCTTTCAGAAAGATTTAATACAGGCAAACATACTAACAGCGTTATTGACCTAGTATTAATTGTAAGCGTTTTAAAATCTGAAATTTTGTAAACCAAATAACGTTTCTCGTCTTTTTCAAGTACCAACAACTTTTTATTGAAAGCTTTTAAACCTTCGGAAATTTTTGCTCGATGGGCATTCATTGATTTGATATCCTCTTTAGCTAAGAACAAAATATTGATAAGATTTACAAAGAGTTGTAAGTTCTGTTTGGGTAGCCCCGCCACCCCCATAAAGGTATGCTCAGATGGATGCACAATTCTATTTCTAATATCTCTTGCTCTGTGAAAACTTTGCTTGTAAAAATCTAATTCTAACTCTTCTAAAACCTCATCAACTAGTTTACCCAGATTTTTATTACGGACACCCCCTTTCTTATTAGGCGGGTTGTCTAATGAAATCTGGAGTTCTTTGGCCCTCAATTTAATAGCCATTTCTAAAACCATCAAGGTTTTTGTTTTGGCTTCATCTAGAAATTCGTATCTGTAATAAGCAAAAGCTAACAGATAACTTACCGTGGCAAACGCATCTTTTATGTCTTTGGGTACTTTCTTGTGAAATTTACCCTCCACAACATACATATCAATAAACTCTTGATGTGTTTTTAAGTTTGATGCTTCCCAAAAAGATACTGGCTCTGTATAGTTCATTTATTATTCTATTCTAAGTCATTAGGATTCATTATCAAGAGCGTAGTTCTCACCAAATTTATCTTTTTCTTTAATCTGGCTTAATAGGTATTCTGACATATTCTTTGCAAACTCTCGAATAGTTTCAAATTCATGATCTAAAAGTTCATCTACTAATACTTTTCTTTTTTTATAAAGATCAGAAGCTGAAGCTGAATTTATCATAAAATAATTGGTGAATTTTGAATGAATATTATCTATGACTTTTTGATTACTACCATATAAATCAATTAGCTTTTTAGCATTTACATCCCAATCCAAACTTCCATCTTTATTTTCTTTATAGATATTCATAAACTTGATGGCGATTGGTGGATAAATCTCAGGTTTAACATTCGACCACTTCAATAAAAACTCACTTTTAATATTAATCTTTTCTAAAGTTGTTTTTAATTTATAACCTGGTCCTAACCCTTTTGAAAAATGCTCCCCAAATATTGGCCAAGAAACTTCCAAATGATCTGTTAACAAGAAATATGTCAAACTATTTAATAATGATTCATTTTCCAAATAAAAATCATCATATTTCTCAATAATATGATTTACTAAGAACTCAATTTTCGCCTCAGAAGGATCATCATTTACAGATTTAATAAACAAATCTTCTATATGAAGTGAACTATTTATAAAAGAGCTATGGCTTGTTATATCATCAACAAACAACAATGTATTTATTGTTTCTTTTAAACCATCCCATCTGTTTTTTTCTTTTCTAAGAAGTTCAAATAAAATTTCTAGTGCAAAAGAATAATTGATCTCTTTTACCCACCCCACCAATTCAATAACTTCACTATCACTTAAATTACTCCAATCTAAATATTCCAGATTTCTTAAATACTCTGGATTGGCTGTTATAACCCCTTTAACCTTAAGCATGTCATCATTTGCAATAGGACTTAAATAACGAATTAGCTTTATCCCTTGTTCGGCAGTATATTCTGATAAAATTAATTTATAAATAGACTGCCTAGTAAAAGCATCATCTTTTGCTCCATAAATCAAACCACAGATAAATGCAGCGTCTTGCTCTTTATCTAGTATTGTTTTTAAAATTGTAATAGCAGAATCAATTAGAGATTTATTCTCTTCAACACTTTGTTTTTCACCTATCACTTGGGCAAATGAATATGTTTGACGTTGTTCATTTTTCAGTAAAACCTCTAAACCTTGTTGCCAGTCTACTCTTTCATCAATATATTTCTTTGCTAATTCTTTTGACTTTTCTAATGAAACATTGACAAAGTTACCTTGGTCATCTCTATCATTAATCCATGCAGGCATCGTAACAAAAGCAGTCAATTGTTCTTCTATACTTGCTGGTTTGTATTTTTCTAAAAGAGCATTAATTGATTCCTTCACACCCTCATCAAGTTCATATCTATCAGAACTTAATTCTCTCAGCTTCTGACGAGTCTCATTTGAAATCCCATTTTTTTTCTCTGAGAATTTTTCAACAACACTAAATACACTATCAAAATGCCCAAAGTCTATTTGTTCGTAAGCTCTAGATAAAACTGAATCAAAAGCTAGTTTTGAATGCGTTTCATCGTCTGAAATCGCTATTGAAGATAGTTTTTCAGTAACCTTTTTAAAATATTCATTTATTTCTTCTCTCGAAGGGCTATGAATATCAACCTTTCTTTTTGAATCACCAGATTGAATTCTACCTGTAAAGCTACCCCACTTTAAAGCTCGTTCATAGGCATTAATAATAATTGAAGACATCCCATTTTCTTCTTCTATTTCTTCTAATACTTGTAAGCGATCTTCTAAACTCAAACAAGTTTCAGATAAACAAACTTGAAATAAAGCAACAAACTCAATGTAAGCCGAATTTTGAAGATCACTATCACCATTCGCTAACCCATATAACAACTTGAAAGAATCATTTGCTGTTTCAGGATGAAGACATAACTTTAGTATTGTATCAACAGTATATCTATCCGTACTATGAAAATTAAAAAAATCTATCATAATCTTTCTATTTTAGACTTTATTGCTTCTTGCGCTACACTAGGAAAATAATCTGCTAATAAATTAACAAATTGACCACCATCATTGGTATTAATGAAACTACTATCCTTTAAAACACCTTCTTTTGAATTTAAACTATCCAAATAATCTCCAGATTCATCATTTTTCAACACGTCGAAGAACTTATCAGCAAAATTATGCCATAAATCGTTTTTAGACACATTCAAAACAATTTCATTGATGTTTTCTAATGGCTGACTTTTCCAATGATCTATAAGATCATTTTTAAAACCATTAAGCATTACATAATCACCCTTTGATTTTATTAGATTTTTAGAAATCAATACCCTATATAAAGACTCTAATTCTCCCTCACTACACCCCAAAAATAGTTCTCTTATAAATCCATATTTAGATTTATAATCACCCGATATAGCAATTTTATCAAATAATGAAATAACCGTTAGAAGTTTCATTGCCACTAATTGAATATTTTTATCTTCTAATAAAACAGTTAATAATTCAATAGAATTTTTATTAAAGTCATCCTCTTTCATTCCTGCTTCAATTAATGAAATAAATTTTTCCAAATTATTTTCAAATTGACTAATAACTTCCTGAAGAGGTGCTGATGGGTATCTAGTATTAATAAGGATTTCAAATATTTCAAAAGTAATATTTTCCTCAATCACCATAGTTGCACCATCGTTTTCATTTAAATTTTCAACCGTATTTATAGAGATTAACTTTACATTAGAATTTTTAAAATGTCTAGACAATTTTAAATGATCATCCAGTGAGCAATTATCAGCAATAAATATTTTAAATTGATTTAAGCCTTTTAGATCTGCTAATTGTTTAGAAATATCACCAGCTAAGACACTATTGTAATCATGGTAAACTATTTGTTCTTTCAATAATTTATTTTGATTGATAACTTCAAAAACAAACCTGGTTTTACCACTACCAGCTATACCACATACACGTATTGTATTTAAATGTAATATGTTTTTAAATTCTTTGATTTTATTTAGTAATAGAGGTGTTTTAATAAAAGGGTACCTATGGTCCATTTCCCAATCAGAAAACATTACTAACGGCTTAAATTTTTCTTTTTGATATTCAATACTAGAATTTATAGCAACCTCTATGGCTACTTTAAGTGCTTTTACAAGTTTTGCTTTTTCCTTTTTTTGTTTAGATACCTTATTAAATCTATCCTGTGAAAGATTATAAGTTATTGGCCTTCTTAAACCTTCCATATCAACTGGTAACTCCTTGGGATTACCAAATGCTTTATTCATCACAAGTATACTTCTTTCATACCCCTTTAAAGCCCAAGAGTAACCCGTCTCTATAAGCACATTAGGATTTGGTGCAGGTTTTAAATTAACAGGCTTTTCTATTTCAATTAAATAAATATTTTCGTCTTCCTCTATTCTAGTAGTTGTGGAGTTCCAGATTTTAGATGACGTAAATGTAACATCACCAATAAAGATATCGGTACTTTCAGATTGGTCCAACATAGCTTGAGCTAAAGGCGGATTACCACCTTTACCATAAAACCCGATGACTAATTTTTCTATATCAAATTCAGAAATTTCATTTATAGCTTTATTTATAGCATCTTCTATAAATTTTTTATTCAAATCACTGTGAATATCTGATTGGTAAGAATAAAATATTCGATATCCCATACCTAAAATACTTGATTGATTAAACTCTTTTGTAAGGCTTTGGAACTTTTGATTTTGGATTCAATTTTTAACCTTGTGTTAAGTACTTCATTTAATTTATTTACAAATTTTAACTGCACTTCTATCGAAGGCAAATTAATTGGATAAGGATTGATGTGAACATTGTTAATTTGTGGTATTTGTGATGTATCAGCAATTTTGTAGAGTTTTTTATAATATAGAAAGTAAAACAAAAACTCATTAGATAGAATGTTTTCATCTTCCACTAAAAGCGCCATAGTGTTAGTGTCTACGTGACAATCCTCGGTTGTAATTCTAACTTTATTTGTCATTATTGCGGCTCCTCTTTTTGGAAAAATCACACTTCCTCTTAAAACAGTTTTTGAATCTATTGGCTTTACCCATTCTTTGGCAAAATATTGAAACTTAATAGATTCATTTAAATCTTTAACTTTATAAAAAGGATAACCTTTTTCTTTACTTGTAAATTGAAAAGTCGATGGGCTATCACCACTTTTAATAGTTATCAATTTGCCTAATTCTATCCTTTTGAACTGATTATCAGTTTCAAAAAAATCAAACAAATAACGTTCGTAAACTATATCTAACTTATCCAAAACCTCTCTTTCACTCTCAATCACCTCATCCATAGCCCAAAGTAATTCAGCCAATTTGGCTTGTTGGTCTTTTGGTGGTAGTAGGAATTCGTATTCTGCTAAATCACGCCATTTTACCCTTTTAGACATAGTTCCAGCCGCATTAGAGTTGGCATAATCCCAAAGTGCATTAGAATTCATTAAAAAAGCTAAAAACCCGGGTTCTACTTTATCATAATTTTCTCTTAGAACAAAAGCATCACCAGAACAACATCCATCAAAATCAACTAAAGATGCTCTTCTTAAATAAGCGTTTCTTCGTGCAAAAAGAATGTCACCCGCCTGAAAAGCCTTAGCTGATGAAGCTAAACCTTCCGTAGAATCCCAAAATTTAATTTTTATATCACCAGAAACAAAATTTCTTAAGCTAACAAAACGATCGTATTCCGATTTACTTGGATTATCAACACGTTTAGATAAATCAGTTGCTAAATCACCTAATTTAGTTGGAGACCAATTTGACTTATCTAGCTTTAATACTTCTTTCTCGACTAATGTATTAATCATTTGATAATGTTTTAAAAAGTGTATCCATTGATTTTTTTAAGGTTTTTGAGCTTTGTTTCCAATTAGATAATAAAACATCAAAATCCTCTTCTATAATTGCATCTTCTTTTACAAATAACTGTACGCTTAAACGCATGTTCTTGTCTTTTAGAATTTCATCTTTATCAACTATTGCAGCAAAGTTCTTTTCATTCTCGTAATTCAAATAAGTATTATGAATACGTGATATATGGTGAGGATCTAAATAACTTATCGTCTTTTCATTCCTTATTTCAGCTACTGCCTGTATAAATAAAACTTTGTTTTTCCTTTCGGCTGGCTTATTATTATTTGTTATCAATAAGCAAGAAGTCATGGACGAGTTATAAAACAGATTAGGTCCTAGACTTATTACACATTCAACAACATCATCTTCAATCATCTCCTTTCGCATTGCAGCTTCAGAATCTCTAAACAACACGCCATGTGGCCAAAGCGAAATAGAACGACCATTCTCGTCATCTAAACTCTTTTGTATATGCTGTTGAAAGGCATAATCTGCACAACCCTGTGGTGGTACTCCCCATAAATTACGCCCAAAAGGGTCGTTGGCAAAAGACTTTTGGTCCCATGCTTTTATAGAATAGGGTGGATTGGCTAGTATTACATTAAACTTCTTTAATTCATCGTTGTGTATAAAAGCAGGATTTGCTAATGTGTCTCCACGGACAATGCTAAACTCCTCTATACCATGCATAAACATGTTCATACGAGCAATGGCAGAAGTAATCAAATTTATTTCTTGTCCGTATAACTTTAACGTACGGTATTCCTTGCCTTCACTTTTTAAATGCAAGGCACAGTTCAATAGCAAACCACCAGAACCACAAGTAGGATCATAAACAGATTCCCCTGGTTGTGGGTCCATAATTTTGGTCATTAAGGTAACAACAGTCCTGTTGGTATAAAACTCTGCTGCGGTATGTCCGCTATCATCTGCAAACTCTTTGATTAAATATTCATAAGCATTACCTAATTTATCATCAGGTATGTTTTGCAAACTTAGTTTGTGTTGTGAGTAATGCTCTATTAAGTTCGTCAGCGTTTCATCGCTCAAACGGTTTTTGTTGGTCCAAGCGGCATCTCCAAAAATACCGTACAGTGTATCTTGGTTGGCCTGCTCTATAGTATGCATGGCATCTTGCAAAGCAGTACCTACATTTACGGTAGTTTCTCTAACATCGTTCCAATGTGCTCCTTCTGGCACCTGAAAATGGTGGTTTTCTGCAAAGGATGCAAATTCTATATCTCCATCAGATTCTTGCAAAGCGGTTTCGTATTCTTCATCGTACACATCACAAATACGTTTGAAGAATAACAATGGGAATATATATTGTTTGTAATCACCTGCATCTATGGTACCACGTAACTGTACAGCAGCACCCCAGAGGTATTTTTCTAATTCTTTTTGTGTCATTGTTTTTTAATTTCCACTTGTTCACCAAGTTCATTAGACATAAATTCTGTTGCTTTATCTATATCTGAAGTAAATAAATCGCCCAAATAGTCACCGATTGACTCACCTAACTGATCACCTAACTCACCCACAACTTTCTTACCTACTTTTTTAAGAACACCTGTTAATATTGATTTTATTGTCATTTCTTTTTCTGAACCACACGCCACCAGTGCTTTTTTCAGATCTTTCTTTGAGATTTTACTGAATTTATTATTCAAAAGTACTCTATAAGCATCTGGTGTAAGTTTTACCAAATCAGGAGAAAAAGAACCATCTGTAATATGCCCTAATTCTTTTAAGGAGTGTTTTAAATGATCTATAAGTAGAGGATTGTCTATTTCTAAACAAACTTTATCATTGTCTTTTAATAGAACAGGGGTTTTAAGCACATCTATTAATTCAGACTCAAGATCTGTGTCTTTTCTTAAGTTACTTTCATAAAGTAAGGTTCTAGCTTTCGATCTTGTAATACGTAAAGAGGAAACTAAACTATACAATTCAGGGTTTTCTTCGTAAATATCAAGGTTTTGAAGTTGCTGAAACATAACTATTTCATTTTCCCTTTTAGGAAGTGCCCCAAAAGCTGGGTTCAAGTAGTTAATATAAATCTGAACCAATGCTTCCTTTGCTTTTTCAGGATCAACATCATTGAGTTCTTTTATTAATTTCTCTTTTGTAGTTGGGTTCCTCATTATATAAATTCCTTTAAAATCTTTTTAAACTTCTCTTCAGCTTTTAAACTCTCTTTCCATGCTGTTTTTAAATCAGACAAAGCCTCCTCAACAGAAGGTAGATTGTCTTCAATGATTTTTTCAACATACAAAGGAATATTTAAGTTGTAATCGTTTTCTTCTAAATCTTTATGAGAAGCTACCTTTACATAATTCTCAACATCATTGTATTCTTGATACCAATTAAATATTTGGTCTACATGGCTAGGTTCTAAGTAATTTTGAGCCCTTCCCACACGTACCTGGTCAGAAGCATCAATAAACAACACTTTGTTTTTCTTTGCAGTAGGTTTGTTGTGTTTGAATACCATGACACAAGCAGCCAGTTGAGTTCCATAAAAAATATTAGATCCTAAACCAATTACAGCTTCTAGCAAATCTTGCTCTAACAAGGCTTTACGAATTTTCCCCTCAGCCCCTTTACGGAACAAAGCACCATGCGGTAATACTACAGTCATACGTCCGTTGTCCTTCATTGAAGAAATCATATGTTGTACCCAGGCCATATCTCCATTTCCTTTAGGTGGAACACCAGCAATATTTCTACCAAAAGGATCGTTTGCCCAAACATCTGCTCCCCATTCTTTTAATGAAAAAGGTGGATTTGCTATTACACAATCAAATTTCTGTAGACCATCTGCTTCAAAGAATGCAGGATCTCTAAGTGTATCACCTCTTTTAATATCAAAGTCTTCTATACCATGCAAAAACATGTTCATACGAGCAATAGAACTAGAAGTTAAGTTCTTTTCTTGTCCGAATATCTTAAGTGTTCTATAATCTTGATTGTGTTCTTTTAAGTGATCCACACACTCTAGTAACATCCCTCCTGTTCCGCAGGCAGGATCGTAAATTGTTTCACTTTCTTTAGGATCTAAAATCAACCCTAACAAATGAACCACAGAACGAGGTGTATAAAACTCACCTGCTTTTTTATTTGTTAAATCGGCAAAATGCTTGATCAAATACTCATAAGCATTTCCTAATAAGTCAGGATCAACATTGCTATTGGATAAATTGTATTGTGAAAAATGTTCTACCAAATCAACCATCAATCTATCTGATAGTTTGTTTTTATTGGACCACTGAGCATCTCCGAAAATACCATATAAAAATTGCTGATTGGCTTGTTCTATATTCCTAAGAGCACTTTCAATTGCAAGACCAACATTAGAGGTTGTTTCTCTAATATCATTCCAATGGCAACCATTAGGCACATCAAAACGATGAAACTCTGGTAAAGAAGCGTATTCTGCATCCCCATCAGATTCTTCTAAAGCTATTTGGTATTCTTCATCGTATACATCAGAGATACGTTTAAAGAAGAGTAATGGAAATATATATACCTTAAAATCAGACGCATCAACCGGGCCTTTTAATATCCAAGCTGCTTTTTCTAAATATTTTTCTAATTGTGAAAGCGTAATTTTCTTCTCGCTCATGTGCTATTTTGTTTTACTGGCTAAAAATAGGATTAATAATGCACTTTATTCGTATTATTCAAGTATTAAAACAATCGTAATCCGAAATAAAATGAAGAGAAAAATTCCTTACGATAGAATATTAATTAAATTTATTTCTCAACTCTTAAATTTCCTAAAAGATTTAATTATCTCATAAAGACCTACCGATAAAAATATTTTTCCAACAATAAATGGCACCCACGAAAATCCTTTTACATACACTTTAGTAATCAAAGGGTTATAAATATTTGTAGGAATCAAAAAAGTGGTAAATCCGTTAAAAAACTCATTCGCTTTATTTATTTCTATTCCTGAAATGACACCATCATTTATATCCCACCAATAATATACAGTATAAAATAATGTATAAAAAATCAAGCTTCCAATAATATACAGTATAAAATAATGTATAAAAAATCAAGCTTCCAATAATAGTAACAAATAATGCTCGTATCCAATTCATACCATTCTCTGAAAATAAATTCCCTACGAATAAAATAAAGGCATCTTTATTATTGTACCAAAACTGACCATTCTTAAGTAATTCTTTTCGATGAGAGTTTAATTCATAAGATTTAAAAATATCAAAATCTATTTTATTATTTGTCCTAAGAAGTTCATGTTTAATACTTTTCAAAGTTCTTTTATTACATAGAGCAATTTTCGAAATTGAAATATCATCAAAGAAAGACGATTTTTCAAAATTAGTCCTTTCAATATAGATTCTCTCTAAGACTACATCTTGAAATGAGGAAATACTATTAAAGTTTACCTGTTCAACTTTTAAAAGTTTGAAGTTAGACAGATTAAAACGTGTAAACTGATTAAAAGTACAATCTTTAAGTAAAAGATCACTTTCAGATGCTTGAATATTTACAAATGAAGCTGTATCGTGGAATGTGTTTTTTAAAACGCTAAGACAATTATGATCACCATCACTCTTGAATGTATTTGAGTCAAAATTGGTCAATTGAAAAGTATTAGATACTAAACTGAAATAATCATTGATAACGTTGTTATTAAAACTGAATTTTTTAAAACAGGCTGCACCTTCTATATTTATTTCTCGAAAGACAGAGTTACTAATTTCAACAGAACCTTTAAAATTAGTCCCATTAATGTTAACATGTCCAATGTTAGTGTTTTTATCTAGGATAAACCGGGTGTTTATTGTAGAATTATTTATCTCTAAATATTCAGCTCTCAAATTCTTAAAAATTAACGAATTTACATCAACATTCGTAATAGTAAAATCTCCTGACAAAACAGCACCATTTAAAAGTATCATGTTAAAATTACAAGACGTAAAATTAATTCCCTCAATATAAAACTTACAAGAATGGAAACTTAATGATTTCCTGCCTTTATCCTTATCTTTCTGTGTGAAAAATAACATATAATCACCTGAAAAAATACAATTTGTAAAAGTTATATTTTCCGAAAAGCAATTTACAATCTCAACATCAGTTACTAAATTAATTTTTGTATGTGAAATTTTAATTTCATCGTTTATTAATTTCTGTAATTCATTAGCATTTATTTCTTTCATTCTGGAATACCTTTTTCACTTCTAATTACATTTCATTTACTCGCTAAACCTATTATTTTCCATTTTTTAACACCATGAAAACATTTAACCTTATAGCCCTAAACACTATTAAACTTATTCAATCAACCACTCAATAAACTCCTTCCCAAATTGCGTTAATTCGTATTCAAATACTCCCGAATAATCCACACTACTTCTTATTGACTGCCATTGAGTTGAATATGTATAATCTAACCTACCAAATTCATTACTTATATTTTGAGTAATTAAATTTTTATCATTTAGTAATTTCCATATTAAATCAATATTTTCATTTAGAACACATTCTTGAGGTAGAGATTTATCAGAATCAGCAATCTTTCCATTCTTTTTAATATGCTCATGATATACCTCCCAAAACACTTTACTATTGAAGAAACCGTAAAGTTTTATTTTTCCATTATATTTTTTTAAAGCAGATAAATAATGTATCTCATCTATTGTTATAGTGTCCAAAACAGATAACATAATATCACTACTTATTGTTGATTTTTTATCCTGAACAAAATTAAATAGTATGTTTGAATAGCATTTGATTTTTTCTTTGTGTCGGGTTTTAATTACTGAATTAAATGATTGAATCAATAAGTCATAAAACTCTTCAGTATCTATTTTTTTATTAACAGATGAACCTAGAGATAAGTCAGACTCCAAATCGAGAATTCTTTTGTCTAAATTTTCAAGCATTAAACTTAGTCTCTCTTCTCTAAACTCATTTCCTTTAACTGATAGTAAGTAGTCAAGAGCGCCTCCTACACTTGGAATTAAATTTATTAATGTCCTTAGCTTATTATTCTCTACGTATCTTTCAATGAGTCTCTTTTCCATTAATATTTTTTATGCATCTCTTTTAAATGATTTTGTACAAATCAATTTTAAAATTATAATACCAACTCGATGTAAAAGATCTTTTAGCATAAGTTTAGCATTTTTGATAAAGGTACCAAATTAATTAAAACATATAGTTTATTAATTATGATAAAAATGATAAAAACATCCCTTTTTCCAAACCTTTCTGTAAACTATTGATTATATTTGTCTTAGTAATAAAAAACTAACTAATTATGGGCAAAGTTCTAGACAGGATTGTGTTTTGGTTTCTTATTGCTATTATCGCTTTGATAAATGTTATTTTTAGGTAAATTGTTGGTTTTTGTACCTCATTTGTACCTTTAAGTAAATCAACCCAACAAACAACAGGATTTCTAACTTCTGTATTGGGGGAAGTAGCTAAAGGTACTGCAAAATCCATCATGACAGGTTATGAGATACCAAGCAGCGTTTCAAAATTTGCTTACAAGTAAGTTTCTTTGTACTTTTATTCAAAACCAAACTTTATGAAAAGAATAGCCCCCTTAGTATTTTTACTATTTCCTATCGGTCTTTATGCCCAGGAAACTTCAACTGAAAGCAGTTCTTCTGCCCCAGCTACGGAGGCTGCAACTCAAAACACACAAAGTGCGACACCAGCAGAACAAGCTCCGCAAACCGTCCAACAGGTGGAGTACCAAGAACCCCAAAAACAACAAAAAAAGCAAAAATCAACCGCCAAGCATGAAGATCAGAAAAAATCTGCCATGCCCTTTATAAAGAAACTCTATTTCGGTGGAACTTTTGGTGCGACTTTCGGTAATTACACTACAATTACAGTCGCCCCTACTATTGGATACCGACTGCGACCTTCATTGTATACAGGTTTAAAAGTATACTATACCTATTCGAAGCAAAAGTATGGAGGTGATTCTCATGAATATCACAATTATGGTGTGGGTACCTTCTTGCGTTATTATACGTTTAAAGACTTGTATCTACACGTAGCTCCGGAATATATTAGCTATGAATATACAACTGTGGATG